>Ga0208934_1000601_pt1 | contig 15864 bp, 20 predicted proteins | sample MalvirDeepMed_s2_FD_184243 | JGI IMG/M metagenome (GOLD analysis project Ga0208934, IMG submission 184243) | Marine viral communities from the Global Malaspina Expedition - Malaspina viral metaG DeepMed_s2 (SPAdes) (version 2) | ecosystem: Environmental > Aquatic > Marine > Oceanic | place... | reverse complement strand
GACCAGGACGCCGGGCGGCTGGCGGCGGAGGCCGAAAAGATCGGCTTCCCTGTGCTGATCAAGGCGGTGGCGGGCGGCGGCGGCAAGGGCATGCGGCTGGTGGAGCGCGGGGGCGATTTCGCCGCGGCGTTGAAAAGCTGCAGGGCCGAGGCGCAGGGCGCCTTCGGCAACGATGCGGTGTTGATCGAGAAGTTCATCGAACAGCCACGCCATATCGAGATCCAGGTCTTCGGCGACGGCTCCGACGCCGTACACCTTTTCGAACGCGACTGTTCCCTGCAGCGCCGCCACCAGAAGGTGATCGAGGAAGCCCCCGCGCCCGGCATGACGCCCGAGATGCGCGCGGCTATGGGCGACGCGGCGGTGCGCGCGGCGAAGGCCATCGGCTATGCCGGGGCCGGAACGGTCGAGTTCATCGTCGACGGGGCGGGCGGGCTGCGGCCCGACGGTTTCTGGTTCATGGAGATGAACACGCGGCTGCAGGTCGAACACCCGGTGACCGAGGCCATCACCGGCGTCGATCTGGTGGAATGGCAGCTGCGCGTCGCCGCCGGAGAGCCTCTGCCCGCAAAGCAGGAGGACCTGTCGATCACTGGCCACGCCTTCGAGGCGCGGCTTTACGCCGAGGACGTGCCCGCGGGCTTCCTGCCGGCCACCGGACGGTTGGCGCATCTGGCCTTCCCGCCGGGCGTGCGCGCCGACAGCGGCGTGGTCTCGGGCGACATCATCAGCCCGCATTACGACCCGATGATCGCCAAGCTCATCACCCACGGCCCGACACGCGCCATCGCCCTGCGGCAGTTGTCGCGCGGCCTGCGCGGGACCGAGGTCGCGGGCACAGTGACCAACCTCGCGTTTCTCGGGGCGCTGGCGGATCACGCGGGTTTTGCTGCCGGAGAGGTCGATACCGGGCTGATCGCGCGGGATGTCGACTTGCTCACGAAGGTGCCGGCTCCGCATCCGCGCATGGTGGCGCAGGCGGCTCTGGTGGCCGCCGGGCTGGACGCGGCGGCGGGCGAGGCGGTGGGTTTCGCGCTCTGGCAGCCGCTGGTGCGCAGCGTCGTGCTGCGGCACGGCGGCGAAGAGATCGCGGTCGAGCTGCGCGTGGCCTCGGACGACCGCTGCGAGATCGCGGTGCCGGGTGCGACGGTGCTGGCCGAGCGCCAGGGCGGGCGCTGGCGTTTCGACGGCGTGCCCGGCGCGACGGTTCATCGCGAAGCCGCGCAGGTCACCGTGTTCGACGCCTATGGCATGTCCTTCGACATCGTCGATCCGCTGGCGCGGGCGGCGGGCGCCGGGGCCGGCGCGGCGCTGATCGAGGCGCCGATGCCGGGGCTGGTGCGGCAGGTGCTGGCAGTGCCGGGGCAGGCGGTCGCGGCGGGCGACACGCTCGCCGTGCTCGAGGCGATGAAGATGGAACACGCGCTCCTGGCCAGCCGCGACGGCACGGTGGCCGAGGTGCTTGTGGCGGAGGGCGCGCAGGTCGAGGCGGGGGCGGCGCTGATCCGTCTGGAAGACGAAGAAGAGGACGCTGCATGACCTTTCGCCTGCATCATGTGCAATACGGCCGGTCCTTCCGGGTGCTCTGGCTGATCGAGGAAATCGGGCTCGAGACGGTCTTGGGCCCGCTCGAGGTCGTGGAATACCGCATCGGCAGCGCCGAGATGCGCGAGGGCGCGTTGCCGCGCGTTTCTCCGGCAGTGCGCATTCCGGCGCTGGAGATCGGGGACCTCGCCCTGAGCGAAAGCGGCGCCATTGTCGAATACCTCTGCGAGACCTACGCGCCGGAGCTTGGCCGGGCCGTGGGCGACCCCGAACGTCCGCAATGGTTGCAATGGGTGCACTACGCCGAGACCATGGCGTCGCTCATCGAGAACCTGAACCTGCAGATGGTCTTCCTGCGCCCGCCTGCAATGCCGTCTCCGGTGGTGGTCAAGCTGACCGTCGCCCGGCTGAAGGGCACGCTGGCGGGGATGGAGGCGCGGATGGGCGATCATGACTGGCTGCTGCCGGGCGGGTTTTCCGGCGCGGACGTGATGATGGGGTTCAACCTCTTCGCGGTGCCCTACTACGTGAAGCTCGATCCTTTTCCGAGGCTTCAGGCCTACAAGGCGCGGATGGAGGCGCGGCCGGCCTACCGGCGTTGCGTGGACCGCGAGGGTCCGCAGCGGTTTTACGACCGCGACTTCTACCCCGTGCCGGAAGCGGGCCCAGCATGACGGAGCCCGTCGAGATCTTCGAGGTCGGGCCGCGGGACGGGTTGCAGAACGAGGCCCGGCCCATCCCGGTGGCCGAAAAGATCGGGCTTGTGGACTGCCTGAGCGGCGCCGGGTTCCGGCGGATCGAGGTGGCCTCCTTCGTGAGCCCCAGGTGGGTGCCGCAGATGGCCGGCAGCGCCGAGGTGCTGGCCGGGATCGCGCGCCGCCCCGGTGTCTCCTACGCGGCGCTCACCCCCAACATGCGTGGCTTCGACGCGGCGCTCGCGGCGCGGGCGGACGAGGTGGCGATCTTCGGGTCCGCCTCCGAAGGCTTCAGTCGCGCCAATATCAACGCCAGCATCGCCGAGAGCCTGGAGCGCTTCGCTCCGGTGGCCGAGGCCGCCTGCAAGGCGAGCGTGCCCTTGCGAGGCTATGTCTCCTGCGTGGTTGAATGTCCCTATGACGGCGCGACCGATCCGGGTGACGCGGCGCGGGTCGTGGCGGCGCTGCGCGACATGGGCTGTTACGAGGTGTCGCTGGGCGACACGATCGGGCGCGGGCGGCCCGAGGCGGTGGATGCAATGCTGGCCGCGGTGCTGGACGAAATGCCGGCGGACCGGCTGGCGGGGCATTTCCACGATACCGCGGGCCGGGCGCTGGCGAATGTCGACGTGGCACTGGCCCGCGGGCTGCGGGTCTTCGATGCCGCGGTGGGGGGCTTGGGCGGCTGCCCCTATGCGCCCGGTGCGGCGGGCAACGTGGCGACCGAGGCGGTTATGGCGCATGTGGAACGGGCCGGCTACGCGACCGGGCTCGACCGCGACGTGCTGGCACGGGCGGCCGGGATGGCGCGGGACATGCGCGGGGAGAGGTGAAAAACTCTTCTGAAAGAGTTTTCTCAAGACCCTTCTGAAGGGTCTTGGGCGCGAGGGAGGAAGCGATGAGGGACACGATCCGGGTAGAGACCGACGCGCGCGGCGTCGCGACGCTGTGGCTGGCGCGGGCCGAGAAGCACAATGCGCTGTCGGCGGAGATGATGGCGGCCCTCGAAACCGCGGCGCAGGCGCTCGCGGCGGATGCAAACGTGCGCGTCGTGGTGCTCGCCGCCGAGGGGCCGACCTTCTGCGCCGGGGGGGACCTCGCCTGGATGCGGGCGCAGCGCACCATGGATGCCGCCACCCGCAAGGCCGAAAGCGGGCGCATCGCGGCGGTGCTGGGGGCGCTGTCAGCCCTGCCGCAGCCGCTTATCGGGCGGGTGCAGGGCAACGCCTTCGGCGGCGGGGTGGGGCTGGCCTCGGTCTGCGACGTGGTGATCGGGGCCGACACCCTGAAGATGGGCCTGACCGAGACGCGGCTGGGGTTGATCCCCGCCAATATCGGCCCCTATGTCATCGCCCGCATGGGCGTGGCCCGCGCGCGGCAGGTGTTCATGTCGGCGCGCATCTTCGGCGCCGAGGAGGCAGTGCGCCTCGGCCTGCTGACCCGCGTCGTGCCGGCGGCGGAACTGGAGGCCGCGGTCGAAGCCGAGGTCGCGCCCTACATGGACTGCGCGCCGGGGGCCGTGGCCGAGGCCAAGGCGCTGCTGCGCGCGCTGGGCGGCGAGGTGAAGCAGGACCAGGTCGATCTGGCGATCGAGGCGCTGGCCTCCCGCTGGGAGAGCGCCGAGGCCGAAGAGGGGATCGACGCATTCTTCGACAAGCGCGCGCCCGGCTGGGCGGTCTGAACCGGCCCCGCCGCCCTCCGCGACTCGCCCCCGGGCGCGGCGGATCGAAGCGACCCTGCGGTGTTTTTCAGTGCCTTTTACACAATAGCGCGGAATCATTGCATAATCGCGCGCCGCTGCGCCCGACAGGGCGGTCTTTTCTGGCCTTGCATCCGCCCGGCGTCGGTTGACCCCACCGGTGTGCGGGGATAAGTCAGAGAAAACAGCCTTCCCAGCGATTGTGGCCGGTTCCCGGACCGGACACCTGAAAAGGAGCCTCCTCGTGGAAGAGATGCTGAGGGAATACCTCCCCATACTCGTTTTCCTGGCCATCGCCATCGGCCTTGGTCTGGTGCTGATCCTCGCGGCTGTGGTGATCGCGGTGCGCAACCCCGACCCCGAGAAGGTCAGCGCCTACGAATGCGGCTTCAACGCCTTCGACGATGCGCGGATGAAATTCGATGTGCGGTTCTACCTCGTATCGATCCTGTTCATCATCTTCGACCTCGAGATCGCGTTCCTGTTTCCCTGGGCGGTGGCGTTCAAGGATGTCAGCATGGTCGGCTTCTGGTCGATGATGGTCTTCCTTGCGGTGCTCACCATCGGCTTTGCCTATGAATGGAAGAAGGGAGCTCTCGAATGGGAGTGAGCGACGACAAGACCCTGGTGACAGAGGTGCAGGGCGACGGAACCCAGTCGCCCCGGATCAAGTCGCGCCCGTCGGTCGCGGCGCCCTACGGCGCGAACACCGCCGGCCCCGACCGCGAAGTGGCGACGCAGAACCTGAATGCGGAGCTTTCGGACAAGGGCTTCCTGCTGACCTCGACCGAGGACATCATCAACTGGGCCCGCACCGGGTCGCTACACTGGATGACCTTCGGCCTTGCGTGCTGCGCGGTCGAGATGATGCACACCTCGATGCCGCGCTACGATGCCGAACGTTTCGGCGTGGCGCCGCGCGCGTCTCCGCGCCAGTCGGACCTTATGATCGTGGCCGGCACGCTGACCAACAAGATGGCGCCGGCGCTGCGTAAGGTCTACGACCAGATGCCGGAACCGCGCTACGTGATCTCGATGGGATCCTGCGCCAACGGCGGCGGATATTACCACTACAGCTACAGCGTCGTGCGCGGCTGCGACCGGATCGTGCCGGTGGACGTCTACGTGCCCGGCTGCCCGCCGACGGCCGAGGCGCTGCTCTATGGCATCCTTGCGCTGCAGCGCAAGATCAGACGCACGGGGACCCTGACGCGATGACCCAGGCACTCAAGGAACTTGGCGGCCACATCGAGCTCAAGCGCACCGATTGCGTGCTGGGCTGGGACGTGACCCATGACGAGCTCAACATTAATGTCGCGCCGTCGAACCTGCGCGGCTTTGTCGACTTCCTCAAAACCGACTCCACCTGCCGCTTCTCGTCCCTGGTGGACATCACCGCCGTGGATTATCCGCAGCGGCCCAAGCGGTTCGACGTGGTCTATCACTTCCTGTCGATGTACCAGAACCACCGCATCCGCCTACGGGTGGGCGTCCGCGAGGACGAGATGGTGCCGTCGATCACCTCGGTGCATCCGTCCGCCAACTGGTTCGAGCGCGAGGTGTTCGACATGTTCGGCATCCTCTTCTCGGGCCATCCGGACCTGCGCCGCATCCTCACCGACTACGGCTTTCGCGGCCACCCGCTGCGCAAGGATTTCCCGACCACGGGCTATACCGAGGTGCGCTACGACGAAGAGCAGAAGCGCGTCGTCTACGAGCCGGTGAGCCTCGTGCAGGAATACCGCCAGTTCGACTTCATGTCTCCTTGGGAAGGTGCGGAATACGTGCTGCCCGGAGATGAGAAGAAGCAAGGGGCCAAGTAATGGGCGGCCTGTGGTGGGTGATCCTGTCGGCCCTGACGGCCATCCCGATGCTGAAGCTGCTGCCCTTCTTCGGCATCAACAAGTACTGGGCGATCGCCTGCCTCGTGCCCTTCGGCACCATCGCGCTGCTGTGGTGGATGGGCGTCAAGCTGCAGGAACTGGAGAAACTGTGATGGGTTTCGATACCGTAGGCTCTTTCTGGGCGCTCCTTGTCGGGTTCACGGCCCTGGGCGGGACGTTCGCCCTGTGGCTGAAGGCAGCCGCAGGCCGGACAGCCGCGGTCGCAACTGTACGGACGGACACCCGACCTTTCACGAACGGCCCGCTGGGCCATCCTCATTCGGGAGACTTCTAAGATGGACGGCTCCAAACCGCTGACCAAGGGCTTTGCCGACGCCGAGACCGGCGAGCAGAAGATCCGCAACTTCAACATCAACTTCGGCCCGCAGCATCCTGCGGCGCACGGGGTGCTGCGGCTGGTGCTGGAGCTTGACGGCGAGATCGTGGACCGTTGCGATCCGCATATCGGCCTGCTGCACCGTGGCACCGAAAAGCTGATGGAAAGCCGGACCTATCTGCAGAACCTGCCGTATTTCGACCGGTTGGATTACGTCGCACCGATGAACCAGGAGCATGCCTGGTGCCTTGCCATCGAAAAGCTGACCGGCGTCGAGGTGCCGCGCCGCGCCTCGCTGATCCGGGTGCTGTATTCCGAGATCGGGCGCATCCTGAACCACCTGCTGAACGTGACCACGCAGGCCATGGACGTGGGCGCGCTGACGCCGCCGCTCTGGGGCTTCGAGGAACGCGAGAAGCTGATGATCTTCTACGAACGGGCCTGCGGCGCGCGCCTGCACGCGGCCTATTTCCGGCCCGGCGGCGTGCATCAGGACCTGCCGGCGGACCTGATCGACGATATCGACGCCTGGGCGGATGAATTCCCGGCCGTGATGGACGACATCGACGGACTGCTGACCGAGAACCGCATCTTCAAGCAGCGCAACGCCGATATCGGCGTGGTGACCGAGCAGGAGGCGCTCGACTGGGGCTTTTCCGGCGTGATGGTGCGCGGGTCGGGCATGGCCTGGGACCTGCGCCGCGCGCAGCCCTACGAATGCTACGACGAATTCGACTTCCAGATCCCCGTGGGCAAGAACGGCGATTGCTACGATCGCTACCTCGTCCGGATGGAGGAGATGCGGCAGAGCCTCAAGATCATCAAGCAGGCCATCGTCAAGCTCAAGGAACCCGAAGGGCAGGGCGACGTGCTGGCCCGGGGCAAGATCACCCCGCCGCCGCGCGGTGAGATGAAGACCTCGATGGAGGCGCTCATCCACCACTTCAAGCTGTACACCGAAGGCTTTCACGTGCCCGAAGGCGAGGTCTATGCCGCCGTCGAAGCGCCGAAGGGCGAGTTTGGCGTCTACCTCGTCGCCGATGGCAGCAACCGGCCCTACCGCGCCAAGCTGCGCGCGCCGGGATACCTGCACCTGCAGGCGATGGATCACGTCGCCAGCGGACACCAACTGGCGGATGTGGCCGCCATCATCGGCACGATGGATGTCGTTTTTGGAGAGATCGACAGATGACCCGTTTTCTGACTGCGCCGCTGGCCCTTGCCGCCCTGACGTATCTGGGTGCCTGCGCCCTGCCGCCCGAGGGTGTCGAGGCGCCGCAACTGGCCGGGTTCGATGCCGCCGTGGCGTCGATCGGCTGCGACCTCGTGTCGGAATCCGATTACATCCCCGTGGAGTTGCAGACCGGCCTAAGCCGCGCGCAGGTCCAGGAAACCGCCGCGTACAAGCTGGCGCAGGGCCAGGGCGTGACGCTGTCGAACGGCGGCTTCCGCTCGACGGTCGGCGCCTGCGCCCCGGCAGAGCCGGCACCGGCGGCCGAAGCGGCCACCGCCGCCTGACCCCGCGCCGCCAAGACCTTTTACCGTCGAGACCTTGAAGGACCCGAGACGATGTTGCGCAGATTGCATCACGACCAGCCGGAAAGCTTTGCCTTCACCCCCGCCAACCAGGCCTGGGCCGAGGCGCAGATCACCAAGTACCCCGCCGGGCGACAGGCCAGCGCCATCATCCCGCTTCTGTGGCGCGCGCAGGAGCAGGAGGGCTGGCTGACCCGACCGGCGATCGAGTCGGTCGCCGACATGCTGGACATGGCCTATATGCGGGCGCTCGAAGTGGCGTCCTTCTACTTCATGTTCCAGCTGCAACCGGTTGGCAGCGTGGCGAATATCCAGATTTGCGGTACCACGTCCTGCATGATCTGCGGCGCCGAGGATCTGGTCGCCGTCTGCAAGGACAAGATCGCCGCCAAGCCCCACACGCTCAGCGCCGACGGCAAGTTCTCGTGGGAAGAGGTCGAATGCCTCGGCTCCTGCGCCAACGCGCCGATGGCACAGATCGGCAAGGATTACTACGAGGACCTGACAACCGAGCGTCTGGCCGAGATCATCGACGAACTGGCTGCCGGCAAGGTGCCCACGCCCGGACCGCAGAACGGCCGTTATGCGTCGGAGCCGAAATCGGGGCTCACCAGCCTGACCGAGTATTCCGACGACCGTCTGCCGCAGAACGCCAGCGTCGCGCTGGCCACCGAGATCGGCGATACGGTCAAACGCATCGACGGCAACGAGGTGCCGCTGGTGACGCCATGGCAGGATCGGTCGGACAAGAAGGGCGATGCCAAGCCCGGCCGCGGGCCCGAGGTGGCTGCGGATCATCCCGTCGACGACACGGGCATCGACAAGCGCGAGGCGCCGGTCAAGAACAAGGCCCGCCCCGACACCGGAGCACCCGCCGCCGATGCCGAAGCCGCCAGCGGCACCGGGAATTCGGGCGAAAAGCCCGAGACGCTGGACGCCCCGCGCGACGGCGGCGCGGACGACCTCAAGATGATCAAGGGCGTCGGTCCGAAGCTGGAAAAGCTGTTGCACAAGCTGGGGTTCTTCCACTTCGACCAGATCGCCGGCTGGAGCGCTGCGGAACTGGCCTGGGTCGACGACAACCTCGAAGGCTTCAAGGGCCGCGCGACCCGCGACGACTGGGTCGGGCAGGCGAAAGTTCTGGCATCCGGGGGCGAGACGGAGTTTGCTGGACGTGTTAAAAAGGGTGACGTCTACGATATGTGACCCAGAAAGAGACACGGACAGGGAGTGAAGAGATGAGTGACGCCAAGAACGGTATGAGCTGCGCGATGGGCTGTTGGGCCCTCGCGGCAGGGGTCGGTTTGCTGACGGTGATCCTGCTGCTGGTTTTGGGGGACCATCGCTTTATCGCGGCGCTGTTCCTGGGCGGGGTGGCCTTTGCCGTGATCGGCGGCCTGTCCAGCTGGATCTTCTGCCGCGAGTTGCCCGGACCGGTGACCGGTCCGAATGCCGAAGGCGCCACGAAGCTGACCGGCGCGCCCGATACGACCGCGAAACCGGCGGCGGCTGCACCGTCTCCGTCGTCGAGCGCGGCCCCGGCGAGCAAGGCCTCCGACGCAAAACCTGCCGTTGCCACGGCCTCCGCGTCGACGGATGCCGAAGCCGGCGCGGCGGTCAAGCCGTCGAAAGCGCTGCCGGGCGAACAGGACCTCGATGCGCGCAAGGGCAGCTGGAAATACGAGAGCGGCGCGAAGGCGGCGGCCCCGGCGGCGTCGGCGGCAGACGGTCCCGGCACCAAGCCGATGACCTACGATGCCCCGCCCGCATCCGGCGCCGACGACCTGAAAAAGATCAAGGGCATCGGCCCGAAACTTGAAAACCTGTGCAACAGCCTAGGGTTCTACACGTTCGATCAGATCGCGAGCTGGAGCGCCGAAGAGGTCGCCTGGGTCGACCAGAACCTCGAAGGTTTCAAGGGCCGGGTCAGCCGTGACGAATGGGTGAGCCAGGCCAAGCAGCTTGCGTCGGGGCAGGAGACGGAGTTCTCCAAGCGCGTCGACAAGGGCGGCGTCTACGACTGAGGAGGGCCGCGTGCCGGATCGCAAGGACCACATCGCACGGCAGGGGCGCACCATCGCCCTGCTGATCGCCGGGGTCGGTGTCTTGTGGATCGCGGCCACGGCCCTTGGCGGGGCGCTGGACTGGACCCAGCGCACCCGCGCCCTGTTCGACCTGGCGGCGCTTGCCGGGTTCGGGCTGGCGATATGGATGATTTATGGGCTCTGGCGCGACAGCCAGAAGGACAAGGACTGACAGATGCTGAAGGATCAGGACCGGATCTTTACCAACCTCTACGGGATGCACGACCGCACGCTCAAGGGCGCGCAGGCGCGCGGCCACTGGGACGGCACCAAGGGCATCCTGGCCAAGGGGCGCGACTGGATCGTCGACCAGATGAAACAGTCCGGCCTGCGCGGGCGCGGCGGAGCGGGCTTCCCCACCGGGCTCAAGTGGTCCTTCATGCCCAAGGAAAGCGATGGCCGTCCGGCCTACCTGGTGGTGAATGCGGATGAATCCGAGCCGGGCACCTGCAAGGACCGCGAGATCATGCGCCACGATCCGCACACGCTGATCGAAGGCTGCCTGATCGCCAGTTTCGCCATGCAGGCCAACGCCTGCTACATCTACATCCGCGGCGAATACATCCGCGAGAAAGAGGCGCTGCAGATCGCCATCGACGAGGCCTATGACGCGGGCCTGATCGGCAAGGACGCCTGCGGGTCGGGTTATGACTTCGACCTCTACCTGGCGCACGGCGCCGGCGCCTACATCTGCGGCGAGGAAACCGCGCTGCTCGAGTCGCTCGAGGGCAAGAAGGGCATGCCGCGGATGAAACCGCCGTTCCCGGCGGGCGCGGGGCTTTACGGTTGCCCGACCACCGTGAACAACGTGGAATCCATCGCCGTGGTGCCGACCATCCTGCGGCGCGGGCCGGAATGGTTCTCGAGCTTCGGGCGCCAGAACAACGCCGGCACGAAGCTGTTCGCCGTCTCGGGCCACGTGAATAACCCCTGTGTCGTCGAAGAGGCCATGTCGATCACCTTCGAAGAGCTGATCGAGACCCATTGCGGCGGCATTCGGGGCGGCTGGGACAACCTCAAGGCGGTGATCCCCGGCGGGTCTTCGGTGCCCTGCATCCGCGGCGAGAACATGCGCGAAGCGATCATGGATTTCGACTACCTGCGCGAGCAGCGCAGTGGTCTGGGCACCGCTGCGGTGATCGTGATGGACAAGGACACCGACATCATCAAGGCGATCTGGCGGCTGTCGAAGTTCTACAAGCATGAAAGCTGCGGCCAGTGTACGCCCTGCCGCGAAGGCACCGGCTGGATGATGCGGGTGATGGACCGCCTGGTGAAGGGCGATGCCGAGGTCGAGGAGATCGACATGCTGCTCGACGTCACCAAGCAGGTCGAGGGCCACACCATCTGCGCGCTTGGCGATGCGGCGGCCTGGCCGATCCAGGGCCTGATCCGCAACTTCCGCGACGAGATCGAGGACCGGATCAAGCACAAGCGCACCGGCCGCGTCTCGGCGGCCGTGGCGGCGGAGTAGGGACCATGGCGCGCTGCCCGGCGGGGCTGCTGGCGCTGGTGGTCATGGGGTCGGTCTCGGCTTTTCCCGTGGCGGCACAGGACCTGACGATGAAGGTGGACCGGGACGAGGCGCAGAACGGCGCCTACGCGGTCCGCATCGAAGTGCGCCGCATCGCGGGCCGCGACATGGGGGACGCCGATCTGCCGCGTGCGGAACGCGAGGCGCAAGGCTTCGCCTGCCGGCGCGGCGACGCTTTCGAGGCGCTGGCGGGATCGGAGATCCGCGATGGCGCGGCGGTGGTCACCGTGAATTGCCGCGTTGGCGGCTGAGGAAGATCGACACGCGGCCTGCGGGCCGCGGCCAGGGAAGGCAACATGGCGATGGACGCTTACACCTCGATCGGCGACGCGGGCCTTCGGCCCGAGAGTTGCCCGTCCTGCGGGGTGGCCCCTTATCCTGATCGGGCGGCGTGCATAGGCTGCGGCTACAAAGGCTTGCCGTCCGCCCGAAGCAAGCTCGACGCCGCATTCGAGCATCCGGTGGTGTTCTGGGGCACGCTTGTTATTCTGGCCGCGATCCCGGTCGTGGCAACGCTGGCCTATGTCCTGTTCAAGTAGTCGCGGAGGAAATGCGATGCGTCTTGTGATCCTGATGACCTGTCTTGGCCTTGCCGCAGCGGGCTGTTCGCGCGACGCGACCCGCGTGGCCTTCGACGGCGTCTATTACCGGGCCAATGCCAAGGCGGCGCGGTCCGACCGCAAGAATTTCGTCGCGACGGTGCGCGGGGTGTCCAGGGGCATCGAGGGCGCGAAATCGGCGGCGGAATACGAGGGCATCAAGCATTGCATCCGCTTTTACGGCACCAGCGACATCGCCTGGGCGGTGGGGCCCGAGACGCCCAACACCGCGCTGCCGCTGAACGGCGACACGCTGAGCTTTTCAGGCACCTGCGTCGAGTGACGGAATTTCGCCGCATATCAGGGGCTTGGCCGGTCGGATATTGCATATCCGTGCCCCCGGTCCCCATCTTTGCCGAAAGGGCTGGCGGCGCCGGCCCGTTTCGCGTGCAAGGAGACATGATATGCGCCTGATCCTCACCGCCGTGACGGCCCTGGCCTTGACCTCGGGCGTTGCCGGGGCCAAACCCGCGCTCAGAGACGTGGCCGAGATCGACAACGGGCTGATGGCCGTCGCCATCGCCGACGAGATCCGCAAGAGCTGCGACGACATCGGCGCCCGGATGATCCGCGCCTACAGCTACATCACGTCGCTGGAGAGCCGGGCCAAGGCCCTGGGCTACAGCGACGAGGAAATCGAGGTTTACGTCACCTCGAAGGACGAAAAGGCGCGGATGCGCGCCAAGGGCGAGGCCTACATCAAGGCCCGGGGTGTCGATCCGAAGGACCGCTCGGGCCTGTGCAGGCTTGGCAAAGAGGAAATCGCGAAGGGCAGCCAGATCGGCGCGCTTCTCAGAGCAAGGTGAGACGATGTCAGACCTCCGCAAGATCAGCATTGATGGCAAGGAAATCGAAGTCGACGGCGCGATGACGCTGATCCAGGCCTGCGAAGAGGCCGGGATCGAGATTCCGCGATTCTGTTACCACGAGCGCCTGTCCATCGCCGGCAATTGCCGGATGTGTCTTGTCGAGGTCGTCGGCGGCCCACCCAAGCCCGCCGCGTCCTGCGCGATGCAGGTGCGCGACCTGCGCCCCGGCAAGGACGGCGAGCCGCCGGTGGTCAAGACCAACTCGCCGATGGTCAAGAAGGCCCGCGAGGGGGTGATGGAGTTCCTGCTCATCAACCACCCGCTCGACTGCCCGATCTGCGACCAGGGCGGCGAATGCGATCTGCAGGACCAGGCCATGGCCTATGGCGTCGATTTCTCGCGCTACCGCGAACCGAAGCGCGCGGCTACCGACCTCGACCTCGGTCCGCTGGTCGAGACACACATGACGCGCTGCATTTCCTGCACCCGCTGCGTGCGCTTCACCACCGAAGTGGCGGGCATCAGCCAGATGGGTCAGACCGGCCGCGGCGAGGACAGCGAGATCACCTCGTACCTTGGCGAGACGCTCGATTCGAACCTGCAGGGCAACATCATCGACCTTTGCCCGGTGGGGGCGCTGGTCAGCAAACCCTATGCCTTCACCGCGCGACCCTGGGAACTGACCAAGACCGAGAGCATCGACGTGATGGACGCGCTCTGCTCGAACATCCGGGTGGACACGAAGGGCCGCGAAGTCATGCGGTTCCTGCCGCGTAACAATGACGGCGTGAACGAGGAATGGATTTCCGACAAGACCCGGTTCGTCTGGGACGGGCTGCGCCGCCAGCGGCTGGACAAGCCCTATATCCGCCGCGACGGCAAGCTCAAGCCCGCCACCTGGCCCGCGGCGCTGGCGGCCGCCGCTGCCGCGATGAAGGGCAAGAAGGTCGCTGGCCTCGTCGGTGACCTGGTGTCGGTTGAGGCCGCCTATGCGCTGAAACAACTGGTCGAAGGGCAGGGCGGATCGGTCGAGTGCCGCACCGACGGTGCGAAACTGCCCGCGGGCAATCGCTCTGCCTATGTGGGCACCGCCACGATCGAGGACATCGACGACGCCAAGGCGATCCTCCTGATCGGCACCAATCCGGCCGTCGAGGCGCCGGTGCTCAACGCCCGCATCCGCAAGGCCTGGCTCAAGGGGGCCAGCGTCGGCGTGATCGGAGAGGCGGCCGAGCTGACCTACGACTATCACCATGCCGGAACCGGGCCCGACGCCTTTGCCGACTTGGACAAGAACGGCTTCGATCCCGACACGGACGGTCCGTCGATCGTCATCGTCGGCCAGGGCGCGCTGGCGCGCGACGACGGCGAAGCGGTGCTGGCCCGGGCGATGGCGCTGGCCGAGTCGACGAAATCCGGCTTCCTGGTGCTGCACACGGCTGCGGGACGCGTCGGTGCGATGGATGTGGGGGCCGTCACCGAGGGCGGCATCACCGCGGCGCTGGACGGGGCGGACGTGGTCTACAACCTCGGCGCCGACGAGGGCGACATCCCCGACGGTCCCTTCGTGATCTACCAGGGCAGCCACGGCGACCGCGGCGCGCACCGCGCCGACATCATTCTGCCGGGCGCCGCCTATACCGAAGAGCAGGGCCTTTTCGTCAACACCGAAGGCCGCCCGCAGCTGGCCCTGCGCGCCGGCTTCGCTCCGGGCGAGGCCAAGGAAAACTGGGCGATCCTGCGCGCGCTCAGCGCCGAGATGGACGCGACGCTGCCCTTCGACAGCCTCGCGCAACTGCGCAAGGCGCTGCTTGAAGAAGTGCCGCACCTGGGCGAACTCGACACGGTGCCGGAAAACGACTGGCAGCCGATCGAGACGGGCAAGCTGGGCGATGGCGCGTTCAAGAATGCGGTGGCGGATTTCTACCTCAGCAATCCGATCGCGCGCGCGAGCCAGCTGATGGCCGAACTCAGCCGCAACGCCAAGGCGCGCCGGGACACCCAGATCGCGGCGGAGTAAGGTCATGCGGCCCGAACCGGTTTTCGGGGCGCTGGCGCTGGCGGCGCTGCTTGCGGGATGCACGCCGCAAGAGAGCGCGCCTGCGCCCGAATTGCCCTTTGCGCCGGTCTACGAGGGAATCGATACCCGGCTGCTGGACGGCGATCTGGTGAACTTTCTGGTGGAAATGCGCGGTGCGCGCGGACCTCAGGACGTTGCGGACTATGCAGAATGTGCTGCAGCGCAGTATGCTTTGATCCGAGGCTACGGTTTCGCGCGGCATTTACGCACAAATGTCGAGGAAGAGGGTGGTCTCTGGCGCGCAGATGCGGTTTACACGATATCGCCAGCATTGCCCGCCGGGCTGAAGACGATCGACGCCGAAGTCACCGTGTTCAACTGCGCGGAAAACGGAATACCGATGGTGTGAGGACCTGATGGCTGATTTCTTTACCACAACCGCCGGGATCGCCCTGATCATCGTGGCGCAGTGTCTCGCGGTTCTGGGCTTCGTCATGGTGAGCCTGCTGTTCCTGGTCTACGGCGACCGCAAGATCTGGGCCGCCGTGCAGATGCGGCGCGGTCCCAACGTGGTGGGTGTCTTCGGCCTGCTGCAAACCGTGGCGGATGCGCTGAAATATGTGGTCAAGGAAGTGGTGATTCCCGCCGGGGCCGACCGGACGGTGTTCATCCTCGCGCCGCTCACCAGTTTTGTCCTCGCGATGGTGGCCTGGGCGGTGATCCCGTTCAACGACACCTGGGTGCTGTCGGACATCAACGTGGCGATCCTCTTCGTCTTCGCGGTCTCATCGCTCGAGGTGTACGGCGTGATCATGGGCGGCTGGGCTTCGAACTCCAAGTACCCCTTCCTCGGCTCCCTGCGTTCGGCGGCGCAGATGATTTCCTACGAGGTGTCGCTGGGGCTCATCATCATCGGCATCATCATTTCCACCGGGTCGCTGAACTTCGGCGACATCGTGCGGGCGCAGGACGGCAGCTTCGGCTTCTTCAACTGGTACTGGCTGCCGCATTTCCCGATGGTTTTCCTGTTCTTCATCTCGTGCCTCGCCGAGACCAACCGCCCGCCCTTCGACCTGCCCGAGGCGGAATCGGAACTGGTGGCGGGCTACCAGGTGGAATATTC
>Ga0208934_1000598_pt1 | contig 15902 bp, 28 predicted proteins | sample MalvirDeepMed_s2_FD_184243 | JGI IMG/M metagenome (GOLD analysis project Ga0208934, IMG submission 184243) | Marine viral communities from the Global Malaspina Expedition - Malaspina viral metaG DeepMed_s2 (SPAdes) (version 2) | ecosystem: Environmental > Aquatic > Marine > Oceanic | place... | reverse complement strand
CCCCATAGCCCTCTCGCTCTCGCTCTGCTCTTGTCTTGACGTTGTGACAGCTTCGGCACAACGGTTGCAGGTTCTCGCGCGCGTTGGTGCCGCCCTGCCCTAGCGGTATGATGTGGTCGACGTCATCGGCCCGGGCGCCGCACTGTCTACAAAATGGCTCTTCGTTGAGCACCACGCGGCGCAGCTTTTCCCATTGCCGCGTATAGCCGCGCTCTCGTGCGCTGCCCCGTGTGCTGTCGTATAGCCGATCGCTCTCGCGCCTGGCTGTCGGCTTGCACTCTTCGCAATAGCCGGCGCGCGTGAGCTTGAGGCACTTGGCGCCCTTGCATACTCGTAGGGGTTTAGGTGGCATCGGTGTGCGCCTCTCGTTGCAGATGCTCATGGTGTAGTAATAATAGATACTGGCTCACGCCCATATTTGCCCGGGCTCGGGCGGCGCGCTGTAGACTGGCCTTTTCTTCTTCGCTTACCCGAATAGCTACGCGCTGGATCTTGCGCGGGTCTATAGGCGTCAATGTTCCCATCACTCGCCCCCTTCCAGCGTGTCGAGCCGGCCCTCTATTGCGTCGAGCCGGGCTTCGGTTTCCTTCGATAGATCGATCATGGTGCCGAGGTGCTTAGCTTCGGCCGCGGCGGCCCGGTGCTTTGCCTCTAATACCTCATAGGTGCGGGCTCGGTTTATGTAGCGATCTATTTTCTCGCGCGACGGCGCCCCCACGATCTCCGGCCTAATATCCTCGGACCTTACGAATAGCGCGCCGTTTCCGTAGCTCCCCATTTTTCCGAATCCCGGCGCGGCGCACGTGTACCTCTTATCGGCGTCGCCTTTCTCACAATCAAATACCTGATCCACGTCGGCGCCCTTGATCGGCCAACGGTGCCGCCCATGGTCTTGCCCAACGGTCGCGCCCTCTTTGATCCTGGCTTTCATCCCGTCTCCTCTCCCCCGGCAATATAGTGCCGTGGTGCTATCTCAATAACCTCTCGTGCTCTTGCTGCTCGGCCTCGGCGCCTAGCTGCCCCGCCTCTTCGGCGTGCTGTAGCGTCGTGCCCATCCATAGATCGGGCTCGGGCCAACCTGATAGCGTGAGCCGCTTGCTTGCGTGCTCGACCTTGAACGTGCTGCCTAGCATGTTGACCGCCCACACAAAATCGATCGCGTCGTCTACCGCCACCGTGAGCACGCCGTCGCTGCGCTGGTGCACCTCGATGAGCCCCATAGTGTGTAGCTTTATAAAGGTTGTCTCGATGCCCTGATCGTTCTTTAGGGCCAGCCATACTTGATCGGGGGCGAAGTTCTGGATCGTTACTGGTGGCGGTGTTTCCCCTTCGCCCTCGCCTTCCCCTTCGATCGGCGGTCCCGGCTCTGGGTCAGGGTCTAGAACGTCGCCCGCCGACAAGGTGATCGACGAAACCCAAAACCGAAACCGCACGAAGGTCGAGGTAAAATTTAGATCGGGCGGTGAAAATACGCTGTGATCGTGTAGCTCGGCGAGGCCGTCGGGTAGTGGTAGCGTAATGGTTTTCCACTCGGTTGTTATGCCCTCGATCCGCGTGACGGGTACGGGCTGCGGCTTGTGCGTCCACGATCGCCACTCGTGATCGAGCGCTACGCCCTGGCCCTCGTCGCCGTCGGTATCGGCGCGGATCGTGATCGTAAAATGCGTATAGTCGGCCATGGTTACGCCGTCATTTTGGCTCCAGACGGCGACGGGCCTGATCCTTTTCTCGCCCGGCGGATTCCACCACCCGGCGAGGGTGCCGTCGTCGGCGATCTCGGATACGTCGGGGTTTATGATCCGCTGATTTTCGTGGTGCGTGCCGTCCCATAGCGTGAGGGCGTCGGCTTGCGCGGCGGCCTTTGTTTCGTTGCTTAACTCGACGTATCCAAAAAGCGCAAGCACAAAAACGGCCACGCCGGCGGCGTCTTTCCAGGTTACAAACTCGCGGCGCTTCCACTCTGTAAACTCGGCTTTATTCATTCGCCGCCCTCGCTTTCTTTGTATACGAAAAGCGCGGCATCTGTTCTGTTTAGCCACGTAGATATAGGGGTTGGCTGTCGTGCCCCGGCTCTTGCCTGTACCATTACAGCGTTGTGAAGTTTTTCGCTTAAATATTCCAACGCCTCCACCAACACCTTCGCCCGTTCGCGTTCGGCGGCTTTGTCTGCGACGTGATCGTCATAGAGTACAAACGATCCCCCGTTGTGCGGATCGGGCGCGCCATATTCATCGTTCCCTAAATACCGCTTGATCATCTCCGCGCCTCCCAATGCTTGATCCGCGCTATGTCGCTCGCGTCGGGTTCGGGCGGTTGCGCGCGCGTGACGCATCCGGCCATTAAGCCGAGGCATAGGATCGTCAATATGGTGCCGCTGATGGTGCCGGCGATGTACGCGCCGATCGCTTTGGCTTCGCTTTGCATGGTTTATCCCTCGCTGGTAAATAGTTCGTGCTGGTGCGTGGCGAATAGCTCGCCGTTTTGCTTGTCTACGATCGCGCCGCGTATCCGCTCGACGGCGATCTCGAAGTACTCGGGGTTCTGCTCAATACCGATAAAGCGGCGGCCAGCGTGCACCGCGGCTACGCCCGTCGTGCCGCTGCCCATAAAGGGATCGAGGATCACGCCGTCGGGTTGCGTAAACTGCTCGACAAGCTCGGCGATCAGGCTGAGCGGCTTTTGTGTCGGGTGTTGTTTCTTGCCGTGCTCGACCATATGGCGCCATTGCGCGGCCTTGCCGCCCCCGTTCCATACCTTGCGCCCTTTGCGGTGTAGTATCGCGACGCCCTCGACGGCTTGCGCGGGTCGGTCTCCGCTGAGTTGTGGCGTATTGACGATCCGATCCCATACCCCCCCGCGGATATAACACTTAGGATCGGCGCTTTGATACTTGGCGAGTTGCTCAAGCGCGCAGAATACGATCACCCATGATCGCGTTTTTTCCAGTAGCACGGCGGCGAGCGCGGCCGGGTCGTCAAGCTCGGCGAATTCGTTGATCGCGGTGTCCGCGGTGCCCGCAATAATGTCGCGGCTTGATACGGTTGCGGCGCCGGCGTGCGTCTTCGGGTCATACGGCGGATCGGTGATCGTCCAGTCGACGGGATCAAGCTCTGGCATGATCTCGAAACAGTCGCCGCGGTACAGCGTGACGCCGTGCTCGGGCTCGTAGTAGCATCGGGGGATCGGGTTGCTCATGCGTGCGTTGCCTCGAATATTTCAAGATCGACGCGCGGCTCGTCGCCGTCGAGGGCGTAATACTTGCCGGCGTTGATCCGTATGACTTGCTTGTCATCGGCGATCACGTTGCCGACGATCGCCGCGTCAATGTAGAGCTTGGCGATGTTGTCAAGGTCGGGCTTTTGCGCGTGATAGGTCTCGGCGAGTTTTTTGCGCGACTTCGGCCGGGCGAAATAACAGTCAAGGCGCACGATCACGGGCTTTGTGCTCCGTTGCCATTTCTGCGCACGGGCGGCGAGGTAAATCTCACGGGCGATCGTTTTGAGTTCGGGCGCGCTTGGGTTGTAGTAGTGCCCGCCCTTGGTGTTGCGGTGCCGCTTTTGGTGACACGGCTTGCCGGGGATCGTGACGGTAACGGCGTTGTATTGGTCGGGGTAGCTCATACGCGGCGCCCCCATGCGTCGAGCGTGGCGCGTATCGCGTCGCGGCTGTCGGTGACGGCGGCAAGCTCGGCCTCAAGCTCGGCGATCCGTGCGGCGATTTCCTCGGCGGTGTGCGCGCTGGGCGGCGCCGGCGGTACGAAAATCGGCTCGGCAAGGCATATGCACTCGCCGGGGGTCGCGCGGCAATACGGGCAACTGCTCGCGGCGTCGGTCGGGGTTAGGTTCTCGGGGGCTTGTAACATGGTGATCTCCCTAAAATTCGGCATCGCCGGCATATTCGTCGGCGGGTTCGTAGTCTTGCGCGTGCGCCCCGGTGAGCGCGCGGAATCGTTGGGCGGGTTTGTCGAAGAATAGGTCAGCCGATCCCGTCGCCCCGTTGCGGTGCTTTGCCACGGTCGCGGATACAAGCGACTTCCCGCCCTCGCCGGCTTCTTTGATAACCTCGGGCGCGGGGCGTGCGAGGATCGTGATCGTGTCGGCGTCTTGCTCGATGTCGCCGCTCTCTCGAAGGTGCGACATCATGCGAAATCCGTCGGTTTCGGCGTCGGCGCTCCGCCCTAGCTGGCAACAAGCGATCACCGGCGCGTCAAGCTCGCGCGCCAGTTGCTTCAAGCCGCGGCTTATCTCGCCGATTTCTTGGTAGCGCTGGATCTGCTTGCCGCGCGTAGCGGGTGCCGAGCGCATAAGCTGCAAATAATCGACCACGATCAGGCCGCCCCCGGCTTTTCGGATATGCCGCCGGGCCGTGCTGCGTACTGCGGCGAGGGTTTGCCCGGGCGTGTCGTCTATAGCGATCGGGAAATCGGAAAGCCTACGCGCCGCGCTGTCGACCTTGGCGAGCTCCGCGTCGGCCTGAAATCCCAAGCGAATACGCCCAAGCTGCGCGCCGCCGTCAATGCTGATCATGCGCTGCGCAAGTTGTGAGGCGCTCATCTCAAGCGAGAAAAATAGCGCAAAGGTGCCGAGCTTGGCCGCGTGGTGCGTCACGTTGAGCGCAAAAGCCGTTTTTCCTACGCTCGGGCGGGCCGCGATGATATTTAGCGATCCCGCTTTCCAGCCCCCGAGAAGCTGATCAAGCTCCGCGATCCCGAGGGCGATGCCCCCCGATGTGTCGCCTTGGTTGTGCGTCGCGCGTATGTCGGCAACGGCGGCCGCGGTGGCGGTCTCCGCGCTGAGTACGTTGGCCGTGTGTCGGGTGTTGCTTATTTCGAGTAGCCCGGCCTCGGCGGCGTCGAGTTGCGCGTCGGTATCAAGATCCCCGCCGGCGGCCTGTGCGGCGATCTGACGGGCTAACGTGACGAGGGCGCGCTCGTTTGCCTTATCGCGTACGATCGTGGCGTAGTGGGCCGCGTGGTAGCTCGTTGGCACCGCGCGCACAAGTTCGCCTATCAAGCTCGCGTGCTTGCCGTTCAATTCGTTGAATAGTGTTACCTCGTCGACCGGGCGCCCGCGGCTCGTGAGATCGACGATCGCCTCGAAGACTTCGGCATGGGCCTCGACCGTGAAACGATCGCCGACCGCCCCAAGGATCGCGAGTACGTCGTCGAGTGCGGCGGGGTTGAGAAGTACGGCCCCGAGCGTCGCGCGTTCGGCTTCTACGTGTTTCGGTGGTTGTGCGCTCATGCGTCGGCCCCCATGCTGTCTAGTGAGAAAAGATCATCCTTTGGGTGTAAGCAATTAGGCGAAAACCAGATCCGCTCTCGCGCGCTATTCTCTCGACCTTGCCCGCTGCCTTGTGATCCGTAGCCGCCGCGATTCTTCCACGCTACCGATTCCCAATCCCCCGGGAATACGTGCTCGCCTTCGTATCCGCATACCGCGATCCGTAATAATGGATCGCCCCCATTCTCTGCGGCCCATTGCGCAACACTCGCGCCGACTTGATCACAATCTTCGGTATATAGATCGCTTTTTCGCGTTGCTTTGGCTGAGTATGGTGGATCAAGAAATACGCCGGTGATCCCGTGCTTGCTCGTAACCGAAGGCCCAACAATGCGATCCCACTCCCCTGAGCATATACGGGCACCTGCGAGACGTCTAGACAATTCCGCGAAATATTCATCAAGCGCCCGCCCCTTGTCCCAAAGGTGTACAAGTTGCCGGTTGACGCCCCGCCCCTTGTTTCCAAGGTGTAAAAGTTGCCGATCTCGTACTTGCCACGGCCCATTGCCGCTACAAAATCCGCTTCCGATCCAACAAGAAATACCCCAAACCCACCACCCAGCGACTTTTGGATCACAGAATTCTGGATCACCTTCGAGCTCTTGCCGAAGACTGTCTTTTCGGGTGATTAGCCAGGCGTGGCGCGCGTGTAGCTCATTTTCCTGCACCGGGTTTGCCGCCCAATGCGCAACGGCGCCCGGGTCGTGTTTTATCGCCCGCCAAAAATTCACAATATAGCCGTCTTTATCGTTGATCGTCTCCGTCCCGGGGGCGGTCGGGCGCCCGAAGAGCACTGCCCCTGATCCAAAAAACGGCTCGACATAATTGGGCACGTCGCCAAAGCGATCCCAAACTAAGCCCGATACTCTGGACTTCCCCCCAAACCAAGGGAACGGCGATTTTAGTGCTTCTCTCATGCGTCGGCCCCCGCCTTTTGCTTGCGTATCGTCTCAAGCATGCGCTTGTCGGAGTCGCTGAGCGGCTTGGCTGCGCCGTTCTTGGTCGCGCGTTGCCACGCCTCGATCACGCGCCCGATCTTTTTGATGCCGCTGCCGTTCTTGTCTTGGCGTAGCGGGGGGATCGCGTGGATCTGCAAGCGCCAGAATTCCGCGCCCTCGTCGTCGGCCTTGAACACCCATCGCAGCGCCTCGCGCACGTCGCCCTCTTTGAAGCCGTCGAGGCGTATCAGGTTGGCGAGGGCTTTGCGCGCGTTGTGGTCGGCCTTGGTGCCGGGCTCGGGGGTGTTGGCGTGGGGATGAGCTTCTTTGATCGCCGTGAGTAGCCCGGGGTAGATGCTTTGTAAGGTCGGGTATGTTTCCAACGGATCAGGGAGCGCGCCCCCGCCGCCCCCCGGCGGGGTGGTTTTCCCCTGCTCTTGATCTGATCTGATTGATTGATTATATAAGCGTCCGCTTTTTTCCGCATCGCTCCGCCTTTTTCCGCTTTCCTCCGCCTTTTTCCGCCTCGCTCCGCCTTTTTCCGCTTCGCTCCGCTTTTCTCCGCTTTTTTCCCCCTCTGAGGGGGAATCGTCGCAAGTCCAATGTACCCAACCGACTAGGGGGTTGGCGAGTATTGCCACGCCGCGCGCTACAGCCCCCACGGGAAAGCCCATCATACCCGCGATCGCCTCGATGTCGGCCGGGTCTCCGTGCCGCGTGGTGATCAATCCGCGCTCGCCCCCCTTGTGATCGGCCGCGAGTTCGAGTAGCTTGGCGAAGACGCCGAAGGCGGCGGGGGCCATATCGCCAGCCGCGGCGAGAAAGTCACGGTAGCCGGCGGAGTGCGCCGCGCCGTTAACTCTTAGCCGCACGTAGGGAAACTCGCCGACGCGGTGCGCCTGGCCCGCCTTCCACGCCTTGCCCTTGTCGTTTGTCTCGTACAACTCTTCCCAATTCGTGATCGCTAGTGTCATCGCCCGAGCTCCTCAAGTATGCGCCAGGTGTGCAGCGCTAAAACGATCGACGCGGCAAAGGTGACGCACGCGATCGCGCTGGTGATCCATGCGACGGCCTCGGCCCATTTGGCGCGCTTGAGTCGACTTGCGAGCTCTATATTCAGGCGGCAATACTTGGCGATCGCGGCCCTATAGTCTCGCTGCGTGGTGGTTCCTAGCATGTGCCCCCCTAAAACGGTAGATCGTCGTGCTTGGTTTCTCTCGGCGCGGGTGCCGGCGCGGCCTTTTCTTCGGCCGGGTATCGGGCGCCGCCCCCTTCCTCGGGCCACGTGAGCGCGCTGATCCGGTTGCCCACGATCTTTACCTTCGATCGGCTTTTCCCGGTGTCTTTGTCGTTCCAGGTGTCGACGGCGAGCCGGCCCTCAACGATCACGGGGTTGCCGCGCTTGAGCGTCTGCGCGTAGCGCTCGGCGGTCTCGGCCCATAGGGTCACGTCATAGAATCCGGTTTCTTCGCCCTGCTTGCTGTGCCGGGTGACGGCGATCCGTATGTCGGCGACGGCGGTGCCCCCGTGCGTGTACTTGAGATCGGGGTCGTCGGTGAGCCGGCCCGATATGGTCACGGCGTTGAGTTCTGGCATTTTGAGATCAGGCATGGGCGGGGTACTCCATCACCATAAAAGGTAGAATTACTACAATTTGTCTTGTGGTCTTGTCGTATGCGATCGCAAATCCGATCGTCCACGATGGTATAAATTTAGGCATGGGCGGGGGTCTCCGTGTGGTTAGGTACGATCACGTTTAGGCCCTCGCATTGGGCGTCTTCGATCTCGGTGTCGGTGTCTTCGCTTTGCAAGGTCCAGGCGAGCAAGATAGTAGGGGAATCCTCGTCGGCGTGCGGCGCCGCTACGGCTTGCGCAAAGTCGACAAGCTCGGCGCGGTTGTAGCCGTCCAGGTGGTTAGCGTCATCTAGCAAGATCGGCGCGTCGGTCACGGCACGCACCAAAGCGAAGGCGGCGATCGTGCGCTCGCCCGTGCTTGTGTGCTCGATACGGCGGCCGTGTGCGTAAAATCTGACGTGCTTACCGTCGATCGTATAGCTGAGCGTCGTGCGGTGCGGCTGTAGTATGGCGTTTGCATGATAGATCACGTCTTGCAAGCGATCCCCCAGTAGCGCGTTGATCGCGGCCCCGTCGCGGTACGCCTTGACGCCGGCGTCGAGGTGCCCCACTTCGGCCTTGAGCCGCTCGACGGCTTTCTGCTGGCCCGAGTAGTCGCGCCACGCCTCAAGCTCTTTTATGATCCCCTCGGTGGCGGCGATGTCGGCGCGCTTGGCCTCGACCTGGGCGTCAATATCCGCGGGTATGTCGGCGGCGGGCTTCGCGGCCTCAAGCGCGGCCTTGGCGGCGGCGTGCTCTTCGCATAGCTTGAGCCATGCGGCGTTACTGGTGTCGCGGATTTTGCCCCGGGTTTCTAGCTCGTCGCCCCATCTCTCGATCAAGGCGTCGCGCTCGGCCTCGGCGGCCATGGCTTTCACTAGCTTTTCTTGGAGCTCGCATTTTTCCGCGGCGGCGGCTTGCGCTTCCTCGGGTGATAGCCGGGCGCCGCAAGTCGGGCACGTTTCGCCGTCGTCGAGCGCGTCAAGGCGTGCGACGATCTGCACCGACTTACGCGGCGCGGCGCGTAGCTCTTCCAGCTTGCCGCCGAGCGCCCTGCCGTCGCTCATTTGTTCCTGTAGGTCGTTATGGGCGATTGTGATCTCGTCGGCGAGCCTTTGGGCCTTCGCCGTGAGCTCGGCGATCCGCTCGGGCGTCGCGGCGTGCTGCGCGGCGCCTTGTAACTGTAGCAAGCGCTCAAGGCTCGATCGTTGGTGTACTAGATCGCCCTTGCCGCGTTTTATCTGCTCTAGCGGGTTTGTGGCTTGCGGGTCCGGGCTTCCAATCAGCGGCCGCGCGGCGAAGGGTAGCCCTTCGAGCTCAAGCTCGGCCGCCTTTAGCGCGCGCTTGGTGTCGGTGCGCTGCGTAAACATCGCGATCCCCAAGCTCTCGAAGTCGTCGGGGCCGTTGAGCGCGATCGTATGTCGGGCGGCGAAGTCTTCGGCAAACTTGCGATCGCCCTCGTCGTCGAGGTAGCGCAACAAGTTGCCGGGCACGTCGTCGCCGCCGACAAGCCGGCGGAATACCGCGGCGGTGTTGCCGTCGCTCATCCACGCGAAGGGGTTGGCCGCGGCCTCGGCGATCTCGGGGTCGACGCCGAGCGCGGACCATAGCCCGCGGCGCGTGTCGAAGACGAGGCCGTCGCCGTCGTGCGCGTCGAAGTTGTTTTTTCCTTTTTGGTTGATCGTTGCGGCGATCCATATGTCGCGCTTTGCGGTGTGCATCTGTAAAAGGATCACGGCTTGGCGTCCGCCGTTTCGGATCAGGTCTTTCGATCCCTGGCCCCCGGCGCCCGTGAATTCGCAGCGCCCGAATAGTGCAAACTGGATCGCGGCAAGGATCGAGCTCTTGCCGGCGCCGTTCGGCCCGACGATCGCGGCCGCAGGGCCGATCTCTACGTCGAGCACCTCAATACTCCTAAAATTGCGTATCCCTAGCCTTTTGATCTGCATTCCGTGTCCCTCCGGTTGCGTTGGTTAAAAGTCTTCGAGCGCCGCGATCGCGCGCTTTTCTATTGTGTCGATCGCCGTTGTGAGTTCGCCGTCGGTGGCGTCGGTCGGCGTGCGCCCGGTGCGCTCGTTGAGCTCGCCAACAAGTACGGCGTCGTCAAGGTTGTACTCGGTGCGCACAATTACCCAACGCGCGCGAATCCGATCGCGTGTTGTCTCCGCCGCGGGTTGCTCTTCGGGCGGCTCGTCGCCTGGCTCGCGCTGCGGTGCCGGCGGGGTCTCGTCGACGACTTCGGCCTCGACGTGTTTGGGGCTGTCGACGCCTTCGCGATAGTCTTGCGCCTCCTCGGTCGCGATGGCGCCGCGTAGTACGTCGGGGAAAGCATCACGAAGCCCGAAGGATCGCGCGCGCATTTGTAGCATCCGCTTGGGGTAGCTCTTGTGCGTGCCCTTGCCCCAAAGCCCGGCGCGCTTGTCGTCGTCTACGCCCCAGCTTTGCTGCGTCGGGGCTTCGCGGTCGGTGCGCTTGCATTCGATGTGCCTGACGTAATCTTCGCCCTCGCCTTCGCCCCATTCTTTGATGTACTCACACTTCGGCGACGCTTGCACGATCGCAAGCATAAGATCGCCCCAAAGCGTTAAGCGACCGTTTACGTTGCTTATATTCTGGATCGACTGCATCGGCGTTAGCCCGAGCTCGTACCCGTACTGGATACGCACGATCAACTCTTCGGCGTTCTTGCAGTCGCGCACAACGCCCGACTTTCTGAGCACGTCGGCGTATTGCTGCATTTGTTCGAGGCTCGTAAGCTCAAGGCCGCGGCCCGCGACTTGGATCGCTCTTATCGTCATACAGCCACCGCGCGGAGCGTGCGCATTGTGCGGCGCTTTACGGTGCAACGGCGCGCCGGGCATATCTGGATCAGCCCCTTGTCTACCATGGCGCTCACGCGCCGCGCGATCTGTACACTGTCGAGGTCGATATACTTGGCGAGCTCGCCGGCGGTCACGTTCGGGTGATCCCGCAAAGCGTTGAGGATCGTGCGCTCGTGTCGGCTGACGGTGCCGCGCCTGACGACGCCCTCGGCCGCGCGGTGGCTGCTCTCGGGGTCCAGCCCCCGGGCGAGCGGCGCCGCGTCAAAGTTTAGCGCTTGCTGGTGCATGTATTATCCCTCCCCTTGTTCTGGTCCAATCCCTTCGAGCATGTCCGCGACGGTCGTGCGGTAAAGCTCGGCGAGCGTTTGTAGTTGTAAGGTCGTGATCCCGCGGTTGCCCTGCTCTGCGTCTTCGTAGTACACCCAATCGACGCCGAGGCGCTCGGCGACGGCGCGGCGCGTGAATCCGTTAAGCTCGCGTAGCGACTGCAAGCGCTCGCCTAGTTCGTTGTGATAGTCCTGCTCGTAAAGATTCATTTTGATACGTGCGCGGCTCATGCGCTGCCCCCCGTGAGAGCATGGCGGGCGGTCGGGTTGTAGCATTGGGGTCGACCGCCCGCCGCTTGTGTGTACGCGCACGCGCCGAGGAGAAAGGCGACGCGCGCGCGGGTGGGGTGTTGCGTGGGGGCGCTCATGCGTCGCCCTCGTGCTTGATGCCGAGCTCGTCGATCAAGCCGTCGGCAATGTCGCGCGCCGGCGTTGAGTGCCCGAAGATCCGCGCCACGTTGCGCCCAAGCTCTAAGAAGCTCTCGATAGCTTCGCGCTTTTGCGCTTGCGTGAGATGGCTACCGAATAGGATGCGGTGCGACGGTAGCGCGTAGCGTATCGCCGCGGCCGCCATGTCGGCGCGTACGTCGGCGGGGTCGGGCGGGGTCCAGCGCTCGAAGCCGAATATAGATCGCCTTGCGCTCGGAAATTGCGCCGGGCGCGAGTTGTGTGGGCTGATAAATTCCGAGGGGTCGGCGTTTGGGTCGTTGTTGGTGCCGCCGCGGTTTGTGTGCTCGTCGTCTGGCGCCATAGCTTTAGGCTCCCGTGATCTCGTTGATACGCTTGCGCGCGGTCTCGGGGTCCAGTAGGGCGGCGCCGCGGGTGTCAATACACCGATCGAGGTAGTCGTCAAGGTCGGATATGCGCCAACGCCGGGCCGTGCCGATAAGCCGGGATCGGAGATCGCCGCGGGTAATAAGCCGGCGGATCGTCATTTCGCATACGCCGAGGTACTTGCACGCCTGAGCCATATTGAGGGCGCCGACGATCGGGCGGTCGCGCATTTCGTGGCGAAGGTGCCGCACTTCCTCGGTGAGCGCTTTGATCGCGGGGAATAGGTCAGAATCAGACATTGACGGGCTCCTCGGCGGGTTGGGGCTTGTCGGCGCATAGGCGGGGCCACCCGACGCCCATAACGGCGGCGTATTTCTTGGCCGTCGGTGCCGTGATCGCGCGGTTGCCGATCTCGATCTGGTGCACGTTGCCGAGACTTAGCCCTACCTCGGCCGCCATGCGGCGCAAGCTCCAGCCCTTTTTTGCCCTAAAATTTGCGATCCGTCGATGTGGGGGCGTTGCTTTTTTGGCTTGCGCGGTATTCATAGGCGGCCCTTCGGGGTTTGCGTGCTGTATATAGTAGGCGTTTTCTTGAGTATACTGCCTATTGTACAGTAGTGCATACAGTCTGTCAAGGGTTTTTTTCTTTTTAGAAATATCCTGTAAAAGGTTGCGCTATATCAACTAACGTGATACACTATGTATAGGTTAGTATACTGGCTTGGAAAGGATGGGTAACATGATGATGTTAGAAAAAGAAAAGGTAACGCCCACCGCCGCGAAGGCATGGCGCGAAGAGCACGGAATAAGCCAAGCGACGATGGCGGGGCTTATTGGGATTTCTTACGGTGCGTATTCTTCTTTTGAGCGCGGCAAAACTCACGAGTTGCACTTTAATACAATGGAGCGTCTAGTTGCGGTCTTGCGCGGTAAAGTATCGCCACCGGGGTCGGCGAGTACGCCGGGCGGCGGCGAGGTGGCCGATCTCTTGGCGCAGGGGCTTGAGAATCTCGCCGCGAAGCTACGGGCGAGCGGTTTCTCGCCCGCAACGAAGGCGCAGATATACGAAAAGGCGATCCGCGCGGCGTACGAAACGCGATTAGATGCCGCCGCGGCGCTTCGCGGCCTGAACAAACCCGGCACACCCGACACACCCGATCTATTATAGGCGGTAAGGTGTACCCAAATCCGGCCCATAGTGGGCCGTAGGGGGTCTGAGTGAGTTTTAGGCGTTTTTGTAAGTTAGTCCAGGGTAGCGCCTTATGGCGTGAGGGGGTGTGAGTTTGGATCGGGCTTTATTCTTTGGGAGCAGGGGGCCGTCGGTTCGAATCCGATCACCCCGACCATTTACACCCCCCTTTACCCCTTATTTGACGGGGGTTTCGTTTATCAGGTATACTTTACTTAGGCCCGACAAAAAGCGAAGTGTGCCCACGACTTACCCCATTTTGTACCCATGGCGCCGACGGTGCCAAAACCATAGGAGGATCGATCTATGTTTTCCCTGCTTGCCCTTGTAGTCTGCGCGGCCGCTGAGCCGTTGCCCCGGTGGTCCCCCGGCCCTGGCGTGATCTCGCTTGAGGCCACGGAACCAAACTCGCGCCGCCTTCGGGGGGTTGGTACGGCGTTCCTCGACCTGGCCCCCGGGGATTGGGTGCGGGCTTGGTCGACGACGGTGCCGCCCGTCCGTGAAATGGTGCAAGTTGACTATATTATAATCGACGAGGTGCTCGAATTGACGCGGCGCCCCGTTTATCGCTGGCTGGCCGTGCACTACGGCGAGGCCGGCCTACCCTACGAGATCGCGCGCCCCCGCTACCCCTGCCGAGCCGGCTGCGGTTATAATAGCGCCCCGGGATTGGCGGGCCAGTGTCGAGCGCGACCGCGGCGCATGGCGGAGTAAGGCCGCACAGTAAACGGATTTTCACGCCAAGGCCGACGGCAAGCGCTCGGCGGCGTGGCGTAATAAAGGGGAATAGCCCATGGCTTCACTCAAAAAGCGCGGAGCGGTCTACTATATCCGCTTTAAGCGCGGCGATCGTTGGGTCGACAAGTCCCTCGGCACTACGTCGGCGCGTGAGGCCCGGGCCTTGCTTGAGCAATACGTCGACGCCGAGCCGGCCGGTGCGCTCTCATGGGATGCGCTGATCGATCACTACCTGCAATGGGCCGAAGGGCACCGCGCCGCGCAGACGATAGAAAGCCGCGTGAGGGCGCTGCGGCGCATGGCGGCCACCTCGGGCGCTCGTACCCCCTCGTGCACCACGCTTGCGCACATCGAGGCATACAAGGGCGCGTATAGGCTCACGGTCTCGAATCGGTCGGTGAATGAGTCGCTGACGGCGCTTAAATCGGTTTTCAATAGGGCGATCAAGCAGGGGATACTACGCGGCCCTAATCCCTTCGCCGGCGCTGAGCGGTTGCCCGAGCACAAAAAGGCGGTCAAGTGGCTGACGGATGCGGAATGCGTGCGGGGGCTGACGGCGGCGGCCGACCTCGGTACGGATCAGCTCTTTTTCTGGGCGCTCGGCATTTTCGCCGGGTTCCGAAAAGGTGAGGCCGTTGCGGCGCGTTGGGATTGGTTCGACTTCGAGGCGCGGATCGTCCAGGTGCAAAGCGGCCCCGGCTTCGAGGTCAAGGATCGCGAGGATCGGGCGGTGCCGCTCTCGGCTGACCTTGAGGCGGTGATCCGTGCGTACGCCCAGCCGTCGGGGTATCTCATCGCGCCACACAAGCTCCCGGGAAAGTATCGGTATAGGTTCGACGTTCGCAAAGGCTTTGCCGCGGTCTGCAAGGCCGCCGAGCTCGACATCCACCCCCATACGCTCCGCCATACTTTCGCGTCGCGGCTCGCCCAATCGGGCGTTGACCTTTTCAAGATAGGGCGATGGATGGGGCATAGTCACACGTCGGTGACGGAGCTTTACGGCCACCTTAAGCCGTACGACGCCGACATCGACCGGGCGACGCTGCCGAAGCTCGCGCCGCCCGATGATCCCAAGGTGCTAGAGTTTAGACCGCCGAGGCGATAAAAATGCCCGCGACGCGATGGCGGCGCGCCGCGGGCGGGGGTTGGTCCGCGTGGGAGGGAATAACGCGGCCCGTGTGTGGTTAGGGTATCGGCGCCAGGTCGAGCAAGTTATTAAGAAGCCCCACAAGTTCCATAGCGTCGGCGTCGAGCGTTGCCGAGTCTTGCCCGATCTCTAGGGTGTAGTGCCCATCATGGTCGATCGCCTCGCTTAGGGTCGTTTTAAGCTCGGCTATGTTGCCCTTGAGAAATACTTTACCCTTGGCCGTGTAGCTTGAGCCGTCGGCGTTGATCCGCGTCTGCTCGATCGTCGCGCACCCGCACGCCGCGAGGATAGCCAGGGCGCAAAGCCCGAAGACGATCGCGCGGTTAAGCGTTTGGTGTATCTCCGCGCTCGTCATGGCGCCAGCCCGAAGATCGCGAGCAAGAAGTCGACGATCACCGCGATCAGTCGCGCGCCTATGTTTTCAATAATTGAGCTGATCAGGTTCTCGATCATGGTAGCTTACCTTTCTTTTTTGTGGGGTTGCCCGTGGCGGATGTGCCGAGTAGCAAGGCACCGACGGCGCCGAGTATTACGCCGATCGTTTGGATGCTGCCTTCGCCGGTGGCGGCAAGTGGGCCGCCTATGGCGATCAGAATCCCGCCGATCGTCGTCTTCCAGTCTTTTAGGTTTTCCATGGTGTGTATCCTTTCGGTTACTTGTGATCGTCGCAATGCTTACATTTGCCGCGCACGTTATTGATCTTTTCGTCGAGCACGGCTACCGCGGTCGTGAGTCGGTTGGCCGCGTCGGCCGACTTAGTGATCACGGCCGTCTGCTCTTTGGCGCTGTTGTCTATGTACTCATAAAGGCGGCGCCGCTCCTCGACGTCGCTGTCGGCGATCCGCTGTAACGTGGTGCTGAGCTCCGCGTCGGATTTCTCCCGGCTAACGCGCTCTTCCTGCACGGCGGTCAATACGTGATCGACTTTTACCTCGACGGCGGCAACGCGGCCCGTTATACGCCGCGCCCATGTGACGAGCCCGGCGATCCCGCCGCTGCCTGTAAGCGCGGCAAGTATGCCGGCGGCGGCGGTGGTGCTGGTGGTCGCTGGATCTGGCATGGTCTTACCTTT
>Ga0208934_1000596_pt1 | contig 15945 bp, 38 predicted proteins | sample MalvirDeepMed_s2_FD_184243 | JGI IMG/M metagenome (GOLD analysis project Ga0208934, IMG submission 184243) | Marine viral communities from the Global Malaspina Expedition - Malaspina viral metaG DeepMed_s2 (SPAdes) (version 2) | ecosystem: Environmental > Aquatic > Marine > Oceanic | place... | reverse complement strand
AAAAATTATTAAGGAAGAAAGATGTATAAACCTCTACCGGATTCATTAACGATAAAACAGAGTGGAATCAATGGCTTAGGACTCTTTGCCAAGGAAGGCATGGCTCAGGGCACGAATCTAGGAATGTGTCATCTGAAGATCGGAGATACTATATTCAGAACTCCTCTCGGAGGATTCATTAATCATTCGAATGAAGCGAATTGCGTCAAAGTTGAACTGCGTATGACCGCTGAAGATATCAAGGGCCACGCGTATAACTACAAGAAATGGAATTTAATTACGTCGCAGGATGTGAAGGAAGGAGAAGAGCTAACGGTACGCTATACATTTTACAATGTCTGATTCATTAAAAAAAATTTACGAAAAAATTTTTAAAGACGCTCTCGACTATATGGAGGACTATGAAGTACAAATGGTTGCCGCGACCTATATGGCAATTGCCATGCGTCTGTATAAAACTCATCTGGACGAGAAAAGTTTTCTCAACATGATCCGCACGGTTATGGAAACCGAAGTCGAACCTTATGAGAAACCTAAAAGGATGCTACACTAATGGGGCGATCGAATAATAGTTTTACAGGTTGGGTTTCTCCTATTGATGTTGCAGGAGACCGAATTAAAGAACCCGAAGAGCATCTTTTCATCGCTATTCTTTGGCAAGCTGCCCACGACGCCTTCTCAAAACATGTAGACAAGATCGAACGAGATTCAGCGAGAAGCTTTTTTCTGGGAAAAAGCGAAAGATTCAAAGAAATTTGTGAATGCGCAGGACGCAATCCTCAATACGTACATGAAAAAATAAGAAAACAAATTTTAAAGAAAAATGGCTGGAATATGACAGTATCCTGCAATGTTGACGGACACACCCGGTCCTATCGAAACACACATAAAGGCAAGAAGCGAGGACCTAAACACAGTTTAAATGGAGCAAAATATGGCAGACCAAAGGAAATCTTATCACTATAAACTAGGAAGAATGATCGCTAAAGTTAAAACAGAAACCAAGTGGCGCGATATCTTCAAGATTGTTGGAGAAGCACAAAAAAGCTAAGGAAAAATGGCCGATAAAAAAGCGATACCCTACATGATGTTCCGCTGGGGACCATGCCTGGTGAAATTTCAAATATCCGAAGAGAACAGAAAACTGTTCCTCGAGGAAGCAAAACTAAGCACAAAAGACTGGTCCAGTCATCTTGCCGGTGTCAATATCAAGGAAGTTGCTTTCAGGGACTACAAGAAATTTGAAAAATTTTTCAGCAGCGCCTTTGAAATTTATAACGACGCCCTGAAGAAATGGACGGGTAGCAAGGATGATGATTTTAACGAAAAGTACCAACTTAATGTCCTCTGGGCTAATTTTCAAAGACCGGGGGACTTTAACCCGCCTCACGATCACGCGGATACTCTGTCTTTTGTTATTTTTCTGGATGTGCCCGACAAACTCATCGAGGAAAATAAAGCCTATAAAGGAAGATCGGCAGGTCCCGGAGGACTGACTTTCATCTACGGAGATGGAACACGGGAAGCGGTCACGCACCACTCCTTCGTCCCTAAAGCAGGTGATATGTACATTTTCCCTGCCTGGTTGAAACATTGGGTCTATCCATTCAAGAGCGACTGCACACGGATCTCGGTATCGGGAAATGTCGTTAATGCCATAAAAATTAAAAATTTAGTTGACAAGCAGGTATGATGTAGGATAATGTAGTAAATAGAAAGTAGGTGAGAAATATATGAGTACAAATACACAAACCACTGCCTATAAGATCAAATATTATTCTAGATCAGACGGCAAAAGAGTCAATCGACCTTATAATCCTGAAAGACAGTATGAATTTGTCGCGAAGAACGGCAACTTAATCAAATGCTATTGGGATGAAACAAAGGGTGACTGGAGAAGATCTATTATGGAAAACATCGTCTCTATTAAACCGGCTAAAGCCAAAAAAAAGAAAGGAAAATAAATGGATAATAAACCTCTGAAAAGACTCCAAGAAGAGATCAAGGATATGAAAGCTAAAGCTAAAGTTTATTTGGCAGGTCAAACTAAAAAACTCAAAGATTTAGAGAATAAAGTCAAGGATCATTTAGCCTATAAGCAATTAATCCTTTCTGCTTTAAAATCAAACTATAAACCAGAGAACATTGTAGAAGGTTTAAAAATCGTCGCTGGACACATTAAAGCCAAGAACTGGTCGATGGTCGACCGTATCGGCGGCCCTTCCGGCGATTTAGAGGCACGGGGTGCATGCCCTATATGCCATATCAACTTAACAGGAAAGAATCTTCGTCCCCGGGAAATCACATTTCCTTGCGGGGTCGCGGGTTGTCCTTTCGAAAAACATGCGAACTAATCTATCTAAAAAACATGGAATCAAAAATAAAGGTATAAAGGTAGAAAAATTCTTCCCGAAAGTTTTACCTAACACTTATTTATTATATCTTACAGGAGGAATTCATCCTTTTCATGAAGTAAAGGGCGCTGCGCCCCGGTATCATCAGAAAATATGGCCATGCATTAAACGCGTTCACTGGCCGGTAAGAAATGATCGGGCTTATAAATGGAGACAAAAAGGTAATAAGCAGGAACAAATGTTTCTTAATCTAAGTGGATCAGGCTATCCTTTCACCAATCTTTCCAGATCAAATAAACGCACAATGAGACCAAAAAATAAAAAGCCACTCAAAACATATCAAACTCAATTTATATTAATGCATCGTTTAGTTGCCTTAGCCACTATGCCCAATCCTGAAAATAAACCCCAAGTTAATCATATCGACGATGATCGCACCAATTTTCTTCCTGAAAATTTAAAATGGGGGACGGATAGGGACAATAAACTTGGAAGCCGCGGTAAAAGTATTCAAACCATGGAAGAAAAATATCATAGCTTTCAAACACACGGATGGATCAAAGGATGAGAACTAACGCTTCCCTCCAGTCCCGGAAAAAAGAGAGAATTCTTAAACTGCGAAGTTTAAATTATACTTATCGCGAAATTCAGGAAGCCATTCCAGGACTAAGCAAAGGATCCATTTCCTATCATTGCGGCGAAGGCCAAAAGGAAAAGAGCCGCGAGGTCAACCGAAAAAGGCAGGAAGGCATTTGCAGCAAGGTCCACGGATTTATTTACGACAAGAGAAAACCTTATAAACCTCCTATTTATAAACTTGGAGAGATACGCAAAAAAGCAAGAGGCTTTATCTACGGTGTCCACGTAAGGAGCAAAAAAGCAACGTACAAAGCGAATAAAGATATGTTAAAACATCCTATACAAAGGGTCTGGACTTACATTGGCAAAGTTTTCCCGGGCATCAAGTCTGAAAAAGAACCGATTCCCGCCGTGAATCAATGGACGGGAGAACCTGATTTTGAAGATGGCAAACCACTGGTGTATCCCTATATGCGCTGCAAGCTATGCGGAGAAGTTCGTAATGCCAAAGGCAACGACGTGCACGCCGACCATATCGACGGCGACCGGCTTAATAACCACATTGATAATTTCTCCTTTGTTCATGGTGACTGCAATTACATGAAAGGTCAGAAGATCTACAAACAGTTTTATGAAAAGATATGTAAAATTAAAACGAATTTAGAAAAGTATATAAAATACTGGAACAAGGAATTATGAGATGGGGCGGAAGCGTTTACATCGGGATGACGGTCTCGTTAGCAGTTGCGGTGGCTTCCCAACCTCTTGATTTTATTAGCACCGCAACGGCGTCCGTCTGACATTATGAAAGACTATAGAATAAAAATTACCATACGAAACGAGAGACTTTTATCAGTCATGGAAGAGAAGGGTCACGAAAGCGTTGCTGCTTTTTGCAAAGCTTACGGACTCAGCGCCCCTTTTGTACGCGATATTATCAACGGGAGTAAGCCTCCTTTAAACCGGAACAAGGACTTGTTTCCTGCGGTTAAAGAACTATTGGATATTTTAAGCTTAACGGTGGAGCAAGCGTTCACGTCTCGACAGCTCCAAGGCTTTAGAAAGCATAGCTTCGAGGTCAAGGTTGAGGAAAAACAATTAAAGCAACTGGTTGACCCTGTCCGTAACCACGAAATGCTGATAATGGAGAAAGATACGGGTAAAGCACTGAGGGAAATATTAAAAGGACTTTCTCCACGTTATGAAACTGTCGTCAGAATGCTGCATGGTATTGATCTAAAGACCGAGTGTACTTTTGAAGAAGTGAGTCTTCGTTTTAATGTCACTCGAGAACGTATTCGACAGATGTACGAAAAAGCTCTGAATCAAATGTCTCATCCTAAAAATCTAGAAAAACTTCAGCAAGCTGGAATGAAAGATGTCTATGGTATTTCTAAAAATAGAAGAAAAAATGGAAGAATACCGCTCAAGGACTGGAAAAACATAATGCTAAGATAATTAAAGAAACAGAGAACCATGAAGTGGAATAAAAAATACAAGTGCAGTAAATGTAATATTATTAAATCTTTTACAGATTTCTATATAAGGAAGGAGAGTGCTAAACCTAGAGGTGAATGTAAAAAATGTCATTTAGCTGTAAAAAAAATTTATTATAATAATAATCGTGAAATTTTAAAGGAAAAGGGTAAAAAAAATAGATTACTCAATGCAGAATATTACCGAGCGTACGATCAAAAAAGATGGAGAGAAAATCCTGAGAGAAGAAAAAATAAAAAAACTTGGAGTCAAAATCACTATTATCGTAATCAAAAAAGAATTACCGCTAGACATGTGGCTAGAGCAAACGCCCGATATAAGGAAGACCCTCAATTTAAAATGAGACTGTGTTTATCTAATAGAATTCTTAAAGTTATCAAAAAAAATGTAAAAAGTGCTAAAACTGAAATACTAATTGGCACTTCTTTTAAAAATGCTAAAAAACATCTTGAACGTTTATTCCTTGATGGCATGAGTTGGGAGAATCATGGTAAATATGGATGGCACATTGATCATATTAAACCATGTTCTAAATTTGATTTAACAGATCCAATTGAACAAAGAAAATGTTTTCATTATACTAATTTACAACCCTTATGGGCTAAGGACAATTTAACAAAATATAATAAACATGAACCAGGAAGAAATTGAAAAAAGGCTATGGTATAATTTAAAGGAATGGAATTTAAGGAAAACTATGAAATGGAATAAAAAATTTACGTATCCGTCGTGCACCAGGTCCCTGATCCAGGGGAAACGTCACTACGACGTTAACCACGAAAAATTACCGAGTGTCACGACCATCCTGGCCGAGACGCAAACGAAAGAGAAGAGAGAATCTTTGCAGGCGTGGCAGGAGAGGATAGGAAAGGAGAACGCCATACGGGTCAGGGACCAAGCTGCAGCGAGGGGAACGATGATGCACTCGTTTCTTGAGGACTATCTCGCGGGGAAAAACCGGGTGGATCTTACCGACATGGGCAAAGAAGCACGGATCATGGCCCAACAGATTATCGAACAAGGGCTCACGGACCTAAATGAAATATGGGGAAGTGAAGTGACGCTTTACTACCCGGAACTTTATGCGGGGGCCACGGATGTCGTTGGCATTTATGATGGTCAAGAGAGTATTTGCGACTTCAAGCAATCGAACAAGCCTAAGCGAAGAGAGTGGATTGGAGACTATTTCTTGCAGCTTGGAGGATACGCCATGGCTCATAATCACATTTATGGCACGAAAATCACCCAAGGTGTCGTTTTGATATGCACAAAAGACAACCTTTTCCAGCGTTTTGTGACAGATGGGTCAGAATTTGTGACCTATCAGCATGGGTTTTTGGAAAGAGTTAGTCAATATTATGACAATCTTGGCAAATCTGTGTCTAAAATGAGGCAGAAATAAGGCAGACTTCCTATATAAGGATTTTTTGAAAGTAAAACAGTTTTTATTTTTTTTTTTTTTCAAAAGTAGACGTTACAATGTTACAATTTTAAATTATTCAATGATATCAATGGTTATTTAACGATTTTTTGTAATTTTAAGGCATTACAGAGAAACTACAGACGTTACAATATCAGAAAAAACCCCTAGTTTTGCTTTCACAAATATGTTTTTTAAAAGTTTTGATTTACTTTTAAAATATCCTTATATGAAAAGATGACCGAAGAGAATTTCTTTGATATGTTCAACCGGATACACAACCCGGACTACTACTATGGCAGACAGAAAACCCAAAAGAAGAAAACCGAGAAGAAAAAAGAAACTCGTAAACGCCACACAATCAAACGACATCCCGTTTTCAAAGTATCGGATTGAATGGTGTGATATCCTATCAGATTCAGGATGGGCCACTGACAAAGAATTTCATAGAATGAAACTGGCATATCCTGTTAATGAAGGTTGGTTATTTTCTAAAGATAGACATCACGTAAAAGTATTTGCATCCTACGACAAAGATGCCGACACTAAGGAAATTACGTTCGGTGATAGAACAATGATTCCTTGGGCTTGCGTTAAGAAGATGATTAAGTTAGATTAATGGATGAAGCGGAGTTCGGTGTTGACGATATTAGTGAAGAACAATACAACAAGCTTCGACTTATAGAACAGGAGGAAAGCATGGCTAAAAAGAAAAAAGCTAAGAAGAAAAATAAAAAGAAAAATAAGAAGAAAAAGAAAAGATAGTGAAAAAGTTAATTAAGAAGATAAAGAAGATTATGGCTGAAATAGATAAGATTGAAGCTAAAGAAGAAACACTTCGAGAAGATCTTTCTGAAGCTATTGACGAATTAGAAGAGAACGAAGACTAGGATGTGGAATCCGGATCGGATTTTTGTGGTGGCGATGGTAATTTTTTTTCTGTCGATGCTGTATTTTTTGACTTTGATTCCTCAGTAACTGTTTTCAAGGGCCGTAAAGATTTACCGTTGAGTCTTAACTGCTTTTGTTTCTTCTTAACATCAGCAACATCAACTTTTCCTTCAAGAATAGGAGCGTATTGATCGATGATTTCTTTCATCCGTGCTTCGAGTTCCTCGGTCGAAAGGTCATCCAGCTTACCGGTCCTTATAATTTTTTGCTCTATATAAAGTCCTGCTGCCTTACCTCTAGCAACTTCAGCATTAACGGCTGCGGACCAAGCTCCTTTTTTAAGGGCATCAATTCTAATTTTAGCGAGTTCTGATATGTGCCGTTCAAACGTTACCGCGTATTTCTTTTGATATTCTTCTCGTAACTCACCAATATATTTAACGACGAGTGGAAACCTTTTTGGATTCTGTAGCTCGCTGGCCCTTACTCGTGCCGAGTCGTGTGCATAGCCTGCATTTCTAGCGCATTCTTCACCATTCATCCGACCTTCATTAGTTACGATTTCGTGGGCAAATTTCATTTGCATTTCTGTGAGTTTTTTGGGAACGCCCATAGTTGACATTTAAAGTAACATACCATAAAAGTCAATGAGTGATTAATGCTACGTTAATTAGACAGGTATTAGATAAATTCTTGAAGGCGGAGACCGTTAAGAGCGCCCGGATACAGGTGATGACTTCCGACGGTGTTTTTCATGATGTTAAGTCAATGAAACTTATGGAAAATAGAATTATTGGTTGTAGAGAAACACACCGGATTGTTATTGAAGTTATTCCTGAGCATGCTCCAATGGGCAAAGTTACCAAAGACTTGGGTGGGTTGATACTATAATGGACTCAACGGTACTATTCGAATCAATCATTTATCGCCAGGAGATCCCTGAATATTTAGAGAAAGTAAATAGTGTTTGTAACGAGTATGTTATGGAAGCCCGTAAGGAATCTAAAAAAGAAATTAGAGAGAAAGAAAAGAAATATGGTGTCGCCGTTGGAGATCATGGCATGTCTTATCACTCCCAGGGCAAGATTTATCAGGATGAAAGACTGCACGAGTTTGAACTGTTGGTCAGGTCTACTGCGAAAAATGTATTGGAATCTCAAGGTTTTGATCTGTCCGGTCACCAGCTGGATTATACGGAGATGTGGGTGCAGCAGTTCGCAGATCGAGGGGGTGGTCACCAAGAGACGCATGTGCATTGGGATAATCATATCTCTGGTTTTTATTTCTTAAAATGTTCGGACAGAACGTCTGTTCCGGTTTTCCATGATCCGAGAGCCGGGAGGATGATGCTTAATCTTCCCATCAAAGACCATACGAAACTGTGCTATGCTATGGAGAGACAAATTATTCGACCCAAGCCCGGAACGTTACTAATGTTTAATTCTTACTTGCCTCATGAGTTCAAAGTTGATAATGGTATTGACGCGTTTCGATTTATCCATTTTAATATTAAAGCGACCCCGAAGTAGTTTCCTCGACAAATGCCTAAACCAGAAACTAAATTTTGGCATGAGCTTAAAAGAATTACACCACAAATTAAATGGACAAGGATTGAAAATACTAGCGTCGCTGGCTGTCCTGATTTGTTGGGTTACAATGTTAATGGCTACTTTTTCACTGTTGAATTAAAGGTTGCTAACGGCAACAAAGTTCGCCTGTCGCCGCATCAAATATCATTTCATATTCGTCACCCCAAAAATACTTTTATTCTGGTGAAAACCAAAGACGATTGTCGCCTGTACGTTGGTGAACAGGTGAAAGAACTTCTCGCCTGTGGCTGTTCGCTTGCGCCTGTCGCTTGTGGGTGGAAGGAAGTTCGCCTGTGGCTGAAAGATCTGGGCGGTGAGGACACCCTAGCTTATCCGTAATGGGCATTGGGGATTATTTATTTAATTTATCTTGTAGTGTGCTTTCAATACTCCAATATAATTCTTTGCCTAGTTCGGTATTCCTAGTACCCTCTTTATTTTCTGGGTCTGGCTCGGTACATTTATCGTGAAAATCTAAAATGTCTATGACATCAAAATAAATTTTATCTGCTAGTTCACACGCTAGTTGAAAGTTTTTATCACTCATACTCGCCTCTCTTTCTTTTTTAATTTATCGAAACAATCATCACATACAGCATCATAATTATTTCCCATGCATTTATGCCAACTGCCAGCACAATCTCCTTGCCAGTACATTTCTTCCCAAGTATTCACTATATCACCACAACAATCACAGACATTTAAGTCCCAATTTAATTGCTTTATATCAAAATGTTTTGGAAATTTATCTATATTTGCATATCCAAATTTTGAAAATACATTTGAATGGTATCTTAAATCTCTATCAAATTTGTATTTCATACTCGCCTGTTCCTTTCTTGGTTATAGTTCTTCATCTCTTTTAGAATAGTTCCAATGATCTGATACATCTTTTTTAAATTGTTGCACCTCATATTCTCCGTTTGCTAGTGTTTCTAATTCACCTAGTAAATCGTCTTTAGATACATTATCGCTACCTAAAAAATATTCTATTTGTTCTCTTGTTATTTTATCATTCATACTCGCCTTTCTGTTCGCCTGTGGTTTGACTTTAGTTCCCACTTTGCACCACTATATCTAGTGTGCGTTGCATTGTGGATAACTAGTTATACTTAGAACTTATATGATCTCTATACTCGTTTAAATGATAGCGTAGAGTATTAGACCATATTTCTATTTCTTCTTTTGAATATCCCTTATTACTACTTTCAGTTTGAAAGATACCAATAACATTTTCAGTAGACATCAGAACGTCATCATCACCACCATGACTTTCGCCTGTGCCTGATTGGGTAAATTCGCCTTGTTCGTATTTTTTGAGAAATTGGTTGATTAATTCGTTCATAATTTAAAGTGGTCAAGTGTAGTTATTATAACCCGTTGCAACCACAAAGTAATAACTCTTGTTTCTCGTTGGAATACACTTAACCACAGAAACTCTTATATTGTCCTTTACAATAGATGTCAAATAAAATAGAGTAAAAAAATGGATTGGACGAAAAAAACTTTTAAGCAGCTGAAGAGTGAGAAAGCTGAAAGAGTTGAGAAAAAAGGCAGTGTGACTTGTAAAGACAAAAAGTGTAATGAAATCCTTGTCCCAGATTGGACGAGTAGGATTGATAGTAGCTATTGCAAGAGTTGTTTGGATTAAACTATGGAAAAAATAATTAACGGAACGTATAAAAAAGATAAACCTAATAAAGATATTGGTTATCAAAAATGGGAAGTAAGAAAAACATACACAGTAGAAATGGAGTATAAAATTGAGGCTAAAACAAAAGAAGATGCTGAAAATCTGCTTGAAAAAGAAGAGTGTATCAAAGTTGAAGACGTTGATGGTTATGGCAAAACAATTAGCGAAAATATCACAGGTAGGCACGTCAATGATCTTGAGGGTGATGAGCCGACAGTTTGGAAAAAAATTGAGGAGTGTGTCCCTTATGACGACATAGATGTGGACACGGAAAAAAGATATTTAAACTATGAAGACCCTGATTGGACGAAAGATGATATTGAGTGGCGGAAGAATGAAGATGGAACGGATATAAATGAAAAAGTTTAGAGTGTGGGCTTATGAAACACAGGGCTATTATGTAGAAATTGAAAGTAATGGCAAAAAAGACGCAAACGATAACGCAAAAGACATAGATAGAAAAGATTGGATTATTGGCAATGATAATGAACCCTCTAGTTTTGAAATAGATAATTCACAAACGGAAGAAATAAAATGAAAAACGAGATTAAATTAGTATTTGGCGGGCATAGTTCTAACCAATGGAACGTGATTGTTTCAGATTTTAACCAAGAGTTTGATAAGTTAAAAGCTCGTTGGCGAGGTCAGGGTGTCAAGATGGAATTGAAAACGAGAAATCGTGATAGCATCTTGAAACGTATGCGAAGTACGAGGCAAACTCATTGGGATATTAGATGAAAGTAAATGTTAGTTGGAAAGATATAGATAATGGTATTGGTGGTGATGATAATAAATGTGCATTAGCATTAGCAGTAAAGAGAGCTTTTAATAAGGGTGTTGATACTACTGATGTTGCGGTTTATTATGATAGAGAAGATACAGATGAAAAAAAATTATTAATAAGAGTTGAAAATGAATACTATTCAGATGCACACATAGATAAGCATGAACATCTAAATAACTTTATAGATTGGTTTGATTTTGGTATTCTTGGTAAAGATGGTTGTGAACCATTTAAATTTAATATAGATACGTCAAAGACTACAATATGAAAGATAAACCAATAGGTGTAAATGTTTTAGATATTAAATTCTATAAGTATGATGAAGATGGAAATGATATTTTAAATGAAGATGGAACGACAAAAGAGTTTAGATTAAAAGCTATGAGATTTAAACCTCTTGAATATCTTTGTGAAGATTTAAAGATTTCAGATGTTGAAGAAATAAAGGTCAGATGAAAGATAAGGAATTTAAGGACATAACTTTAGCTGAATTACTACAATCTGATTTATCTTTAGAAGATATAGACGACATTATTGAGGAACAATTAAAAGAGAGTTGTACTCCAAATCCTAAATCCTAGTTATAAATCCTACTCGCCTGTCGCTTGTGCTTTCGCCTGTCGCCTGTGCTTTGCTTAATTAGATATAGATATATTCTTGGTGGGTTTTTCTTTTTTTCTTTATGTATTTATTCTAGTAAATATAGGTTTATCAAAATAATAGTGTTTAACATGTTTGGTATTAAAATTAATCTCAAAACCTTTATTTTTAAGTATATTTGTTAGTTTTGTGCCGTCACAATCTTCTTCAAAATAATAACAGGCATTTTCAGGATTATAAAAAGAACAATTTGAAAATTCTTTTATACCTATTCCAAACCCTTGTAAGTCATATTTTGATAGTTTTATATAGCCGTGACTTTCATTATCTATGAAAGTTAAGTTTAATTGTTGTTTCATCTTTCCTTTCCGTGACTTATAACTTCTTTTTTCTTACAGTTTTTTTCAATTATGTTATGGACGTGTAGAAAATCTAAACTTTTTAGACGTTCTTTAATCCAACCTTGTTTAATCATTCTTTCACTTGCCGTTTGCAAGAATTGGCTGCCATAACCATAAGTAAAAGGACTAGCTATCATCACATTATTTTGAGTATTTAATACTGTTACTGAGTGATAGCTGTTTCCGTTTATTTTATCTCGCCATTCTTTTGCGTGTATTACATATTTAATCATATTATTATTTTTCCTTTCAACATAATATCCTACATATATTGAAATGCTTTGCAAGTTTTTTGTACTCTAAAATTATGCTTTGTTATTGGTGGTTTTTTTGTCTTGATTATTTAATGTTATCAAGTGTTTTTGTGTAGTTTAGAACTATTCTAAAATAAAGTAATACAAAGTTATTTCTAGCAAAATCCACGTTCCCTGTTCCATGCAAAACCTTGCGAGAACCTTGTCGCCTGTGCATTGGTCCGTGAACCATGTCGCCTGTGCTTTCGCCTGTGCCTTTTTTATGGAAATTTTTTTCGCCTGTGCTTTGTCGCCTGTGCCTTGTACGTAAGATATAGATATATATATATTTTTATATTCCTTTTGATTTAAACCACAGATTAGACCATTTTTTATTCATTACATAAAGAAAAGTTCCTAATTGATGTATTTTAGTGTCAATTTTTCTTTTTCTTATCCAATAGACAGTTTTAGGTATTTTATTATGTTTTTTAAAATAGGTTTCAATTTTAGTATTTAGATTTTTTAGCGATTTAATTGTTATTTGTTCTATTGATTTTTTCATTGATTTGTTTATTATGGGACATTACAGGAGGAATAATAAAAAAGCAATATGAAAAAAACAGTAATAGCATTTGGCGGTTTTTATGAAAGTAAACATGACGCCATTATAGAAAACCAAACTGAATTTTGGTTTGAGTGTAAAGATGATGAAAGCACCGATTATATAGATTTTTTTAATTGGAGTGCTATTCATCAAAGTTATATGGTTAATTACGTGGATAAGTTTAAATCTTACATTTTAGATGAATATAAAATAAATATCAGGTTTGTAGATCTAAAGTTAGATAGCCCAAAATACTATAATTACAGTACTGATCAAATTGAATGCACTGTTAAAGATAGTGAAATTGATCTTTTAAATAATACACTATTAAAAGACCAGAAATTTTTAGACTATTTAAAACAAGCTACACAAAGTTATGACGGCTATCATTCATTTTATACTTATGATGACGCCTTAAATAATAAAAAAGATTGTTTGAGTTTATATACTTTAAGTTATTTAGCTAAAAGGTTTAATGAAAACTTATCTGAAATGGACTTTGACGTTGTATTAAGTAAAGAAGGCCAAAAAAGACAAAATCGTATAAATAATGAGATGAAAGCAAAAAAAGACTTTGAAAGTAAACAGCACAGCTTTCAATTCTAGTAGCATAAACCATGTTCCCTGCGCCGCGAGCCGCGTTGCGTGGCTCGCGGCTTTTTTTTCGCTTGTGGTTTTTTCGCTTGTGGTTTTCGCTTGTGGTTTGTTAGTGTTATTAAAATATATATATATAATACAACCTATACGTGTGTGGTAAATATATCACAGTTAAAATATTTTTACTTGCCTTTAAAATTATACTTGAACTTAAAGTCTAATTATGGTTTATAGGATATTAAAGGAGAATAAATATGAATAAAGAAATAAAACTAGAAATACACTTTGATGATGGTAGTGGTGATAAATGGTGGTATGAATTTACAGACCACAATTATGCTACTAATTTAGTTAATCTAAAAAATTGTCTTTTCAGGAATACTCTATCTGAAAACTGGATAACTAAAATTATCTCGAATAATAAAACTTATCAAAGTGACAAAGACATTATTAAATTTTTAGATGGTGCATTGTATGAATAAAGAAATACAATTAGAAATGCGGAATGTATTCGGGATAGATAGAATCTATCCCGTGTGCCACGTTGCTAATGCTTTGATTAAATTAAAAGATAAAAAAACTTTTAATAAAAGTGATTTAGATGTTTTTAAAGCATTGGGTTTAATAATCAAATGGAAGGCAGGTCAAATATGATAATTGATAGTAGCTGGTTTTATTTATTTCTAGCTGTTTCAGGTTTTATTATTCTATGGTGGTTTGATAGATGAAAACTTTTATATTCTATTGTACTAGCTTAGATCAGGGTTATAAAACATCTAAGACTATAACCGCTAAGACTTTGACACTTGCTAAACGTCAATTCAATCGTGACTATGATAATTTAAGAATAGATAAGACAATTCAAATTAGATAGACACTTATGACCACGAGCCGTGAAGCACGGCTCGTGGTTTTTTTCCGCTTGTGCATTCGCGTGTAGGTTGCACGCGAATTCCACCGTTGGTACCTCGATAGAGGTACCAACAGAAGATTAGAGATCGAAGATCTATATATTGTTATTTAGTATATATATAAAAGAATTATTATTATTAGTCTTTATTGTCGGATTTGGACGGTTAAAGCCCCTAAAACCATTATGGGATATACCCTTGATTATTGTCGTAATACGGAATAAATTAAAAAAATTCATATTGAGACTGAAAAAAAATTTTAAAAAAAATTTTTCAAATGCACATAAACCTAGAAAAAATTAAAAAATTGCCACCGGATGTCAAAAAAGACTTCTTTAAGATGTATCTTAAATATTCGGAAAAAAAGCAGCAGGAGACGATCCGAAAGGACTTTCTATCCTTCGTTAAGTATATTTGGCCTGATTTTATCCAGGGATACCACCATAAAATTGTTGCCGAGAAATTCAACGATATGGCGGAAGGCAAGCTTAAGCGATTGATCGTCAACATGCCGCCAAGGCACACGAAATCAGAATTCGCCTCATCTTTGCTTCCGGCCTGGATGATTGGCAGAAACCCTAAATTGAAAATTATCATGACCACCCACACTGGGGAACTGGCAGTACGCTTTGGCCGTAAAGCCAAGCACCTTATTGATTCTCCAGAGTATCAGAAATTCTTTAGCACGCGGCTACAGGAAGACAGTAAAGCGGCCGGAAGATGGGAAACGGCGCAAGGTGGAGAGTACTTTGCCGCTGGTGTGGGTGGAGCGATTACCGGACGGGGCGCGGACTTATTGATTATAGATGATCCACACTCCGAGCAAGATGCTATGAACTTAACCGCTCTGGAGCGAGCTTACGAGTGGTACACCTCTGGACCACGGCAACGTTTGCAACCGGGTGGAAAAATTGTTTGCGTGATGACACGTTGGAACACTAAAGATTTGACAGGCATGCTTATGCAGTCGCAAAAAGAAGCAAAGGCTGATCAATGGGAACTCGTCGAGTTTCCGGCGGTGATGCCGAGTGGTAAGCCAGTATGGCCGGAATACTGGAAGTTGGACGAACTAGAAACCGTTAAAGCTTCCTTATCACTTGGCAAATGGAATGCACAGTGGATGCAGAACCCAACATCCGAAGAAGGTGCAATCATCAAACGAGAATGGTGGAAGAAATGGGATCATGATTTTATGCCAAAGTTAGAGCATATCATCCAGTCCTATGATACTGCCTTCATGAAAAAGGAAACCGCGGATTTTTCTGCGATTACGACTTGGGGCGTGTTCCGCGAATCGGAAGACTTGCCTCCTAGTCTTATTCTCGTCGATGCCATTAAAGGCCGCTACGAGTTCCCTGCCTTACGAAGAAAGGCTCTGGAACAATATAAATACTGGCAACCGGAGACGGTTTTAATAGAAGCCAAAGCTTCAGGACTGCCACTCACCTACGAATTAAGAAATATGGGCATCCCCGTTGTTAACTTTACACCGAGCAAAGGAAATGATAAGCATACAAGAGTAAACTCGGTCGCACCGCTATTTGAAAGCGGGACCATATGGGCGCCCACTCACAAAGGGTTTGCACAGGAAGTCATTGAGGAATGCGCAGCATTCCCTTATGGCGATCACGATGACTTAGTAGATTCCATGACGCAAGCAGTCATGCGCTTCAGGCAAGGCGGACTAATACCGCATCCTGAAGACTATAAGGAAGAGAAAATTATTAGGGGGAAACAGGTGTATTATTAATGGCAGGCATAGAAGATTTATTAACAACTGAAAATATAG
>Ga0208934_1000585_pt1 | contig 16210 bp, 17 predicted proteins | sample MalvirDeepMed_s2_FD_184243 | JGI IMG/M metagenome (GOLD analysis project Ga0208934, IMG submission 184243) | Marine viral communities from the Global Malaspina Expedition - Malaspina viral metaG DeepMed_s2 (SPAdes) (version 2) | ecosystem: Environmental > Aquatic > Marine > Oceanic | place... | reverse complement strand
ACGAGAGCTGATCCATCGAAATGAACCGTGACCGCCCGCATATCTCTTCAGATACCATCAGTTTCAAAGAGCACGGCACAAAAAGCCGACATGATGCGCTTTAAACTACCAGCGCGCCCCGCCTGCCATATACCTAACTTTCGTCCGCGTCATGAGCCACCTCAGCGCCCCATCCGCATCCCCGTCAGCACCTCGGCGCCGGCGGTGAAGCGCTACCTATGGGTGGAGGCGGGAACCTGCAAGAGGTTTTTTAGGTTAGCTCCGCTCTTTTGTTCAGAAGCTATAGCAAGACACTGTTTTTGTTCTCAAAAGTTGGACAAGCTCAGAGCTTCCCGTTATGGTTTCTTGGTTGGGAGAGCCGTTGAGAACGCTGAGGGCATACGCCTTCAGGGCTTACCGCGGTTGAAGCTTACCTTGCCGAGCCGAGACTGATCTTGCCCCCGCTGCAGCCCTCAGACGGTTGCGGTTTGAGATGCGATGAACTCGCGAGGCAGGGGCATCGTCAGCTCTGAATGCGGTTTCATTCAGTCGTCGACCCACCCGGCGATCAATCCGAGGGGCTATGGCGGCACCTGGTCGCGCCTGGATGAAAGTCAGTAGCTGATCAGCCCCGAACCCTGAAATCAACCTGCGCTAGGTAGCGCCGCAAGATCCCGGCTTCCGACTCCGAGTGAGAGAACACAAGCCCGTGCCGGACGCCAGACACCACACGCAAGTCAAGGTCCGGCTTGAGCCGACGCCCCTCAACGCCATGATTGAGAGGAACAAATGGACTTCCATCAGGCAGGGTCAGCGAGATGGGCAAGTCAAGGTTGGCCAAGTCTTCGGATAGATCGATTTGGCCGAGCATACGGCCTTGTGCAATAGCGATTTCGGGTTCTGTGCGCCTTTGCGTCAGTTCAAACCAGGTTAGCTTTAAATTCCTTTCGACAGTGTCATCGAAACGGTTTTCCATCATCCGATCGCTTCAACTCTCGACGCCGTTAGCGAGCTGAGTTTCCCAACTACCGACCTCCCTTTCCACGGAAGGTCGCGTTCGACATATTCACGGAAACAGTGCGTTTAGAATTTTCGCTAGCTGCGGCGAGAACGATCGTACCACCAAGGGACTCCCCGAACAGATGGAGCCGATCAACATCTATCGCATCTACTACTTCCCACAAATCGGCAACCAGGTCCGACAATGTGCATTCGTTATTCCACGCACTCTTCGACTTCCCCCAACCGCGCATGTCCAGCCGAATGACGGGGCGGTTGACCTGCTCCCCTTGGAGTCCGCGTTCTTTAGTTCGCTCTGTTCAGGGTTTGGTCCTCTACTGACCGTTGGTGATACTCCCACGGGGTGAGCCCGTCGAGGCTCGTGTGGGGGCGGTGGTGATTGTAGTCGTTGCGCCATTCGGCGATCAGCTCCCGAGCATGGCGCAGGCTGGCGAACAAGTGCTCGTTGAGGCACTCATCGCGCAGGCGGCCATTGAAGCTCTCGACGAAGCCGTTCTGCATGGGCTTTCCTGGCGCGATGTAATGCCACTCGACCTTGCGGTCCTCCTGCCATTTCAGAATGGCATTCGAGGTCAGCTCCGTCCCATTATCGCTGACCATCATGCATGGATAGCCGCGCACCCGAGCGATGCTGTCGAGCTCACGGCCGACGCGCTGCCCCGACAGCGAGGTGTCCACGATCGTTGCCAGGCATTCGCGGCTGAAGTCGTCGATGACGCACAGCACACGGAACCGGCGCCCGTCCGAGAGGCTGTCAGACACGAAGTCCAAGGACCATCGCTGGTTCGGCCCCTGAGGGATCGCCATAGGCGCCCTCGTTCCGATCGCGCGCTTGCGGCCGCCACGCTTGCGCACTGTCAGGCCCTCTTCCCGGTAGATCCGGTAGAGCTTCTTCCAGTTCACCTTCCAGCCCTCACGTCCGAGCAAGAGGTGCAGCCTTCGATAACCGAACCGCCGCCGTTCGCTGGACAGCTCCTTCAGCCTCTCTCGCAGCTCGGCGTCCACAGGTCTGGTTGATCGCCGTCTGTAGACGCGCGGATCAATCCCGGCCAAGGCACAGGCCCGCCGCTGGTTGTAGTTCTTCTCTGTCATGGCCCAGTCCACTGCGCGTCGCCTTGCACCGGGCTTCAAAAGTTTTTTCCCAGCATCTCCTTGAGCGTGGCCACATCCAGCATGTGCTCCGCGAGCATCTTCTTCAGCTTCGCGTTTTCAGCCTCGAGCGCCTTCAGCCGCTTGGCCTCGGACACTTCCATGCCCCCATACTTCGAACGCCACTTGTAGAACGTGGCGTCGCTGATGCCATGCTTCCGACAGAGCTCCTTGGCGCCTATCCCGACTTGGTGCTCCTTCAAAATGCCAATGATCTGTTCTTCGCTGAAACGGCTTTTCCGCATCGTCTGTCTCCTCATCTGGAGAACAGGCTAACTTCAAACTGCGGACTTTTCAGGGGAGCAGGTCACGGTCGACGCTTAAAATCGGGATCCATTCTGACCAGATGCCCATGTCAGTGCCGATCCCGTGGTGCAATAAGACAGGCGGCGCTCTGGTCTTCCACGGCGGCACTAGGTCATCAATGCGATAGAAAATACCGCTCGTTGTTTCAGGCATCCGAGACCTCAGCTGCGAGATCGATCTCGTTCGTCCGATCCTTTTTCAGTGCATCGCGCTGGATCTTTTCGGTCTGGGTCCGGGGTATGGTGGCCGTGAACTGTACGAAACGCGGCATCATAAAAGGCGCCAATCGGCCTTCCAGAAATGAAAGGACGTCGGATCCGCTCAGTCCATCGGCGACGAGAAACACTTTGATTTCTTCGCCCCAGACCTTGTCAGGGACCCCCACGCACGCTGCGTCGGTGACAGCTGGATGATCGAGTAGAACCATCTCAATCTCGGTCGGCGAAATATTCTCACCACCTCTGCGGATGATCTCTCGCATGCGACCATGGAACGAGAGTACGCCCTCGGCATCAATACTTCCCGCGTCGCCAGTGTGGAACCAAAAGTTCCGGCTCGCGCTCCAGCTCGCCTCGGCATTGTCGAAGTACCCTGAGAACATCACGTCAGGAGCTGCGGGCCGCACCAGGATCTCGCCCCGTTCTCCCGGTGCGCAATCGTGATCGTTCTCGTCCGCAATCCGAACGTCCATGTCCGGGCGCACCGTACCGCAGGTCCCTCGGCGCGCGCTCCCGGTTCGCGTCCCCGTAACCCAACCACCGACTTCAGTCATGCCATAGAGTTCGTGCGCCGTGATCCCGAACCTATCGCGCATGGTGTCGAGGACCTCCGAGGGGCAGCCACCACCGACGCAACGGGTCAGCGAGTGATCACGGTTGGGATACTTCTGCCGATTGCACAGCATCGACAGAACCGTTCCGACATATGTGAAGAGCGTCGCCTCGAACCGGCGCGCGTCGGCGAACAGGTTATTCGCGGAGAACTTGGGCCGAATGATAAGCGCACATCCCGTTTCCAGCGCGGAAGCGACTGCATACATTTGCGGGTTTGTATGAAACAGGGGGAGGAACACCATGATGCGATCATTGGAGGTGATCTCTAGGTACTCGGCCATCCAACGTCCAGACGCGACGAAAACAGACTGGCTGTTGACGACCCCTTTGGGAAAGCCAGTCGTGCCTGATGTGTATATGATGGAAAACGGATCGCCCGGGCGTCCCCGGAAGTGGTCATCCGGCTCGGTTTCGGAGGCTTGACCGATTAGATCGGCCTCGTCCTCGAACGCGATCAGGTCCCTATCTGCGACGAGCTCTTCCAGATCCCCGGATTTTTCGCCCCAGAGGGCCTTCTCAGCAAGGATGACAGACGATTTCGATTGCTCGATCGAGTACCGAAGCCCTCGTCCGACTAGGCTTGTGTTGATCGACACCGCAACGGCACCGAGATTGGCCAAGGCGAGCCAGCACATGACATAGGCCGGGCGATTGGGACACAGCAACGCGACCCTGTCCTCCGAAGAGACGCCCATCTGGCGCAGCACATTGGAAAGGCGCAATACTGTATCTGCAAGGTCGTGCCATCCCATATCGAACCCGTCCGACACGAGGGCTGATCGCATTGGATGCGTCTTCGCTTGCCGCATCAGGTTGTCGATCAGGCTAGTCGTCATGCAGCCTTCATAACGGATATTCTCGGCCGGGAGCATCCCCCAAGAGGCCGGACCATCGATGTCATCAAGCCAGGATCCACGGTCGGTCGTGTCAGACGCAAGTCGCATTGGTGTCACCCACCTCATGAGGGCATATCTCACGCCCGCCTCACGGAGGCATAAGCCGTTGGTTGGTCAGAGCAGCAGAAGACGCTACAGGCGCGTCTCGCCACAGTCTTACCGATCGTCCTCGACCGTCAGGGTGTATTCACCATAGCCTTGACGAGCGGGAGTCAGCCGGAGGCGTGCCAAGCTGGCTGAACCCACGGGCGCGCAATTCGCCGACGGCGATCAGAAAAGCGCCCTCTCGAAGATCATCGCATGATCTCCTCCCAGTTTCGCCCTCCATAGAAAATTCGCAGGATGGTGACGCGCTCTTCGCTGGCGGAAAAAGCTACCGTCACGCGGCGCTCAAATCCCACGACGCGCATGCCTGGCCGTATATCATCACGGCGCGTGCCCCGCTCGGCGGCCTGCGTGAACCCGAGACAGTAGGTTTCGATACGTTCGATGTAGGACAGCGCAGTGTCCGGGGACGCAGTGGCCGCAATCCAGTCATAGAGCGCGAACAGATCATCTCTGGCTTCCGGTGCAAAGATGACTTGGTATTGCTTCAAGAGCCCTCCGGCCGATTTTTTGCATGGCGTTCACGCAGTTCGGCAAACACCTGGGACGCCGGAATGCCCCGATCAGGCTCGGCCTGCATGGCATCATATACGGGTGCAACCTCCTCGCGAAGCCAGCGGTCAACGGCGGCCTCACGTTCCTGAAGCGCGCGCAGTCCCGCCCGCACAACCTCACTGGCAGACGCGAAGGCACCCGACGCGACCATCTGGTCGATATAAGCGCCATGTTCCTCGGGAAGACTAATGGTTCGTTTCGAGATGGACATGGGCTTCCTTTCGATGAGAGTATGAAAGTATCATACCCCGCAACGCGAATAAAGCCTCAGCCCTTGGTTCCATTAGGGGCTCCTTGCTCCGTGTCCGAAGGGGGATCGCTCAGCGGACACCCTCAATCCCTGCTTCCTGGTTCAACGCTGATTGGGTCCCGCATGTCTCATTAGACTGGTACGAATAGATTATCAGTGAGGGAGCCTTATACGTTACAGCTCCGGCTCATCATGTCAGACGAAATGATGTACAACCTACAGGAGCCCCCTGCCCTATGACCCAGACGCGGATCGGCTACGCTCGGTGCTCTACCGACAAACAGGATCTTGCCGCCCAGCACGCCGCGCTGACCGAGCTCGGTGTCGTCCCTGACTGGATCTATACCGACCATGGGCTGACCGGTACGACCCGGGAACGCCCAGGTCTGGCGCAAGCCCTCGCCGCGGTACGTGAGGGTGATACCTTGGTGGTGCCCAAACTCGATCGTCTGGTGAGATCCGTTCCAGACGCCCGAGCCATTGCCGACGAGCTCGAGACGCGAGGGGTAAAACTCGCACTTGGCTTGAGCGTCTACGACCCCGCCGATCCGATGGGAAAAATGTTTTTCAACATCTTGGCCACCTTCGCGGAGTTCGAAGCCGATCTGATCCGAATGCGCACCCGTGAAGGCATGGCCATCGCGCGGGCGAAGGGCCGGCTGAAAGGCAAGGCGCCCAAGCTGTCGGTCAGGCGTCAAACCGAGCTGCGCCGTATGTTCGACACCGGCGAGTACTCGATCTCCGATCTTGCCGAGCTCTTCGACGTCTCAAGGCCAACCGTCTACCGAGTGCTAAAAAGAACTGCTGCTGCGTAAGGCCATACGTAAGCGAGGCCTACGCCCCATTCCCTTCTGATCTCGTCTTTGGCGCGCAGCCCGTCCTACTCCTGCGGCATGGAGTTGGAGATTGCGATGCCGGATGGGTTTGCGGGACGCTACGAGGTTCTCGAGGATCGCGGGGCCGGACGTCGAACGTGGCCTACTGACATGAAGCTTCGGATCGTGGCCGAGAGCCATGCGCCGGGGGTAATGGTCAGCGAGGTGGCGCGGCGTCATCGGCTGATGCCCTCGCAGGTGACGACCTGGCGACGACTGCACCGTGAAGGCAAGCTCGGTTCGGCCCCGGTTGCGACCTCGCCAATGTTCGTGCCGCTGATACTGGATGAGCCCTCCCAGCCTGCGCCGGCCTCGACTGCCGGGCCGGAGCCGAGGGCCCCCGAGCTGATCGAGATCGAGGCCGGCAGGGGCGTGGTGATCCGGCTGGGGTCCTCGACGCCGGCAGCACGGATCGCCGAGATCGCGTCGGCGCTGCGCGAGCGTCGGCCGTGATCCTGCCGGGGCAAGGGGATCAAGCAAGGCCGGGTCTGGGCCTATGTCTCGGACCAGCGCCCTTGGGCCTGTACGGCGCCGCCCGGCGTGGTCTACCGCTTCTCACCGGATCGGAAAGGCGAACAGGCGGATGGCGACGAGGGGCAAGGCTAGCGCATGATGGCGGCCGCGGCCTTCCGCGACCTGCCGGATGCGGTGCCCGAGCTGCGCCGGGCCGTGGGTCTCTACCTCGCCGAGGCCCCGGACTGAGCGCGCCTGCGCGTCGCGGCATAGACGGATCCGAGCCGGTCGAGGGCCGCGGCGCGGGAATACTCGGCCCGGACCACGTCGCGCCCGGCCTGCCCCAGTGCGCTTGCATGGTCGCGATCGGTCAGGATCCGTGTCAGCCGGTCGGCCAGGGTCGCAGCATCGCCCGCCGGAACGAGGTACCCGGTCCGCCCGTCACGGACCAGGTCGGACTGGCCGCCCATGTCGGCGGCGACCACCGCCGTGCCGCGCATCATCGCCTCGGTCGTGACGTTCCCGAAGGGCTCGTGCCACAGCGACGGCACCGCCTGCACCCACAAGCCCGACAACGCGGCCTCCATTTCGGCGCGGGGCATGTGGGGGCGGAACGCGACACGGTCGCCAAGCGGGGCCGCGCGGGCCTTCAGCGGCGCCTCCTCCGGGCCCGACCCCAGGATCATGAGGCGCGCGCGGGGGATCCGGTCCGCGATCCGCGCGAAGGCGTCGATCAGGGTGTCGACGCCCTTTTCCCGCGACAGCCGGCCTGCATAGGCGAGTGTCGGATCGGGCGTCAGCGGCCCGCCCGGCGGGGCCTCGTCGATGCCGTTGGGCAGGACCTGCACATCGCGCCAGCCGTTCGCCTCGAAGATCTGGGCCATGCGCCCGCTCAGCGTCGCCGTGGTGGTGATGACGTCGCGCCAGCGGTTCAGCAGGCGCAGCTGAAGCATGGTCGACATCCATGTCGCCGGCGCGATGCAACGCTCGGTCACGCAGACGCGGCCGGCGGGTACGGTGCAGACGCTGCCATCGGGGCGCAGCTTCATTCCGTTGGGGCAGACCGCCTTGTAGACCGCGGCCTGGAACAGGACGGGATATCCGCGCAGGACCGGCAGGATCAGCGGCGAGAGCTGCCACAGGAACATGCGGATATGCACCATGTCGGGGGGATGGTCGCGCAGTTCGGCCCGCAGCCGCCGTGCCGCGTCGAGGTTCAGCGTCTGCGTCGCGACCTGCCCCAGATCGGTGCGCCCCCGGCACGACGCGTCGGCCTCCAGCGCGAAGCCCTCCTGAAATGCCACGTCCGAGGTGAAGAGGCGCACCTCGTGGCCGCGGGCGCGCAACCCGTCGCGGATCGCCAGCATCTGAAGCTCGGCGCCGCCGGTCGCCCGGCCGTAATCGTTGATCAGCAGGATCCGGGACACGCACACGCTCCGCGACAGGAATGGGGGTGCCCCCGAACGGCGTCAGGCGCGGCGGAACAGCAGGCTTTGGCCCGCGCGGCCCGCGTCGACGAAGCCCGCCGCGCGGATCCGGGCGCTGACCGTCCGCGCACCCGCAAGGCCGATCAGGTCGGGATGCACCTCGACCAGGACCAGGCGGAACGGCGACAGGTCGGCATGGGCGAAGAACTCGGACTCGCCGCCCTGGATGTCGCAAACCAGCACCGTGGGGCGGTGGCGGGCGCATTCGGCGTCGAAGGCCAGCACCGGCACCTCGACGGGGGTGGTGTCCGGTCCGCTGACATGCGCGGAGGACCGCGAGAACTGGCGCGCCACATGGAAGGTGCGCGATCCGGCCTCGGCCCCGATCATCGCCATGATCAGCGTGGGATCGACCCTGTTCAGCGCGTAGTTGTCGCGGATCAGCGTCTCCATCCCCGGGCTCGGCTCGTAGGAGACGACGTTCCCGCCGCCCAGTCGTCTGGAACAGTCGATGGCCACCATGCCGATGCCGCCGCCCATCTCCATCACGCGGTCCCCGTCGATCAGGGCGTCGCGCAGAAGCGCACGCTCGTGCTGGGTGTGGCGCCCGCGGGCCAGCTTGCGGATGTTGTGCTCGGACATGCGCGGGTCGATCCGCATCGAGATGCCGTCGACCTCTACCACGCTGCCCATCTCGGGCAGCGGCTGCGCCTCGGGGTGGCGGTCGGGCTTGCGGCCCAGCAGCGCCTGCGCCCGCCGGTAAGTGGCGGGCGATGCGTTCTCCCACGCGCGGGTCAGCCGCGCATAGCGGGTCATCCCGGCCTGGCGCGCACGCGTCCAGATCACCTCGGCCGAGAACGTCGCATCGTGTCGGATTGCCTTCACGTCCATGATCGACGCACCCCTTTACTTGATCGCCAGAAAGCCTTCGAAGCACAGATGCTTGAAAACGGTGGTGACGTCCACGAACCCCGCGCGCGCCATCATGTCCAGATTGCCCTGGGTCGAGAACGGTTCCAGCACGCCCTTGAGGCTGCGCGTCTTGTGCACGATCTCGGCCGGGTCGAACCCCTGCTCCAGCTTGAAGTCGGAATAGAGCGTGGACATCATGTCCTGGAACCGCGCGTCGGGGGCGCGGACCTTCTCGAACATCAGGAAGGCGCCGCCCCAGTTCAGCGTGGCATAGATCCGGTTGAACAGATCCTGCCGCTTGGCGGGCGGGACGAACTGGATCGTGTAGTACGACGCGATCAGGTCCGCAGGCTCCAGGTCGGCGGTCAGCGCATCGTCGAGGCGAATCTCGACCCCGTCCAGCCCCGCGCAGCTGCGCTCGGCCGCGGCGACCATCTCGGGCTCGATCTCGAGGCCGACGATCCGCACCCCCTTGCCCGCGTGCCACTGCGCCAGCTTGCGCGTCAGTGCCCCGGTGGAACATCCAAGCTCGATCGCGGTGTTGCCCGGGTGCAGGAACCAGTCCGAGATCTTGGCGATCGTCTCGTGCCCCTCGCGGTAATAGGGGACGGAGCGTTCGATGTGATCCTCGAAGCTGTCGGCCACGCGGCCGCCGAAGCTCCACCGGCCATTGTCGGCGTGGATGTTCTGACCCACATTGCCGGCCGCGTCGGAGGTGGCGTCAGGGACCGTTTGCGTCGTTGTTTCGTCGGTAGCCATTACACGACCTCCGTGGGGGATGGGGCAATCCGGGGATAGCGCGCCGCCGGGCCCAGAAGCCGGGCAAGCCGGTGCTGGTCGCGCTCGAGCGTGTCGGCAAGGTCGGCCAGCACGGCATCCGACAGCTGGAACGCGGGCCGGTCGGCGGTCGGCAGAAGATGCCGGGCGGGCGACCCCGCCAGGCGCCGGGCCCAGTACTTGGCCGAATCCTTGGTGCGGGGCACGCCCCCCATGCGGCGGATCGGCCAGGGCGCCACCCGGCGCGCGGCGGTCACGTTCTCGGCCGCGAAGGCAGGGCCGCGGGCGGGGTCGATCCCCAGGAAGGTGGCGATCCGGCCCAGCGTCGCGTGGGGCTCGGCGAACAGATCCTCGGACTTGATGACCAGAAGCTGCTCGGGGTCGAACACCTCCAGATACTGCGCGACCTGATGACCATAGAGGCTGGCGGCCAGATAGCGCGGATCGGCGCGCACTGCCGCGTCGGGGCGGCGCCATTCGATCCCGGTCACCAGACGGTGCCGGTAATGGGATTCGATCCGCTTCAGCGGGTCGCGCGTCAGATAGATCAGGCGCACCTGCGGCAGCAGCGCCGCGATGCGCCCGGGCACGCCGTCATAGACCGGATGACGGGTATAGGCGTTCGAGGCCTCGCCGATGACGGCCCCCTCGGGCGCGTCGGCGAATTGCGCGGCGTACCAGTCGGGGCCGCGGTGGAGGTTGTGCTGGGTCGTGAAGAAGCGCAGCTCCTTCTCGGGGGGCATCCAGACCTGATCGTGTCCCACCAGCCAGCGTTGCAAGCTGGTGGTGCCGCATTTCGTGGCCCCGATCATCAGAAAATGGGGCCAGGACCGGGACGGGGGCGGGCTCATGCGTCCTGCCTGTCCTGGCGGCGCACCAGGGCCGCGTTGACCAGCCGTTCGGGGAACATGCTGGCGCGTGCCAGCTTGCGCGCGATCTTGTCGTTGCGCCCCACCACCGGCAGGCCGCGCATCATCGGCACCAGCATCCCCTGCATCCGCCGCCCGGCATAGGTGCGGCGCTTGGAGTCGACGTAATCGGCGCGGGGCTTGAGGTTCCACTTCTCGATGAAGTGCTGAAGGCTGCGCGATCCGTAGGCATCCGACCAGCGCAGGGCGAAGAACGGCCAGTCCTCGGGGGTCATGGGGCGGGCGCGGCAGGGGAAGACGTAGGTGATGACCGAGGCCGGTTCGAACCAGACGGTGCCGCCGGCCTGGCGCACGCTCATCGAGAAATCGATATGCTCCTTGGTGGACATCAGCTTCTCGTCCAGGGGGCCGACGGTGTCGAACACGTCGCGCCGCGCCAGGGCGCAGTGGAACTCGCACATGCCGGTCTGCTTGCGGGTCATGCGCGCCTGCCAGTCGGCCACCTTCTCGGCATGGCCGTGCATCACCTCGTCGAAGGCGCGGCCATGCTCGGGATTGTTCTCGAAGAAGCCGGCCATGTCGCCGCCCGGGGCATAGTCGCCGCCGGCGTGGTGGATCTCGCTATGGGCGGGCAGGCCCTGGCAGGTCAGCGGCGCCACGATCGAGGCGCCTTCCTCGTCCGCGCAGGCGATCAGCGCGGGCAGCCAGCCCGGCGCGAACAACACGTCGTTGTCGACGAAGACCACGTATTCGGTCTTCGCCTCGGCCACGCCGATATTGCGCGCCTGGTTCGGGGTCAGGAACTGCTCCTTGCGGATCAGGCGAAAGCCACGCTCGGCCGCCTCCTGCTCCAGCAGGGCCTTGATCCGCGGCGGCGACTTCCCGTCGACATAGATCACCTCCATCTCGGCGGGGTCGGTGTTGGCGTAGAGGCTGTCGAGCGATTCCTTGGTCATGCCGAAGCGCTCGCGCTGGCTGACGATGATCGTCGCGCGGGGGGCGGTCATTTGGTCTGATCTCCGTCTTCGAGGATGGCGCGGTAGGCGCCGTGCAGGCGGTCGGTCACGACGCGCTGGTCGTAGGTTTCGACGACCCGGCGGCGGCCCCGTCGGCCCATGTCGGCCCAACGCGCCCGTTCGCCGTGCAGTTTCGCGATCGCGGCGGCAAGCGCGTCCGGGTCGCGTTCGGGCACCAGGTATCCGGTCTGGCCATCCTCGACCAGTTCGGGGATGCCGCCGTGGCGCGTCGCGATCACCGGCAGTTCCATCGCCATCGCCTCCTTCAGCGTGTTCACGGGGGCGTCCTGATCGCCCGAGCGTGCGGTCACGCTTGGTGCCAGCATGATATCCGTATCATTCAGCCGTTCAACGATCGCCTCGTGGGGCATCGGGCCCAGCAGGCGGATTCGCTCCGACAGGCCCAATTCCGCGGCAAGCCGTGCCAATGAATCGTGCAACGGCCCGCCGCCGACGATGTCGAGGGTGGCACCGGCCAGCGAGTCGGAGCCTTGCGCGTGGGGGCCTTGCGCGTGGGGCAGCCGGGCCATGGCGGCGATCGCGTCCTCGAAGCCCTTCTTCTCGACCAGGCGGCCCACCGCGATCAGGCGCAGGGGGCCGGGACGGCGCGGCGCCGTGCGCGGGTGGAACAGGTCTGTCTGAATCCCCGAGCCGATGACGATCACCTTCTCGGGCCGGGCTCCCAGGGCGATGGCGCGCTGGCGGAAATGTTCGCAATTGGCGACCAGAAGATCGGCGCGGGCGAAACAGCGGCGGAACGCGTCCTCGCCATGGACACGCGGATAGACGGTCACGTCCTGGCCGCGGACATGGACCACCAGGCGACGCGTGCGCAGGACACCAAGGTCGATATGGCGCATCGCCTGCAGCCCCAGCGTGGCGAACTGGCAATGGACGATGTCGAAACGCGGCAGCGGGGCCAGCATCCCGGCCTGCGCGGCGAAGGCGGCGGCCCGGCGCGGCAGGCCCCAGCGGTGGATCCCGTCCCCGTCGCTCCGGGCGAAGGGCGCGATCAGCGCGCGACCCAGGCGCGGGCGATGCACGCGGTGCGCCAGATCCAGCCGGGCGACGTCGCGATGCATCGAGACGGGCGCGCGCGCCTGCCCCGACATCGCCAGAAGGCGGGGATCGTGACCATGCTCGACCAGGCCCGCGGCGATGTTGATGACGAAGGTCTCGGAAATGACCGGAAAATCACCGACCATCAGACCGACGCGCAGGGAAGAGGCAGGACCCGGAACAGACATGCCCCTTCTTATCGACCGCTTCGCGGGTGACAATGGACTTCGTCGGGGCCCCGGCCTAGAGCGCTTGGCGGCGCCAGCGCACCCGTGGACAACAGGATCGCCATGACATCGCCCCCGGAGACTTCGCCCGCCGACCGGCCTTCGCGGGCCGGATCCGCGCCCCGCCGCGCCTATCTGGTGGGCGCCGCGGGCGTGGCGGCCGCCACCGCGGCCAGCGCCGTGGCCGGGTTCGCCTCGCTGTGGCTTCTGACGCGGATCCTGCCCAAGGAGATGTTCGGCGGCTATGCCTTCACCATGGCGGTGCTGGGTCTGCTGGCCGGCGTGGCCACGCTGGGGCTGGATCGTAGCCTGCTTCTGCGCATCGCGCGGCGGGCGGTCCGGCCGGGGACGCTGCGCGGCGCGGGGCTGATCCGGCGCATCCTGGTGCTGTCGCAGATCGTGGCGGCCGGCTTCGCAATCCTCATGGCGGTGCTGGCCGGTCCGCTGGTCGAGGCCGGCATGCTGGCCGAAGCGCGGTTCTGGTTTCCCGCCATGGCGGCGGCCCTTCTGCCCCTGAGCGCATCCATGATCCTGCAGGCCTGGTATCAATCGAACCACCAGGTGGGGACGGCCTCGGTGATGCCGGGGGTGTCCGATCTGGCGCGGTGCTGTCTTCTGGGCCTCGTGCTGGTGCTGGGGCTGGGGGCTGCGGGGGTCGCGGCGGCGGCGGTCCTCGCGGCGGTCGTGCCGGTTGCCTACCTCGCCTTGCGCGCGCGGGGGCGCAGCCTCAAGGCTCCGTCGCTGCTGGGCAGGTCCGACCTGCTCAAGGGGGGGCAGTTCCTGACCATGCGGCTGGCGAACCAGGGGATGCAACAGATCGACATGATCCTGATCGGCCTTCTGCTGGGCGGGGCTGCAACGGCCGAATATGCCGTCGCGGTGCGGCTGGCGATCTTCGCCGATTACGGGACGAAGGCGTTGAAACCCACCTTCACGCCCCGGATCCGGGCGGCCATCGCGGCCCGCGCCGACACCGCCCGCGCCGAATTCCTGCGCATCCGCGATGCCGCCTTCGCGCTGGGGCTGGCCGCTGCCATCGGCCTGGCCGTTCTGGGCCAGCCGCTTCTGGCGCTGTTCGGGGGCTATGGCGGGGCGTGGCCGCTGCTGATGATCGTGGCCGCGGGCCATACGGTGAATGCAGGCTTCGGGATGCACGTGTCCTACCTTGCCATGCATGGCGAGGTCGGCTGGTCCTCGATCCTGCGGGTGGCGGGGCTGGCGCTGCTGACCGGGCTGGCGCTGTGGCTGGTGCCGGTCTTCGGCCCCGTCGGCGCGGCGGTGGCGATGCTTGCGACCCAGCTTGCCATGAATGTCGCCGGGGCGGGCCTGGCCTGGCGCCTGACCGGCCTCGTGTCCATCGACGCGGCGCAGGGGATCTTGCTTGCCGTGGCCGTGGCCGCCCTGATGGCGGGTGCCGCGGCATATCTGCCGCCGATGGCGGTCGCCGCGGCGCTTTCGGCGGTGATCGCCGCCCTGACGTGGCGAAACGGGGGCTGGCGCGCTATCTCGGGCCGGGGCGATGCAGGGGCCGCCCGGACATGAGCGGGCAAGGGCGAAACGATGCGACCACAGGACATCCCCGACCGGAGCACCGCGCCGTGACGCTGTCCGTCGTCGTCCCCGCCTACCGCGCCGCCGCCACGATCGGGGCCTGCCTCGACGGGCTGTTCGCGGCCGGGTTCGCGCGGGACGAGATCGTGGTGGTCGACGACGGCTCGCCCGACGACACGGTCGAGATCGTGCGGTCCCGCGGGATCGAGCCCCTGCGCCCCGGCGCGAACCAGGGCGCGTCGAAGGCCCGCAATGCCGGCGTTGCCGCCGCGCGGGGCGACATCGTGGTCTTTGTCGACTCGGACGTGGTGGTGCATGCCGATGTCCGCCCCCAGATCGAGGGGTTCTTTGCCGATCACCCGGACCATGCCGGCCTCTTCGGCAGCTATGACGACGCGCCCCCCGCCCCGCCCCGCGTCAGCCGCATCCGCAACCTTCTGCACCACCACGTCCACCAGCGCGCCCCCGGACCCGCCTCGACCTTCTGGACGGGGTTCGGCGCCCTCAGACGCCGGGATTTCGACTTGGCCGGGGGCTTCCGGACCGAGGACGAGATGATCGAGGACGTGGGCCTGGGCCTGCGGCTGGCCCGGGCCGGGCGGCCCGTCATCCTGGACCCCGATCTGAAATGCACCCACCTGAAGGAATGGAGCTGGGGCGGCTTCCTGCGCACCGACTACCGCCACCGGGCGCAGCCCTGGACGCGGATGATGCTGGACCCCGGCAACAGCGGATCGGCGCAGGTCCTCAATGCCGGGGCGCGGGGCAAGGCGTCGGTCGTGGCCGCGGGGCTGGGTCTTCTGGCGCTGCCGCTGCTGATCCTGGCCCCGCCTTTGGGGCTGGCGCTGGGGGGGCTGGCACTGGCGGCCCTGGCCTTGATCGACCGCGCCTTCCTGGCGCTGGTCTTCCGCCGCGGCGGAATGGGCGATGCGCTGACCGCCTTCGGAGTCCTCTGGGCGCATTATCTTGCGGCAGGGGCAGGCTATGCGCGCGTCCGGCTTTTCGGCTGAGAAGCCCCGCGCGTTGACATGCAGCCCGTCCCGGGGTTTGCCGTGGACTTAGTCATCTAGTCGTGGATCGCGCATGCCCCGGATCACCGTCATCGTCCCGAGTTTCGACCGTCCCGACCGCCTTGCGGCATGTCTGGCCGCGCTGGCCGCCCAGACCGGGGGCCCCTATCCGACCGTCGTGGTCGATGACGGCAGCCCGACCCCGCTGGCCGAGATCTGCGCGCCCTTCCCCTGGGTCACCTGCCTGCGCCAGGGCAATGCCGGCCCCGCCGCCGCCCGCAACGCCGGCGCGCGCGTGGCCCGCGAAGACGGGGCCGAGTTCCTGTGCTTCACCGACGACGATTGCCGCCCCCGCCCGGACTGGGTGCAGGCCCTCGTCGCGGCCCATGGGGGCGATCCCGCGCGGCTGGTGGGTGGCGGCGTGACCAACGCGCTGGAAAGCAACGTCTATGCCGGGGCCAGCCAGTCGCTGTGCGATTATCTCTACGATTATTTCGGCGCGGCAGACGGGCAGGCGCCCTTCTTCACCTCGAACAATATCGGCTGCGCGGCCGAAGGCTTCGACGCCCTGGGCGGCTTCGACGACAGCTTTCCGCTGGCAGCGGCCGAGGATCGCGATTTCGGCCTGCGCTGGCGCGACCGGATCGGGCCGCTGATCTATGCCCCCGAGGCGGTCGTCGATCACGCCCACCCCCTGACGCTGCGCAAGTTCTGGCGCCAGCACACCAATTACGGCCGCGGCGCGCGGCACCTGCACAGAACGATGTCTGCACGCGGCGACGACAGGCCAAGACGCGAACCCGCGGCCTTCTATACCGGGCTGCTGCTGCACCCCTTGCGCGACCGCGGGCCGAACGCCGTTTCCCGGGCCGCCCTGATGGGCCTCAGCCAGGTGGCGATGGTCGTGGGATACACCAAAGAGGCACGGACCGAACGATGAG
>Ga0208934_1000581_pt1 | contig 16239 bp, 10 predicted proteins | sample MalvirDeepMed_s2_FD_184243 | JGI IMG/M metagenome (GOLD analysis project Ga0208934, IMG submission 184243) | Marine viral communities from the Global Malaspina Expedition - Malaspina viral metaG DeepMed_s2 (SPAdes) (version 2) | ecosystem: Environmental > Aquatic > Marine > Oceanic | place... | reverse complement strand
ACCCATGCCGATACCGAGGACGCCGCCGCCCTGCGCCCCGGCGCCGCCGACACCGGGTCCGGGACACAACAGGAGACGGACTCCCCGCGCCCGGCCCCTGCGCGCCTGGCCGTGCCGACCTCTGCCGAGGCGGGCGCCGTTGCCGCGCCCAGCATCGCGCCGCATGCCGAGGACAAGACCCCGCCCCCGGCCTTCACCAGCATCCGCGCCTCGCGCAGCGACGATGGCCCGTCGACCACGCCCACGCTGCGCGCGCCGGGACGCGACGCCCTGCCCTCCGTCGGCCGGCTGACGCCGCAGGGCCTTGGCACCAAGGCGGACGGGGACGGCAGCACCGCCGCCGCCGCGGACACGGCCAAGCCCGCCGACATCGCGGCCTCCCGCAGCGAGGCCACGGCCTCCTTCGAGCGCCGCGCCGACGATCACCGGAAAACCCAGGCGCACCGGCAGGAGACCGCAACCGCGGCCAAGCCATCGGTGCTGGGCGGTTTCTTCAGCCGCCGCAAGCCACGCCATGAACCGCCACCGATCGCGGCGCCGGTGTCCGAGCCCGTGGCCGAGACGCCCAAGCCCGCCGTCGCCGCCAGCACGCGGATCAAGGCGCGCGCCGACAGCACCGACACCTCGCCGCCGAAACCGGTGCTGACCTCGGCGCTGGCCCGTCTGGGCGGCGTACGCAGTCGCGCTGCCTCCGCAGCGGGTCCGTCGCCCGAGGACATGGAACGCGAGCGCTTGACCGTGTTCGGCGCGCGGCAGAGCCAGGCGCGCGTCGGCGGCAAGCCGCGGTTCCTGGGCCTGATGCTGACCGCAGTGCTGCTGATCTTCCTCGCGGGCGTCGCGGCCTGGGCCTCGGTCTTCCTCGATGACGGGCTGGCGCGGTTCTTCCGCCCCGACACCTCGCCCGACGTCCAGGTCGCCGAAGAGGCGCTGCCGAGCCCCGATCCGACGCCCGAGGCCGCGCCCGAAGAGCCGCCCGTGGAACTCGCGGCGCTGGATCCGGCACCCGAGACCGCTGTGCCCGACCCCGCCGAACCGCTGGCAGAGCCCGAACGCCCGCGTGCGCTGTCGCCCGAGGAAGCCGAGGCGACCTATGCCGCGACCGGCATCTGGCAACGCGCCCCCGGCGCGCCGTCGGAGCCTGCGCAGGGCGGTCTCGACGACCTTTACGTGGCCTCGATCGACACCGAGGTGCAGCAGTTCGACGCCGTGGCCCTGCCCGAAGCCGCGCGCAGCGGCGATCCGTCCTACGTCTCTCCGCCGGTGCCCGCGCCCGCCGGCACGGTCTTCGACATCGACGACCGCGGCCTGGTTCGGGCCGTACCCACCGGCGCGCTCAACGCCGACGGAGTGCTGATCTACGCGGGCCTGCCCCCCGCCGTGCCGCCAGGCCGCCCCGTACCGGGCAGCCCCGATGCGCCGGTGACCGAGGAAACCCGCGCCGAGCAGGACCGGCTGCAGGGCTTCCGCCCCGCCGCCCGGCCCGACGGCATCGTGGAGCGCAACGAACGGTCGCTGCTGCAGGGCGTGTCGCGGGCCGAACTGGCGCAACTGCGCCCGACCATCCGCCCCGAGGTCGCCAAGCTCGCGGAAGAGGCCGACGTCACCGCCACGGCACAGGCCATCGACACCTCGCCCAAGCCGTTGCGCCGTCCGCGTGACATCGAGCGGATCGTCGCCGAAGCCCGCGCCCGCGCCGCGAGCACCCCCGAACCGGAGCCCGAGGTGCAGGTCGCCTCGGCCGCCGCCGTCGCGCCGCGCGCGGTGCAGCCGTCGATCCCCTCGACCGCCAACGTGGCGCAGCGGGCGACGGTGCGGGGCGCTCTCGACATGCGGCGGATCAGCCTGATCGGCGTCTACGGCAAGCCGGCGGCGCGGCGCGCGCTCGTGCGGCTGCCCAACGGCCGGTATCAGAAGGTCCAGGTCGGCGACCGGATCGATGGCGGCCGCGTCGCCGCGATCGGCGATTCTGAATTGCGCTACACCAAGGGCGGCCGCAGCGCGACGCTCAGCATGCCATAACCTCTTTCGCCGCGGTAGGCCCGCCGGCCAAGGGATCGCGGCTGCGCATATTGCCCTGCCCGCCCGGCCCGCTACCATACCGACATCTGCACGAAAGCTGCACAGACCCTGCGCCGATTCGGGCCTTTGGGTGAGTGCGCAGCCCATTCCGGTTGCTTTCACCCCGGGCGCGCGCGCATCGTTCGCGCATACTGACAAGGACTTTTCATGGACACCTTTCTTTTCCAGGCGACGATCTACCTTCTGGCTGCGGTCATCGCCGTGCCGGTTGCGGCGCGGCTTGGGCTGGGATCGGTGCTGGGCTACCTTGTTGCCGGGCTGATCATCGGGCCGGTGCTTGGCATCGTCGCCGCCACCGAAGACCTGCAGCATTTCGCCGAATTCGGCGTGGTGATGATGCTGTTCCTGATCGGGCTCGAACTCGAGCCGCGGGCGCTCTGGGACATGCGGCACCGGCTGATCGGGCTGGGCGGCCTTCAGGTCACGCTGACGACGCTGGCGATCATGGCGGCGTCCATGGCGCTGGGGCTCGACTGGGCGACCGGACTCGCGGTGGGCATGATCTTTGCCCTGTCGTCTACCGCCATCGTGCTCCAGACCCTTTCGGAAAAGGGGCTGATGCAGACCGGCGGCGGACGGTCGGCCTTTTCGGTGCTGCTGACCCAGGACATCGCCGTCATCCCGATGCTGATCCTGCTGCCGCTGCTCGCCCACGGGTTCGAGCCGACGCTGAACGCCGACGGGTCGATCCTGCGCGGCGGCGACGATCACGGCGCGGGCCACGGCGCCAGCATGAGCCTGGTCGAGGGGCTGCCCGGCTGGGGCGTCGCGCTGGTGACCCTGGGCGCCGTGGCGCTCATCATCCTGGGCGGTGTCTACGGCGCGCGGCCACTCTTCCGCTTCATCAACGCCTCGCGCCTGCCCGAGATGTTCACCGCCGTCGCCCTGCTCATCGTCGTCGGCATCGGGTTCCTGATGATGCTCGTGGGCCTTTCGCCCGCGCTCGGCACCTTCCTGGCCGGGGTGGTGCTGGCCAACTCCGAATTCCGCCACCAGCTCGAGTCGGACGTGGAGCCGTTCAAGGGCCTGCTGCTGGGGCTCTTCTTCATCACCGTCGGCGCCGGCATCAACTTCGGCGCCTTCCTGACCGCGCCCTTCGTGATCCTGGCCATGACGCTGGGGGTGATCCTTCTGAAAGGCACGATACTCTTCGTGTTGGGCTGGCTTTTCGGCCTGCGCGGACGGCAGCAATGGCTCTTCACCCTCAGCCTCGCACAGGCGGGCGAATTCGGCTTCGTGCTGATCTCGTTCTCGCTGCAACAGGGGGTGCTGACCGGAACGCTGGGCCAGCGCCTTCTGCTGGTGGTGGCGCTGTCGATGCTGATCACGCCGCTGCTCTTCATCCTCTACGAATGGCTGTCGGCACGGCTGGCCGCCGAACCGGACGACACGCCCGAGGATGACGAGATCGATGAGAAGGGCACCGTGCTCATCGCCGGGATCGGCCGCTTCGGCCAGATCGTCAACCGCATGGTGCAATCGGCGGGCTTCAAGACCGTGGTGATCGACAACGACCTGAAGACCATCCAGCTGATGCGGCAATTCGGCTTCAAGGGTTTCTTCGGCGATCCGACCCGGCCGGAATTGCTGCATGCCGCGGGCATCGACGACGCCAAGGTGCTGGTTGTGGCGCTGGACGATCCCGCCGCCACCACCAAGCTGGTGGCGCTGGCCAAGCAGCTGCGCCCGGAACTGCACGTGGTCGCCCGCGCCCGCGACCGCACCCATGTCTACGCGCTTTACCAGGCAAAGGCCGACGATATCGTGCGCGAACTGTTCGACAGCTCCCTGCGCGCCGGGCGCTACGTGCTGGAAAACATCGGCCTGTCGGAATACGAGGCCGCGGTGGCGCAGGAGACGTTCTTTCATCACGACCGCCACACGGTCCGCGAACTGGCCGCGCTCTGGGATCCCAAGATCCCCACCGCGCAGAACGAAGCCTATATCGCCCGCGCCCGCGAGCTAGAGAAAGACCTCGAAACCGCGCTGCTCACCGCCATCGACACCAAGAGCGACGCGGCCTGATCCACCCGCCGCGGCGCCGGTTTCTGCTTGAGACTGCGGCGGCGGGCGCCTACCTCTGGACCCGAGACAACCGCGCGTCCCGCCCGGGACGCCGATAAAGGAGTGCCCCATGCCGATCCGCCCGTTCTTCGATGCCAATGCCTCTGCCGGGGGCAAGAACCTCGGCGATCTGCCGGAATGGGACCTCACCGATCTCTACCCGTCGCCCGACGCGCCCGAGCTCAAGCGCGACCTCGACTGGCTTGAGCAGGCATGCGCCTCTTTCGCGGCCGATTACGAGGGAAAGCTGGCCGATCTGGATGCCGCCGGGTTCCTCGACGCCGTGCACCGGCACGAGAAGATCGAGAACATCGCCGGACGCATCATGTCTTTCGCGGGTCTGCGCTACTACCAGCTGACCACCGATTCCGCGCGCACCAAGTTCCTCAGCGACACGCAGGAAAAGATCACCACCTACACCACGCCGCTGGTCTTCTTCACGCTCGAGCTGAACCGGCTCGACGACGCGGTGCTGGATGGCCATTTCGCCGCGAATGACGACCTTGCCCGCTACAAACCCGCCTTCGACCGCATCCGCGCGATGAAGCCCTACCAGCTTTCGGACGAGATGGAGAAGTTCCTGCACGACCTCAGCGTCGTCGGCGACGCCTGGGAACGTTTGTTCGACGAAACCATTGCGGGACTTGAATTCGAGGTGCAGGGCGATGCGCTGACCATTGAGGGCACGCTGAACCTGCTCACCGATCCCGACCGCCCGACACGCCAGGCCGCCGCCGAGGAACTGGCGCGCGTCTTTGCCGCCAACATCCGCACCTTCGCCCGCGTGCACAACACCGCCGTGAAGGAAAAGGAGATCATGGACCGCTGGCGCGGCATGCCCACCGCCCAGACCGGCCGGCACCTTTCCAACGACGTGGAGCCCGAGGTGGTCGAGGCGCTGCGCGACGCGGTGGTCGCCGCCTATCCCAAGCTCTCGCACCGGTACTACAACCTCAAGCGAAAGTGGCTGGGGCTCGACGTGATGCAGGTCTGGGACCGCAACGCGCCGCTGCCGCTCGAGGACCCCAAGACCGTGACCTGGGACGACGCCCGCGCCACGGTGATGAACGCCTACGCCGAATTCGACCCCCGCATGGCCGAGATCGCGCAGCCCTTCTTCGACAAGGGTTGGATCGACGCGGCGGTGAAGCCGGGCAAGGCGCCGGGCGCCTTCGCGCATCCCACGGTGACGGACGTACACCCCTACGTGATGCTCAACTACCTCGGCAAACCGCGCGACGTGATGACCCTCGCGCACGAGCTGGGTCACGGCGTGCACCAGGTGCTGGCCGCGGGACAGGGCGAGATGCTGTCCTCGACACCCCTGACGCTGGCGGAAACCGCGTCGGTCTTCGGCGAGATGCTGACCTTCCGCCGGATGCTCGATAACGCGCAGACCGACACCGAAAAGAAGGTGCTGCTCGCGGGCAAGGTCGAGGACATGATCAACACGGTCGTGCGCCAGATCGCCTTCTACGACTTCGAATGCAAGCTGCACGCCGCGCGGCGCGGCGGGGAGCTTACCCCCGACGACATCAACGCGCTCTGGATGTCGGTGCAGGCTGAATCGCTGGGCGATGCCTTCGAATTCATGCCGGGCTACGAGACTTTCTGGGCCTATATCCCGCATTTCGTGCACTCGCCCTTCTACGTCTACGCCTATGCCTTCGGCGACGGGCTGGTGAACGCGCTTTATGCCGCCTACCAGGAACAGCCCGAGGGGTTCCAGGAGAAGTATTTCGACATGCTCAAGGCGGGCGGGTCGAAGCACCACAAGGCTTTGCTGGCGCCCTTCGGCCTGGACGCGAGCGATCCGAAATTCTGGGACAAGGGCCTGTCGATGATTTCGGGCTTCATCGACGAGCTCGAGGCGATGGAAGACTGACGCGTATCGGGACGGCGGGTGGGGCATCGCCGGAGGCGCGCGTCACCCGGCGGGCCTAGTTTGCAAAGAAGTCCGTCTCGATCGCGCCGGTGACGGACCGGCAATCGGCCAGATCGGTGGGCCGGCTCAGCTTGTCCTTGCGACACAGCTCCGCCTCGAAGGTCGCGGTCAGCCGCCCGACGCGGCCCCAGAGCTCCAGTTCGACGATCTCGACCACGGGCCGCTGCGCGGCGCCCCGGCTGGTCCAGAACGGCCCGCCCATGCCCTCGGGCATGTGCACCACATCGACCGAAAGCGGCACCACGCCCGGCGCGATGCCGCCCAGGAACCGCGCATCGACGCTGAACATGCCGCGGGTCGAGAATTCCGGCTCCGGATGCCCCTGCACCAGCATTTCGGACAGGCGCTGCCCTTGGCGCAGGCTCGCCGTCGGCACCGTTCGGCCACCCTGCTCCATGGTGATCGTGTACCAGCTCCGGCGGTCGGTCCCGATAAAGGCGGTGATCTGCCCCAACGTCTCGGCCGCGGCCGGCAGCGGCACGAGCAGCAAGGCGGAGAGACACGCGCGGATCATTGGCATCCTCTCCCCGCTGCGCGGCCCTACTTGAGCTGCGAATCCTTGGATCCGCGCCGGTTGATCCCGCCGCGCGCCTTGTAGGTTCCGTCGCGCTCCTGCTGGCAGTCGATGCACAGCTTCACTCCCGGCAGCGCCTGGCGGCGCTTTTCGGGAATCGGCTCTTCGCAATCCACGCAGAATGCCGCGCTCTCGCCCTGCGGCCCGCGCCGGGCCTTGAGCCGCGCCAGTTCGTCCTGGATCGAGGCTTCGATCTGTTCGTTCACCGCGCCGTCGCGGGACCATCCGCCTGCCATGAGCGTTCCTCCTCTACCGAAGATAGGCTTGCCGCGCGGTACGATCCAGCCCCTTCGGCAGGCCTTGACACCCGTCCGCCCGCGCTAATTCATCCGGCAAGGAGGCTCATGCCATGACCCGCACCCTGCTTGCCATCGCCCTGACCTGTCTCACCGCCCTGCCCGCGCAGGCGCTGGAGCGGTTCACCTTCAACAGCATCGACGGCGGCCAGATCGACAGCGCCGACTGGGCCGGCAAGCCGGTGCTGGTGGTCAACACCGCCTCGCGCTGCGGCTTCACCCCGCAATACGACGGGCTTCAGGCGCTGCACGACCGCTACAAGGACGCGGGCCTCGTGGTGCTGGCCGTGCCGTCCGACGATTTCCGGCAAGAGCTGTCCTCGGCCGAAGAGGTGAAGGAATTCTGCGAGGTCAATTTCAACCTGACCCTGCCGATGACCGACATCACCCATGTGCGCGGGCCCGACGCGCATCCCTTCTACGAATGGGTGGCCGACACCGCCGGATTTGAACCCGGCTGGAACTTCAACAAGATCCTGATCGCCCCGGACGGCAGCATTGCGGGCACCTACGGCTCGACCGTCGGGCCCGACTCCCCCGCCATCACCGGCCCGGTCGAAGAGATGCTGGCAGGTCGCAGCTGAACGGTGCCGGGACCGCGCAATCCGCCGATCGGACCGCCCTGCGGTTGCCCGCGCATTCTGTTTCCCGCACACTTTGGCCGACGCGAGACCGCAGACCGATCTACCGCTTCGCCCGGCGCCACCCGGCGGCCCGCGCCTCGGCCTCTGTGCAGAACCAGCGTTCGCCTTTGCCCCCGTCGATCCGCGTCTTGTCATACCAGGCCTGTCCCGGCACGTGGTAGATGCGCTTGCCGTCGCGGCTGATGTTGCCCTTGATCCGGCACTCGCCCGAAGCTTCCTGCACCGGAACAGCGCGCCCCAGACGCCGGAACGCCGCCGGAGAGGTCACGCCGGTCGCATGCAGCCCGGCCCCTGCCACCGCCGCCTGCTTTTCCTGCAGATCGTAATCCCAGCCATAGGTGCGATAGGCAAACGCCAGCCCGTCAGAAACCAGCATCTCGCCCAGGTCGCGGCCCGCAACCGTGCATTTCGCCACAACGCGGCCATAGCGATCCGTGTCGACGGCTGCGCAGACCGCCTGCCGCCCCTCGATCCGGGCGCGCAGTTCCTGCCGCACCCAGGCGCCGCAGTCCCAGGCCGGCGCGCCCTGCCCGCCGCACATCTGGTCCATCTCGGGCGCATCCACTGCGTGCAGCCGCACCCGCGTGCCGCCCACGTCGATCGTATCGCCGTCGATCACGCGGACCGACCCGGACGGCCCGGCCCAGGCTGAGGTCGCGCACAGCAATACAAACAGGGAACAAAGTCTTAACATTTGGTTAATCTCGCCGGCAAAGCCGGCGGGATCAACCGATTTCGCGCATCGTCCTTAACGCTGCGCGGTCTTCCACTCCGGATGGATCCAGGGCGAGTCGTTCACCGGCGCCAGACTGCGCCCCAGGATATGATCCGCCGCCTTTTCGCCGACCATGATCGACGGCCCGTTAAGATTGCCGTTGGTGATCTGCGGAAAGATCGAACTGTCCGCCAAGCGCAGGCCGTCGACGCCGATCACCCGCGCCTCCGGGTCCACCACCGCCATCGGATCGTCGAGCCGGCCCATCTTGCAGGTGCCGCAGGGGTGATAGGCGCTTTCCACATGCTCGCGGATGAAATCGTCGAGCTCGTCATCCGTCTGCACCTCGGCCCCGGGCTGGATTTCCTTGCCGCGATAGGGCGCAAAGGCGTCCTGCGCGAAGATCTCGCGCGTCAGCCGGATGCAGCGGCGGAAATCCTCCCAGTCCTGCTCGGTGCTCATGTAGTTGAAGAGGATCCGCGGCGCATCCTCGGGATCGGCCGACCGCAAGGTCACCTCGCCCCGCGACGGCGAACGCATTGGGCCCACATGGGCCTGAAAGCCATGCCCTTCGGCCGCGACCTTTCCGTCGTAGCGCACGGCAAGCGGCAGGAAATGGTACTGGATGTCGGGGTATGGGACCCCGGCCTGGCTGCGGATGAAGGCGCAGCTTTCGAACTGGTTCGACGCCCCCGGCCCGTCCTTTCGCAACAACCACCGCGCGCCCACATAGGCCTTGCCCAGAAGGTTCCAGTATTTGAACAGACTCACCGGCTGCGTCGCCGCCATCTGCAGGTAAAGCTCCAGATGATCCTGCAGGTTCTGCCCCACGCCGGGCCGATCCGCGACGACCTCGATCCCGTGCTCGGCCAGATGCGCGGCGGGGCCGATCCCCGACAGCATCAGCAGCTTCGGCGAGTTGAGCGACGAGGCCGCGAGGATCACCTCGGCCCGTGCGCCGATCACCTCGACCTGGCCGCCCCGCTTGACCTCGACGCCCACGGCGCGGCCATCGCGGATCACCACCCGCCGCGCCAGCGCGCGCACGACCTTGGCGCCCTTCTTCTGCGCCGGACGCAAATAGGCATTGGCCGCCGACCAGCGCTGACCCTTGCGGATCGTCGCCTCCATCGGGCCGAAACCCTCCTGCTTTTCGCCGTTGTAATCCTCGGTCGCCTCGTAGCCCGCCTGCACGCCGGCCTCGACGAAGGCCCTGACCAGCGGGTTCTCGCGGGTGCCCCGGCTGACGTGCAAAGGCCCGTCCGAACCGCGCCACTCCGAGGTGCCGCCGTTCCAGTGCTCCATACGCTTGAAATAGGGCAGAACGTCGGCATAGCCCCAGCCGTCGGCGCCGCTGTCGCGCCAGTGGTCGAAATCCATTGCGTGACCACGCACGTAGACCATGCCGTTGATCGACGACGACCCGCCCAGCACCTTGCCGCGCGGACAGGCCAGCCTGCGGCCGCCCAGGTGCGGCTCGGGCTCGGTCTCGTAGCCCCAGTCGTAGATCTTCATGTTCATCGGGTAGCTCAGCGCACCCGGCATCTGGATGAACGGCCCGCCGTCCCACCCGCCATGCTCGATCACCAGCACGTCCTTGCCCGCCTCGGCCAGCCGGTAGGCCATGGCACAGCCCGCCGATCCGGCGCCCACGATCACATAATCCGCGTCCATCTCTCACTCCGTCCGGTGAGTCTCAGAGGGTCAAGGAGCGCCGCAAGCGACCGCCGAAGGCGGCGTGCCAGGGTCCTTGAGGCTCTGCGGACTCGCCTCTTACACTCGATCCGGCGCGTTCAGGGGTGAGGCGGACAAGAAAACGATCCTGTGAATCGTATTCCAGCCGAACGCCCCTGAACCGCCTCTCAGCAAATTCTTTTCGTCCCCGATGTCGAGGACGCCCGCCAGGGCGGAGGAGACGCCGCCTAGAACGGCGCCTCCATATGCCCCATGCGCACGAAGACCGTCTTGAGCTGCGAATAATGCTCCACCGCCGCCTTCGAATTCTCGCGCCCGACCCCGGACATCTTCACGCCCCCGAACGGCGCCTCGACCGGCGCGTCGTTATAGGAATTGATGAAGCAGGTCCCGGCCTCGAGTTGCGCGATCACCCGGTGCGCGCGGGCGAAATCCTGCGTGAAGACCCCCGCCGAGAGGCCGAATTCGGTATCGTTGGCCCGCGCGATCACCTCGTCCTCGGACTCGAATTCCAGCACCGACAGCACCGGGCCGAAGATCTCTTCCCGCGCGATGGTCATGTCATCGGTGACACCGTCGAAGATCGCCGGGGTCAGCCAGAACCCCGGCTGATCCAGTCGTTCACCGCCACACACCAGGGTCGCGCCTTCCTTGACGCCCTTGGCGATGTAGCCCTGCACGATCTCCATTTGCCGGGCGCTGACCAGCGGGCCAAAGCTGGTCTCGGGGTCCATCGGATCGCCGATCACCGCGTTTCCCAGCCGCTCGGCGAGGCGCGCGACGAACCGCTCGCGGATGCCCTTCTGCACGAAGACCCGCGTACCGTTGCTGCAGACCTGCCCCGAGGAATAGAAGTTGGCCATGATCGCGCCACCCACCGCATCCTCGAGATCGGCATCGTCGAAGATCACCAGCGGCGACTTGCCGCCCAGTTCCATCGTCACATGCTTGAGCCCGTCGGCCGCCGAGGCATAGACCTTGCGCCCCGTCGGCACCGATCCGGTCAGCGACACCTTGTCGACGCGGGCATCGGTCACCAGCGCGCCGCCCACGGCGCCCATGCCCTGCACCACGTTGAAGATGCCGGCGGGCAGACCCGCCTCGACCAGGATTTCGGCCACCTTCAGCGCCGACAGCGGAGTCGTTTCGGAGGGTTTGAAGATCATCGCATTGCCGCAGGCCAGCGCCGGCGCGCCCTTCCAGCAGGCGATCTGGGTGGGATAGTTCCAGGCGCCGATGCCGACGCAGAGCCCCAGCGGCTCGCGGCGGGTATAGGCCCAATCCTCGCCAAGCTGGATGTGCTCGCCTGTCAGCGTGGCGGCCAGCCCGCCGAAATACTCCAGCGCATCAGCGCCGCTGGTGGCATCGGCGACGCTGGTTTCCTGGTAGGGCTTGCCGGTGTCCCAAGTCTCGAGCACCGACAGGTCGTGGTTGCGCTCGCGCATGATCGCGGCCGCCCGCGTCAGGATGCGGCCGCGCTCGCGCCCGGTCATCAGCGCCCAGTCCTTCTGCGCCCGCCGCCCAGCGGTGATGGCTTGCTCGATCACCGCCGGTGTCGCCGCATGGACGCTGGCGATCACCTCTCCGGTGGCCGGGTAGACCACCTCGATCAGCTCGCCCTCGGTATCCTCCACATAGGCGCCGTCGATGAAGTGGCTGCCCTGCGGTTGCGTGTCATAGGCCATATGGCCCTCCTTGCATTGTCTTTGTAGGCGACGGTCCCGGCCCGCGGGCCGGGACCCCCGGCTCAGTCGAGCACGGGTTTCTTGTAGGTGCCCTTCACGTCCTGCATGACATCGCGGTGGCGCATGGCGATCCAGACCAGCACGCCGACATAGAGCGCGATGACGATGCCGCCGATCCATTCGATCTGCAGCCACTGGCTCTTGAACAGCAGCGTCAGGCTGAAGAGGACGGCCGTGTTGGCGGCGACATAGGTCCATTTGCCGAACCGCTCGGTCGTCAGGTTCAGGTTGTCGGTATAAAGCCGGATCAGGCTGTCGAGCGAGTTGATGACGAAGGTCGTGCCGACGATCACCATCGCCCAGTTGATCAGCCCGTCGGTGGGGATGCTGTTGAGGTAGTAGTAATAGAGCACCGCGAACCACACGGCGAGCGGGATCGACGGGATGATCATCAGCGCCGCCAGCATGTGCTGCACCTTCATCCCGCCGACGAAGCGCGAGGTGAACTGCCCGATCATCACCGACCAGGCGAACCACCAGAAAAGGTAGAACTCGTGATATTCCGTCAGCGGCAGCACGAAGCGGTGGATGTTGCCGAAATAGCCGCCGATGTTGCTGATCGTCGCGCCGAATTCCCCCAGGCCGATGCCCGCGTGAAGCCAGAGGCCGAGAATCAGCAGCAGGAACAGCACGGTCGACCCCACCGACAGAACCTTGACGAACTTGATGTCGGTGGAGCTGTAAGAGGCCGCGAGGATCACCGCGAAGACGATCACGTAGAAGGTCGTGACCACCGATTCCCCGTCGCCGATGCTGGGCAGGTAATACGGCAGGTAGATCAGGAAGAGCGAGCCGGTGAAGGCGCAGGTGGTGACGATGACCACGTTGTTCACCAGCCGCACAAAGGGCTTTTCAAAGAACTTCACCCGCGGCTCGATGGCACAGAAATAGAAAGCCGTGAGAAAGTAGAAGGCCCAGATCAGGAAGCCCCAGAACCCGAATTCCAGCGCCAGCGGGTTGGTGAAGGCATAGGCCGGGTTGGCCTCGGTGTCGGCATAGAGCGGGAAGTCGAAGGCCAGCGGGAACATGATCAGCCCCACGTCGAGCCCCGAGGTGAAGAGGATCGCGATGAACACGAACATCGGCACCGGGTCGCGTCCGATCAGGCGCAGGTTCCACCATTTGATCGTGACGAAGATCACCAGCCCGAAGGCCAGCAGGATTCCGAAGGAAATCAGATAAGTCATTGCTTTGTCCCCGATTATACTTCTTGCATCCGGCTTGGCGCCGAACGGTATGTCTTATGACAACAGGCCAAGACCTCTATTGTTCCGCTCTTTCGGCAGGAACCCGCCGCGTCCGGCACCGCGCGGGAACCTTTCGGCCCCCGCCCGCGCGCCTTGTCGGAGCCTTATTCGGCGGGGTCCGCTGCGCCCGGGTAGATCGACGGGACGCCGTTCCTTTCGCGGATGCCGTCATTGTAGATCGCCTTGAAGAGGCCCAGGCACATCAGCACCATCACCAGGCTGAAGGGCAGCGCGCCGATCACCATGGCGGTCTGGATCGCGGTCAACCCGCCGACCAGCAGGAGTGCGGCCACGACCAGCCCCAGGGCCACGCCCCAGAAGATGATATGCGGCCGCGCCTTGGGGCCTTCGTCCCCGGCGGCGTTGATCGTGTTCACGATCAGGACGGCGGAGTCCGCGGATGTCACGAGATAGGTCATCAGCAGGATCACGATGATCACGGCCATGATCCAGCCCAGGGTCTCGCCCAGCATGATGCCGGTCATGGCGAAGATCTTGTCGCCGTCGGTAGCGCCGAAGATCTGACCCTCGGCCACGCCGGAGAGTTCCAGCTCGATCGCCGTGCCGCCGGCGAAGGAGAACCAGACGAAACACATGACCGCGGGCACGAACACGGCACCCAGCACGAATTCGCGGATCGTCCGGCCCTTGGAGATGCGGGCGAGGAACAGACCCACGAAGGGCGCGAAGGCGACCCACCAGGCCCAGTAGAACACCGTCCAGGCACCTTGCCAGTTTTCCAACGCCTGGCTGACCTCGCTACCGTCGCTCTTGTAGACGGTGAAGATCATCGACGGCAGGTTGATAATGTATTCCCACATGCCGAGAAACAGCGCCTGGATGCCGAACCACGTGGCACCGAAGATCATCAGGAAGGCCAGCAGGAAGATCGACAGCCCCATGTTGATGTTCGAGAGCCACTTGATGCCCTTGCCCACGCCCGACAGGGCCGAGAGGGTCGAGGCACCCATGATGATGAAGATGGCAAAGAGGATGCCCACGGTCGACGCCGTGCCCTCGTCGTTCAGCAGCCAGTCGCCGATGCCGATGCGGCTCATGCCCGCGACGAACTGCTCGACGCCAAAGCCCAGCGTCTGCGCCACCCCAAGGATCGTCGCGATCACCGCCACGATGTCGATCACATGGCCCAGCGGCCCAGACAGCGCCTTGCCGAACAGGGGTGTGAGCGAGCTGCGGATGGTCAGTGGCAGGCCGCGGCGATAGGTGAAATACCCCAGCGCCAGACCCGCGATGGCATAGGACGACCAGGCGGAAAAGCCCCAGTGCAGGTAGCTCCACTGGTAGGCGTTGAGGAAATTGTCCTCGCCGCGCGCCGTGGCCAGCCCCTGGATCACCTCCGGATTGTTGTTGAAGTGATAGATCGGCTCAGCCACCGCCCAGGTCAGCATCCCGACCCCGATGCCCGCGCCGAACATCATGGAAAACCACGAGAAATTCGAGAACTCCGGCACGTCGTCCGGGCCGCCCATCTTCAGCCGCCCGGCGGTCGGCCAGATCGCCAGCGCGATGCAGACCAGCACGAAGGCGGCCATGACGTAGATGTACCAGGCGGCAAAGTTCGCCAGGATGAAAGTGTTGAGCCCCGAGAGCACCGCCCCCGCCTGCGCGGGAAAGGCCACGGCCCAAAGCACCAGCCCGCCCACGGCAAGCTTGGAGGTGACCGTCACGTCAAGGCTGAAGCCGTTGTAGAACCCCGACGTGGCCGTCTTGATCGGCAGGTCGGTCAACGGAGGTTTGATTTCCGGCATATTACTGTTCCCTGTTGTTGCATCCGGGGCCTTTTTATGCCCCGCCGCCCTGGCCCCCGGGCGGCGGGGTCGTGTTGTCGGTCCCGCGTCACTCGCCGCGCGGGAACCGTTTGTTCTCTTCGAGAAAGTTCAGGTCCATGTGGTTGCGCATGTACCGCTCGGACGCCTTCTGCAGCGGCTGGTAGTCCCAGGGGTAGTAGCCGCCCTGGCGCAACGCCTCGTAGACCACCCAGCGGCGGGCCTGGCTCTGGCGCACGTCGGCGTCGAAGGCTTCGAGGTCCCAGCGCGCCGCCGCCATGACCCGGAACCGCTCCAGCGTGTCCGCATGGTCCGGGTCCTCGGCGAGGTCGGTCAGCTCCTGCGGATCGGCCTCCATGTCGAACAGCTGCTCGGGATCGAGCGCGCAGTTGGTGTATTTCCAGCGCCCCTCGCGCAGGCAGACCAGCGGCGAATAAGAGGCTTCGGCGGCGTATTCCATCATCACCGGGCTCTGCCGCGCCTTGCCCTGCCCCAGCGGCACCAGGCTTTCGCCGATGGTCCAGGGCATCACCTCCTCCATGCTGACGCCGGCGAGTTCGCAAAGCGTCGGGCATATGTCGATGTTGCTCACCGGCGCGTCGACGCGGCCCGGCGTCATCTGCGGAGCCGCGATCATGATCGGCACCCGCGCCGAGCCGTCGAAGAAGGACATCTTGAACCAAAGGCCGCGCTCGCCCAGCATGTCGCCGTGATCGCTGACGAAAAGGATCGTCGCTTCCTGCCGGGTACGTTCCAGCACGTCGAGGATCTCGCCCACCTTGTCGTCGAGGTAGGAGATATTGGCGAAATAGGCGCGGCGCGCCCTGCGGATCTGGTCTTCGGTGATGTCGAAGGAGCGCCAGTCGTTGGCGTCGAAGATGCGCTTGGAGTGCGGATCGTGGTCGTCATAGGCCATCGCCGGAACCTGCGGCAGCAGGTGCTCGCAGTTCTCGTAAAGGTCCCAGTACTTGCGCCGCGCCACGTAAGGGTCGTGCGGATGGGTAAAGCTCGCCGTCAGGCACCAGGGCCGGTCGTCGCCACCCCGCGCCAGATCGTAGAGCTTGGCACAGGCGTTGAAGGCGACCTCGTCGTCGTATTCCATCTGGTTGGACGTCTCGGCCACGCCCGCGCCGGTCACCGACCCCATGTTATGATACCACCAGTCGATGCGCTCGCCGGGCTTGCGGTAATCCGGGGTCCAGCCGAAATCGGCCGGGTAGATGTCGGTGGTCAGCCGATCCTCGAACCCGTGAAGCTGGTCGGGCCCGACGAAATGCATCTTGCCGGAAAGGCAGGTGTAGTACCCGGCGCGCCGCAGGTGATGCGCATAGGTGGGGATGGACGACTGGAATTCCGCCGCGTTGTCATAGACCCCGGTGCCGCTGGGCAGTTGCCCGGACATGAACGCCGCCCGCCCCGGCGCGCAAAGCGGCGAGGCGGTATAGGCG
>Ga0208934_1000575_pt1 | contig 16356 bp, 19 predicted proteins | sample MalvirDeepMed_s2_FD_184243 | JGI IMG/M metagenome (GOLD analysis project Ga0208934, IMG submission 184243) | Marine viral communities from the Global Malaspina Expedition - Malaspina viral metaG DeepMed_s2 (SPAdes) (version 2) | ecosystem: Environmental > Aquatic > Marine > Oceanic | place... | reverse complement strand
GTATGTGGCGAGTATGGGCGAGGGGGAACGCTAAAGCTCTTTCAGCGTCGCCAGCTTGGCCAACCGACGACAGCGTCGACGGTACTGCCGCTTGACTCGGCGCCTATCTCCCGCTCGGTTACGGCATCTTCTCCCATATGCCTTGTGGGTTAGTAGGTCCACCTCGTCGCCATCAATAAGTGCAATCGGTTCGCGCACAATGTGTCTCCTTTCGTGTGTTTTACTGCTCGAGCCACTTCTTAACGGCGGTAGGGGCAGCACCACCGTCGCCACCATCGCCACCGCCACCAGGGGGCGGCGGGGCGCAGCCCGCAGCAGCAGCGCCCTGCGGGCCGTCACGATAGCGCCCATAACAGGATGTGAGCTGCCAGGTACGCGGCGGCGAGCAGCGGTGCCAGCGCGGTGATCGCACCGACCGGAATACGAGCGATCCGCTGCAGCAGCGCGGGCCGCGTGCAGCGCGGCGGGCGGCGGCGGGGTAGCTGTCGCCCTGCGATGGGGCGGGTCATTTTCATCTTTAGGCGCCCTTCTTCTCGAGTTCGAGTTTGACCTCTTCGAGGGCTTTCCCGGCGCGCTTGCGGTCGGACGCGGCGAGGTAGATCAAGGCTGTGCCGGTGCACTCTGCGATCCTTTCTAAGACATCGAGATGGTCAGCGGCGAAAGCGGCATCCTCGCTTGTATCGAAGTCAAGGTACTCCCATAGCTCTTGGTAAATTTTTCGCTTCCACTCGCGCTTGTCCATTATGGTATCTCCTTAGGTAGACGCCAACCGCCCCTCTGGGCGGCTCCCCTTCTAACAGGGGCGCGGGGCCGTCCATGGCCCCGCCGCACGGGTTACCCGTCGATGTGCACCGTCTCGCCCCATGGGGCGATTAGATCGGTTGTGCAGGCCCAAATCGTCGGAATGAGAGGATCGACCGCGTCCGGCCCCTCCAGATCGGTCAGGTAGATAATCGCGGCGGGCTGCTCGTCGAGTTCAGCGATTGCATCGAACGCGGGCTGGAATCGTGTCCCACCGCCGCCGCTTAGATCGCCGTCGATAGGCTCGCCGCGTTCGTACGTGTCAATGCTGCGCACCTGCGTGTCACACGATAACACGTGTACCTGCGCGGGCTGCAGTTCGTCGGCAATCGCCTGCACCTCCGCGAGCAGTTGCGCGAGGGTGACCTTGTCAACTGACCCGCTCGTATCGACCGCGACCGCGAGCGGCCCCATTTCCGCGCTCTGCAGCGCGGGCAGGTACAGACCTGAGGCGATGTAGCGCGGGCTGGGCTGCGTCCAGGTATAATCGGCCCGCGCCGCCTGGTCGACGAACCGTCTCAGCACCGCCTGCCAGTCGACGCGCGGCTGCAGGATCTGCTCGACCTGTCGCCGCAGTTCGCCGCCCAACTCGCCGCGCCCCTTTGCGGCGGTCGCTGCCTGTTGTACTGCCTGTTGCCATTCCTGCTCAGTTGGGGCGTCAGCGGCTGCAGGGGCGTCCCGCACCTCTCCCGCTGGCTGCGGTTGCTCTTGCGGCTGCTGGTCGCCCTGCTGGCCCTGCTGGCCCTGCTGGCCCTGCTGATCGCCCTGCTGATCGCCCTGCTGCGGCTGGTCGCCCTGCTCGCCCAAGCGGTCGTAGATCCATTCCGCGAACCGCCCCTTGTATTGTGAGTCGAGCAGCCCGCCCGCAGGCAGCGCGAGCCCCGCGTCAGTCACTATCGGGTTTATTGAATAATCGGCTGCGCGGTTCCACTGCTCTGGGTCGCGGTTGTCTCGCCGCCAAGGGTGTCCGTTAGCTACATGCAGCACCTCATGGCAGATCAGCCCCTGCAGTTCCTCGGGGGTCAGCCCCTCGACGAACTGCGGGCTGTACCCCATCGACTCACCATCGACCCAAGCGGTCGCACAGGTCGGGTCCTCGACCACCTTAAGCCGCAGCGCGAGCGCGCCGAAAAACGGTTGGCTAAGGATCAGCGCCGCCCGCGCTGCGGCTACTTTGCGCGCGGCGGTCAAAAGGCCCCCTGCATCGCGGTCAAGATTTCGTCAGCGCGGGCGGCGGTCTGCTCGCGGATCGCGGGCGCATCGCGCAATTCCTGCGGTTCATACTGGGTCAGATCAGCCGCGACCTTGGCCCGCATCGCTTCAAGGCTCGAGTCTCGCGTTACATTGAGCCTTCCCAGCACCTCGACCACGTCGCGCGCGTTGTTGACCAGTGAATCGCGGAACACCGCATCGGGCTGCGCGAGCCGCTCGCGCATCGCGCTTACAACCTCATGCAGCCGCCGCCATGCGTCCGCGACCGCGTCAGCGGTCGCCTGCTCGACGCGGTTGGTTACGGACTGCTCGACCCGCTGCAGTTCGTCAGCGGTCAATTCGTCAAGACGGAAATCACCCGCCGCCGGGACCGGGGTGAACTCTGTCGACATTGAGAAGCGGTCGCTGATCGCGGCGGGGTGCGGGTAGTCGCTGTCTTTGTACATGCCGTTAAGACGCGCGCGGGCGATTTCCTGTAGGCGCGGATAATCGCGGACGAACTCAGCCAGCGCGGTCTGAAACTGGCCCTGCAGCGCCCGCAGTTCGTCCGTGTACGCCGCATGGTTGGAGGTGGGCAACAGCCGCCAACCTTCGTCACTCCAAGCAAGGGTGTGGAAATAGTGCGCGGTGCGCGCCGCCTGCGCCGCGCGGATCAGCGCCTTGTAAGTGTCGCCCTGAATCAAAGACTTATTGGCGCGGACGGCATCGCGGGCCGCGTTATGCTGCGCGGCGATTTCATCGCTGATCGCCCTGTCAAATTTGCGCGCGCTCCAAGTTGAAATTGAGAGGTTTACGAGCAAGGCGCGGGAATTGATAGCGGTCATGATTATGCATCTCCTGAAATCAGGCCCTGCAGCGGGCCGGTTGTGAGGTGGACGAACGCGGTCGTATTACAGACAGCAGGATCGGATCTTATGCAGTCGCGCAGCAGCAGCGCGGCGAACTCGCCGCTGTTGGCATCGGTCAACCTTTCCGCGTACCGGGCGATGCGCGGGAAATTCCCGGCGGTTACTCGCCGCCCCAGCGCGGTGCAGACCGCGTAGAGTGTTCCGGGCTGCGCGGGAATCGCTGCGGAATCCGGATCGATGGTGATTTGGTCGATGTTGGGCAACTCAGCCCAGAGCGCCAGGAACGCCAAGAACTCGCCGCCCGCCGCATCGCCAACCGCGCCGCAGATCGCAGCGGCGCGGATCGCGGGGTCAAGTTCGACGCTCATGAGCTGCGAGACGTGTGACCAGGTACGCGGAATCGGCGAGTTGACGATATCCGCAGACGGTTCGAACGCATCGAGCAACTCAGGCCGAAAGCGGATAAAAGCGACAACCTCCGCGCAAATACCATGGTCGAGCGCCCACGCGCACCATTGATCAATGTCGGGTACCAGTTCGATGATACTGAGGAATCTCGACTTGACCGGCTCGATCATTCCCTTGACCGCTGCGCGGTCAACGCGGCGGTTTGTGGCGGCGAGGAAAACCAGATCCTCCGGTAGCTGACGCCCGCCCGCGCGGTGGGTGAGTAGCGGCTGCATGAAACTTGCTTGGACCGCGTCGGTAGCTTGGCCCAGATCATCGAGAACCCACGCGGTGGGGCGGGTAACTGCCAGCGCGCGCGCCAGATCGCCGAAGGGCAAGAAGGTTGCGCTCTCGTGGTCTGCAGCGGGCCATGGCAAGCCCTTGGCGTCGGTCGGATCGCTGACAACCGGGTGCGATATGATGCTGTCAGCGCCCGCGTCAGCGACGCCCTGCGCGATGATATCCGACTTGCCGATACCGGGCGAGCCGGTTACCAGCAGCGCCCAATGATTCTCGATGCAGGTGGCGACAAAAGACCGCAGCCGCGCGGGTGTCATTCGGTTGAGAGGCTGGTCGCTCATCGGTTAGCCCTCCCGTGCGAAGTGTCGCGGGTCAGCGACCTCGACGAACTGCGCGCCGATGCTGGTGAGGACCTGCAGGTCATCGAAGCTGTGGGTTTTCCGGCCCGTGAGGCGTTCCAGATCTGCAGCCACCTGTTCGTCCATGATGTAGACGCGAGGCGGCGATCCGTAGTTGCTGCGCTGATAGAAGCTGATCATGATGTGGCTCTCCCATCCTCTATTAAATTTTGCTCAAATACGTACTTCTCAACGGTACCGTCGCCCCACTTAGAGGCCCTATCTGGTGTGAGTTTGGCCTGTCGGCCCTGTTCGTCGGCATAGATCCAGTAGGGATCTCCCCAGGGCTCTCGGCCCTCCCCGATCTTCTTGACGGATATGCGAGGTAGCTTTTCTCCAGCTCCATCGAAATAGCCGTTGGCTTTTAGCGCTTCTTTCAAACTTGGCATTGTGTTACCCTCAATCGCGTTCGTGCACGAGTTCGATAGTGTGGCCCAGCGCTCGAAGGGCCTCCAGATCGCTCGGACTCACGGTCATTTTGCCGGTCAGTTTTTCGAGCGCCTTTCCCTCGTCACCGACGACATAGAGCAATTCCTTCCCGTAGACGTGCTTGCGATAGTGCCTGATATTCATCTTTGGCTCTCCCAGATTGTTGTGAATGGTAGCTGCCATCATCAGCGCCCCCGCACCACCGGGGTCGGACACCCGCTTCCCTGCGGGTGTTTCGGCTTGCAAGTCCTCTCAGCGGTGGGCCTTGCAGAGGCGCGTGTGGTGACCAAGGTCAGTGTTTCTGCAACCCTCGATTTTGCATGTGTACGCAATGGCGCTGTGGACTGCAGCGGCCGGCTCAACCCCTTGCGCCACCTCCGAATATTCCTTTTCGGCTCGGATGATGGCGTCTTTCGCGGTTTCGTCGTGGACGACTGCGCGGACCGAGTTGAATTGGACGAAAAAGGCGGGCATTGTGCTTGCTCCTGTGCGTGAATGGTAGCTGCCATCGTCAGCGGTGCGGCACCACCCGCACCGGACACCCGCATCCCTGCGGGCGTTTCGGCTTGCTACTGGTTACACCCGGTAGGTACGGAGTTTTGTGGCCATCTCGGAGCGGGATAAGTTTTGATGTCGGTGGATGGTCATTGTTGCTCTCCCAGGTTTATCGTGGTCGGCTTATCCCGACCGCCACTTAAAAGTATAACTCTGACCGTTAGGGATGTCAAGGGATAATTTGCCGTACAGCGAAAATATTTATCCTTGTCCCACATTACACGCCCGAAAGGACGATGTCATCTATAGAGCAGCAGGGGGACGACACAGAGGCGCAAGGGGGTAGGCGCAGTGGTGCGCTGAGAACGCAGGGTGGCTGGCCAACGCGCGCACACTCCCCCTAAAGGGGTCATGTTGGCTACCGCTGCGAAGCGCAGCGCCTGCGCTCCATGGGCGTCCTGCAGCGAGTAACGTATAATGAACGGGGGCAGGGTAGTACCTGCGGCAGGTAGCGCCTGTGGCAGGCGGTAGCGCCTGTAGCGGGCCAGACGGTAGCAGTTGTAGCGGCAAGCTGTTGCAGCGCAGGCGCTTACGCTGCTGGCGACTTCCGAACCCGCCAGGGGGGGCCCCGGGGGTATAGCCGGCCCCCGCAGCCAAAATTGCATCGTAAGGGAGCCGTCTTTTCGCGCCGGGGAGCGCTTGGCGTGGGATGGGTTGGGGTGTAGATTTGCCAGAAAGGCGTCTTGGGCGCAAACTGCATTTGAGCGCAAAGGCGGCTTGGTTGTAGGGTCGCTGTACAGCGAAACAAGCGACAGTGAGTCGCAGGGGGTTGGTATGTCGAGTAAGAACTATGTGTATTCGGAAGAGAGTGTGATTGAGGCGTTGAAGGCGTCTCGGGGGATTGTGTCGGCGGCGGCTCGTCGTCTGGGTATGACCCGCAGGCAGCTGACGAGGCGTGTGAAGGATTCGGAGAAGCTCAAGGAGGTTCGGGATGATGCTCGGGCTGAGTTCTGTGATTTGGCTGAGTCCAAGCTGGTGGAGTTGGTGGAGGCTGGGAATGTGCCTTCGGTGTTGTTTGCGTTGAAGTGTTTGGCGAAGGACCGTGGGTATGTGGAGCGTGCTGAAGTTACGGGCAGGGATGGCAAGGACTTGGGTGAGGTGGTGATTCCCAAGCGGGAGGTCACGTTAGAGGAGTGGAAGGACAGTTTGAAGTTGGAGCAGCCGCTGCGGGAGAAGAAGAGTGCCTGACAACGTCTGGTCTCCCCAGCCTGGGCCGCAGGGTGCGGCGATTCGTTCGGGTCCGTCGGTGGACGAGTTGTTCTTTGGGGGAGCTGCGGGTGGGGGTAAGTCGGATTTCCTGTTGGGGGACTTTCTGACGGACGTGGATCAGGGATCTTCTTGGCAGGGGGTATTGTTTCGGCAATCTCACCCTGCTTTGGAGGACTTGGTGATGCGTTCTCAGCAGTTTTATCCACATCTGGGTGGAGATTTCAAGGTGGGATCTTCGCAGTGGATCTTTCCTGGCGGTTCTGTGTTGAAGTTCCGGCATTTTGAGACGGTGTTTGACTTTGTGAAGTATCAGGGATGGTCTTTGGCTTGGATTGGTTGGGACGAGCTTCCAGAGTGGTCGGATCTGAGTTGTTACAACCGGATGAAGTCGAGGTTGCGTGGACCGGCTCGGAACAAGCGGATTCGGGCGACCGGCAACCCTGGCGGGGCGGGTCATCGTGCTGTGCAGGACTACTTTAAGATCCCTTCTCGTCCGATTCCTTTGGATGAGGTGGAGCCTTTCGTAGACCCTGAGACTTCTATGGTGCGTTGTTTCATCCCTTCCAGGGTGCAGGACAACCGCAAGTTGTTGGATGTGGACCCTGACTATGTGCAGCGCCTGAAGGGGGTTGGTGATCCTGAACTCGTCAAAGCGTGGTTGGATGGGGATTGGAACTCTCTGGTGGGAGCTTTTTTCCCATGGTCTTCATTGAAGGTGGAGGTGGCTCCTGGTCAGGAGGACGAGGTTCCTGGGAACTGGCCCTTGTTTGTGGCGCTCGATTATGGGGAATCGTCGCCTACTTGTGCTTTGTTGATGGCGACCGACTATGATGATCGGGTTTGGGTAGTTGGGGAGTATTATCAGGAGGATCGTTACGCGGAGGAGCACGCTGTAGGGATTATGGACATGATTCAGGGCAATGCGTGGACCGGCGGCAGGTATCCAGACCGGATCTATGCTCCTCACGATATGTTCATTCGGCGTCGATTGGACGAAGATCGCCCGAATACGGCATCGGACATCTTCACAGAGGCTGGATTGTATCTGACTCCGACTTCAAGTGACCATAAGGCGGTGGTAAACCGCTGGCGGGTGACTAAGAACGCTTTAACGAGGGGTGATATGAGGGTATATCGCTCTCAATGCCCGAATCTGTGCCGTACGATGCCTATTCTGCAGCGAGACCCTCGAAAGCCGGAGTTGATCAAGCCGAAAAGTGAGGACCACGCAGCGGATGCATTGGGCTTGGGTATGTTATATGAATATGCAGGCTCCCCTCTTACCCAGCCGGAACCGGGAGGCCCTTTCCAGGCCAAGAACGTGCTGTCAAGCATTGTGGCGGGGGATGCAACTCATAAGCGGTATGGGTAGGGTATTTGACGTATTGAATTCACACTGTGTAGATTTGTTATATGGCAGAAGAAACCAAGTTAGCTGACACAGCTTCGCCTAAATACTGGCGTAGGGCGATTGAGATTGGCAAGGACGCTCGTAAGGAGCGCGTCAAGAACTCTAATCGTCTTCTTCAGCGATATGACCTGGAGTATAAGGACGCGATTAAGGGATTGGATCGGGTAATACGTATATCCCGGTTTTATCCTACGGTAAGGGCGATTATTGCAAGCACGTCGTTCCATTATCCTCGCGTGTTTTTGCGGGTGGAGAATGACGGTGCTGAATTGTCTTCTACCTTATTGGAGAAAGTCGCTAACGATTGTATTCAGCTGATGGGCGTAAAGGAACACGTCCAGCAGGCGATTTTCGATGCTTTGTTTTACGGGGTGGGTTGGCTCAAGATCGGTTATAACCCTACGGGGGACGATTCTATTGCCCCTTACGTCTCTAACGATTCAATGAGAGACGATTTTCCTTATGTGCGTCGAATCCCCGCGCAGAATCTTATAACCGACTCCATTACGCCTCCTCATATTCTTGGCGAGGGCCGGTATATCATTGAGGAGCAGTGGTTGCCGTGGGAGTTCCTCCGTAAGGACGAACGCTACAAGAACCGCCGTCAGATCAAGCCTACGTCGATATCTGATGACGATACGGACTTGCTTCGCATCAAGATCCCTGGCGAGGAAGGCGACGAGGAGTTGCAGGCGTTCAAGGACTCCATCGAGCATGGTCAGATGGTGCGGGTGTGGGAGATCCACGACCGTCTTCATCGGAAGCTGTATGCGATGGCCGATGGAGTGGACGGGTTCATCCGCGACGAGCCCCATCCGTTCCTTCGTCAGGAGGCGGTCACGGTGCCTGACCCGATTACTGGCGAGCCTCTGATGACGGGTGAGTTTGAGGACGGTCAGGGGTACTTGGTGCCCGAGGGCTTTCAGTATATACCGATCAAGTTCGATGCGTCAGGTGACGGGTACTGGCCGACTCCTCCGATTGAGTACATCGAAGACCTCCAGAACGTGATGGTCGAGTCTGTCTCTCGTAGAGCTGACCTTCTAAAGCGGTTCCCGCGCTTGACGGTCTTGTCTCCGAACGAGGCCAAGAAGGAACCTCTCATTGCGGAGAAGCTGAAGAAGTCTTCCGATGGCGACCTCATTATTGCAGATCCCAATAACATCAGGGAGTTGCAGTGGGGCCGGATGCCTGACGGTCAGCTGGAGTTGGAGAATGACGCGAGGATCTACGAAGAGCAGATCACGCTTGTTAATGAGCTGGTGCAGGGCGCGAGTCCCCGCAGGACGGCTACTGAGTCTGCCCTGATCGCTTCTGCGGGTTCTGTGAATCGGGAGTGGATGCAGTCTGTCATTGGAGGAGCCTATAAGAAGATCGTCACAGGTTGCCTCAATATTATGGGAGACCAGCGATATACTCCTGACAACTTCGCGGTGAACATGGCCCGAGAAGGCCATTCTGCGGTCATGCAGATTGTGCAGCAGTCGGACTTCCTCCTCAACTTCATTGTCAGTGTTCAGGCTGGTTCAATGCAGCCGCTGATCGAGTCCCTCGACAGGGAGCAGTTCGTGGAGTTGTATTCGATGCTGCAGGGCAACCCGATGGTGGATCAGGAGGAGCTTCTTAAGGCGCTGATCTCTTCGTATCGGATCTCTGATGTGGACAAGCTCATGTCTGCCGAGGTGGACGCGGAAGCGACTCGCGCTGCACAGTTGGAGAACGACGGCTGGCTGATCAATGGTCAAGATCCTGGCGTGGACCCCGGTCAGGACCATCAGACTCATCTGGAGACGCACGGTGCTTTCTTTCAGCAGCTGAACCAGGAGTTGCAGCTTCTCGCCGCTCAATTTGCGTCACCGGAGTCGCAGGCTCGCCAACAGCAGTTGCAGGGAGCTGTCCAGGTCACGCAGGCTCATATTGACGCCCATATACAGAATCAGGAACAGCAGGGCGGCATGACCGGCGGCGGCGAGGCTCCAGCCCGTCAGCCTACGCCTGAAGGGATTACGGGCCAGGTCAGGGCCAGTGCCCAGGAAACAGCAAACGCCGTAGAGCGCAGCCCAGAGGACTTCGATTGATCAAATACGCGGACTATCGGTGCGCCAAGGGCCACCTTCATGTAGATGCGGAGTTTGAGGAGGAGATTCCTCGCAGGATACCCTGTCATTGCGGATCTCATGCAGACCGCATTCCTGCGTTTGTGCGGATTCACAACACTCATTCAGGAGCGGGGTACGGCAAGTTTGATCCTCAGTTCGGATGCGTTGTGGAGTCATCTCAGCACCGCAGGAACTTGATGAAGAAGATGGGGATGGAAGATATGGGAGGCACAGTACGCGGCGTACCCGAATGGGAAGTCGAGTATGAGCCTCCGAAAAAGAGTGATGGGCCTTCGGCGTTGGTAGCAGATTCGCTGGAGGATTTAAGTTCACAGTTGGCCGATACAGGTCACGATACAGATTTCTCCCCTTTGGGAGAATAGGAGTAAAGCATGGCAGAGGACTCTGAACTTGTCGAAGCGACAAGCCCAGAAGCCCCGGCAGAGACCAACGAGGTCGAAGTAGACTTCGCTACGGACCTTCTGCCGGATAAGTCGACGGAGCCCGCAGGCGAGACATCAGAACAATCCCAGCCGGAATCGCAGGAATCAACCACAACCGATCTGCAAGCAGACGAGGGAGGGTCGCTGCGTTTTGCGGACTACACCCGCAAGATGCAGGACATTGCCGATCAGCGCAGATCACTCGAAACGGAACAGAATTCGATCCGGCAGGAGCGGCAGCGGTATCAGGATATGTTGGAAGGGGGCTTGAATAAGCTCCAGACTGACGATCCTGTGCAGCAACTGTACACACAACTTGGTCCTGACGAGCAGGCGGGTCTTCGGGTGGTGGAGCAGCTCACCGATCATAAGACCGGTGCATTGCAACATTCCCTGGATCAGCAGGCTCAAACGATCAATTACCTACAGCAGCAACTCCAGCAGGTACAGAGTCAGTTTCAGACTGAACAGTCAGCAAAGTTGAACCAGGAAGTCGCAGAAGCGCGGCAGGAGCATGGGGAGCTTGTGGACACCTATGGGCAAGTGATTCTCAAGTCCTATGGGACGGTGAATCCCACAACGAACGAACCCTATTCGATTTCGGAGCTGGTTTCTTTGTACAGTGGGCAAACAGCGGAAAGAACGCAGAATGCTCGCAATACGAATGCGGCGACGAAGGCGAAGAGCAAGCGCAGCGGTGCTGTGAATCCAGGTAATGCTTCTACGCCTGTTAATTCTGGAAGTTCCACGGAGAGTGAAGCGTTGGAGGCAATAGACAGCCTCGGTTTGTAAGCAGATCCATTTCTCGGAGTAAGAAATGGCTGCAACCAGTACCACTGAAACCTGGGATGCGGCATGGACTGCGACCGAACGGTCCAGAAAAGGGAAGCCTACCGATAACATCTTCGATAGCTACCCCACTCTGGAAGCGTTCAAGAAGTCTGGACTCGAAATCTCTGATGGAGGTAAAGAGTTCCAGGTCAATCTGATGTACGCGAAGAACAGTGGTGAGTGGTTCGACGGTTACGACACCCTTAACACGGATGCCGTTGACGGAATCACCAGCGCCTTCTTCCCGGTTCGCTACGTTGCCGTGCCGATCACCATCTCCTTCACGGAGGAGCAGGAAAACAAAGGCTCGCAGAGAGTCTTCAATCTTCTGAGATCCAAGACGGATCAGTCCATGCTCACGATGCGCGACGTGGTAAACGCCGCCATCTTCGGGGCACAGTCTGGCAAGTCCATGCTGGGTCTGCAGGACATCGTTGCTGACAGTCCTACTACGGGCACTGTTGGCGGCATCAACCGCGCTTCCAATTCATGGTGGCGCAACACGTCGAACTCAAGTTCGGCTACGTTTATATCTCAGAGTACCACCAACGTCTTTGACGGTGTTGACCGCTTCCTCGATGTCTGGGATGCGATCTCTGAGGGGAACGACACTCCTACCCACATTCTCACCACGGCTGCAATCCAGCGGGCCTACCGCGAGGCTCTGTCCTCGCAGGGGTATGCTCGGGCCGAGTTGAGCGGTGCGTCCAGCCAGCAGTTCGCTGCGGTTGGCGGCACTGGCAACAGTGTGCCGTTTTACGGCGCTCCTGTGATTGCGGATCAGGATTGTTCCTCTTCCCATGCTTACTTCATCAACATGAAATACATGAAGATTAAGCTGCTCAAGGGCGTGAACTTCGCAAAGACACCTTTCAAAGAGGGTCCGAACCAGCTCGCCAAGGTGGCGTTCTTGGTGGTGGGCCTGCAGTTGACTTCTGACAACTGCCGTCGCCAGGGCGTAGCTACCGCTATCACTGGTGCGTAAATCCTTATTCGGGGAGGTGCTGTTGAGCCTCCCCGTTTAACCTTGCCCTCAAGCCAATGAGGGTTCTACCCTGACGAAAAGGGGGAAAGGAACAAGAAGTGGCTACATATCGTAATAACAATCACGCCATCAATGGGATCGGCGGTCACGGTGCGGGCTCAACGACTTCTCAGGGAATCTATGAGGAGTCTTCGACGCCCAAACACGCGATTGGCGAGAAGATTGAGTTGTCTGATGGCCGCGTGTTCCGCTACGGATACACCGCAGCTGCCATCAACGCTGGACTGTTGGTTGCACAGGATCTTTCGTCCACAGCTCTGGTTGAGTCGGATGACATCATCATCGCATCTGCTGGCAGATTCTCCATCTCTGCTGGCTCTTCAGCGATTCAGATTACCCTTGCGAGCATCAGCGCGAATGATTACGCGGGTGGCTTGCTGCAGATCACTGATGATGACGGTGAAGGCATCCAGTATCGCATTAAGAGCAATAGTGCTACGGGCGCAACGACCAGTGGTAAGGTGGATATTGACCTCTACGATCCGCTCAAGGTCGCTGTAACTACATCGTCTGACATCGCTATCGTTGGAAGTTTGTGGTACGACGTGCTTGGTGCTACCGCTGCTACTGATTACATCATTTCAGGGGTTACGCCGATTGCGTTCACCGCCAACTACTACGGATGGCTCCAGACTGCCGGGATTGCTACGATCCTTGCGGACGGGACTATTGCTGTTGCTGACAACCTGACGCTGTCTGACGGCGTTGCGGGCGCAGTGCAGCTTAAGGATGCAGAAACTGAACCTCTTGTTGGCTTCGCTTGCTATGCTCCAGATAACACGGGGCACGTTGGCGTGGTTCTTCAGGGATTGGTTGCGTAAACGCTTTACAAGGGAGGGGGCTTCGGCTCCCTCCCTATCATCACGAAAGGTCGTTATGAGCGAAGCAAAGCGGGGCAGGCCCAGTACTAAGGAGATGGTTGCGGAAGCGATTTCAGAAGCTCTCCCTGGCATTGTCAACGACGCAGTGAAGGAGATTGTTCCGGCTGTGGTGGAGCAGATCAAGTCGGACCCGAATGTCGCTGCGTCTGTCGTAAGCATGGCAGCGGAATCGCCTGAAGGTCGCAAGTATCTGGGCGTGGCGTCTTCTGACAGCCCTATTGATCGTCGTAAGAAGATGACGGATGACAAGGTAAAGCAGGCGGCTCTTCTTACAGATGGTGCGGAGCATGGCCCTGATTTCATGCCTTCTTTCCCTGATCGGGTTACGAACAACCCTACGCTTCTCAAAGCAGCCCAGGAGGCGTGGGTTGCTGGGAATCAGCGCGGGACTTTCGGAGCCCCGAATGAGGATGATGTGATGTTTGAAGAGGCCATGCTGGAGGGCGCAGTCGAGGCTTAAATGACGCCTAATAAGATCCTTGATATTGGACTCCGCAGAGCGGGCCTGACAGCAAGTTCGTCAGAGTTCAAGGACAACGGTCGAGAGTATTTCAACCTCGCGGCCAAGGACATTACGGGCCGCGTGAGGTGGTCATGGATGTTTCAGGATGCGTCCATCACCACTTCCAATGGGACTCGCACATACTCTCTCGCAAGCGATGTGTTGGAACCGCTGTCCTTCAGAGATGAGACGGAGGATAGGTCTCTGCAAATCTCTTCAGCGTTGGATACGGATGTGCTTGATCCTGACGAGGACGAATCAGGAGAAGCACAGCTTGTACTGCTGAAGAACCTGAACTCCAGTACGGGGTACTGGGATGTGGACATCTATCCTACTCCTGATTCCACGAACACGATCTCCTATCGGTATTATCGCTTCATTCCAGACTTGGATGCGGGGGGAGCTGATGACGCTACAGATTTAGCCCCCAAGTTCCCCGCGTGGGTGCAGCCTGCTCTAATTCATGGACTTGCGGGTTTGTATCTGTCTGAGTTGGGGTCTATTGATTCAGCGAACATGGAATTTCGCTTGATGGAATCTGTGATTGATCAGTCTCTGGAGAGGAATGCCCGTGCCTTTGTTCCATCCAGCCGGATGCTCGGAGATCGAGACGGGGGTGGAATGTTCGCATTTAGAGTGCAGGCGGGGACTTTGGCCTAATGAATCAGGTTATTCAGTACGGTCCCTGGACGGGGGGTGTGGACTACTCTCGTCCTGCGGTGGACTTGCCTCCTGAGACTCTGACATCCATGTCGGATACAGAGATCCTCGACTCTGGAGCCGTTACCGACCGAGCTGGATACGATGAGCACATCTCTACAGCGATTACTGGAACACCCTCTGTTACGGGGTGCGGCAAGCATCGCTTCTCAGCGTCTGCATCCAGAGTGTTTGCCTTCGCGGGAACCAGCTTTTGGGAAGACCACTCAGGGACATGGACAGATCGAGGAAGTGCTGTCACGGTTACGGCAGACAAGTACTGGGTAACGGCTAACGCCGCAGGGACGTTGATTGGCTGTAATGGCAATGGGGTAAATGCGCCTATCAAGTGGACAGCTGCGGCTGGCAATGCCGCTGCGCTTGATGTAGACAGCCGGTTCACCAGCGCAGGGACCTGTGTCTTCTGGGACAACAGAGCGTGGTTCGGCAATACAGCCGGAGGGACAGGAGCAGAGGACAAGACGTTCTACAGTGATTCGGTAGACATTGAGACGTGGGGAGTTAACAACTTCTTCCTCACGGATGGCCCTGTGACTGCGCTAATGCCCCTTAAAACGACTTTGGCTATTCACAACGCCGATGGAATCTGGTCGGTTTACCCTACAGGTTCCAGTGATACTCCTTACTCAAGACAGCACCAAAGTACTTTCGGAGCAATCTCAGCCAGATCAATCACCAATGACTTGTTGGGGAATCAGCTCTTCATCCGCGAAGACGGGGTCTATGAGTGGAATGGTTCAGGGGAGCCTCAGAAACTCAGAGGGCTGGATGGAGACAGGTTTTGGAATCGGGTAGACCTTGACAACCTTGCCGGTGCCTGTCATGCAGTGACGGATGCGAAGAAAAACTTTTGTCTCTTTTTTCTGCCGTTGGCTACTGCTGCGGGAGGGAGTCAGGCGACGGTAAGTAATGCCATTGTGTGGGACTTCCGTAACCGTCGGTGGATGGGGCCGTGGACGTTCGCCTTCGGATCGAGTGCCTACTTCAACAACCTCGTTCATGGCGGTGGTTACAGTGATGGAGATGTCTACAAAACGAACACAGGGACCAATGATAACGGGTCGGTCATAGACGCATCGTTCAGAACGGCATCTACCGCTCCTGGGGGAATTGCCCAGAAGAACAGATGGATCTTAGCTCGACATGAGTTTGAAAAGCAAGACACATCGTACGAGGTCCGAGTCCAGGCGGTCTCCACAGAGACTATTGCTAAGACGGACTTGGTTTCGGTAGGCGATCCTTCAGATGCTCTGGTAACAGCTTTTACCATTGGAGTTTCTTCGATCCGCTCTGCGGCGATTGCGGACTCAACGACAACGACATTGTTAGGATACTCCAATGCCATGCAGTTGCGTTACGATAACAGTCAGGCAGATGAGCCATTTACGATTAGAAAGACAGTTCTCGTTTATCAGCCTGTAGGGATTGAAGAGAAGCCTGAAATGGGGATAGTGGTCTAATGCCAAGGGGATTCAGCGGACAACGGCGTGGCGGTAGGGGTGGCGGTCGGCGCGGGGGACGAGGTTACGGCAGTGTCCCCGGTGTGTCTCAGCAGGAGCGGTTCCGACAGCAACGCCAGGAACAGCGCCAGGAACAGCGCCAGCAACAGCAACAACAACGCCAGCAACAGCAACAGCAACGTCAACAGCGCCAGCAGCAGCAACAGGAACTTGGTGGAGCTTTACAGCAGCGGATGATGCAGGATGTTACTGCGGCTCCCGGCCAGGATGATCCTATTACAACAGCTTTGCGGGCGCAGTTTGAAACTGAGACTCAAGCATCGAGAGAGGCTCAGATTGAGCGGCTGAGTCGGCTTGGGCTGCTTCGTGGCGGTGGGGACACGGCTGATGTCCTTGGCAAGTTTGAGGGTCAGGTTGAGCTGGGCCGGATGCAGTTGGGGGCAGAGCAGGCACGTCGTCAGCAGGAAGGCGTACGGCAGGCTATTGGTTTCCAGGCAGGACGGGGAGGCTTAGAAGAGCAACGGCGTGCCCGCCGGCAGCAGGAAGCGCAGTTCGGACGCGAGTTGGGCCTTTCGGCGCAGCAACAGGCTCTCGAAGCAGAGCTTGGCAGAGGCGAATTGGGGGTCCGTGGGCAAGAAGTTGGCCTTCGCGGGGAGGAGATCGGCCTTCGCGGGGAGCTTGGTCGAGGCGAATTGGGCCTTCGGCAAGAGTTAGGCCGAGCCGAGTTGGGGTTAGCGGGGCAGCAGCTTGCCCAGCAAGAATCAGAGTTTGGCAGAAGCCTTACAGAGCAAGAGAGGCAGCGTTCTTCCGAGCAGGATATAAGAC
>Ga0208934_1000568_pt1 | contig 16619 bp, 30 predicted proteins | sample MalvirDeepMed_s2_FD_184243 | JGI IMG/M metagenome (GOLD analysis project Ga0208934, IMG submission 184243) | Marine viral communities from the Global Malaspina Expedition - Malaspina viral metaG DeepMed_s2 (SPAdes) (version 2) | ecosystem: Environmental > Aquatic > Marine > Oceanic | place... | reverse complement strand
TTTCTATGGGGGGATGATGTGGTTATCATCAGTCTGGGTTTAAGAATGGAGATTCTCAAGGTTAAGATCGCCAAAATAGGTCGATCTTTTGAATAGGCACAAAAAAAGATCTGGCAATCGGGGCGAACCCCGATCACCAGACAATGGAGGATAGGTTAAAGCTTTTCTGCAAGCTTGATCACAAGCGCATTGAGTCGCGCTACTTCGCGCTTCAATTCACGTGTTTGTTTGCGAGCATCTTTTAATCGAACATTATGAAAACGCCATGCAGACGGAGATAATGTACCTTCGCGGTAACCAGAATCATACGCACGTTGTCGATGCCTACGTTGACGGATTTCATCGAGTGAATTTTCTTTATCAGACTTAGACATCATTGACTCACGAGGTAACTTCCGTACAGCAAGTTTCTTTCGTCTTGGTGTTTGAGTTTTCATATTGATTCCTTAAGCTGCTTTCTTAAGCAAGGTTTTCTTTAAGCGTAGCGAATCAAGCTTTGCCTGTGCATCATCAAGCTTTGATTGCCAGTGTTTCATAGCGCGATCACAATCGTCGACGGTCTTACAATCTTCGACTTTGTTTGATCCGTTAGACTTCACGGCTTTAGCATTGCCGTTAGCATCGCAGTCCGCCCATTCGTTTTTGGCATTGACTAAATACACTTTGGACTTAACAGTTCCGTTCGTGCCATCGCCAGAAACTTTGCGCAGTGTTTCGGCACTAATGTCGATCACAACTTTACCGCTTTCGATTGCTTTGATCATCTTGTTGCAATCAATTACAAATTGCTTTGTGACGTTGCCATCTTTATCGGTTTCGTACTTGCCGTACTTGCCTTTGTTTGCTTTGCGCATCGCGTGAAACATGATTCCGTTTGCAGTCCCGAATATCTTACCGAGATAGGAAACACTACGAACATCGGACGGATCAATATCGTTTGACGTTGTCATGAATTCGGTGATTGCGTCTTTTGCATCGCCACTAATTGTGTTCGCGTGAACCCCACGAAAATGTAGCTTTGCAGTTTCCGGATTGAGTCGATTTGGTAAGCGCGACAAGTAATCCAACATTACTAACGCAGTAAACTTGTACTGGTTATTCCTACCGCTTTGGATGTCAGACTTAATTGCTTTCACCCATTTGGTTGAACGAGTACCGAACTTGCTAGTTGTGTTTGCTTTTGTAGCCATAGTTGAAAAGTTCCTATGTGAGTTTAAGAATTATGATTCTCAAACTGTTTGAAGTTACTTGCAGAGCAACACGCGCACCACTATGCAAACCAGTTCAATGCAACAATGGTTTACGCAGTAGGCACAGCTGAATGCAAGCTTGGTCAGAGGAAGTGTCTGCCTCTACCATTACAGACCAACCTCTGCACCTCGAAAAAGGGGGTCATGACTTGGAGACCAATCCGAGGTTTGAGTGGAACGATCCGCCCCGCCCCCTCGCCGTTCCGGATACCACAAGCCCACACATAGGCTACTTCCCTCTATATTTTTTGGGGGGAATTTTTTAGAAACCTTTAGAGGAAGAACATTCCTCATATTGAATCTTCCGCCCTTATGGAGGAGAATATACCTATAATTACTAGAACTCCCCAGTTATTTTATAAAGGGGAAGTGGGGATTACTGTCCTTGACGGCTTTATTACAGAGCCACAAAGGTTAGAGACCTTATCCTTCTTTAATGATATGGAAGACTCCACTGTCTGCATGGACGAGGAAGAAGCGGAGTCCAGAGATATACGAACTGGGAAAAGAAAGTTTATTGAGCATGACGAATCCATGCTCTTTTATGAGTTATGCCTTAAGATATCTCTTTTTATAGGGGTTGACCTCTCTCATGCTGAAAAGGTGCAGCTTCTCCAGTATGGAAAGACTGAGAAATATGATCCTCATTTTGACGGGTGGGATACCGATTGGGCCATGTGGGAAAAACATTCCGCTGGGGGCCAAAGGATATATACCGTTATGGGTTATCTTAATGATGTCCATCAGGGCGGTGAAACAGACTTCCCGGTTCTGGGGATTAAAGTACAGCCCCGTGCTGGTCGTCTGCTTGTTTTTAATAATGTGGGGGAAGACAGATCAAAACCCCATCCAGACTCTCTCCATGCCGGAGTCCCTGTGGTCGAGGGAATTAAGCAGTGTTTCACTATTTGGTTCCGTGAGGAGCCTATAGAGCAGAAGCAATAGGGGTGGTAGGGGTATAGACTTAAAAGCCCGTGACGGGCATTACAGAGCCTCTGAGGGGCATATATGATTCTTAGTGTCATGGATGACTGGTTGGACCTAGAGTTTTGCGATCATTTAGCAAAGCACATTCTTTACTTCACACCACACTCATATGGGCATACTTCCAATAAGGGAGAAGGGATTCCCTTTTACCATACTGAGTTTAACAAAGGTAACTTCCACATAAAGTATATGTGCAGGAAGATATCCAGAGAGGTGGCTAAGGGAGATTGCGGGTTTCTAAGGGTATATGCCAATATCCAGTTCCCCGGTATGGACGGGGAAATGCATTTTGACGATGGGGACATGACTGCCATCTACATGGTTACTGATACCCTGAGTCCCGGTAGTGGGGCTTTTGAGTACATAGAGGAAGGAAAGCACGGACCCTATCGGAAATCCATAGACTTTGTGCAGAACAGACTGGTTCTTTTTGAAGGGAATAAGCACAGAGGAATGGCTCCCAAGGAAGGAAACCCCAGAGTAACTATGGCATTCAAGATTGTTCGTAAGGAAGAAGTGGAAGAGAACGAGGGGTCTCGAATTATTCAATGAGACTGGAACTTCAATACACCCGTTCAGCTTCTTCTGCTATATGGGTGGATAAGCTGGAAGGCTATGATAATGATCTGCTTGCCCAAAAGATTCTGGAAAGGGGAGATGAGCAGGATCGTAATACTAATGTTCAGGCTGATATGACGGCGTGGAAAATTCCTGAATTTTATGGCCTTTGCAGAGATGTAGCAGAGAACCACTTAAAACATCTCTCTGGAGAGATAGATGTAACGTGGGTGGTGTTTTCCGTGTGGGGAGCGAATTACAGGAAGGGTGATTATACGAGATACCATGCGCATCGACCTTCCACATTCTCATTTTGCTACTATGTCAAAGCGGATGAAGGAGCATCTCCTTTGGTATTTTCTGAGTTGGATTATGAGTTGCATCCTGAAGAAAGTCAGTTAGTAGTGTTCCCGTCTCAACTCCAACATGGAGTTCCTTCTCAGAGAGGGGAAGGAAGAAGGATGGTTATAGCTGGAAATATCATAGCGAAATACGATTGAGGGAATATGGCAAAAGATAAGAAAACGTATAGGAGTCCCAAGACTCTTCCTAACCAGTGGTCACCAATGAACAAGAAATTTAAGAACCGAGAGAGAAAGAAACATGCTGCCGAGATCAGAGCCATGAAACACCAGAACTTGAATAGAGGCAGGTAAGATGGCTTGGGGCTATGGGACAACCGTTGATGACGCGGAAGCCTATGAAGGAGCCTTATCTCTAGACATGGGCGCTGGCCCAGAAGATGAACAGCCTGATCAGGTTACTGAAATCCCCACACCTAGAAATAATGTATCGTTTTATCTAGACGAGGATTATGGGCTTTCTGTAGAGGAATTAGGCCCGACTATGGGGGAGAATCAACCCCCCGCTTTGTTTGATTTCTTCACTCTAGGAATGAATGCTTCTAAGAAGCCGGGTGGATTTTTAGGCGTGGGTGGAAATCTCTAATGACTACCTCTATAGATGCATTAGCTGGTATAGCTGCAATAGATGCTGCGAATGAAGCAGAGGGTGGGGGTGCAGATTCTGGTGGATGGGATTTTAATCAGGTCAGCGACTTAACAGGTTCGCCAACAGGTTCATTAAATAATGTTAGTGTATTGAATGTTTCTCCCACTAATCAATCTACTACTCAGTCTTCTATTACTAGCAAAACCGCTAAAAGCCTCTTGTACGACCCTACAAAGCCAGCAACAGCAGCAACATCTGAAGGGTTATATCGCAATAGAAAGGCTGCAATGAAGGCAGCAGGTGTAACCTATGGTACACAAGCCTATAAGGACTGGGACGCAGCAACAAGAACCTTGATGGGGGTGGGGCCGAAAGACAAGTTCAGCAGTGGGGCTTGGATGTCTAAATTTGGAACAATGGATGAAGAGGAGATCAATGAGGAAATAGGGAACGTAGAATACTATTTAAATGATAATCTCTCATCTGCATCATCCTCATCAGCTATATCATCTGGTCATGCAAAGCAAGCAAGAGCTAGAATAAATCCATATGCTTCAAATTTTCTAGGTGCTGGAAAACTCGTGAGTCAGCGCCCTATGGGAACACCCCAAGTTCAGGTTGTTCCTTATGCTGGAGAATTTTTTGAAAATTATTTTAATAAGCTTCAGGCAGACTATCCATCTTTTAGAGTGCCTAGTCCTCATGGCGGATCATATCAACCAGACGATCCTGTTTCACAAGCAATTGCCGATAAGTTTAGGGACGAACGGCTCAAAGCCTTAGACCAACAGGGCTTGATAAGCCAAGGTTTAGCGCCAGTAGAAGATGTTCATGTAACTCATGGAAACGAGGGGATAACGTTCGGTGGAGCAGCAGCAGCCCCTGTAAACCCCTATGCTCGTAGCAGCACTTATGGATCGGGGTCTCCATTTGATTTTGATGAGCAGATTGTTGCGCAGCCGGGTCTTTTTGATGCAGAAACGGCAGACTCTTATAATGACTGGTTATCTCGTATTAGTCCGGAAGAAGCGGCATGGCTCGGTTTGAGTCCTGCTAAACCGGGCGATCCATACATTGATCCCCGTACTCTGAAAACATTTGGAAATATAGACCTAGTAAGAACTGGAATTTCTGGTGGGACTAATCCAGCTACTGGTTTGCCTTACAAGCCCGGCGAAACTCTAAAACAGAGTTTCTTGCCTGAAGGTGTTGGTGGTCAATATTGGGGAATTGCGTCTCCTGCTCAATCGCGCACTGACTTAATTAAATTAGCAGCAAGTTCAGGACAAGATATTTTAGACCATGAATACGTCCACGCTGGAATGAGGATGGTAGCAGCTAATACTCCATCATGGCAAGGAAAGATAGACTTTCAGGGACAAGATTTGTTTGATGTTCTTTTTGATAAACAGAAAAATGAATGGGATCATGTTGCCATGCATATTGGAATTTATGCGACTAATAATGGAACAATGCCCGGTTGGGCTTGGGATCATCCTATACTAAAAGATATCAATGATGATGAAAGTTTAACGCTAGAGCAAAAAGAAGAGAGAATGGTGCGAAGAGGAAAGCAACTTGGACTCAGGTTAAATGAAGCTGCTGGATTAGTTTTAGCGGGTCCAGTATCTCAACAAAATCCGAGTAACTGGTTTAATATTAGTTCAACGCCTTGGTTTACTGGGGCATCTATGTAAATGGAGAATAAGAATGCCTAAAGTAGGACAGAAGAAATTTGCTTATACAGCAGCAGGAAAAAAGGCAGCAGCCAAGTATGCTAAAAAGAAGGGAAAGAAAGTGAAGAAGACTAAAGGCTACTGATGAAGTATAAGAAAATCCGCATGAAACGCGGAGAAAGAATCGGTGCATTTCCTACAAGAGGCGCTCCTAAACAAAAGCAATCTAATGGTGGTAAGGCTAAGAAGGGAAAATGAAGAAGTTCCTAGTTGGCTTGGCCTTCACAATGTTTTGCTTCATGCTTTATGAAGTAAGTGCTGGCCCTCCTAAAGACGCAAGGAAGTTGATGATCCCGTTTCCAGTAGTATGCACCCCCGGTATGTCCTCGATGATGGGTGCGCTAACAACGGACTACGCAGTCCACATCTCCATGACTTTTGAGGAAACTCCTATTACAGGAGTAATTATTGTGTATAATCCTAATACACAAACTGCCGCTGTCTTGCACATTAGTGAAGCTAGAACGTGCTTAGTCTTTTCCGGATTAAATGCACAGACATTTGTAAGGCCAGAAGGCATGGCACCACCAGAAGTGGAAGTTCAACAGGACTTTGAGGAGTCATAATATGAGTGAGGTTAGCGATCTTGAGATTGGAAAATTAATACAGAAGGTCGATAGCCTTGAGACTATGGTGCGAGAGCAGAATGACAGGTTGGACAGATTAGACCAGCAATTGGAGCGCACCCGTGGAATAGGAATCGGGGTGGTACTCGCTACAGTGGGGCTGGGTGGATTAGGTGGCTCACTATTTACGAGGTGGTTAAGCGGATGAATATAGACAGTAGGGTACTAACGGTATTACTATTTTTAATAGTCCAAAGTGCTGCTGGAATATGGTGGGCAAGTAACCTATCCAGTGAGGTGGAAAGGCTTGCTGGTATTCAAGGTCTAGCTATCCCCGCCCTTGAGACTGAAGCCCAGAAGTGTGGCATAGCTATCCATAATAACGAGGCTGCTATCAAAGAATTACAGGAACACGATAAAGCTATATCCGGATTAGATGTTCTTGAGTTTAAGATAGATGAATTAAGAAAAGAAATCTCATCTTTACGAGAAGTCGACAGGGAGATAATGACCCAGCATGAGAAGATATTTGATTGGATGGCGCAGTCCAGTCCCATGCAGCAGAAAGGTAATCCATACGACTAATGAAACATCTAAAAGATATTAACATGAGTTGGAGTATGCACCTATGGTACGCACTAACCTTGGCTGGGAGATTATTTCTTTTGTCGTTGATTGCTGTGGCACATGGAATGTTACCTTTTATTTTTACGTCCAAGGTATCTGACGGAATTAAGTCATTAGACTTGCAGTTAAAGTCTATGGATCATGAATGACAAAAATACAGAGAATTATTTTAGATCATTATAAAAGTTTTTGTGATCCTGAAACAGCTTTAAAAATAATTAGCAATCATAGAAATAATTTTAAAATATTCTTAGGTGTTGTTGAGAAAAAACTAGAATCTAGAAAACCAAAGGAGAATTATGATGCCGGGAAGGAAGAAGCAAGGTTATAACTCAAGGCTGAATGAAAGGCTTGGTATGACCAGAGGGAAACAGGCTGGTAAAAAAATGTCTGCAGCAGGTCGAAGGAAAGTTTCTAAAGGAGTTCGCAAAGCTGCTGGTGGAAAACCATTTGGCTTTATCGGAACTGCTCCAAAAAAAGTTGCAAGAAAGAAGTGACAATAACTGTAACAGAGTCAGCGCGAAATAAAATTGAATCTATGTGTATAGAAAATAGTATGGCAGCAGTTAGGCCATTTGTACATGGAACTGGGTGTTCTGGTATGGCGCATAACCTAACCTTTGTAGATCAAATATTAGAACGCGATACAGAAATAACACCTTATCTTGTAATAGACCCCGTTGCGTATCAGTTTATGGATGGGGCAACAATAGACTACGATACCTCCGGCATGAGTCCAACTTTTGTATTCTCTGATGTATTTAAGGGACAAGGTGGGACAGGAATGTGCGGAGGTTGCGGAGGTGCAGGACATTAATGACAATAACTGAGGCTGCACAATGCAAAGTAGATCAGACTTTGAATGGAGAAGGTTTCTTAGGCGTTTATTTAGAAGGTGGAGGTTGTTCTGGGTATCAAATAAAATTGAAGCCAGAAACAGAGATCCCATCAGACGCGCAGATGTTGTCCTCGACAATATTCTCTGACGTTACTTCTTTGGAATTACTGGGCGATGCTACAATGGATTGGATAGAAGATCCATTTGGGTCTACCTTCCACTTTACACCGCCTACTGGTTCACAATCATGTGGGTGTGGAAATAGTTTTACTGTATGAGTGATGGTTGGTTTGCTCTATTAATGATCGTTATAATATTTGGAATATCCATAGGATCTGCATTGTTAGCAAACTGTTTACTATTAAATGAAATCTGTTCTTAGGGAGACAACATGGACAAATGGAAAGATTTAAGCGCTGGAAGAAAGAAGTTTTTTATTGCTCTTGGAGTCATCGTAGTATTGGCTCTCGTAGGCTGGGCTACTGGTTGGTGGTCATCGCCACCTGCTGTGTAACATTAGGATGCCAGCACATCAAGACAGGATTAGCGACCTCGGCTATTGTAGGTGCGACGACTGCCTTAGTTCCGGCTGCGATTGTTGCTCCAGCGGTCCTAGGGGGAGTGACGGCTGCGACTGTCTCTGCTCTAACTGCGGAACCCCGGATTAAAGGAGAACCTATTAACGTGAATGCTGATACAGTTGTTCAAGAAGCCCCTGCCAATTTTTGGACCCTATTGGGCCAACTAATAGAAATGGGTGGTTGGGCTTTAATTTTGATAGTAATAGTTCCCATGGTTTTTTCATGGTTAATGCCCGGTCCAATTCAGTTCAAAAAGAAAAATGGCTCGTAGCATTAAGTTAGAATATGAGCGCTATGGTTCCAAGCCGGAACAGAAAAAGAATAGGGCTGCTCGTAATACCGCTAGACGAAGATTAATTAGGTCTGGGGCAAAGAAGAAGGGAGATGGGAAGGATGTTCATCATAAAGATGGAAATCCAAGAAACAATTCTCGAAGTAATTTAACTATAGTTAGTAGAGCCAGTAATAGAAACAAAAGCCCCGGTAGACCTAAAGGGAAAAAAGATAGCACACCAAGGAGAAAACGTGGCAAAAAAAAGTAAGTTTGAAACTATCTGGACTGACATAATGAGTCGTCGAGTCGAAGGTTTATTTGATCAGGGTGGAACTATAGTCGAAGCCTCTAGATTAATGGGAATACATCGCTCTACATTTAATAGATGGGTAAATAGCACAGGCAAAGATAAGCAGAACTTTAGAGAAGTTGTTGAGATTGGTAAGGAAGCTGCTGAGGCTTGGTGGATTCGTCAGGGTAGAGAGAATCTAGATACACGAGGTTTTAATCACGGTCTTTGGTTAATGAACATGGTTAACCGTTTTGGGTGGACTTCTTCTCATAGCAGGAAGGAAGAGAAGAGGGAAGTTGAACATAAAGGAACTGTTGAAGTTAAGAAGAAAGTTAATGTGGATGCTATTCTTGAAAAGGCTATTAACATGGGTATAAAAGAAATGGAAAAGAGCATTCACTAGGGGGCGCAATGATTTCGACAGGAACCAAGGTTAATTCACTTTCTGGACGGGGGTTTGATTCCCCCCGCCTCCACCAGAGGATTTAATTATGCCATATGCTGACGAACAAGATACAGTTTCCGCCATTTCAGGAATGGCTGATGTCTTAGATCAAGCTGCTGATGTAGCGTCACAGGGATTAGGTTCTGATCCTTCAATACGAAGTGAGGCATTAGGAGATTTCACTGTAGATGGACGATCCCTTACTGGTGCTTATCAGGGTCAGGATGTGAGTCAATCGGGAATGGGTGTTGGTCCCGGCAATATAGGCGCAGAAGGGTCAGCTTTAATCGGTGACACAGTAACTGGTGCTGATGTTGGCCCCGGATTAGAAACCTTTATCGAAAGAATTGATCCGAGAGGGAATCAACGAACCCCAATGGGCGGTGGGCCATCAACCGATACGATGCCTCAATCTATTTATGGAACTCCCGGCGGAGTTTCTCCAGATGTTACTAATTTGGGAGATAAACCCTCTCTACAAGCTATGCAAGTTGCTATAGAGTCAGTTGGCGGAGGTCCAGCGATGGGTGGTGGCCCTTCTGATTTAATTGATTTAATGGGAGAGGAAGAAGTTGCTGAAGAAGTATCGCCGGGTGAAGAGGTTGCCACCTTTCTTTCAGACTTTGACAGAGGAATGTCTGCAAAAAGTCCTGAACAGGGATTAGTGGCGAAGATAGACGCCTTGCAGGATCAAGCAGCTTCATTGCAAGCTATGGTTGCAGGAGACCCAACAATGGGCGGTGGTCCACAGGATATTAGAAATGTTGTACAACCGGGCGCTCAATTTGCTGCAAGAGTTCCTCAAGGATCATTTGATCCGGAAAGTATAATGACTGACGAGCAGATAAGACAGCTTGAGGAGATAAATAGGGTTGATACTACTGTGCCGGGAAGTTTAAGAAATAGAAATATTCAAAGTCAAATGGGTGGTGGTCCATCGGATTTGCATGAAGCGCCACTTGGGTCATATGATTATAGGGCTGGTAGAGTAAACGAACCCGTTCCTAAAAGTTCTATGGAGCGGTTATATGCAGGAATTACTAATCTAGGTGGTTCAGCAATGGGGGCTGGTGGCCCTGATGTTCCGGGGGTGTTGCGTCATGATGCTGGATATGATGTAGTTCGCAGCCCTCATAGCACTGCTATGGGAACTCCAAACCAAGCATATTTAGCATCGCAAGCTGGGGCGGATATTCCGGGTGCAACTTCTTTTGAAGGAACGCCTGTTGATCAAGCTGTTATATCGGGGGGCGCAGTTGCACCACCTATACAAGATATTGCTCCTAAATATTCAGGACAAACAGTTACTGTTGAAACCCATAATCAGATGTATCCCAATCAAAAGACTTTCGCTACTATGGCGGGAGTTTCGAGCGTCTTGTCTACGATTGATGGAAGTCATGCGGGATGGATTGATGCTATTAATAAGGATATGGTTGCCCGTGGTATTGAACTAACTCATGAAATTAACGGAGTTAAGACAGGCAAGCATTCTTCTGCTGACTGGAAAGAATACTCAGCGCTTTTTGATCCAGAGACTGGACTAGATTCCAATGGAGTTCCAATGCCGGGGACTGCTGGAGCGCCAGTAGAAGAAGTTACGGTTTCAACTGGGTATCCTGATCTTACTGATATACTCGGAAAAAACTCAAGATATGAGGATATTACTCCTGCACAGTGGGCAGCTGTGGAGAAGAGAGTGAATGATTGGTATCGTTCCCAACAGCAAGGTGCTGCATACGCCGATTCTGATAGGGTAGAACCAACTCGTATATCTGGAGACGATACTCGCGGGGATAATCCAGTTGATATAATTCGTTCCACTTATACATGGGCTGCTTCATTGCCCAATAGCGTTCTTTTTAATGCTGCAAGATATCCTGATTACTTAAGGCTTCTAATAGAGTATGATGCAGCAGGAAAAGATTTACCGTTAACAGTCCCAACATGGATATTAGAAGGAACAGCTAGACCTGCTGAAGATGAAGAGCAAACTGCAAATTGGATTGCAAATCATCCTACTATGCAGACACAGGAATTAACTTGGACATAACATGCCTATAAAGAAAGTTAAAGGTGGTTACAAGTGGGGTAATAAAGGAAAGGTCTATAAATCTAGACAGGGCGCTGAAAGACAGGCTCGTGCAGCCTATGCCTCTGGATATAAAAAGAAGTAGGGTGCTAGTGTGTTGCCTGTTATAGCAGATAGCGTCAAACATAAGAATAATAATGCCGATGCTGCACAAAAATTTGCTGAATGGGCGCACACTGCGCCCTTTGAACTTGTTTTGTTGGCATATGCTGATTGTCATGATGATCCTAATATTGACGATTCTTTCATTAGGACTTTGGGTCAGTTGGATCGTTATTACCTTGGGGTCTTTTTGTGTAACCGCCATGATATGGTTCATCCGTGGATTTATGAAAGATGCAGAGAGGTAGAGGCTGCTCCAGATAGTCATTTAGATTTATGGGCGCGATTTCATTATAAGAGTTCAATTATTACGTTTTTAGGTACTGTTCAGGAAATTTTATGTAACCCAGATATAACGATAGGGTTGTTATCGTATTCCGCTAGACAGGCAAAACCATTTTTACGCCAGATAATGCAGGAATTTGATTCCAATGAAAAGCTTAAACAACTTTATCCTGATATCCTATGGGAGAAACCTAGACTTCAGGCTCCCAAATGGGCTGAGAATGAAGGGATATGTGTTAGGAGATTTGCTAACCCGAAGGAACAAACTATTGAGGCCCACGGACTTGTGGATGGTCAGCCTACTGGACGACATTTTGATCTTATCATTTATGACGATGTAGTAGTTCAGGAATCGGTCAATACTCCAGAGCAGATAAAGAAGACCACAACTCAATGGGAACTCTCTCTTAACTTAGGTTCTACTCATAATCCTCGTTACCAATATGCAGGTACTCGTTATTCTTATGGCGATACCTATGGAACTATTTTGCAACGGGCAGCCGTGAAGCCTAGAATTCATCCTGCTACCGTAGATGGAAAAATGGATGGAGAGCCAGTCTTTCTTCAACCAGAAAGATGGGAAGAAATAAAGAAGACTACCTCTACTTATACGGTAGCTTGTCAGCAGCTTTTAAATCCCATTGCTGGGTCAGATGTTTCATTTAAAGAAGAGTGGTGGACAGAGTGGGAGATTCGACCTTACACATTGAATGCTTATATTATGTGCGATCCGGCTCATTCCAGAAAGAGAGAGTCTAATAGGACCGCTATAGCTGTTGTGGGGATTGATGGGAACTACAATAAATTTCTTCTAGATGGTGTTTGTCACAGGCTTTCTTTATCTGAAAGATGGGATGCTTTAAAGATGCTTAGGACAAAATGGAAGAGAGCGCCGGGAATAAGAGAGGTTAAGGTTGGATATGAAAGATACGGGGCGCAGTCGGACATAGAGCATTTCAAAGAAATGATGAGGATAGACGGAAGTTCATTTCCTGTCTATGAATTAAATTGGACAGGTGGTGGTGGCCCTCAGTCTAAGCGAGATAGGATTCAAAGATTAGAGCCAGACCTAAAGGATGGTTCATTTTTCTTTCCTTATCCAACAGACGAGAAGAGGTTGACTTCTCACCAAAAAGACTATAAAATAAAGAAACAAGAATTCTTAATATCTAAAAAGATTTTAAGAAAAGATGAAGAAGGTAAGGTGTACGATTTAGTTGATTGGGTTAAGAGGAATGAGTATATGTTATTCCCTACTATACACCCAGACTTTTTAGATGCGCTTTCCAGAATATATGATATGGACCCGATGCCTCCAATATCAAGGACTAGGCATTCCTTAGAACCTGAAGCAGAGGCGAGATTTTAATGAGAAGATTTAGGATTGGAGGAAGACGAGTAGGCCCACCGCGTAGGGTAGCCTATCGAATGACCAACGGAAGGAAGTTCTATGAGAAGTCTCCTAGAACATTCCCTTATGGGAACATGCCTTATTTTCAGGATTACTATGTAACTACAGGATATGTGAGTGACGAATAATGGCAGATATTACATTAAGAGAAACAGAGGGTAGACCTCTTACATTTGCTGAAGTTGATGGCAATTTTACCAATTTAAATAATGATAAGCAGGAAGTTGTTCCAAGGCTTAATTTGGTTACGTCATTAGATGCAGCTGCTGATAAGTTATCTTTTTATGATACATCTGCTGCTACTGAAAGGGCTATCTTGCCTGAAAATGTATCAGTTTTTGTAGAGAGGACAGTTGTGATTAAATGTGTTGCTGATACGATTGCTCCGACTACCGGGGATGGAATAACTCATTTTGTTATCCCGTCAACTATGAATGGTAAAAATTTATCTAGTGCGCAAGCGCATGTTTATACAGCAGGGACCGCAAGCACTATAACAAATGTACAGTTACATAATTTAACAGAAGGGAATGATATGTTGTCTACACCTATTACTATTGATCTTAATGAAAAAGACTCTAGCACTGCTGCAACGCCCTCTGTAACTGGTTCTGATAATGGAGTATCTACTGCCGATGTTATCAGGATTGATGTTGATGCAGTTGCTACAAATACAAAAGGATTAGAAGTTAGAATGGTATTTTCAACCTGATGTTACAGCTGGGGGTTACTACAGAACCACCTTCAGTAAAGGTTGGAGAAAGAGGTTCAATTCCAGAAATTGTCTGTGAAGTAAATGAAGACAAAGACAAGATAAGAGAAAATATAAAATCTAATGTGAAGCTGGGTTTGACACAAGTTAAACCGTATGAAACCCAGATGGAGAAAACTGTAAGTTTAGTTTGCGGTGGCGCTTCTTTAAATGATGATAAGGTTTATGCTCATCTTTTAGATACATATCTTAGAGGTATAAAAGTTGTTACTGTTAATGGCGCTTATAAATGGTGTTTAGATAGAGATATTAAACCATCTGCTCAGATTGTATTAGATAGTAGAGAATTTAATAACAGATTCGTTGATCCTATTGTTGATAAGTGCAAATATATTATCAGTTCTCAGTGCCATCCCTCGATGTTTGAAAAACTCAAAGAAAGGGAAGTTCATATATGGCATGTCGCTGGTGATGACAATTTTGATCTTTTAAAAGAAGCTTATGGGGATGATTATTTTCCAGTTATGGGTGGTTCTACAGTTACCTCTAGAGCAATTCACTTATTAAGAATGCTAGGATTTCCTAAGTTAGAGATTTATGGATTTGACAGTTGTATTATGGAACATCATCATGCGTATGAACAATCTGAAAATGATGGTGAGGCAGTTTTAAATATTATGGTATCCGGGAAGGAGTTTAAATGTACTGCAGCCCATTATCATCAAGCAAAAGAGTTCGTTGATATGATTTCAAAAACCGGCGAACATTATGATTTGGCTGTTCATGGGGATGGTCTAATTTCACATATAATTAAAAATCCCCATTCGCTGAAGAAAAAAGAGGAGGTAGAATAATGGCTGCTACTGCTTGGAGTTTTTACAACTCCTTTAGGGAGTACATTGGTAATGCTCAATTTGATCTAGACGGTACAGGTACAGGTTTTTATATGGCGTTACATACCAGTGCTGCAAGTGCCAATGTAAATACAAAGACGTTATCAACACAAGCATCTCTTGCTAATGAGGTTGCAAGTGGTAATGGTTATACAACTGGAGGCGCATCTGTTACTGCTAGGACTTGGGCCTCTGTCGCAACTGACAAGTATCGTTTTGACTCAACCGCCGTTGTATGGACTGCTACTGGTGGAGCAATTGCAAATATTAAATACGCAGTGATCTATCAGGCTGGAGGCAAATTAGTATGCTTCTCGAAACTCTCGACATCCCAGTTTACTTTAGCAGAAGATAATACACTCACTGTCACCCCAAGTGCCAGTGGTATATTTGAACTAGCATAGGAGGTGTATTATGGGTGTTGAAACGGCTACATACATTAGTCAACTTTCTGCTACAAATCCGCTGGGTACAGACCCAATCTCAGAAGGCGATAATCAAATTCGTCTTGTCAAGGAAGTATTGCAAGCCCAATTTACTAGTCTTGGGGCAGCAGCAGTAACTGCATCTGCAACTGAGCTAAACTTAATTGATGGATATACTGGTACAACGGCGGAATTAAACACTCTCGATGTTACCACCCAAGGAACTTCAGAAGCATCTAAAGTGGTAACGGCGGATGCAAGTGGAGATGTTACTATTGCTGATGGGGCATATGATTTTGACGTTGCTTCTCATGATGGAACAAATGGATTATTGCTTGCTGGTACTTTAGTTACAGCAACTGCTGCTGAAATGAATTATCTAGATATTACCACACTTGGTGTGTCTGCAAACTCTAAGGTGCTAACACAGAATGCTTCCGGCGAAATAACTATAGGGACTGGAAGTGTTTCCACTGGGGTTACGCGAGGAGTGCCTATAACCATTACACAAGGAACTTTAATAGACTTGGATACAGGTAATAACTTTCTCTATACACCAGCAGCAGCGGATGAATTATCTTTCGCTAACGAAACTACTGGTCAGTCCGGGTTTATTAAACTTATAAATCCCTCTGGTTATACTATAACATTAGGCTCCGAGGTAAAAGCTGTCTCTACTTTTGCAACGGACGTTACTGTTGCTGGAACTTATCTAGTTACTTATTTCTGTGACGGAACTAATGTTTATGTTTCGGCTTCGGCAGCCCTCGTCTAATGTCAATACTCCAGTCCGGCCTTGCTAAATCGTTAGCGGTAGACTATACGATTGATAACTCGTTGCGGTTTAATGACAACGATGGGTACTTGAGGAGAACATTTGCATCCGCTGGGAATCAAAAAAGCTGGACATGGAGTGGGTGGGTAAAGAAAGCAAAAATTGATGCTGAATTTCAGTTTTTTGCTACGGATTATTCCGATGCTGCTAACTATATGAATTTTAAGTTTCGCGCATCTCATGGAACGGAGTCTAAAAATTATACTTGTAATATTACTTGGGTAATTAGTAGCACAGTTCGTGTACTAGCAAGTACGAGAAAATTCAGGGACCCGGGTGCATGGATGCATGTTTCTTTAGTTTGCGACACCCCCAATGCGACTGCATCCAGTAGGCTACGCCTCTACATAAATGGGGAAGAAGTAACCGCATTCGATACTGATGATAGATCAGGCATTGGGCAAAACGACGACCTTCCAATCAATCGAGCAGGAGTGCATGATATTGGTGGGTGGAATGGAAGTGGGGATGCTTCTGGTTATTTAGCAGAGGTTTACTTTATAGACGGCACAGCCCTAACACCAGCATCCTTTGGCGAACTATCCTCAACCACAAACCAGTGGATACCCCTAGACAGCGATGATGTAAAAGATGCTGTTACGTTTTCCACGAATGGGTTCTACCAGAAGTATGGTGGTACTGAGTTGGCGAATAGTTTTACGGATAGTGCGCTACATCAAATACATACAGTTACCGCTGTTGGGGATGCACATACTGATACGTCAGTAAAGAAGTTTGGTACTGCTTCTGCTCAGTTTG
>Ga0208934_1000561_pt1 | contig 16742 bp, 11 predicted proteins | sample MalvirDeepMed_s2_FD_184243 | JGI IMG/M metagenome (GOLD analysis project Ga0208934, IMG submission 184243) | Marine viral communities from the Global Malaspina Expedition - Malaspina viral metaG DeepMed_s2 (SPAdes) (version 2) | ecosystem: Environmental > Aquatic > Marine > Oceanic | place... | reverse complement strand
AAAACGAAAACCGCCATCATCGGGTTCGATCAACCCTTCTGCGTGATCGGCGAACGCATCAACCCGACGGGCCGCAAGGTACTGGCGGCCGAGCTGGAGCAGGACGACTTTTCCCGCGTCGAAGCCGATGCCATCGCGCAGGTCGCTGCAGGTGCGACGGTGCTCGACGTGAACTCGGGCGCCGTGTTCTCCAACAAGATGGCCGAAGACCCGCGCTACGCCGACAACAACTTCGTCGAGCCGATGCTGATGCCGCAACTGATCAAGGTCGTGCAGTCCGTCGTCGACGTGCCGCTCTGCATCGACAGCTCGGTCCCCGGCGCGCTGGAAGCCGGGCTCGAGGCCTGCGAGGGCCGCCCGCTGCTGAACTCCGTCACCGGCGAGGAAGAGCGGCTGGAACTGGTGCTGCCGCTGGTCAAGAAATACAACGTGCCGGTGGTGGCGATCTCGAACGACGACACCGGGATTTCCGAAGATCCCGAGGTGCGCTTTGCCGTCGCCAAGAAGATCGTCGAACGCGCCGCGGATTTCGGCATTCCCGCCCATGACATCGTCGTGGACCCGCTGGTCATGCCGATCGGTGCGATGTCGACCGCGGGCCTGCAGGTCTTTACCCTGGTGCGCCGCCTGCGCGACGAACTGGGCGTAAACACCACCTGCGGCGCGTCCAACATCAGCTTCGGCCTGCCCAACCGGCACGGCATCAACAACGCCTTCCTGCCGATGGCCATGGCCTGCGGCATGACTTCGGCCATCATGAACCCCATCGCCCTGCCCGTCGGCCCCACCAAGATCGCCGAGAAGCGCGCCCAGGTCGAAGCGGCGGGCATCGTGCTGCCGCCCGACATGGACGACGAGGCATTCTGCCAGATGTTCGGCCTCGGTTCGACCAAACCCACCGCGGGCAAGGAGATGGAGGCGATCCGCGCCGCCAACTTCCTCACTGACAACGATCCTTCGGGCGCCGACTGGATCAAGTTCAACCGCCTGCCGGGGGCGGCCGAGGGCGGCGCCGGGGGCCGTCGCGCCGGTGGACGCCGCCGCCGCGCCTGACCGGTCGGAGCCGGAATTCTCGAGAATTCCGGCCCGTTTTTCTCGAGAAAAACGGGCCCCCGCGGATCGCGCAGGGCCGAGAGTTTTCAGAAAACTCTCGGCAAAGCTTTTCTGAAAAGCTTTGCGCCCCTCACGCGTCCTTGCGGATCTTGATCGCGCCTGCCTTCTCGGCCAGGTCGCGGGCAATGGCAAAGGCGCCCTGGATCTTGTCGCGATCCTTTTTCCAGTCGCGGCGCACCACGATCTTGTTGTCCTTGACCTTGGCCAGCCCGTTCTGATCCTTGATGAACGCGACCAGTCCCTCGGGCGAGGCGAACTTGTCGTTGTGGAACTGGATCACCGCGCCCTTGGGTCCGCCGTCAAGCTTGGCGATGCCCGCGCGCTTGCACATCGCCTTGATCCGCACCACCAGCAGCAACGTGTTGACCTCGCGCGGCAGCGTGCCGAAGCGGTCGATCAATTCCGCCGCGAAGCCTTCGAGCTCCACCTTGGTGGTCAGCGAGGACAGCCGCCGGTAGAGTCCCAGCCGCACATCAAGATCGGGCACGTAATCCTCGGGGATCAGCACCGGCACGCCAAGGTTGATCTGCGGCGCCCATTGCTCGTCGGCCTCTGCCAGCCCCTCCATCTGGCCCGACCGAATCTTGGCGATCGCCTCTTCCAGCATCGACTGGTAGAGTTCGTAGCCCACGTCGCGCATCTGCCCGGACTGTTCCTCGCCCAAGAGGTTGCCGGCGCCGCGAATGTCCAGGTCCTGCGATGCCAGGGTGAACCCCGCCCCCAGCGTGTCGAGCGACCCCAGCACGCGCAGGCGTTTCTCGGCCGTGGCCGTCAGTTTCTTGCGCGGCTCGGTGGTCAGGTAGGCATAGGCGCGGGTCTTGGACCGGCCCACCCGTCCGCGGATCTGGTAGAGCTGCGCCAGGCCGAACATGTCGGCGCGGTGGATGATCATCGTGTTGGCGGTGGGAATATCCAGACCCGATTCCACGATGGTCGTGGCCAGCAGCACGTCGTACTTCCCGTCGTAAAAGGCGTTCATCCGGTCGTCGAGCTCGCCCGCCGCCATCTGCCCATGCGCCACGAGGTAGCTGACCTCGGGCACCTGCTCGCGCAGGAAGTCCTCGATCTCGGGAAGGTCGCTGATCCGCGGCACGACGAAGAACGCCTGCCCGCCGCGGTATTTCTCGCGCAGCAGAGCCTCGCGCACGGTGACGGCGTCGAATTCGCTGACATAGGTGCGGATCGCCAGACGGTCCACGGGCGGCGTGCCGATGATCGACAGGTCCCGCACGCCGGTCAGCGACAGCTGCAGCGTGCGCGGGATCGGCGTCGCGGTCAGGGTCAGCACGTGGATGTCGGTGCGCAGCTGCTTGAGCCGCTCCTTGTGCGTCACGCCGAAATGCTGTTCCTCGTCGATGATCAGCAGCCCGAGATTCTGGAACCGCGTGCCCTTGGACAAAAGCGCGTGCGTGCCCACCACGATGTCCACCGTGCCGCGCGCCATGCCGTCACGCGTGGCCTGCGCGTCCTTGGCCGAGACGAAGCGCGACAGGGGCCGCACCTGCAACGGAAATCCGCGGAACCGTTCGGCAAAGCCCTTGTAGTGCTGGCGCGCCAGCAGCGTCGTCGGCGCGATCACCGCCACCTGCACGCCTGACATGGCGGCGACGAAGGCCGCGCGCATCGCCACCTCGGTCTTGCCGAAACCCACGTCGCCGCAGACCAGCCGGTCCATCGGCTGCCCGGATTGCATGTCGGCCATCACGTCCTCGATGGCGCGCAGCTGGTCGTCGGTTTCCTGGTACGGGAAGCGCGCGGCGAAGGCATCCCACGACCCCGGTGGCGGGTCCATGACCGGCGCCTTGCGCAGCGCCCGTTCGGCGGCGATGCGGATCAGCCGGTCGGCCATCTCGCGGATGCGCTGCTTGAGCTTCGCCTTCTTGGCCTGCCAGGCACCGCCGCCGAGCTTGTCCAGAAGCCCGTCTTCGTGACCGTAGCGGCTCAGCAGTTCGATGTTTTCGACCGGCAGGTAAAGCCGTGATCCTTCGGCATATTCCAGCAGAAGGCATTCATGCGCGGCCCCGGCGGCGGTGATGACCTCCATGCCCTGGTAACGCCCGATGCCGTGGTCCACATGCACCACGAGGTCCCCCGGCGACAGCGATTGCGTCTCGGTCAGGAAATTCTCGGCGCGGCGGCGTTTCTTTGGCGCGCGGATCAACCGGTCGCCCAGCACGTCCTGCTCCGAGATCACGGTCAGGCGCTGCTTCCCATCCTCGCTCCAAGGTCCCTCGAACCCGTGCTCCAGCGGCCAGACCGCCAGGTGCAACCCGCGATTGCCGATGCGCGTGCCGTTGAGAACGGGGATGGCCTCGGCCAGGCCTTCGTCCTCGATCAGCCCGGTCAAACGCTCCCGCGCGCCTTCGGAATAGGAGGCGATCAGCACCGGCCCCTCGCCCAGCTTTGCCTTCACATGGGACGCCAAGGCGCCGAAAAGGCTGATATTTTCCTGCTGCCGTTCCGGCGCGAAGTTGCGCCCGATCCGGCCGTCCGCATCCACGGCCCCCGGTCCCGGCGCCTGCGGCAGCGGGTTCAGTTGCAGCACACGCCGCGCGCCCAGAGCGGCCTGCCAGGCGGCGTCGTCAATGTAGAGCAGACCCGGCGGAGCGGGTTTGTAGACCGTGTCGATCCGGCCCTTGGACATCATCGCCAGCCGCCGCGTTTCGTACTGGTCGGCGATGGTGTCCCAGCGCGCCTGCCGTTGCGCCGCGCTCTGATCGTCGAGGAACACCGGCGCGTCCGGCAGGTAATCGAAGAGCGTTTCGAGCCGCTCGTGGAAGAACGGCAGCCAATGCTCGATCCCCTGGTGCTTGCGTCCGGCGCTCACCGCCTCGTAGAGCGGATCGTCGGTGCCCGCGGCGCCGAATTCGATGCGGTAGGTCTGCCGGAACCGGGTGATCGCCGCCTCGTCGAGGATGACCTCGCTGACCGGCGCCAGTTCCACCACCTCGAGCTTTTCCGTGGTGCGCTGGGTGGCGGCGTCGAAGCGGCGCGCGCCGTCCAGCACGTCACCGAAGAGGTCGAGCCGCACCGGCCCGCCCTCGCCCGGCGGATAAATGTCGATGATACCGCCGCGAATGGCGTAGTCGCCGGGCTCCAGCACCGTCGGCGCCTGCGAAAAACCCATGCGCACCAGGAAGTTGCGCAACGCCTCCTCGTTGACCTGCCCGCCCACCGTGGCGGTGAAGGCAGCCTCGCGCAGCACTTCGCGCGCGGGCACCCGCTGGGTCGCGGCATTGAGCGTGGTCAGCAGCACGAATTGCGAGGGCATGCCATGGACCAGCGCCGCGAGCGTCGCCATGCGCGAGGCCGAGATGTCGGCATTGGGCGACACCCGGTCGAACGGCAGGCAATCCCAGCCCGGGAAGGTCACCACCGGCATGTCCGGGGCGAAGAACGCGAGCGCCGCCTGCATCTGCACCAGCCGCTTGTCGTCGCGGGCGACATGCACGACCGGCCCTCCCGCGCGGGTGGCTTCCTTGAGGATGAGGCGGGCGTCGAACCCCTCGGGCGCGCCGCCCAGCAGAATGGGCTTGGTCTCGGGCATGCCGGGTCACATGGCGTCCTTTGCCCGGCGCGTCAAGCAGCCCCAAGGCGGCGCTGCGTCACATCGCGAGGAAGCTCGACGACAGATTCTGGTACATCCCCCAAAGCGAGGTCACGAAGATCGAGATCATGCCGATGATCTGGGTCGCGACGCGCTGCCGCGAGAGCCGTTTGCAGAGCGCTTCTCCCTGCGCGCCCTCGTCGCGGATGCGCTGCGCGGTCGACACGCTCAGCAGGCCGACGATCGACATCGGGAACAGCAGGAAGAACACCGCTTGCGCCATCTCGACCCAGTAATAGAACCCCAGCACCGCAAGGCTGGTCACCACGAAGAACCCCAGCGCCAGCACCACCGAACCGGCCTCCGAGGCGATGAAGAGGATGCGGTTCACGTTGATGCGCACCATGTCCTCGAGGTCAATCTCGGACTGGCCGCCGTGCCTGCGCGCGCGGCCCACCATGTCGAAGGGCACGCCCAGTACCCAGTGGCTGGCGCTCGACCACATCACCGCCAGCGCGATCCAGAACCACAGGTTCGAAAACGACCGCATGTCGATCACTTCGAAAACGATGAGATGCCAGTCCAACGCGCGGCCCTTCAGGTACTCACCGGCGCCACGGGGGCCGCCGTCTGCGGAACTCCGGGTGCCATGGCGCGGCAGCCCTTGAGAAGTTCGGCATTCCATGCCACCCAAAGATCGCGTTTACAAGGACCAAGCCGATGAAACCCACCATTGCCCCCTATCCCGCCACGCGGCTGCGGCGTCCACGCCGCACCCCGGCCCTGCGCGACCTGGTCCGCGAAACCATGCTGAGCCCGGGCGACTTCATCTGGCCGGTCTTCGTGCGCGATGGCGAAGGCGTCGAGGAGCCGATCCCCTCCATGCCCGGCGTGCTGCGCCGGTCGGTGGACAAGGTGGCCGAAGCGGCGGTCGAGGCGCATGCGCTGGGGATCCCGGCGATCTGCCTCTTTCCCTATACCGATCCGGCGCTCAAGACCGAGGATTGCGCCGAAGCCTGGAACCCCGAGAACCTTTCGAACCGCGCCACCCGCGCGATCAAGACTGCGGTGCCGGGCATGGCGGTGATGACCGACGTGGCGCTCGACCCCTACAACATCAACGGACACGACGGCTTCGTGGTGGACGGCGAGGTGGTCAACGATGCCACCGTCGCCGCCCTCGTCCAGCAGGCGCTGAGCCAGGCCGAGGCCGGGGCCGACATCATCGGCCCGTCGGACATGATGGACGGCCGCATCGGCGCGCTGCGTACGGCGCTCGAGGCGGCGGGCCACAGCCATGTCTGCCTGCTGAGCTATGCGGCAAAATATGCCTCGGCCTTCTACGGGCCGTTCCGCGACGCGGTGGGCGCCTCCGGGGCGCTCAAGGGCGACAAGAAGACCTACCAGATGGACCCGGCCAACAGCGACGAGGCGCTGCGGCTGATCGAGCGCGACCTGACCGAAGGCGCGGACATGGTCATGGTCAAACCCGGCATGCCCTATCTCGACATCTGCCGCCGCGCCAAGGACACCTTCGGCGCGCCGACCTTCGCCTACCAGGTATCGGGCGAATACGCGATGCTGGCGGGTGCTGCGCAGAACGGCTGGGTCGACGGCGACGCGGTGATGCTGGAGTCCCTGATGGCGTTCAAACGCGCCGGCTGCGACGGCGTGCTGACCTATTTCGCCCCGGCCGCGGCGCGGCTCCTGAACGGCTGAGGACGCGAGCCGGGCACCGCACAGCGGCTCACGTCTGTGCGATCCCCCGCCTATGGGGGCGTTGAGGCGTGACAACCCCCGCATCTGGGGGTATTGTCACGGGACAACCGGCGGGACAGCCGGATCCGAGGCCTTGACGACACCCAATCGAAAGAGCGGTTCCATGACAGAATTCACACGACGCGGGCTGACGCTCGCATTGGGCAGCAGCGCCCTTCTCGCCGCCTGCGGCAACGGCATCGGCAGCCGTGGCCCGGCCACGATCGACGCGCGGGTCGACAGCACCCTTTCGCAACTCTTCACGCAATATCCCAACACCCGCGCCCTCCAGGCGAAATCCACAGGCATGCTGGTGATGCCGCTGGTGACCGAAGCCGGCCTGGGCCTCGGCGGCGGCTACGGCCGCGGCGCGCTGCGCGTGGGCGGCGCGACGGTGGACTACTACTCCACCACCAAGGCCAGCGCCGGCATCCAGATCGGCGCGCAGCAATATGCCCATGTGCTGTTCTTCATGACCGACGATGCGCTGATGAACTTCCGGCGCTCGCCGGGCTGGGCCGCGGGCGCGAACATCGAATACGCCTTCCCGGACCGGGGCGAGACGCTGGCAGCGGAAACCACCACGCAGCTCGCGCCGATCATCGCGGTGATCTTCGGCCAGTCCGGCCTGCGCGCCGGGGCGACGCTCGAAGGCGTGAAATACACCCGCATCATTCCCTGACCTTTGACCCTGGGGGTACTGTCGGACCGAGGGGCCAGCCCCTCGGGCTCCCCGAGGGGTATTGAGAACCAGAGAAGACAGGGGCGCGGCGCCTTGTCCTTCTCCGGTTTCCAATAACCCTCGGGGGAGTCGCGGCCTGCCGCGACGGGGGCAGAGCCCCCGCGACCCTCTCAGTGATAGTGGAACTCTCCCACGATGTTGCGCCACTCGCCGCTCGACAGCATCTTGCGGTGGGTGTAGCGGACGGAATGCAGCGGCCCGTCGATGCTGTCCTGCCAGAACTCGATGAATTCGAAGAGTTTCGGGTGATCCGGCGCCAGGTCGTATTCCTGCCAGACGAAGGTGTTCAGGACGTTCTTGTAGTCGGGCATCCGGTAAAAAAACTCCGCGGTGGTGAGCCCGTAGCCCCGCAGCATCAGTTCCGTTTCACTTACCTGCATCGCGCATCCTCGCTGTTTCAGGATCCTCCCGAGGGAATCATGGCAAGCAGAGATTTACTTTTCAACAAAAACAGTATGTTAGCAGCCCCTCCCGGTGGCTGCCAGAATTGCAGCCCGCCCCGGCATTGCGCCCCATATCCTGCCTCTGATATAAGAAATTCAACAAGATATAGCAAAACGACGGACGGACAGGCCACGTGAGCGACACGCCAGAACCCCCTGAGAACATGGACGAAAATCGACCCGAGCCGCCCCGGCACTCTGGGCCCAGCATTTCCATCACCGAGGAAATGAAGTCGAGCTACCTCGATTACGCCATGAGCGTGATCGTCAGCCGCGCCATTCCGGACCTGCGCGACGGCCTCAAACCGGTGCACCGGCGCATCCTCTACGCGATGCACGAAACCGGCAACAGCCACGACAAGCCCTACCGCAAATCCGCCCGCCCCGTGGGCGATGTCATGGGTCAGTATCACCCGCATGGCGACTCTGCGATCTACGATGCGCTGGTGCGGATGGCGCAGGATTTCTCCATGTCTCTGCCGCTCTTGGACGGCCAGGGCAACTTCGGCTCCATGGACGGCGACAACGCCGCGGCCATGCGCTACACCGAAGTGCGCATGGACAAGCCCGCCGCCTACCTGCTGATGGATATCGACAAGGAAACCGTCGATTTCCAGGACAACTACGACGGCAAGCAGAAAGAGCCGACCGTTCTGCCCGCGCGCTTTCCCAACATGCTGGTCAATGGCGCGGGCGGCATCGCCGTGGGCATGGCGACCAACATCCCGCCGCACAACCTGGGCGAAGTGGTCGATGCCTGTCTCGCGCTGATCGAGGATCCGGACCTGAGTTCCGAACAGCTGATCGAGTATGTGCCCGGACCCGACTTTCCCACCGGCGGCTACATGCTGGGCCGCTCCGGTGCGCGCAAGGCCTATCTCGAGGGGCGCGGATCGGTGATCATCCGCGCCAAGACCCGGGTCGAGGAACTGCGCCGCGACCGCTTTGCCATCGTCATCGACGAGATCCCCTACCAGGTGAACAAATCCACGATGATCGAGCGCATCGCCGAGGCGGCGCGGGAGAAGCGGATCGAGGGCATTTCGCATGTGCAGGACGAATCCGACCGCAACGGCGTGCGCGTCGTGGTCGAACTCAAGCGTGACGCCACCGCCGAGGTGGTGCTGAACCAGCTTTTCCGTTTCACGCCCATGCAGACCTCCTTCGGCTGCAACATGCTGGCGCTGAACGGCGGCCGGCCCGAGACCCTGACGCTGCGCCGCTTCCTCACCGCCTTCATCGACTTCCGCGAGGATGTCGTGGCGCGGCGCACCGCCTACCTGCTGCGCAAGGCGCGCGAGCGCAGCCATGTGCTGTGCGGCCTGGCCGTGGCGGTCAGCAACGTCGACGAGGTGGTGCGCACCATCCGGTCCTCGGCCGACGCCGCCGAGGCGCGGCAAAAGCTGATGGAGCGGCGCTGGCCCGCGCAGGAGATCCTGCCCTACATCAAGCTCATTGACGATCCCACCCATACCGCCAACGAGGACGGCACCTACAACCTGAGCGAAATCCAGGCCCGCGCCATCCTCGACCTGCGGCTGCAGCGCCTGACACAGCTGGGGGTGAAGGAGGTCACCGACGAGCTCGAGGAGCTGGCGGGCAAGATCAAGGAATACCTCGAGATTCTGGGCTCGCGCGAGCGCATCATGGGCATCATCGCCGACGAGCTGCGCGAGGTGCGCGAGCTTTTCGCCGTACCCCGGCGGACGGAGATCCTCGACTGGTCCGGCGACATGGAAGACGAGGACCTGATCGAGCGCGAGGACATGGTGGTGACCGTGACCCAGTCCGGCTACATCAAGCGCACGCCGCTGGCGGAGTTCCGCAGCCAGAAGCGCGGCGGCAAGGGCCTGTCGGGCGGCGGCATGAAGGAAGACGACGTGGTCACCACGCTCTTCGTCGCCAACACCCACACGCAGCTGCTGTTCTTCACCACCGAGGGCATGGTCTACAAGCTCAAGACCTGGCGCCTGCCGCAGGGCGGACGCACGTCGAAGGGCAAGGCCATCGTCAACATCCTGCCCATTCCCACGGGCGTTTCGATTGCGGCGATCATGCCGGTCGACCGGGACGAAAAGGACTGGGACGACCTGCAGATCGTCTTTGCCACCTCCAAGGGTTCGGTGCGCCGCAACCGGCTGTCGGATTTCACCAACGTTATGCGCAACGGCAAGATCGCGATGAAATTCGAGGGCGAGGACGAGACCACCCGTCTGATCAATGCGCGGATCTGCTCCGAGGATGACGACGTGATGCTGGTCACCAACTCGGGCCGGGCGATCCGCTTCCGGGTGCCGGACGTGCGGGTGTTCAACTCGCGCAACTCGACCGGCGTGCGCGGGATCAGGCTCCTGAACGGCGACGAGGTCGTGTCGATGTCGGTGATCCGGCACTTCGCTGCAGAGTCGGACGAACGCGCCTCCTACCTCAAGATGCGTCGGGCCATGGCGGGTCTTGCCGACGATGCCGAGACGACAGAGACGGATGAAGAGGAAGGCAATGCCAACGCGCCGCTGCCGCCCGAACGCTATGCCGAGATGTCGGCGGCCGAGAACCTGATCCTGACCGTCACCGCGGGCGGGCTGGGCAAGCTCAGCTCGAGCCACGACTATCCCGTGCGCGGGCGCGGCGGCATGGGTGTGACCGCCTGGGAGAAATCCATGCGCGGCGGCGACATTGTCGCCAGCTTCCCGGTCGAGATGGACGACCAGATCATGCTGGCCACGTCCAAGGGCCAGTCGATCCGGGTGCCGGTCGACGGCATCTCGTTCCGCTCGCGCAGTGCGGGTGGCGTCAAGGTGTTCAACACCGGCAAGGGCGAAGAGGTCGTGTCGGTCGCCTGGATCGCCGATCAGGGCGATCCGGACGAAGAGGATCTGCCGACGCCAGAGGCCTGATCGGTCACATTGGCCAAGCGCACCCCGTAGGGTGGGTTTTCAACCCACCGCCGCCCCGGCCTTGCGCAGCTGGCGCAGGGCCCGGGCCAGGTCTTCGGTCTGGCCACGCCGCAGCATCTGTTCGCAGCGGGCCAGCGCGGCGCCGGTCATGGCCGGATCGAAGACCCCGCCCGCGCGGCGTTCGATCACCAGGTTGCCCAGTTCCAGTGTCGAGGTGGCGTAGTGGAACTTGTAGGGCTCGGTGCCATGGCCGAAGTCGTAGAGCGTTCCGCCGCGACCGATCACATCCTCGATGGCATGTGCATGCATCAGCAGGCCGAGATCGATGTCCTGAACCTCGATGTCGCGCCCGGTGACCATGCAGTGATAGGCACCGCTCGCGGGGTCGATCACGAACCCCAGCGCGCCCACGACGCGGCCCTGGTGCCAGAGCGACGGCATGTACAGCAGGCCGAGGTCGCGGGCGCGGTCCAGCATCCGACCGTATTTCGCTCCGACGGCCTCCAGCCGTTCCGGGCTGTTGGCCTCGCGCCAGCGCGCCGCCCAATGCGACAGCAGCGCATCGCGCACCTCTTCGTAGGGCACCTCTTCCAATACCCGCGGCGTCACCTCGCCGCTGTCGAAATAGCGCCGCATGGTCTTGCGGATCTTCTTGCGGGTGTTCCGGCTCTGGCCTTCGAGATAGGTGTCGAAATCGCCCGGCAGCGCGATCTGCGGGCAGATCAGCTGATCGGTCTCGCCGCCGTTGATCCGGTGGTCAGGCCAGGTCACCTCGAAGGCCGCCTGCCCCTCCATCGCCCGGGCAAAGCGTTGCAGGCGCCGACCGGTCGGCTCATAGCGCAGGGCGAAGGAGGCCCAGGGCTGCGCCGCCATATGCTGCCCAAGCGCGTCGAGCGCCGCGGCCTCGCGATCGGGCGCACAGAGAAACCCGGTATATTCGGTAAAGCACAGCCGTCCGGCGGCCGCGAAATGGGTCTGAAAGCGCTTCTGTGACCGGCTCCAGCGCAGTTGCATGCGCAGCGGCAGCGCCGCCAGCAAGCGGGACGGGTCGTGGGGATCGCTCAGAAGCTTGACGCACCAGTCGCCGGGATTTTCCGCAAAGAGCCGTCGCAGCCAATCGAAGCCGAGGAAAACGCCGGCATCCGGATCCTCGGCATGCAGCCGGTCCCAGGCGGGCCGGAGCGCATCGAAGGCGGCAAGCTCGCGAACGGTCGTGACCGGCGCCGCTGCGGAAACTGGGTGGACGGGTGGATGCATCGTGGCGCTTTTGGTCATGCGGCTATCCCTTTGCTGCGCGCAGAGCGTGGCACGACAATGTGGCGTGACTGCGCAGAAAATCGGGTGATCCGCAGGCCTTAGCCGCTCCGGCCCGGTCGGAACTGCTGCGCATAGCGCGTCTTGGAGGCCATTTGGCACAGGGCAGAAAACCGCCTCATTACGCTGGGTTACACGTTTGTCTAAGGCACCGCGTATTGTGCAGCGGCTCCGATTGATGTAGAGATTTATGTTAGAAACAACTTTTCCTTGTATCCGTAGAGCGGATGTCGATCCGCTCTTTTTGCTTCCTGTCTCCGCAGCATGGAAGCTTCGGAGCAAACGATACAGGTGCGGAATAATGACCAATTGGGATGATCTTCGGTTCCTCGTCGCGGTCTCCAAAGCCGGCACGATGTCGGGTGCGGCACGGCTTCTGGGCACCAACACCGCGACCGTGTCCCGCCGTATAGAACGGCTGTCGGACACGCTGGGCACCCCCGCTTTTGTCAAGGCCGCGGACGGCTGGCAGCCGTCGCCGCAGGTCGCCAAGCTGATCCAGCTGGCACAGAACTTCGACGGCTTGCTGCAATCGGCCCTGAATGCCCGCGGCACCCATTCCGAGGCGACGCCGGTGCAGATCAAGCTGGGCTGCTTCCCGATCGTGACCCGCGAAATCCTTGTCCCGGGGCTGGAGCGGCACGCCAAGGCGCTCACCGGCATCTCGATCTCGTTCCACGACCGCATCTTCGGCGACGGGCTTGGCGACCACGACATCGTCCTGCAACTCGGCGCGCCCTCGTCGGGGCGGGTCATCACGCGAAAGGTCGGCGCCTTCACCGTCCGGGTCTACGGCTACGGCAAGGCGGCGCCCGGCTCGGACTGGGTCGGACTGACCGAAGAGCATGACGCCCATCCGATCATGCGGACCGCACAGGCCTATTTCGGCAAACCGCCCCGGTACCGCACCGACAGCCTGCACGCGCTCAGCAGCATCATGCAGGCGACCCGGCTGCCGGGTCTGATGGCAGAGCAGACCGCGGCGCAGGATCCCGACTTAGCGGAACTCGATCCGGACCTGGCGCCGCAGGTGGCGGAAATCTGGATGCTGTACCACGAGTCGCGCCGCACCGATCCCGGCATTCGCCTCACCGCCGACTGGATTCTTCAATGTTTCCAGGATGCCGCAGACGATCTGCCCGAAACCACGGCCGTGCGAACCTGCGCCTAGCGACATTTCCGCAAAAGCGGATTTGTAAAGATCGCGCATTGTCTACACGTTAAAGGTGTGTCCTTCTGGCTTGGCATAGGAAAGCTACGCCCGGCGCCGGTCTCTACCCCCGGCGCCTGCGTCTGGACGGAATGGTTTCCCTGGCCCGTCCCTTCGACCCGGCGCGACCTTTCCGCTCCTTATCTCTGAACGGCGGTCCGGACCGCGGCCGGAGATCATGCGAACACCGTGACTGGCGCGCCCGAGTGGCGCGCCTTTTTTTCGCACGCCGGGATCAGAGCCCGTAAAGCGCGCCGAACTTCGCCTCGAGATACTCCAGCAGCGGTTTCTCAGACGGCTCCGCCCCACAGGCGCGCGCGATCAGGTCGCGCGGCGTGCAGAGCCCGCCGTGCTGCTGCACGGTGTCGCGCAGCCAGCCCGTCGCCTGCGCCAACTCTCCGCGGGCCAGCTGCGCATCGAGCTCAGGCACCGCGTCGCGCAGCGCCGCATGCAGGCAGCCGGCGTAGACATTGCCCAGCGTATAGGTCGGGAAATAGCCGAAAAGTCCCACCGACCAGTGCACGTCCTGCAGCACGCCCTGCGACGGCCGCGTGACCGGAAAGCCGAAATCCGCCGCGAAACGGTCGTTCCAGGCGGCTTCCAGGTCCTCGACCTCGAGCGCGCGGGAAATCAGCGCGCGTTCCAGGTCGAACCGCAAAAGGACGTGCAGGTTGTACTGCACCTCGTCGGATTCGGTACGGATGAAGCCGTTGTGCACGCGGTTCACGGCGGCATAGAACGCGTCTTCGTCGGCCACCCCGATTTCCCCGAAAGCGTCGCGCATCTGACCGTAGAGCCAGCCGGTAAAGGCCCGGCTGCGGCCCAGCTGGTTTTCGTAGATCCGGCTCTGGCTTTCGTGCACGCCCATCGACACGCCCTGTCCCAGCGGCGTCAGCAGATAGGCCTGGTCGATGTTCTGTTCATAGCAGGCGTGGCCGACCTCGTGGATGGTGGAGTAAATGCAGTTGAACGGGTCTTCGGGCGCGGTCCGCGTGGTGATCCGCACGTCGTTGCCCGAGCCCGAGCTGAACGGATGCACGGCCTTGTCGACCCGTCCGCGGCTCATGTCATAGCCGAACACCTTGGCGATCTGCCGCGTCAGCTTCATCTGCGCGCCTTCGTCGAAGGTGCCCTCCAGCCCCTTCGGCGCGGGTTTGTCGAGGATCGCCTCGCGCAGCGCCACGAGCCGCGGCCGCAGCGCGCCGAACATCGCTTCAAGCTCCGCCGCTTTCGCCCCCGGTTCGTAATCGTCGAGCAGCGCATCGTAGACGTCGCCACCGTCGGACAGCGCCGCCCCCTCTTCGCGGCGCAGGGCCAGCACCTCGCGCAGGATCGGCGCGAAGGCGGCGAAATCGTCCGCCGCCCGCGCCTCGGCCCATTGACCCTGCGCCTGGCTGGTGACGCGCGCAATCTCTGCCGCGAGCCGCGCCGGCACCTTGTTCGCGCGCTCGAAGGACCGCCGGATTTCGCGCAACTGCGCGCGGCCCGCATCGTCGAGCGTTTCCCCGTCGATCGCCGCCAGCCAGTCGCCGATGCGCGGATCGGTGCGGCGCGCGTGCAGCACGCCCTCCATCGCCGCCATCTCGTCCGACCGCTGGCCGGCGGCGCCGCGCGGCATCATCGTCTCCTGGTCCCAGCCCAGCCGCCCGGCCACCTGGCCAAGGGCGGCGGTGTCGCGGGCATGCCGCATGAGATCGTCGAATGCGTTCATGCCGCAGCCCCCCGAACCGATTGCGCCTTGGGATAGCCCGCGCCGAAGCGCGCCCGCAGGATCAGCACCCAGAGGATCACCGCCCCCACCTGGTGCAGGATCGCGATGTGCCAGGGCGCGCCGTACATCACCGTGACGATGCCCAGCACCATCTGCAGCAGCAGCATCGCCAGCACCGCGTTGAAGCGGAACCGCGTGTCACCATTGGGCGACTTGCGCGACCGTGCCCAGACCACCACGCCAAAGATCAGCAGCAGGTAGCCCGCCATGCGGTGCAGAAACTGCACCAGCGCGTCGTTCTCGAAGAAATTGCGCCAGAGCGGCGCGATCTCGAAGGGCGTCGGCGGAAAGAACCCGCCGCCCATGAGCGGCCAGTCGGTGTAGTTGCGCCCGGCGTCGATCCCGGCCACCAGCGCCCCCAGCAGGATCTGCAAGAACGCGAAATGCAAGAGCCCCGTGGACATGCCGAAAAGCTTGCCCTCGCGCGACCGGCGGGCCTGCATCAGCACCCGGTCCGGCTGGCCCAGCTGGAACACGTACCACGCGATGAGCCCAAGAATGACGAAGGCAAGGCCCAGGTGCGTGGCCAGCCGGTAGCTCGCCACATCCAGCATCTCTCCGGTCAGACCCGAGGCGACCATCCACCAGCCCACGGCACCCTGCAGACCGCCAAGCGCGCCCAGGCCCAGCAGGCGCAGGGTCCAGCCGGTCGGCATCTTGCGGGTCACGAGGAAGCCGAAGAACCCAAGCGCCCAGACCAGCCCGATCACCCGGCCCAACTGCCGGTGGCCCCATTCCCACCAGTAGATGAACTGGAACTCCTGCAGGCTCATGCCGCGGTTCTGCAACTGGTATTCGGGAATGGCGCGGTACTTGTCGAATTCCGATGCCCAGGCCTCGGCGCTCATCGGCGGCAGCGCGCCGGTGACGGGGCGCCATTCGGTGATCGACAGGCCCGAATCCGTGAGCCGCGTCAGACCGCCCACGGCGATCATCACCATGACCAGCGCAAAGAGGATCATCAGCCAGACCCGCACCGCCCCGCGCGCGCCACCGCGGCCCTTGTCGATGACGCCGCCCGCGGGTTTCGCCGCCTCGGTCCTGGCCGTGCCCACCTCTTCGAAGATACTGCGCTTGCCGCTCATGCCATTCTCCATTTTGCGCGGAGACTAGGCCCGCCGTGGCAGGGCTTCAAGTCAGTCCCCGCGTGACCTCCAGCGCACCATTTGTCGCATCACCCCGTGCAGCATGCGCACATCCACCTGCGTCAGCGGCATCCGGCTCCAGAGGTTGCGCAGGTTGAGCTTCATGCTGCCGGCCTTGTGCGCGGGGAAAAAGAACCCCGCTTCCTCCAGCCGCTCCTCGTAATGCGACGCCAGCGCCGCGATCTCGGCAGTGCTGGCCCAGTCGGTGCCCGCCATCCCGACCTGCATGGCGTCGCCCGCCCCCTGCGCCCGGCGCCATTCATAGGCGGTAAGCAGAACGCATTGCGCGAGGTTCAGCGACGGAAACTCCGGGTTGACCGGCACCGTAATGAGCGCGTTGGCCACCGCCACGTCGGCATTCTCGAGCCCCGCCCGCTCCGGCCCGAAAAGCACCGCGACCTTCTGCCCGGCGCCCACCCGCGCCGCCGCATCGGCCATCGCCGCCTCGGGGCTGAACACCGGCTTGGTCAAGTCGCGGGTCCGCGCCGTGGTGGCATAGACGAACGTGCAATCGCCCACGGCCGCCTCGGTGCTGTCGAAAAGCTGCGCCTCGTCCAGAAGCCGCCCCGCGCCGCTGGCCATGGCATCCGCCTTCGGATTGGGCCAGCCGTCGCGCGGCGCGGTGATCCGCATCCGATCGAGCCCGAAATTCCACATCGCCCGCGCCGCCGCCCCGATGTTCTCGCCCATCTGCGGGCGGATCAGGACAATACTGGGCTGGGGCGTATCGGTCGGCATCGCGGTCTCTCCATCGGCGCCGCCGACCCATACGCCGCCCCCGCCCGCACCGCAAGAACCGCCC
>Ga0208934_1000560_pt1 | contig 16768 bp, 14 predicted proteins | sample MalvirDeepMed_s2_FD_184243 | JGI IMG/M metagenome (GOLD analysis project Ga0208934, IMG submission 184243) | Marine viral communities from the Global Malaspina Expedition - Malaspina viral metaG DeepMed_s2 (SPAdes) (version 2) | ecosystem: Environmental > Aquatic > Marine > Oceanic | place... | reverse complement strand
GAATTCCGCCTGGCCAGACGCGGCTGGTTCGACCGGCTGATGGACGCGCTCAACCGCGTGCCGCGACCGGCCATGGCGCTGGGGACGCTGGGCCTCTTCGTGGCGGCGATGGTGGACCCGGTCTGGTTCGCCGCACGCATGGCCGGGATCGCGCTGGTGCCGGAACCGCTCTGGTGGTTGCTGGGCGCCATCGTCAGCTTCTATTTCGGCGCGCGCCACCAGGCCAAGGGCCAGGATTTCCAGCGCGACCTGGCCGTGACAATGGCCGCCGTCCCGCAGGTGGTGCGCACCGTGACCGACATCGAGGACCTGCGGTCCGCGCCGGATGCGTCGCCGACATCCTCTGACAACCCCGCGCTCGAGGAATGGCGCGCCGCGCGCGCCCACGGCTGAACCAATGTTATCCTGGCCCCTTCCGCGCGGTAGGCGTCCCACCTGCGTGATACCCGTTCCGCATGTGACACGCTGCCAGTCGCACCAGAGTTCGCCCCCATCTTCATCTTGCCCATAAACCTCCGGGGAGCGCGAGGGGCAGCGCCCCTCGCATCTGGCACGCGACGACCATCACCGCGCTTCCCGGCTTGTCGCCCCCCGACCCATGTGGCACCTCTTGCCCCAAACGCAGGAGATGCCCATGAAACCCACGATCATCCGCCCGCAGGGCCTGCCGGACAGCGTCTCGAGCCCGGTGGTGACGCCGATCATGCCGTCGGTGGTCTATGCCTCCGACACGCCCGACGCGCTTGATGCGCAGTACGAGGGCCGCACCAGCGGCTACACCTACGCCCGCGAGGGCCACCCCAATGCCGATGTCCTGGCTCGTCGCATCGACGCGCTCGAAGGCGCGACAGGCGGCATCGTCACCGGGTCGGGCATGGCGGCGGTCACGGCGGCGCTGCTGGGGCTGTGCAAGGCAGGCGATCACGTGCTGGGCGGCGATCAGCTTTATGGCCGGTCGCTGCGGATGATGCGGGATGACCTGCCGCGGCTGGGGATCGAAACGACGCTGGCCGATCCCACCGATGCCGGGTCGATGGAGGCGGCCCTGCGCGAGACCACCCGCCTGGTGCTGATCGAGGTGGTGTCGAACCCGACGCTGCGGCTGGCCGATCTCGACGGGATCGCGGCGCTGTGCAAGGCGCGGGGCATCCTGCTGGTCGTGGACAATACCTTCACCACGCCGCGCGCCATCAAGCCTTTCGAACAAGGCGCCGACGTGGTGCTGCATTCGGTGACCAAGCTGCTTGCGGGCCATTCCGACGTGACGCTGGGATGGATCGCCGCGCAAGAGCCGGCGCTGCAAAAGCAGCTCTACGATTTCATCGTCACCACAGGGCTCACCCCCAGCCCCTTCGACTGCTGGCTGGCGGAGCGCGGTCTGGTCTCGTTCGATCTGCGTTTCGACCGCGCCCAGCAAACCGCAGAGACGCTGGGCCGCTGGCTGGCGGGGCAGGCGGGGGTGACGCGGGTACTTTACCCAACGCGCGACGACCATCCCGACCGCGCCCGGGCGCAGGCGCTGCTGCGCGGGACGGGCGGCAACATGCTCAGCTTCGAGATCGAGGGCGGGCGCGCGGCGGCCAATGCCTTTGCCGTGGCGGCCGAAGGCGTGGCCTTCGCGCCGACCCTGGGCGATGTGGGCACGACCCTGTCGCATCCCGCCTCGAGCTCGCATCGCGGCCTCACCCCCGAGGCCCGCGCGGCGATCGGCATCTCCGAAGGGTTCTTCCGGGTCTCTGTCGGGCTCGAGGATCCGGAGGCGCTTCAGGACACCTTTGCCGCAGGTCTCGCAGCGGCGCGGGGGGCAAGGTGAGCGACCCCGCGAGCTTTGTCGACGCGGTGCCGCTGCCGGCGGTGCTGATCCGCCGCGACGAACGGATCGAGGCCGCCAACGGCGAGGCGCGCAGCCTGTTGGGTGACGCCATCGCGGGGCGGCATTTCATCACCGCCCTGCGCCAGCCGCAGCTGCTCGACACGATCGAGGCGAGCCTGCGCGACCGGCAGCCGCGCCGCACGCGGTACCTGACCAACGACGGCCGGCAGGACACGACTTTCGACGTGTCGGTGCGCGCCGTGTCGCTCGGCCAGGATGCCGGGGTGCTGGTGGTCTTCCAGGACGTGACCCAGCTGGAACAGGCGGGCCAGATGCGCCGCGATTTCGTCGCCAACGTCAGCCACGAGCTGCGCACGCCGCTGACCGCGCTCATGGGCTTCATCGAGACGCTGAAAGGCCCCGCCCGCGACGATGCCGCGGCGCGCGACCGGTTCCTGACCATCATGGAGACCGAGGCAGGCCGGATGAACCGGCTGGTGCGCGACCTGCTGAGCCTCAGCCGGGTCGAGGCGGACGAACGCATGCGGCCCACGACGCAGGTCGACCTGGGCGGGCTGATCCGCTCCACCGCGACCGGCATGGAACCGCTCGCGCAGGACTCGGGTGTCGCACTGAACCTGGACCTGCCGGAGGCTTTCGTGATGCGCGGGGATGCCGACCAGCTGCGGCAGGTGCTGACGAACCTCATGGAGAATGCGATCAAGTATTCCGGCGCCGGCGCCACCGTCACCGTGCGGCTGAGCGCGCCGGACTACCTCGCACCCCTGCGCGGCAACGGTGTCGTGCTGGAGGTTCAGGATACCGGTCCGGGGATGGAGCCGCGCCACATTCCGCGTCTGACCGAGCGTTTCTACCGGGTGGACTCGCACCGGTCGCGGGAAAAGGGCGGCACCGGGCTGGGGCTCGCCATCGTCAAGCATATCGTCAATCGCCACCGCGGGCGGTTGCGCATCGAAAGCGCACCGGGGCAGGGCAGCACGTTCAAGGTGATCCTGCCGGTGGAGTGAGGCGGGGCGCGGTCAGAGCGCGGTGCCGGGCAGTGCGACGGCGATGGCGGCAAAGAAGCAGGCCGAGGCGATCAGCACGAAGAAGTGCCAGATCGCATTGGCGAATTTCAGGCTCTCCCAGAGGTAGAAAACGACCCCCAGCGTGTAGAGCAGCCCGCCCGCGACCATCAGCGCCAGCGCCGCGCCGGGTACCATCGGCACAAGCGACGACAACAGAACCAGCGCCAGCCATCCCATGACCATGTAGAACACCCAGTCGGCCCGGCCCGGCGTGCGCCAGAAGAAGAGCTTGCGCACCATCCCGAAGGCCGCGAGACCCCAGATCACCGTCAGCACGAGATAGGCAAGGCCCGAGCCGATCAGCACCGCGAGCGGCGTGTAGGTGCCCGCGATCTTGAGGTAGATTGCGGCGTGGTCGATGCGCCGCAGAATCGGTCGCGGCCCCTCCCAGGGGGTCATGTGATAGCAGGCCGAGGCCAGGAAGGTCGCCACCAGCGCCGCACCGTAGACCGCGAGCGCCGCCCGCGTGCCGGCGTCCGAAGCTTCGGCGCTGACCATCAGCAGGAACGCCGCGCCGATGATGGCGCCCGCGACGCCGATCACGTGCATGGCACCATCGGCAAGTCGTTCGGAACGGGCATAGGCGGGATAGGGCATCGGGGCACCTTTGGCGCGGTCTGTCTTCAACATACCCTGCATACGTGGCTTTTTCGTGGCGCTTGCCCAGCGGGGCGCGATGACGCGGGCATCCCAGACGGTCTACCGTTCCCACAGTCATCCGCAGGACAGGACACCGGTCGCAAACATGCTGTCCCCAGGGTGACGACCCCGTCTTCCCTATCTCCGGTAAGGCGCGCGACCGGACACCCGCCTCAAGCCACCGCACCAGCCCTGAATCCGTGCCAAATCTGCCAGTCTTCGGTGAAAAACGGCCGGATCGCCTGCATTCGTGCGCAAACTGCACTAGTTTGCCGGTCATGAAACAGTTTTTGACCCGTATCGACAGGCTGCGCCAGACCCGGGCCGGCTCTGCCATTGAACAGCTGGGCCATTTCGTGGTTTTCGCGCTGCGGCGTTTTTTCAACGAGCGCATGAACAACTCGGCCGCTTCGCTCACCTATTCGACACTGCTGGCGCTGGTGCCGCTGCTGGTGATCGCCTTTGCCATCCTGTCCAGCTTTCCGGCCTTCAACGAAGTCAAGGGTCGCATGCAGGAGCTGTTCTTCAGCGCCGTCGTGCCCGAGGCGGGGGCGGCGATCTCGGACTACCTGACGAATTTCACCCAGAATGCCAGCAACCTGACCGCGGTGGGCATCGTGGCACTGGCGGTGGCGGCGCTGCTGCTGCTGTCCACGGTCGAGGACACGCTGAACCGGGTCTGGCACGTCGACCGGCCGCGGCCGATCCTCGTGCGGTTGCTGATCTTCTGGGCGATCCTGACGCTGGGGCCGCTGCTGATCGCGGCCAGCATCACCCTGACCTCGGACCTGCGCGCCATCGCCAGCAGCAGCAACCTTCAGATGCTGGGGGTGGAGGCCGACACCGACTTCACCAAGACGGCGCTGGCGACCTTCTTTCTGAGCGTGCTTATCAACATCGTGGGCTTCACCGCGCTGTTCGTGCTGGTGCCCGCGCGCCGCGTGCGTATCCGGCACGCGCTGATCGGGGCGACCTTCGCCGCCATTTCCTTCGAGGTGCTGTCCTGGGGGTTCAACACCTTCTACAGTTCCGGGTCGAGCTACGAGACGATCTACGGTGCGGTCGCCGCCGTGCCGGTCTTCCTCGTCTGGATCTACACCAGCTGGATGGTGATCATCCTCGGCGCGGTCTTCGCCGCCTCCTTTCCGGACTGGTGGGAATCGCGGTCGGCGGTGCTGGGCGCGGATCTGTCCGCGTCAGGCAAGCTGCAGGTGGCTGTGGCGGTGCTGGCGCGGCTGATGACCCACGCCCGGACCGGACGCACCATCGACGTCGAGGACCTCGTCGATGCCGCCCCGCTCGAGGCACGCGACGAGATCGTCGAGCAGTTGACCACCGCGGGCTACCTCGTGGAGACCGAGAACGGCTGTCTTGCCCTGTCGCGCGATCTTTACGTGACGACGCTGCACGATCTTGCCCGCGACCTCGGCTTGTCGCTGGGGCTCGATCCGGCGTCCGAGGAGGCGGTGCCCGAGGCGCTTCGCGCGCGGCTGGGGCCGGAGACCGAGGCGGTGCGCGACCGGCTGGAGCGGCTGTTCGGTGCCGAATCTGGCATCCTCGACGCGCCGCTGGCAGAGCTTCTCAAGGCGCGCGACGACGGCGCGATGGACCGCGCGGCGGAATGATCCCGACGCAGCGGGGTGTCGCCACGTCAGCGCGCAGAAAAACCGCGCCGGCGGCGGTCGTCATGAAACTGTTACACGGCTGTCACAAAAGCATTGCGTGCGGCTCCTAGATGCGGGCCAAGGCCATCGTGGGGATGGTCACCGAAATGTCCTACAGGAGCATTCCATGACATCTGTGAAACTGACCGCCTCTGCTCTGGCGATCACTGCCGTCTGTGCCACCGCCGCCGCTGCCCGTGACAACGTGCAGATCGCCGGTTCCTCGACCGTGCTGCCCTATGCGTCGATCGTGGCCGAAGCTTTCGGTGAAAACTTCGACTTCCCGACGCCGGTCGTCGAATCGGGCGGTTCCTCCGCCGGTCTCAAGCGCTTCTGCGAAGGCGTGGGCGAGAACACCATCGATATCGCCAACTCCTCGCGTCCGATCCGCGAAAGCGACCTCGAGCTCTGCACCGAGAACGGCGTGGACGACATCATCGAAGTGCGCATCGGCTATGACGGCATCGTCTTCGCCAGCCAGCTGAACGGCCCGGAATTCACCGCCTTCGAAGCGTCGGACATCTTCAACGCCCTGGGCGCCAAGGTCCTGGTCGACGGCGAAATCGTCGACAACCCGCACACCCAGTGGGCCGATTTCAACGCCGATCTGCCGGCGGCCGACATCCTGGCCTTCATCCCGGGCACCAAGCACGGTACCCGTGAAGTGTTCGAGGAAAAGGTTCTGCTGCAGGGCTGCGAAGACACCGGCGCGATGCAGGCGATGATCGACGGCGGCATGTCCGAGGACGACGCCGAGGATGCCTGCCTCGACGTGCGCGGCAACGGCGTGACCGTCGACATCGACGGCGACTACACCGAAACGCTTGCACGCGTTGACAGCAACCCCAACGGCATCGGCGTGTTTGGCCTCGCATTCTACGAGAACAACACCGACTCGCTCAAAGTGGCGACCATCGGCGGCGTCGAGCCCAAGACCGAAACCATCGCCTCGGGTGAATACCCGGTGTCGCGTCCGCTGTTCTTCTTCATCAAGAAGGCGCACATCGGCGTGATCCCCGGCCTGAAGGAATATGCCGAGTTCTTCGTTTCCGACGAGATCGCAGGCCCGAACGGCCCGCTGTCCAACTACGGCCTGGTGTCCGACCCCGAGCTGGCACAGACCCAGGAAGCTGTCGCCAACGAGGAAGTGCTCGGCGAGGGCATGTAAGCCCGGTGCGGCGGCCCTTGCGGCTGCCGCCCGACACGTTCTTCTGCACCGGGGACTCCTGATCCCTGGTGCAGTTTCCTTCCAAGCTCTTTCAAAGGCCCGTTCAGATGCCCGCAAGCTGGATTTTCCTGATCGTCGTGGTCCTTGCCGCCGCCGGATACGTGCTGGCCCGGAGCCGGGCGATGGCCTCGGCCGGTGGTGACCAACGCAAGCTGCATTCGCTGCCAAGCTACTACGGCACCAATGCCGCCATGGCCGCCGCCGTCCCGGCGCTGGGGCTGCTGGCGATCTGGATGATCGCGCAACCCATGGTCAGCGACCTCTACGTGTCCTCCGGCCTGCCCGAGGCGATCCAGGCCGATGCCGGCGAACGGTCGCTGGCGATGGCAGACGTGCGCCGCGTTGCGGATGGGCTCGATTACGCGGTGTCGCAGGGCGCGATGACGCGCGAAGAGGCCGCCAACCTTTCGGTTTCGGCCAACGACATCCGCGAGCGGCTGGGCGCGGTGGGCATCGCCCTCGGGTCCGACGTGGACGAGACGACGCTGGAACTTGCGCAGCAATATCGCAACCTGACCAACACCGGCAACACGATCCGGACGGTGCTGGTGCTGCTGGTGGCGCTGGCCAGCTTCGGCGCCGCCTACATGATGACCGCAAAGGATTTCCGCGCCCGCAACACGGTCGAACGTGCGATCCTGATCCTGCTGATCGCCGCGGCCTGCGTTGCGATCCTGACCACCATCGGCATCGTCTTTTCGCTGATCTTCAACACGCTCGATTTCTTCTCGCGCTACCCGGCGGCGGATTTCTTTCTGGGCACCACCTGGCAGCCCAGCTTTTCCGGGCGCGGCGGCGGGTCCGAACTGGGTTTCCTGCCGCTGATCTGGGGCACGCTCTACATCTCGATCATCGCGCTTGCCGTGGCGGTGCCGCTGGGCCTCTTCTCGGCGATCTACCTGTCGGAATACGCGTCAAAGCCGGTGCGGTCGGTGGTCAAGCCGCTGCTCGAGGTGCTGGCGGGCATTCCCACGATCGTCTACGGCCTCTTCGCGCTGCTGACCGTCGGCCCGCTGCTGCTGAGCGCTTTCGGGAACGACGGCGTGCTGCAGCTGGGCTGGATGTCGGGCGGCACCGCGGCGATGACGGCGGGGCTGGTCATGGGCATCATGCTCATTCCCTTTGTCAGTTCGCTGTCGGACGACATCATCAACTCGGTCCCGCAGGCGATGCGCGACGGCTCTTACGGACTGGGCGCCACGCAATCCGAGACCATTCGCCAGGTGATCCTGCCCGCGGCGCTGCCGGGCATCGTCGGCGCCATCCTGCTGGCCGCCAGCCGCGCCATCGGCGAGACGATGATCGTCGTGCTGGGGGCAGGGGCCGCGGCATCGCTGTCCCTGAACCCTTTCGAAGCCATGACCACCGTCACCGCCAAGATCGTCAGCCAGCTGACCGGCGACGGTGAATTCAACAGCCCCGAGACGCTTGTCGCCTTCGCGCTGGGGATGACGCTTTTCGTCATCACCCTGGCGCTGAACGTACTGGCGCTCTGGATCGTCCGCCGTTACCGGGAGCAATATGAATGACCGACGCAACCTCTGCCTCCGCACCGGCATCGCAGCCGCCCCGCATCGGGTCGATCCTGCACGAATCCGACCGCACGAAGCGCCGCAATGCCGCCGAGAGACGCTTTCGCTTGTATGGCGTGATCGCGATCAGCATCGGCATGCTGTTCCTCGCGGCGTTGCTGTTCGCCATCGTGCGCAACGGCATCCCGGCCTTCACGCAGACCTACATGACGGTGCAGATCGAACTGCCCGCGGATGTGCTGGACGAAAACGGCAACCGCGATCCCGAAGACCTGAGGAAGGTGTCGACCTTCGGGTACAATCCGCTGATCGCCGCGGCGCTGGAGCGGACCGTGTCCGAAGCCGGCATCGAGACCGAGATCACCGACGGCAGCGACCTGCGCGACATGCTGTCGAGCGCTGCGGGCGCGCAGCTGCGCGACACGGTTCTGGCGAACCCGGACGTTATCGGCACCACGCAGGAATTCCGCCTGCTGGCCTCGAGCCGCGTCGACGGTTACATGAAGGGGCGCGTTGATCGCGAGAGCTTGGCGCGCGATCCGAACCTCAGCCCCGAACACCTGGACGTGGTCGACGGGCTGGTGGACTCCGGCGCCATCAGCCGCAGCTTCAACTGGCCGTTCATCACCGGCTCTGACGCCTCCGAAAGCCGCCCCGAACAGGCGGGCATGGGCGTCGCGATCCTGGGGTCGTTCTTCATGATGCTGGTGGTGCTGGTGCTGTCGCTGCCCATCGGCGTCGCCGCGTCGATCTACCTCGAGGAATTCGCACCGCAGAACAAGTTCACCGATTTCATCGAGGTGAACATCTCGAACCTCGCCGCGGTGCCGTCCATCGTCTTCGGTATCCTGGGCCTTGCCGTGTTCATCCAGTTCGCGCACCTGCCGCAATCGGCGCCGCTGGTGGGCGGTCTCACGCTGACGCTGATGACCCTGCCGACCATCGTGATCTCGACCCGCGCGTCGCTCAAGGCGGTGCCGCCCAGCATCCGCGACGCGGCGCTTGGTGTGGGGGCCAGCAAGATGCAGTCGGTGTTCCACCACGTGCTGCCGCTGGCGATGCCCGGCATCCTCACGGGTACGATCATCGGCCTCGCGCAGGCGCTTGGCGAAACCGCGCCGCTCCTGCTGATCGGCATGGTGGGTTACATCGCCACCAACTATCCCGACGGCGTGGCCTCGGGCTTCCTCGATCCCAACTCGGCCATGCCCGCGCAGATCTTCGAATGGGCGAAACGCGCCGATCCGGCCTATTACGAACGCGCCTGGGGCGGTATCATCATCCTGCTCGTGTTCCTGCTGACCATGAACCTCATCGCCATCCTGCTTCGCCGCAGGTTCGAGCGTCGCTGGTAACGGAGAGACAACATGTACGACGTGCCAAATTCGGAGAGAACCGTGACCGCAACCGATACCAAGATCGCCGCGAAGGGCGTACAGGTCTATTACGGCGACACCCACGCCATCAAGGACGTGGACGTGCAGATCGCCGACAAGACCGTCACCGCCTTCATCGGCCCCTCGGGCTGCGGCAAGTCGACCTTCCTGCGCTGCCTGAACCGGATGAACGACACCATCGACATCTGCCGGGTCGAGGGCGACATCCACATAGACGGCGAGGATATCTATGACAAGCGCGTCGACCCGGTGCAGCTGCGCGCCAAGGTCGGTATGGTGTTCCAGAAGCCCAACCCGTTCCCCAAGTCGATCTACGACAACGTCGCCTACGGCCCGCGCATCCACGGCATGGCCCGTAACAAGGCCGAGCTTGATGACATCGTCGAGTCGGCCCTGCGCCGCGCCGCGCTCTGGAACGAGGCCAAGGACCGTCTTCAAGCGCCGGGCACCGGCCTGTCGGGTGGCCAGCAGCAGCGTCTGTGCATTGCCCGCGCCGTGGCCACCGAACCCGAGATCCTGCTGATGGACGAGCCCTGTTCGGCGCTCGATCCCATCGCCACCGCCCAGGTCGAGGAACTGATCGACGAGCTGCGCCAGAACTACGCGGTGGTGATCGTCACGCACTCGATGCAGCAGGCCGCGCGGGTCAGCCAGAAGACCGCGTTCTTCCACCTGGGCAATCTTGTGGAATACGACGACACCAACAAGATCTTCACCAATCCTACCGACAAGCGCACAGAGTCCTACATCACCGGACGGATCGGATAAGTCATGCACGAGATGAACGAACACATCGCCTCGGCCTTCGACCGGGACCTGGAGGGCATCCAGGCGCAAATCATGAAGATGGGCGGCCTGGTCGAAACCGCGATCCGCGACGCCGCGAAGTCGCTGGAAACCCGGGACGAGGAGCTCGCTGAACGCGTGCGCGCGGGCGACCGGGTCATCGACGCGCTCGAAGAGCGGCTGAACGAAGAGGCCGCGCGGGTCATCGCCCTGCGCGCGCCCACCGCCATCGACCTGCGGGTGATCCTGTCGGTGATGCGCATGTCCGCCAACCTCGAACGCATCGGCGATTTGTCCAAGAACATGGCCAAGCGGACCGGGGTTCTGGTGCAACTGCAGCCCATCAACGGCTCGTCCAGCACCCTGCGGCGCATGGCGCGCGAGGTCGAGCTGATGCTCAAGGACGCGCTTGACGCCTATATCCAGCGCGACGCGGAACTGGCGCAGGACGTGATCGAACGCGACCGCGACGTCGACCAGATGTACAACACGCTCTTCCGTGAATTCCTGACCTTCATGCTCGAGGATCCGCGCAACATCACCGCCTGCATGCATCTGCATTTCATTGCCAAGAACATCGAGCGCATGGGCGACCACGTGACCTCCATCGCCGAGCAGGTGGTGTTCCTGGTGAGCGGCTCCAAGCCCGGCGCGCCGCGGCCCAAGGGCGATCTCACCTCGACAGACGCCAGCTACAGCGTCGAAGCGGGCGCAGAGCAGGAGTGACGGCATGAGCGCGGATCAGCCGGTGGTTCTGGTGGTCGAGGACGAGGCGGCGCAGCGCGAGGTGCTGAGCTACAACCTCGAGGCCGAGGGCTTTCGCGTGGCGCGCGCCGAGAACGGCGAGGAGGCGCTGATGATGGTCGACGAGGAAGCACCGGACATCATCGTGCTGGACTGGATGCTGCCCAATGTCTCGGGCATCGAGGTCTGCCGCCAGCTCAAGACCAAGGTCGGCACCCGCAACACGCCGGTGATCATGCTCTCGGCCCGGTCCGAAGAGGTGGACAAGGTGCGCGGTCTGGAAACCGGCGCCGACGACTACGTGACCAAGCCCTATTCGGTGGTCGAGCTCATGGCCCGCGTGCGCGCTCAGCTGCGCCGTACCCGCCCCGCCGCCGCCGGGCTGCGGCTTGAATACGACGACATCGTGCTCGATGCGGAAACCCACAGGGTCACCCGGTCGGGCGAGGCGCTGAAGCTGGGGCCCACGGAATTCCGGCTGCTCTCGACCTTCATGGAAAAGCCCGGCCGGGTCTGGAGCCGCGAGCAGCTTCTGGACCGGGTCTGGGGTCGCGACATCTATGTCGACACGCGCACGGTGGACGTCCACATCGGCCGCCTGCGCAAGGCGCTGAGCCAGCACGGCGGCACCGACCCGCTGCGCACCGTGCGCGGCGCGGGGTATGCGCTGGGGTAGGGTATCGGGATTTGCGCTGACCCGACCTTTCACCCCGGGCCCGCCCGGAATCAAGGTCGCTTGCGACCGCCGGGCAGCGGCAGCCAGCCCACCGGGCTGCCGCTTTGGCTGGTTGAGGCGCTACGCGGAAACCTTTTTCGGATTTGGCGGGCATAAAGCGCCGAGCGGATCGGTCGGAGCGGCACCCCGCTGGCTGCCGGGCAGTGTCGGACATTCTTCGAACGCGTGTTGAGACCAAGCTCGCGAAAGAATCCCAGCCCGGAATCAAGGCCGCTTGCGGCCGCCGGGCAGCGGCAGCCAGCCCACCGGGCTGCCGCTTTGGTTGGTCAAGGCGTCACGCGGAAACCTTGTTCGGATTTGGCCGGTATAAAGCGCAGAGCGGAGAGGTTCGAGCGGCAACCCGCTGGCTGCCGGGCGAGGTCGGCGCAGGTGAACGGCCCGCTGATATCCGCATCACACAATGCAGGTCCCGGGACTCAAGGGCCGATCCCGGAAATCAAGGCCCCCGCGGGAACGCCAGGCACCGTCGCACCAAGCGCCTTTCACCCCTTGCGCTTCACCATTCCGCGCGCCGGATCATATCCCCACAGCGCACAAGCCATGAACAGCACCGTCGCCAGCAACACCCACAAAAGCGCCATACCGTTGAATTGCAGGTATAGCGCGAAGCGGATCAGTTCGACCGCATGGGTGAACGGGTTGAACGCGCAGATGTCGCGCAGAAGCGGGCTCGACTCCGCCATCTTCCACAGCGGGTAGAGCGCCGAGCTGAGAAAGAACATCGGGAAGATGACGAAATTCATCACGCCGGCGAAATTCTCCAGCTGCTTGATGAAGCTCGACAGCGCCAGCCCCAGCGCGCCCAGCATCAGCCCCGAGATCACCAGCGCGGGCAGGGCGGCGACATAGCCCCAGGCGTTCATCTCGATGCCGAAAAGCGCCGCGATGGCGAGGAAGGTATAGACCTGCACGATGGAAATCGCCGTGCTGCCCAGGAGCTTGCAGAAGAGCAGCCAGCCGCGCGGCAGGGGCGCCGTCAGCAAGAGCCGCATCGACCCGGTCTCGCGGTCGTAGACCAGGCTCAGGGAACTCTGCATCCCGTTGAAGAGCAGGATCATTCCGCAGAGGCCCGGCACGATATAGGTCTCGTAGGTGATGTAGGTCGCGTAGGGCGGGATGATCGACAGGCCGAGCGCGGCGCGGAACCCGGCGGCGAAGACCAGCAGCCAGACCAGCGGGCGCACCAGCGCCGCGACGAAGCGTTCGCGCTGGTGGATGAAGCGCAGCCCTTCGCGCAGGACGATGGCGCGGAGCGCAACGAGATAGGGAATCATAGCGCCGCCTCGGTGCTTTGGCGGGGCATCTGGGTCAGGTCCAGGAAATAGTCCTTAAGCGACTTGTCGCCGCGCAGCTCGGCGCAGGTGCCGCCCGCGAGGATGCGCCCCTGGTGCAGCAGGACGAGTTGATCGTCGTCGTAGACTTCGTCGGTGAGGTGCGTGGCCCAGAGGACGGTGAGGTTGTCCTCGGCACAGAGGCGGTGCACGTGCTCGGTGATCGACTGCCGCGCGGCAGCATCGAGCCCCACGGTCGGCTCGTCCAGCAGCAGCACGCTGGGGTCGTGGACCAGCGCCCGCGCGATCTCGGTCCGGCGGCGGTGGCCGCCGTTGAGGTTGCGCGCTTTCTCACCCGCGCGCGCGCGGATTTCCAGCCGGTCGAGGGCGGCGTCGATGCGCCTGCGTGCATCGCGGCCCGAGAGGCCGTGCAGCGCGGCGAAGTAGCTCAGGTTCTGCCGGATCGTCAGATCGAGGTCCAGCGTCGGCGACTGGAACACCACGCCCATGCGCGCCAGCGCAGCGCGCGGCGTGCGGCCCATGTCCTGACCGGCGATGGAGATCCGCCCGTCTCCGGTGGTGAACAGCCGGGTCAGAAGCGAGAACAGCGTCGACTTGCCGGCGCCGTTCGGGCCCAGCAGCGCCGCAAACCGGCCCGGCGCCACGTCGAAGCTGACCGCGTCCAGCGCCACCTTGTCGCCGTAGCGGTAGCTGACGCGATCGACGGAAAGACCTTGGCTCATGGCGAGTGTGCGTTTCTTTTCAGAGGGTTGCGCGTATCTGCGCAGGGGTTCGCAGACACTGTATCCGTGGCCGCGGCGCCTCTCAACCCCGCAAAGGGTCGGGGTGGGACCGGCGACCCGAAGCGCAGCCGCACGCGGGACTTGCAACGGCCCCGCGGCTTCGTGAAACTTGTCTCGGCGGCAATCTAGGCCAATGGTCTAATATCACCGCTGCCTCAGCCTGCTAGGCTGCCCGAAATTGCACGAGGAGGTGTTCCCATGAAGATGAGCGATTCCCGCGAGATCAAGGCAGCCCCCGAGGTCGTCTGGGCCGCCATTCTCGACCCGGAGGTGCTCAAGGCCTGCGTTCCGGGATGTACAGAGATGACCGGTAGCCCGGAAGACGGGTTCGAGGCGACGGTGGTGCAAAAGGTCGGCCCGGTGAAGGCGACCTTCAAGGGGCAGGTCACGATCTCGGACATGAACGAACCGAACTCGCTGACGCTCTCGGGCGAGGGCAAGGGCGGTGCTGCCGGTTTCGCCAAGGGCGGCGCGGACGTGAAGCTCGAACCGACCGACGCGGGCACGATGCTGCATTACGACGTCGAGGCCAAGGTCGGCGGCAAGCTGGCGCAGCTGGGCAGCCGCATCATCGACGGGTTCGCCAAGAACATGGCCGACAAGTTTTTCCAGAATTTCCAGGAGGCCGTCGAAGGCCCCGCCGATCCCGACGCGGCCCCCGAGGCCGAGGCGGACGGCAAGAAGAAAGGCTGGTTCAAGAGGATGGTGTCGAACTGACGCCCGGCGGACCGCGTGCTGCGGCCGTCTGAAAGATCACACAATTTCCACGGGAGGATCACATGGCAAAGGTAACGATGACGGTGAACGGGAAATCCGTCAGCCGCGACGTGGAGGGACGCACGCTTCTGGTGCAGTTCCTGCGCGAAAAACTCAACCTGACCGGCACCCATGTCGGCTGCGACACCAGCCAGTGCGGCGCCTGCGTCGTGCATGTGAACGGCGAGGCGGTGAAAAGCTGCACCATGTTCGCCGCCGAGGCCGAGGGTGCCGAGGTCACCACCATCGAGGCGGTCGAGAACGACGACGGATCGCTGTCGGTCGTGCAGCAGGCGTTCCAGGACCACCACGGGCTTCAGTGCGGTTTCTGCACGCCCGGAATGGTGATGACCGCCACCGCCTTGCTCAAGGAAAACCCCAAGCCTTCCGAGGCCGAGATCCGCGATCATCTCGAGGGCAACATCTGCCGCTGCACCGGCTACCACAACATCGTCAAGGCGATCATGGCCGCATCGGGCCAGGACGTGAGCAGCGTAGCCGCCGAATGAGCCACGCGCGGCGGCGGGGCGGGTGCCCCCGTGCCGCGGAACGAAGCGTAGGGTGGGTTTCCAACCCACCATCCCCAGGGAGGACCTAAAATGCCCAAAGACAATGGCATCGGGGCCAGCACGAAGCGGCGCGAAGACGTCCGCTTTCTGACCGGTCACGGCAAGTATACCGACGACATCAACGTTCTGCACCAGACCTACGTGCATTTCCTGCGCTCGGACGTTGCGCATGGCAAGATCACCAGCATCGACACCGCCGAGGCGGCCAAGATGCCGGGCGTGGTGCGCATCTTCACCGGAGCGGATTTCGAAGGCGTGGGCGGTCTGCCCTGCGGCTGGCAGGTCACCGACCGTCACGGCGAGCCGATGAAGGAGCCGCCACATCCGGTGCTGGCGCAGGGCAAGGTGCGGCACGTGGGCGAACCCATCGCCGCCGTCGTCGCCGACACCCTGGACGAGGCCCGCGATGCCGCCGAGGCGATCATGGTCGAGATCGAGGACCTGCCCGCCGCCGTCGACATGAAGGCCGCGCTCAAGGACGGCGCGCCCAAGGTGCATGACGAGCTCTCGGACAACCTCTGCTACGACTGGGGCTTCGTCGAGGAGAACAAGGGCGCGGTGGAGGAGGCGATCAAGAACGCCGCCCACGTCACCACGCTGGAACTGGTGAACAACCGGCTTGTCGCCAACCCGATGGAGCCGCGCGTCGCCCTCGGCGACTACAACCGCTCCGACGACATGTCGACGCTCTACACCACCAGCCAGAACCCGCATGTGATCCGGCTGCTGATGGGCGCCTTCGTGCTGGGCATCCCCGAGCACAAGCTGCGCGTCGTGGCGCCGGACGTGGGCGGCGGTTTCGGCACCAAGATCTTCCACTATGCCGAAGAGGCGTTCTGCACCTTCGCCGCGCGCCAGATCAAGCGCCCGGTCAAGTGGACCTCGACCCGGTCCGAGGCCTTCATGTCCGACGCCCATGGCCGCGACCACGTGACCAAGATCGAACTGGCGCTCGACAAGGACAACAACTTCACCGCGATCCGCACGGAAACCTACGCCAACATGGGCGCGTATCTGTCGACCTTCGCACCGTCGGTGCCGACCTGGCTGCACGGTACGCTGATGGCGGGCAACTACAAGACGCCCAACATCTACGTGAACGTGAAAGCGGTCTTCACCAACACCGTGCCGGTCGATGCCTACCGCGGCGCGGGACGCCCCGAGGCGACCTTCCAGCTCGAGCGCGTGATCGACAAGGCGGCGCGTGAACTGGGCGTCGATCCCATCGCACTACGCAAGCAGAACTTCATCACCGAGTTCCCCTATGCCACGCCCGTGGCGGTGGAATACGACACCGGCGATTACATGGCGACCATGGCCAAGCTGGAAGAGATCGCCGACGTCAAGGGCTTCGCCGCCCGCCGCGCGGAAAGCGAGAAGAACGGCAAGCTGCGCGGCCTTGGCATCAACTGCTACATCGAGGCCTGCGGCATCGCGCCGTCGAACCTGGTGGGGCAGCTCGGGGCGCGTGCCGGTCTCTACGAATCCGCCACCGTTCGGGTCAACGCCACCGGCACGATCTCGGTGATGACCGGCAGCCACAGCCACGGGCAGGGGCATGAAACCGCCTTTCCGCAGGTGGTGGCCGAGATGCTGGGCATTGACGAGAGCATGATCGACATCGTGCACGGCGACACCGCCAACACGCCGATGGGCATGGGCACCTACGGGTCCCGCTCGATCGCCGTGGGCGGGTCGGCCATGGTGCGCGCCACCGAGAAGATCATCAACAAGGCCAAGAA
>Ga0208934_1000559_pt1 | contig 16779 bp, 10 predicted proteins | sample MalvirDeepMed_s2_FD_184243 | JGI IMG/M metagenome (GOLD analysis project Ga0208934, IMG submission 184243) | Marine viral communities from the Global Malaspina Expedition - Malaspina viral metaG DeepMed_s2 (SPAdes) (version 2) | ecosystem: Environmental > Aquatic > Marine > Oceanic | place... | reverse complement strand
CTACATGATTGCCCTTCTCGGTGTTGCGGATCAGGACCGGCGTGACGAACGACAGTTCGGCCATGCCACGCATGACCGGCACCGCCACGCCTTCCTGTGCCACCATGATCCGCCGCGAGGGCTCGAGCCGCCCGATCCCGCTCAGCCCGGCGCGCAAGCCGCGGACCAGCGCGTCCGCCACCTCGCCCAGATAATCCCCCGCGGCACCGAAAAGCCGCACAGTGATCCAGAGATCATTGTCCAGCGCATCCGCCTCGATGACGAAGGGCGACGGCAGATCGTATCCCGGCCTCAGCTCCCCATTCTTGCACCAAAGCACCTGGTAGCCGCAGGGGGGCTCCCAGCGACAGGGCTCACCGGCCTGCGCCTCGGCGCTCGCAGCCGCGTGCAGGGCTGTGCCAAGCGCGCCACGCACCTTTCCGGGCAGGGCAGGATTCGCCACAAGACCGGCGCAATTCGGGATGCAAAGAGAAACTTGTGAAAAGGCAAACTTCTCAGAAACTCCTCGAATATCGATCATTCTTCATCCAATAAAGCCTTAAAAAACTAGAAACTCACTCATTGCAAATTTGAAACACTTGGCGGATCACCTCGCCAGAAAATCAGTTACCAGCTTGAAACATTTCAATATGAACTCGGGGTGCTTGTCACCTATTTTTCCATCCTCCTCAGTGGATCTGGTCGGACAGTCTCAAGGAAAAGCAACGAACCAAGCTTGCTCTGCAAGAGCGGGGTCACAGGTGTAATCAAATCGAAAGCGGTCGTCTTAGATGCCTGAAAGTCAATAACAGCTTGGCCTCACCTCTTCGCACGAGCGGACCACTTTTCGTGCCGGAATGGCGTCGCACGCCGGGCAGTGACCCAAGAGCGGTGCAATATACCCCAGGAACAAACCATGCCCGACGAGCCAGCGGTGCAAGCGGGTAGGAATTTACGCTCCGCAACCGATTGGGGCATGCGCCTTGCGGAGACATCGATGCCGGGTGAAATTCCTGCAACGTTGAATGACAAGTGCTGCGTCAGCGCGCTTCAACAAATTCCAGATCTCAGACCACCCAGAAGCCGGCGTCCTCTTCCATCGGCACGCCGTCACCGTAGACGCGGCTGCGGGCAAGGCCGTCGGCCCCCACCGCGTAGACGCGCAAGCTGTCGCCTGCATCGAGCAAAGCCGACACCCGTTGCGCGACAGCCGCCGCACGCTGCCGGGTCATGCGGCATTCGAAGACTGAGAATTGCACCCTGCTCGCCGCGGCCTCGAGTATCTTGGCCGCCTTGCGACGCTTCTTGTCCTTCGAGATGTCATATGCGAAAACCGTCAGCATTTCGCCCCGTGCCATAGTGCCCCTCCAAAAACCCAATTTGCATCAATTCCCACTTGGAAAACGCCGCAAAATGCTGATTACAATGCGGATTGTTACATATTTTTCCGGCATAATCATGCAAGTTATGCCATCATGGCCAAATTTTGCCTTGCGCCTTGGAAAGTGGCTGAGAAATCCGTTGCGAATCAGAATGCTGCAAGAGATAAGTAGTGAACCCTTGGCCGCGACACAGCGGATTGAGACCCTTTCCCAGACAGGTCACTTGACCACACGGGTAGTGAACCCTTGGCCGCGACACAGCGGATTGAGACGGGGCGGGCTGGTCTATCAGGGCGAGGATCGCGTAGTGAACCCTTGGCCGCGACACAGCGGATTGAGACTACTGAATTTTGCTTCTTGTTCAGAAGCAACAAGGGTTATTTGGGGTAGTGAACCCTTGGCCGCGACACAGCGGATTGAGACGTAGCAGGAAGGTATAAGCGATCGACATCGGCGGTGTAGTGAACCCTTGGCCGCGACACAGCGGATTGAGACTCGAAGAGGTAATTGCCGGAACATATTGTGCTCCGGTAGTGAACCCTTGGCCGCGACACAGCGGATTGAGACCAGCGCCTCGGCCTTCTCGTGCAGTTCTTGGCGTAGTGAACCCTTGGCCGCGACACAGCGGATTGAGACCCGAGGCCGATGGAGCCCATGGCTTGGAACTGGGGTGGTCAGTCCTTAGCCGCGACACAGCGGATGTGCGCCAAGGGGCAATCGGAACGAGCTGGCTCATCCGGCGATCAGTAATCCTGAACCGCCGGGGCAAAGTTGGCACGATCAGGATCGAGGACATGCTGGGCAAGCGCCCTTGCCTCCTCGACCAGCCGCGGGCGGCCGGCCATCCGCCGCCCGCCGTGCGGCGATCGCGCCACCCGGTCCATGGCGGCCTCATAACCGCGGATCAGCGCGACCCGGCCGTCACGCGCGATGCGGACCGGATCGTCGCCCTCAAACATCTCTGCACTCAGGTGCCGGTGCAGGAAAAGCGAAACAGCAAGCCCTTCGGTCAGAAGGGCCCGGGGCCCTTCCATCACATCCCAGACGCAGGCGTCGTGATAATCTGCCGATGCGTGCAGCACACCGAACCCCGGATGCAGTCCGACCTTGACGATCGCCGCACGCACGTCACGCTCCAGCAAGGCCGTGAGATAATTGATTGCGGCGTTGAGCAGGTCCGAGGCCGGGCGCATACGCCGAAAAGGGATCGGCGCACCGGGACAGAGCGCGCCGAGCGCGGGCCAGTAGATCGCCGCTGCGGCCCCCTCGTGACCGCGCAGTGCCTCGATGCTTTGCGCAGTGGGTAGCTTTCGAATGGCTCGGCCCAGGGCCTTTGCGGCGACGATGATATCATCCCGCACCGCGCCGGGGTCCTGCGCCCGGTTCAGCACCTGCAGCCGCGCCCGCATGTTGCGGAGCCGCGCATCGACGATGACCCGAGCCAGTGACAACCGCCGCGCCGGGTAAAGCACGAGGCGCGCCTGTGCCATGTGCAGGCCCGCCCGGTCGAACGCAGCCGGCTGCAACCAGCCCAGGGTGTCCCCTGCCCCATTGGTCAGCGCGAGGTCAGTGCCTTCGTGCATGGCCTGCCGGATGGCCTCGGTCTCGATTTCCGCGCCGGGGCCGATCTCGATCCGACCGACCCGCCCGGGCGACAGGGTCAGAAGCGCGCGCCCCTCATCGGTCCGCACGCAATAGCTGAGGTTCGAAAGCCCGAGCCGACGGTCCGGCTGCTGCAAATGAAGCACGCGGCCGCCACGGTCGTATCCCGCGCGGCGCTCTTCGGCGATCTCTTCCGCGACCTGCTGGTCTGCGCCATCTTGGCGCGCGAGGTCTCGCATAGTGCCAAGAATGTCCTCGGCTGGGTCGGACACCTGGCGCAAGGTCAGCGACCGGACGAACAGATGCCCCAGAAAGGTGAAGCCGGTATCGAAATCCACCACACGGCTTTCATCACTGTGCAGGTCGAGCCCGTGGCGCTGCAGCACCTCGCCGGACCGGGCCAGCGCGGCCTCGGCATCCTCCTGACGTTTCGCAAGCAGCACGAAATCATCGGCGAAGCGCACCAGCGTGATCCCGTCCTGCTCCAGAGCGGTGTCCAGCTGGTCAAGGTAGAGATTGCTCAGCAAAGGCGACAGCGGTGATCCTTGGGGCAGTCCGCGCCCGGCATGTCCGAACTCGTTTCCGGCGTGTTCCAGCCAATGCGCAACAAGGTCCACGATCATGCCCGCCTCGTCTTCGTCGGCCAGCGTTCGTTCCAGCAGCGCCAAGAGCGGGTCGTGCGGGATCGTCTCGAAACAGCGCACGATATCGGCTTCGGCCACCCAGGCATATCCCTGCCGCCGCAGCGCACCGATCCGCGCGACGGCCATGTCGACCGATCGGCCCGGTCGGTAGCCATAGCTGTCCTGATCGAAGAGCGGCTCGAACACCGGCACGAGGCCTGTCGCCATCGCTGTCTGTGCCACGCGATCGATGATCGACGGGATGGCAAGCGGACGCGTGCCACTTCGTTTCTTGGGAATATGCAGCAGGCGATAGGGACCGGGGCGGTATGTGCCGTCGCGCAGCGCGCGGGACAGGGCAGACAGCCGACCTTTGTGCCGGGGCTCGAAATGCGCGATGGTCTCGCCGTCGCCGCCGGCACAACCGGCATTGCCCCGCACTTTGTGCCAGGCCGCCATTAGGCTCTCGAAGCGGGTAATTTCGGTGAAGAGGCCGGAATTCGTGGTTTACATGGGGCCTGCTGCGGAGAAACGATGAATATTACAAACTGCAAATCCGAGACGAGTTGGCGTGTCCCGATTGGAAAATCCGGTAACGGCTTGAAATAGAATTGAAACTGGCGAAAATGAAAACAAAAAAGGGAGGGTCAGGTCAAAAATGTTATCTGGAGGGGCGCTGATGTGGAAATGGCTCGAAAAATTCCATTTTGCAGAAGGCTTTACAGGAGGTGAGTCTCTGCGATCTGGCCGCGACACAGCGGATTGAGACCGGATTTGCCAGCATCTTTCGACTTGCCGCCGTCTCTGCGATCTGGCCGCTACACAGCGGATTGAGATCCGGGGCCGAAGGTGGCGCGGCTGAAGGCAGCTTGGCGGGAGTCTCTGCGATCTGGCCGCGACACAGCGGATTGAGACCGGAGATATTGTCGGCGCCTTCACTTCCGTAGTCTCCGCGAGTTGGCCGCGACACAGTGGATTGAGACTCATGCTGCTTCCCCCATGCGCAGCCGGTCGTGCGCGCGGTCTGGGTGAATTGGCCGCGACAAAGCGGATATTGAGCGGCCTCTGGGTCAGCACTTATCTGCTCACTGCAGGCGGCGTCCTGTCATCGTCAGGTGACGGGCGCTTAGCGAATTTCAGGTCCATGACGAAGACAAGGAGGGGCACCGCCTCCGCATCGGTCCCAGAGGTGTCGGAAGGGGTGATCTGAGCTCGTCACGGCAGGACAAATGCCAGCTCGCAACACGCCGCAGGGAAAAGCGGGCCGCCGACCTGACGGTGCTCTTTCTCCCACCGTGGATAAGATTGTCGTGTCTGCATCGCCCGATGCACATTTAATGCTCGCTGATCAACCAGTCTGCAAAAGAAGCGACCAGGAACTGGCCACTAAAAAAACGATGAACGGAGCGGCACATTCAGTCTGGAAAATGGCGACAACCAGGATCGCTCAAAGTTCGCAAAACGTCCTATTCTTGCTCAGATGGAAAGGCCGCGACTGGTAACCCGTAATTACAAGGCTTTTTTGGATCCGGGACCGGCAGGCACATCATCTTGGCACTCATTGCACGCCAGCTGGTAAAGGAGTTTGCGCTCCAAACTTGACGCATCCTTTCCCAGTTTCGCGTTCATGTAAATGTTCCGTCAAGGCTTCTGGCCCTGTTCGCAAGGTGGATCGCTCGGCTGAAAGGCCGAGCCTGCGGTGCAAGTCGCCCTATGAAAGTCGCGAAAGGCTGGTTCGCAAGTTCCGGCGGCCTCGTGAGAGCAGATTATTGGGCGTCCATTGCCAAAGTGAGCCGCTGCTGAGAAATGCGGATCTTTCCAGGACAGGCATAGTCTTTGTGCCGAGCGTTGCGCTCCCGCCTGGATTGGCCGCACCAGTGGTAAGCTCTGCGATTCCTTTGTCGGCACCGACGGCGTTCGAGATCCCGCTGCGCTACTCTTCGGCGGACGCTGAAGCAGATTTCAGAAATACGTCGGCGTCGGCGCCGACCATAGGTAGGGATGAAGGAGGAGAGGTATATGTCTTATTGAGTGCCTCAGTTATCAGCCATTAAGTCCGCCTTTCACGGCAGAGATGCCTGATATTGAGCTCGCGTCCCGGGAAACATAACGGAATGCAGGGTATGGATCGACCTGATCTGTCCTCGGCTAGACCCGAAGTTGTCAGAAAAGGACGTCGCCGTCGGCGCGCCTGGGTCAATTACCTTCACAGGCAGAATTGAGTCACCGAAGTCGGTGGACCCAGTCGGCATCCCCGTCACGTCACGCGGGTATTTCTAGGACTTCGCATCATTGGGTCCAAGTTCGTCTATCGATCCCGACGTCTCGAGCCTTTCCTCCTGCCCAGCCACTCACTGCTACTTGCGGATATGGTCATTTCAGCCAAACGACCGAGCATCGTGCAATTTGTATTCCAGTAACGCCCAATGCGTTGTTTCAGGATCGACGATTTCACAATTTAAGCGTTCGCGTAATTCCTTCGACCATTGCGTCAGTATCTGTATAGCTGAACAGCGATACTGTTGGCTGGAACGGTCCGTGCTTCGCAGCCTTCGCCGTCACCTCAGCGAGCATGAAACCTTATAAAAGAAGCGTTTTGAGGACGTCTTTTTTAGGAGCCTTCTGCTTGATTTTGTAGATACCTTGCCTCTAGGCTGATTATTAGAAGTTTTAAGGGATAGAAGGCATGACGCTAGTTTGTTTTGCCAGATTGGCGTCGGCACTTGCAGTGACTGGAGCGCTATTGATCGCGCCCGTAGACGCACAGACGGACCGCTGGGAAGGAAACGATGCCGAAGCGCGCATCTGCACCGTGACCGAACCGGGAAGCTGTGTTCGACTCTTCTGTGCCCCGAACGGTCAGATCAGCCTCGTTGCGAACGGAGGAGGTCTGCAACCCGGGCAAGGGCAAATCGCGGTAGACGGGCGCGTTGTGGGATCGGGGACGTTCTCGGGCTCGCAGGGCTTCCCGTCCGTCTTACTCGACCCGCAGAACAATGCACCCATCTTCGATGCCATGCGCCGTGGTTCCCGACTGCGCATCGATCTGGCCGGCGGACGAATGGACCTATCGCTCGCAGGCTCGTCGCGGGCGCTTACGACACTCTTGGCCGGATGCACCCGTGCAGTGCCGGAGGCACCGGCGCCTCGAACTGTCGGGGCTTGGGACGCCTTCGAGCGTCGTTCCGACGAGAGCCAAGTCGTGTTGGACACCTCCAACCTGGACCTCGGACGACGCGCGTTCACCGTGACCTCGAATGCCGATCTTTGGGGCGGCGACATCCGATCCGGGCTAGACGATCCACTTTTGCGCGACATGACGCAGGATAGCTGTGCCGCGCTCTGCCTCGCCACCGAGGGCTGCGGCGCCTTCACCCACAATGCCGCCGATGGGAACGTATGCTTCCTGAAGACGGCTGGAGGTCGCATGGTCGGATACCAAGGCGCCTCGTCCGGAGTCCGCACGGTCCCGAATTCTGTAATGATCCCACCGCCCACGCGCGGCCCGCTGCCGCGGGTGGACGAGGCGGCGCGCTGGCGCGACGGGGAGACGCCCGACGCGCATGCTTCCCGGGTGAGGCGTCTCGCAGCGCCGATGGCGCGGTCCTGCGCCGCGGAGCGGGCCGACTTCGCGCGGCTCGCGGAAGCGATGACGCTGTCGATTCCCGAAGGTCGTGCGAAGGTCGGCGAGCCACTGACGCTCGCCTGGTCGGGCAACGACCTCGTGGAACGCATGCCGGTTTGGGTGATGGCGCGCACGCCGGCCGCCGCGCGCTTCGTCGGCGGGGGCGCGATTCCGCTGGGGCCGGATGCGCCCAATCCGTTCGGCATCGGCGCCGGTTCGGGTGAGACGCGTGCGCTGGTGGCGCTATGGGCTCGCGGCGCCGGTCGCGCGGGCGAGGTAGCGTTGCGTCCGCTACGGGCAGGGCCGATGTCAGTCGCGCTCTCACTCGTAGCGTGGCTGCCAGGCTGTGACGAAGAGGTGGAACTGATGCGTCGAGAGGCCGTGATCGAGGTTGCACCGGCGCCCGCGGAATTGGTGATCGGCACCGACCTGGGCCGTCAGGATCTAACGCACCAGCTCGATTTGCCCGCCCACGACCGGCGGATCGAGGTCGGACTTGCCCGCATGCGTATCTCGGTCCTATCCGACGGCACCGAGATCGTGGAGCGGGCTGGGCGCAACGCCGCGCTGTCGGCCACAGGTCGGTTCTTGACCGTGTCGGAAGACGGGGTCCATTCGGTGATCGACGTTCTCGACGGCGTCGCCGTCCTGCAGCTCCGCGCGGAGCCCGAGACGCTGCGCTGGAGCTCGGGTGACACCGTGCTAATGGGTTCCTCTTGGCCTTGGGGGAAGGTCGGAGTTGCATTCCCATTCGCCGAGCGTCTGCTGGTCGACAATCAGATCACCGGCCCGAGTTGCTGCCCGGCCAACATGGACAACACACATGTCTCTTTCGATCTGGAAAACGGGATCGTTGCCGTTCGCGGCGCACAGGGTCATTGGCTCGGGCCGGTGCAGGGCGGGCCGCTGACCTACGAAGAACAGGGCAACGGTTACGCCACTACCGGATATATGACTGCACCCTTGCAGGCGATAGCTGCGCGCAGCCTCGGGACGGTCGCGCCAATCGCGGTTGCAAACGGGCTGTCCCTTCCCGGAGGTGCGCGGATGCCAGGGCCCGTGCTCGACCTGGCCGATCCGATCCCTCGCCCGACCGAAGAGGCGCCGCAAGAATTAGCGTCGCTGCTGCGCGGGGTTGGGGGCTCCGAGGTTGGCGCCTTTGAGCGCATCGGGCTCGATGTGCTGCCTGGGCTTGCAAGCGTGTCCTTGGCGGGAGGTGAGGTTCAGCACGTTGATAACAGGAACCTTTTGGAGCGCCCTGCCGCGGATGTGCGCGCCATCGAGGATCGCCTCGCGGTCATCGGCGCGGCCTCCAATTGGAAGTTCGATCTCTTAGAGGAGCCTCCAGGAAATTACCGTGCGTCAATAAACTGTTTCACATATCTTACGGGCGGCGAGGCAGATATCACTGACCAAACAGTGTTTGCCGCGCCCGGGGCCCTCTCCTTGCCGGACACGATCCTCCAGCTCGACGTAATCGACGCACCTGAAGGTGCGATCATGGTCGGTCGGGCCGAATGCACAGCCGGTGCGACCTTGGGAAGCCTGCGAGGCCTGAGCTTCCTGTTCGTGGCGGACCTTTCGGCGCCTCAGCCCGAAACGGTCGAGGAGCTGAGCATAATGTCATTCAGCTACATGGGTAACAACCGGTTGCCGCAGTTTCACGAGGTGCCCGTCGCCTCGCGGCTTTACGACCGGACGTTGCTCCTGTTCACGCCCAGGAACGGCGGCATCGCGGTATTCGATATGGACGCGCGCGAGGTGCGGCGGCTGTGGCGCGGCTTGCCCTCAGGCGACCTTCTGTCGGACGCCTACCTTACCTCCGACAATGCGCATGTCCTCCAGCTTAATCGCGACGGCGGGTTCCATGTCCATCGCATCGCCGACGGCGCGACGGTGCTCGCGGGGCGCATCGTGGACGACGAGGTCGCCGTCTGGACCGAGGATTATCGCTTCGACGCCACTGCTGAGGCGGCCACCACCATCGACCTGCGGTTTCCAGGTCTTGACGGGCAGTTCAGCTTCGACCGGTTCGACCCGGTCCTCTACGCGCCCGGCCTCGTGCGGCAGGTTCTCGGGGGCGAAGCGCCCGGCGCGCCTATCGTGCCAGTGCCGCCTGAGCTGTCGGCGACGGTGACAGCCAAAGAGGACCGCGTCGCACTCGATGTGCGTCTACTCGCGCCACGCGGAGCCGCTGAATTGCACCTGCATCAGGATGGCATCCTGACGGACACCTTCGCGATCACGGGGAACCGTATGAGCGTGTTAGCCGATCGCCTTCCAGGAACGCGGCATGCCGCCGTTGTGGCCGTCACTTCCGAGGGGCTATCGAGCAATGCGGTCACCGCGGATCTGGGCCCTGGGCCTCTGGGCGGCACGCGGCGCGTCCTCGCCGTGGCCGTGGACCGCTACGCCGATCCACGCCTGCCGGACCTGAATTATGCCAAGGCGGACGCTGACCGTCTAATGCGCGCCATGACCGCGTTGCCCCAAGGCGTGCCAGCCTACGACACGCCGCGATTCGTCGGCGGGCGCCGGGCGGACGCGGCCTCTGTTCTGACGGCCGTGGACGATACGCTGGCGGGTCTGGGAAAGGGCGATCACGCGGTGCTCTTTTTCGCCGGCCACGGCCTGACGGACGAGGATGGGCAGTTCCACCTTGCCCTCTCGGGAACGAACCCGGACCGACTGCACGCGACCGGTCTCTCTTGGTCCGAGATCGCAGCGCGGATCGCCCAGACCTCGGCACGCGTGACGGTGCTGATTGATGCGTGCCATTCGGGTGCGGCGGGCACCGGGCTCTTTGCGACGAACGATGGAGCAGTTGGCGGCCTCGCCGGTCTGCCGACGAACCTGACAGTCTTGGCGGCGTCGAAGGGGCGCCAGCAGTCTATCGAGGCGCCCGAAGTGGGCGGCGGCCTCTTCACCGTCGCGCTTGAGCGCGTGCTCGTGGGTGAGCGCAGCGTCCACGATGCCGACGGCAACGGGCGCATCGAGGCGTCGGAACTGGCGCGAGGCGTGCGCCGGATTGTCGAGGGACTAAGCGGCGGGGAGCAGGTGCCGTGGATGACACGCACGCGTGTGGTGGGCGACCATGCGCTATTCTAGCCTTTGTGCCACGGCAATCCTTGCGCTCGGGTCCTTGCCCTCTGCGGCGGAGGAGTGCTTCATCTGTGATGAGGTTGTCGAACTAACCGAAGGCTACGCCACCTGCTTCACCGATAACTTCGACGTCCTGATGGAGGCTCTTGACGCAGCGCCCGCGGGTCGTCAGCAGGTGAATCTCGCCGGCTGCGATGCGAACGGTGACGCGGCGGGCCAGCGCGGCGGCTTGCTGGAAATGGGCGCGCTTCCGCCCGCGAACACCGAGATGCGGATCAAGTCGGTCTACATCCTCGACCGACCTCTCGCTCTCTGCCTGCGCGACCTGATCGCCGCGCACGAAGGCCCGTTCGACCCATCCGTTGCTTTTGACCTCGTCGAGGCCTGCAATGCCGGCTGAGCACGAGCGGCGCTTTCTCGGGGTTCCGATATCGATCTGGGACGGACTGGCGGGCCTTTTTACCGTGCTCGCGGTTCTTGGTGGCCTCATAGGCCTGATCCTTGCCTACTTCGAATTGGCGCAGCGGCGCGAGGCGGCCCGTGCAGAAGCGACGCTGGCTCTACTCGACGTCTGGGAAGGGGCAACGCAGGGTGGCACGCATTACCTCAATGCCTTCCGCGCTCTCGACGCCCGCGTTAAGGCAAATCTTGACGAGGTGCCACAAGCAGACCTCGACGCGGCGCGAGCGGATGACACGATGCGCGCCGCGCTTTATGCACGCGTCACTCGAGAGGTCATGGACGATCCTGAGGCACAGCGCGCCTTTGAGGACGTTGTCTACTTTTTTCAGCGCCTAGCAATCTGCGTTGAAACGAACCTGTGCGACCGCGAAGCGACGCTGGCGTTCTTTGGGGGCCCAATGAGAAGTTTCAGCCTTACCTTTTCCGCACCAATCGCAAACAGGCGCGCGGCGGTGACGGATTTTGCGGACGGCCTCGACTTGGTCGACACCCCCTGAACTACCTTTATGGATTTGGGCTGGAATATTCAGAACCCGTAATTGGCTGAAACGGACATCGAAGCGTCGCGCCGCGAAAGGCTGCTTTACCGCACAACAGACCTCGGAATCGATCGCAGCGAACTTCTGCTTTTCGCCCATCTGCGCACGACGCTCTGATTATCTTTATCTGTCTACTTACCCCGTCGGGGGCCGAAAACAGAGCTTCTCAGATGGGCGTCACAAGAGCTTTGATATCACTCTGCCAAGACTGTCCGGAGCCGCTGTATGGCCTTCAGCGCCGGTGCCCGAACCGGGCCGGTGTGAAGGTCACGAAGGAAGCTTATCCAAGCCCACTCCTCCGCTGTCAGAGGCAGCTCCGTTTGCGGAAGCGCGAAGCCATCGATCACTCGACGGCTCATTTGCCGAACAGCGCGCGAAGGGCGGTCCGTGCGCGCCGATTGAGCCGCGGGTCGGTGCCATCAGATGCGTCCCGAAGTTCCTCGATCCAGTCAGCCTCGTTCGTCGTCACGATCGCGGCAAAGATATCGCCCACGGCCGCACGGGTGGTTTCGAAACCAGTCTGCTCGAGTGCCAAGACAAACAAATGCTTCGGGTCCACCTCCAACGCCTTGGCCATCGCCGGAACACGGTCCAGCGCGAGTTTGGCACTTCCAGATTTGATCATCGAAATCATGTTCGCATTGCGAAAACCCGCCTCCAAAGCGATGTCGCGTTGCGCTTTTTTCGGCGCCAATTCGAGAATGCGGCGATCGACGAATTTTGCGAGCCGGGAGTGTTCGTGTGGATGGCCTTTTAGCGGCATGATCTGCGTCTCCTGTGTGTGCAGCAGAGTGTTGTGTCGCTTACGTTATTGCTGCGGAGAAGACGGATATGACGCTGAGTGTTGCAGGTTTCTTCTGAAAAATATGACGCCAAGCGTCGGCTGCTAGAAGGACCTTCCGGCAGCCGATGCTGATTGGACAGTTTCAACCGACCGGACCGCCCCGAAAGTTGTCCACATCCCTCAGGAGCTCGATCTCCGCCATCACCAAAGGCCATTGCTTGCGAAGAGCTTCACCTGTCCATTCTGATCGGCGCTCACGGCGGGCGCTCACCATCCGGAGCACACCAGCCAGATTAAGGCTCTCGGCTCGCGCGCTGTGCGTCATCTTTTCCATCCCGGGAAGATCACAGAAATGGTTGGCGACCGAGCGGATGTTGTCGTCGCGGCGATGCTGGTTGTTGACTGTGCCCTTGCGGCGATCACTCGGAGAAACGCTGCGCCGACATTTCTTGCCGCGGAGCCGCGCCAAACTGTGCTGCATCTTCTGGGCGAGCGATTTGTGGTCTGCTTCTTCCTGGGCCTTGAGAACACCTTGCCGGAGGCGTGTTTCAGACAGGTAACCTTTGTCCACCGAGTAGAAACGCACGCCGGTCGCGCGCAGAAGGTCCACGGACGCGATCCACCGGCTGAGACGGCTCACACGGTAGACGATCACGACGCCGCCGGACGCCTTGGCGTGCCGGATGGCGGCCTGCAAGCCCGGGCGATTTTCCGACCCGGGACCGTAGGCCGAGGCTTCGTCCAGTTCGTAATACGTGATCTCCATTCGGTTCTTTGACGCAAACGCGCGGATGGCATCGAACTGGCCTTCGATGCTGAGGCTCTGAGAGGACTGCTGTTTTGTCGATACCCGGGCATAGGCGACGGCGGATCGGCATTTCGTCGCGGGGATTTTTGGTGCGAAAGGGACGTTAAGGCACATGGGGTAACTACCTGGAAACGTGGGGAATGATCGGTTGCTGACAGGCTGGCAAAGTGTGGTGTAGTTCGCTTCGAACTCGAAGGCTTTGCAGGGGAGTTTCGCTGTTAAGATTAACGCTCTCAAGCCAAACCAACGGTGAGGAAACATCCTATGAGGTTGAATCGCTGGGATCATTTGGATCACTTGGATCAGGCGCAACCGTTGTGTTCCATGTGATCCAAATCGCACGGCTTCACTGGGCGGTCAGCGGCTCATCCGGCCCCCGCAGAATTCTGGCGGAGACGGCGTAGACCCGCGGCTGGCCTTCCACCTTTCGAGGCATCCGGAACTGGTGATGCCCTTTGCTGGCCTTCAGCAGATCCGCACTACGGTGACGCCTTGCGGCTTCGACGGCATCGTCTCCATGAACCCGCTGCCAAGTTTCCGGCAAGAGATAGAACCAAGCGTCATCCCTCCAGCCATCCTGACGATCGACTGCAAGGGAGCCAAGCTCGGACAGACGAGAAGCCGAGTAGGTCCGCAGGTAGTCGCGCGTCAGTGCAATTGACATATCAGCCTTCGATCTCGAAGCGCAATCCTGACTTGCAAGCCACTCCCCAACCAAAGACATCATCGCCATGGTTGCCGCACCTTTGGGCCAACCAGTAAGGCCAAACTTCGATGCCAATTCGCCAGCCAGTGCCGCAAGAGCGAAACGCTTCAGGACTCGCTCGACCTGCGCGTCCTGCGGCAAATCGTGCTTGCGCATGACCATTGCCAGGAAACGCTCAACCGTGCGGCGCATCGCATCGCGTTCTGACTGATTGCGCATCAGAGCTTCAATGAAAACCGGGCCGGCCCAACCGTTGTGCTCCAAGGCCGCCCGGTTCAACCGCTCTGAGAAGACCCTTCCATCGGTTGACCCATGAAGAACATCGAATGCCCCAAACGCCCGGCTGTCGGCGGGGATGTCGACCAAGCGGACTTGATGGCCAGCATGAACGTGTCGACCACCCGCCTTGATGTGCGCGACGATGGAGATTTCGCCCGAGCTCAGCAAAGCAACACGCCAGCGAAAGACGGGCGTTAGCTCACCTTTCTGCCCCAAACGTCCTTTGCCCTGACCATTTGCGAGGAGATAGGCGACTTCGCCCAATTTACGCGGATCGATCTCTGCGAGTTCATCAAGAAGCAGCGATGTGCCGCTGCTGGCTGCCGCAATGGGTTCCAGCGCGTTTGATGTGACGCGCCAACTGCGCACAAGCGTGGCATCGCCCCAGACGGACGCGGCAATCTGAAGCAAGGTGGACTTTCCACAACTCGAAGCGCCGAACAAATGAAACCCACCGCCCTGCATCCCCAGAAACTGCAGAAGCGGCCCGCTAAGAGCTTGGCTGATAGCTAGTATGGCCAGAGGGTTTCCCAAGCAGGGTTCCGCAATGTTGCGCGTCCACGCCGATTGCGAACCATGCGGACGGACCGACGCCGCCAGTTCCGGAGAAGCACCCGGATAATAGACTTGAGCATTACCCAACACACGGCCATCGGCGAGAGCAAACGCGGAACATGCGCCATCGGTCCATCCCAGCGCATCGACCAGATCAAGACGCAGCTGCGGGCGCCACGCATTCAAGAGTTCCACGATCCCTTCCTTGACCTTCGCTCCACGCGCCAGCACGAGACCCTTGCTGACCAAGACGGCTACAACGCGGGACGCGCTGCCCGACAAGGTTGCAGCATCCAGAATTACAGTATGCGAGCGGCCATCTTCGTCTTCAATCTCGATCACCTGGCCCCAACCAGATCCATTGGCCCGACGGCAGAGCGCGACGACACGAAGCGGCGAGCAGAGCCGGACAGCTTCTTCGTCGTCATCTTTCGTGGCTCGAATCTGCCACACGCCGTCCTGCCCGAGGAAGAAGTCGGCAGGCGGGCCGTCCGACACAGATGCGCCCGGAACGTTTTGCACAGTTCCCGCGCCCAATCCGGGTATGTGGATGATATTGGATATTTCGGGATTCAAGTGTTCGGTCATGGTGCGCCTTTCAGCGGGCATAGGAACATTGTTCCGGCGTGTTGATGCGCCGGTCGGACCAATTTGTTTCGGGTGTGAGGTCAGTTGATGGTGAGAGAGCTCTCAGGGATATCGAGATGAGCCACGAAGCCGATCAAACAGCTCGCCTCCCAGGCCTCGATGTCCGAAAGGCGCCAGCGGGTCGTGCGCCCGCTGAGCTTCATGGCCTTGGGAAAGGAGCCGTTGCGTTTCCAGCGCCAGATCGTGTCGCGCGACACGCCAAGGCGTGCCGCGACCTGATCGACGCTGAGGTAGAGGTTTTTCGGGTCGAGGGGCATCTGATGATCTCCAAAATCAGGTGTGTTCATTCTCCGTTGGAGCAGATCTATGCCCAAGGGGATTGCCTAGCTTGCTTATAGACAGCGGACATCCGCGATGCGGGCGGTTTTTTCACCGTGGGTGGATTTTTCTTCCCGGCCGTTTTCACGAGAGGGCCGTTTAGAGCAGTAAAGGCTGCCTAGAAGAGGCCCGTGAACGTTAAGGCCGTGCAAGCGTTGAGCATATTCAGGAACGTCGTGCGATCTGCGATCTGATCGGGTTCCAAAAACACACGGAAGTATCAGGTTTGAGACCGGCTTTGCGGTGAACCCTTGATGTTGCAGCGATCATTGCCCGCATCTCGATGGTATGAGCGCAGCATGACGCTCTATCACACATCAGTTGTTCCGCAGTTCGAAATTGGCAAACGGCGTCTTTGCCCAACCTCAGTGAGATTGAAAACCACTGCGGCGCTGCAGCTCGTTGCAGAAAACAGCAGCTAAACGGCGAACCATTGGCGGCAACGATGGAGGCAAGGCTGAATGGAAAATGTGTTTATTTATTATTTACAATGACTTACAAGGCGCTCTGGCGGAGGCTGTGGGATTCGAACCCACGGGACGCTCTCGCGCCCAACGGTTTTCAAGACCGCCGCATTCGACCACTCTGCCAAGCCTCCGTCTTCCTCGGATAGACCCACTCACGCGATTCTGAAAGCCGCGCGGCGGGATTTTCCGCCGAGCCGCGGCAGCGGTCTTTTCTTGTCTCCACATTGCCGTTAAGCTACGCGCGAGCGAGGCGCAGACGGGACGGCGTTCGGCGGTCAAGACCGGTCAAACCGGCACAATACCGCGACACCGAAGGATGCCGCGAAACAGGCTGAGGGGCACGGCATGAGCAGGGATTTCGGAACGGCGCGGCAGCATGGCTGGACGGTGCGTTGTGTGGCATTCTTCATCGGACTTGCGACACTGACCGCCTGCGAGGACGGCAATCTTCCGGGTTTCCTGCAACCGCGCGACAGGGATGCCGCCGGCTCCGAACCCGCCAGCCGTGCCGCCCGCACGGTCGAGCGCGACATCGAGGCGCCGGAGGTGTTCCAGGCCACCGAGGCCGGGCTCTGGGACGGCAGGCCGTCCCTGGGCGGTGTCTGGGCCGCGCATCCCGATGTCCAGGACCCCGAGCGGGTGATCATCCGCAACGAACAGAACGGCCAGTTCGTGATCGGCGCCCTGTTCCGGCGCGAACGCGAAACCCCCGGCCCGCGGCTGCAGATCTCGTCGGACGCCGCCGCCGCGCTCGGCATGCTCGCCGGGCAGCCCACCAACCTCAACGTCGTGGCCCTGCGCCGCGAAGAGGCCACCGAAGACACCCCAGCCGAGGCCCCCGCCCCGGACGGCACCACCGGCACGCTGGCCGCGCCCACCGATATCTCGTCGGGCACGCTC
>Ga0208934_1000550_pt1 | contig 17107 bp, 11 predicted proteins | sample MalvirDeepMed_s2_FD_184243 | JGI IMG/M metagenome (GOLD analysis project Ga0208934, IMG submission 184243) | Marine viral communities from the Global Malaspina Expedition - Malaspina viral metaG DeepMed_s2 (SPAdes) (version 2) | ecosystem: Environmental > Aquatic > Marine > Oceanic | place... | reverse complement strand
AAAGCCAAGACGATCGAAAAACGCCGCTTGCTGCATCGTCAGACAGCCGCATAGACTGAAGTCCCAAAGAGCCAGACCCTCCGTTCGAGATCACCCGCTCGTGTTCCAAATCATCTGACGACGGACACCCTGATCCGCGTCATGACAGCTTGTCCAGAATGGCGTCTAGCGTCGAAATCTCAGCGCCTTCTTTCATCGCATCAATCCAGCGATCCAATTCGCGCTTGTCCCATGCCTTTCTACCGGGGTGCAGTTCGCACGGCTGGACCGGGCAACTCGCCTTGAAATGCTTGAGCGGCAAGCCAGTGTAGGCTGCAGCCTCTGCCTGGCTGAGCATCCTCTTTTCGATTACGCTGATATTGAGGTTCGCGCTGGTCATCAGATTGCCTTCAATCGAAAATCAGTTGGCGCAATGACCTTGTCGGACTGGAGGTGCAGATACAGCATTTTCACCCATCCCGCCTATGCTTGCTACCGCCGGCCTGCTCCGGGCCTGATGAAGCGCGTAGGTATTTGCGTATCCCTCCAACGTCGAAGACCCAGTGGATATGTGTCGAAAACTCGTCGGCGGGAGTCTTCGCGCGTTCTTCGGACTTCAGAACACGAACTTCGTCCGCGCCAGGGTCTTTCTCGATTTCTGATCTGACTTGGCAGGCAACTTGGCCAGCCAGTCGTTGAGGCATCTCTTGATCCAGCAGTCGGGCGTACACAAAGAGGGCTACGACGTCATCTTCAGTGAACTTGCGTGCACTACCCCTTCTGGCCTTCGGTGCGCACGGGTAAAAATCCTTGGCAACCGCCTCGTTGAAGCGCTTGTTGTCTATGCCAGCAAGGGCACATGCTGTCGCCGCTCGGTAGACAGAAGACGAATCCATCGGCAAGGAACCTCTAAGTAGTTGCCAATCAGCATACCCATAAGTTATGCAGAATGACAACTACTTTTGCTGCAGGACGAAAAAGAACATCTTTGCAAAGCCTTAGTCCGACGCGCGCTACCGGGACGACGGGTTTGAAAATGTCGATGGTATTGCTCGCCCAGCAGGGTCCCTCAAAGGAGTGGCGTATGCCGCGAAGGCCTGCGGTGAGGTATTCTGCAACGAAAAGGGGCGGGCAGGATTCTGCGCATCGTTCGCCACCAGAACACTCGGCTTGGTCCGTCTCTTGTCTAATGTTATCAATGGGAAAAAGGTAATTCGCCCCTAGCGGTCGTGTCTCATAGTTCGTAGGCTCAACTACTAGGCTAGAGTTTGCAAAATCACGCTAGAGGGCAGAATGTCTTACCCGAGTTGGATCCTTGAGCGTTCGTTCGGTGGGCTCGGGGTCGCGGTGTCCCCTTTGAATGGTGCGTCAGGGGGTAAATGGCCGAACGGGCCTTCTTCGCCGATGTCCTTCGAGGCCTGCCGCGCGATGATGATGGCATGCTCGGCAATCGATGGTCTTGGCCCAGCACAAATGGTGTTTCTCGTTGGCGGCGCGGGTAACGGCAAGTCCAGGCTCGCGGCCGAGGTCGTCAAGAACGTACACGGGACCCGAAAAGGCGAGGCAAGTGCTTTTGCCCAGAGATGCTACGAGTTCAGCCTGCCGAAAGGGCGGTCCCTGCGCGTTCTCAACGACGCCACTATCCCGCCCGCCGACAAGCACCCTTCGGCCCTGTTGAGAGACATAGCCGTGTCATTACGCGGCAAAGAGCACTTCCTTGGCTGCATCAACCGGGGCGTCCTCATAGGCGAGCAGTCAGAGCGGGCGGGCCACTCGGACGGCCATGAGAAGGTCGCTTCGGACATCATTTCTTGGCTGCTGAATGGGTGTCTGCGCGAAGACGACGGCGTTGAACCTCGCTTGGTCTCCAAGGCTGACGAAGCGGTAGGTCACTACCAGTTTGCGAAGCTGCGCGAGGATGGCAAGGTCGCGGCCATCTTGCACCTCGTCTACATGGACAGCGCGTCGCTCCTCGAGGAGTGGGCGGAACCTCCGAAGATGGAGCAGCTCGAAGCGGCACTGCCAACGGCTGAACTTAGGCTGACTCCGTTGGCCGATAGCAAGCGAGGCGACGTAGCGACGGCGTTCGAGCCCTGCCTTGCCAACCTGGCCAAGCATTTCCACGGCGAATTGGAAGCTGGGTCACTCGACCCGATTGCCGCGAATGCCGGATCGCTTTCGTCGGAGATCGTAGCCCGCGGATGGTGTTCGCTGATGCGCGGTGCCGAGATCCTCTCGGGCACGCATTTTAGCTACCGTGAACTCTGGGCTCTTTCGGCGCACTCATTGGTTGGGCCCGCCAGTAGCGATACCTTGTCACGCCTAGCGCAGCACGTGGCCGATAACCTAGCGAAGCTGCAATCACAGGACACCAAGACGAGGGTCGAAGGTGCCGTGGCGCTCGGCAACCTGCGGGCGCACATGATGCTCTTTGAGGCTGGGGCTGCTCATACGGGGAACAACGCCAGTACGTTTGACTGGCCACGGACGACCAGTGACGCGATCAAGGCCGTCCACTTCGCCGACTCCGTGAAGCACTTCGGCCCGGCTAAGGGACGGGAAAGCACGGACATCGACGACGCGCTCGATGGCCTCAAGGACGGTATTCTGCCGGGAGCCGGGCTCGCAACGACGGACGCCGCGGTGCGTGCTTACTGGAGCGCGCTGGACGCCCGGATCGAGGAAATCGTCCAGCAGGCGATTGATCCCGACAAAGGGGCCGAACTGGCACTCAAGGATCGCAGCAGGCTGCTGTCGTGGTACGGGCGGTACCTATACCGTCTTGTTGCGCTGGTGCGCGGCTGGCCAGCCCATGTCTCGGTTGTTTCGGCGTGGCAAAACGCTTGGCTGGATGCAAGCCAGGTAGGGCGCCTCGATGCCGCGCTCGAGGACGCTATCCTAGAGATCGTTGCCCCTGTTGCAGACGGCTCACACAAAGCGCTGTTCACCTTCATGCAGCCCCGTGTCACGCAGGGCGAGCCGAATGCTCCCAAGGTCCGCATCGAGATTCCACGCAATGACATCAATCTGGCAGCCCGGGTCGATGGCGACCGCGTTAATATCGAGATCAGGCTGCGATCCCAACGCGACGATCACGCGTCGGCTGTCACCTCGTTGGATTTCCATCTCCTACGCGAGGCAATGGCTGGGCAGGAAGGGCACGGTTTCACCGATAGTCGGCTCGTCATTGAACCCCGGATCGAACGCCTGCGTGCTGCAATGGTTGCCGCCCAGATCCGCGCCGGTGGTGACCGCAACAGATTCAATTTCTCTGATCGCAGCTACGACGAGACACGGTAAGGAGCTCATCGATGGCAAAAGACGTCTCGTTGCTTGGTTTTAACCGACCGGAATACCCGCCATCGCGGGAACTGTTCATGTCCGAGCTGGCTTGGTCGGTCGACCGGGCAGTCAACAAGCGTGAAAAGAAACTCGATTTCGCCGGGTATGCATATGGAGAGCTTGGCGCGCGCGCCAAGTCCGGGTTCGAGTTCACGCGGCCCCAGACCGGGACGGAGAAGTTCGAGCAGCTATGCAAAGTGTTGCTCGATCAGAGGAAGGCGCGAGACCGCGATAGCGCCGGTAGGATGGTTGAAATCCTCCTAGAAGAGCTCGAGGCGCCATACTCGAACAAGGCCCTCCGGTCAGCAGCGACCCCGCTGGGCGTGGAAACCGGGCTGTTGCAGGACCTTCGAGGGATCACCGGCAAGAAGAACCCTGCGAACCTGGCCTTGAACCTGGAGAAGATGTACACGCTGGGTGGGGGGAAATCTTCCGTAGCAGCTTGCTGGACGAGCGCCGTGATCTCGTCTTCGGGAGGTGGCTTGCCCGCGTGGATCAGGGATTTCTACGCGATCGTTGCGCCCGGTGAAATCGAAGGTGTGGTCGAAACGGTCAAGCAGCATGGCCCGACACACGCCGTCAACGACCTCCGCCAGCCGAGATGGCTACCGCGGAATACTCCGTATACCTGGTTCGCAGGCGCTTGGGACAACCTATGCCAGCGTGGCTGGGTAGACCAGATGCCAAGGCGGCGCTGGACCGACTGGGCGTCCTGTGTCGCGCGCACGGCCCTGGCGTCCGGCTTCATGTTCGAAATGCATCTCTACCGCAGGCTGTGTGCGGCTTTGATCACGACGCAGGATTCGAGCGACGTGGTGCGCGCAATGATGGAGGACAGCAACCGCTTATTTGGCTGGGACGACCTCATGCAGAAAAGCGCTGCGGACGTCGGCCCGGTCATACGGCAACTGGCTGACGCTGGGAGCGCATGCATGAAGCTCGTAAGTGACTTGTCGTCGGAAGAGGACTTGAAGGTCCCGCCTATCGCCAAGTTCGATGACGAAGAAGACGGCCTGGTCAATTGGCTCCGTGCTGCGCGAGAAGCTTGCAAGAATAGGGATGGCCTCGAACAAGAGGTCGGCAACGCCCTGGCTGCGAAGAAGTCCGGTACCGCCAACAACACCTGGGAGACGATCCGGTATTCACTGCTGTCGCGCTCTAGCGACGGAGAACAAGACCTTTACGCATTGCTGAAATCAGCAGGTCGCTACACGTGGGTTGAGCCAGGCCAGGAATGGCTGGTTACGATAAGCAGCCTCCAGGCCGCAGGACCTGGGCAGCTATCTCGCATGACGGACCTAACGTCTGCACTCGCCGCGATCGGGATCGATGCATCCCAGAGAACGCTCGTCTCGCGCCTCGAGAACTACGGCCTCGCCCGCAGTAGCCACGATGCCGACGATGCCCTCGAGATCATGCCAGGATTTTGACGATGGCCAGAAAACTACTTCCCGCGGCGATCGCGGCAGCATGCGCGAAGAACCAGGGCCTGTCGAAGATCATCCTGCCCCGAGGGTTGCCCTCCGATTTCAAGGCCGACCTAGCTGACGCACTAGTTGATCTCGGCGGTATCCCCGTTCGCCTAGGGTCGGGGCCGGGCGAGTTGTCGCTGGGCGAGGCCATCTCCTATCGGACGCCAGAGGGTAATGAGACCTCGAAGGCGATCCTGCTGATCGCCGCCGAGGGTGATGTCCGCGAACTGAAGTCGCTCGAGACGTTCCGGGACGTTCTCGTTGGCGGCCTTCCTGGTGGGCTCGGGGCCGATGAGCAAGCTATCCTGCAAGCCCGGTCCGTCGCTGCTCACGCAGCCGAGATACTGAAGGGCCGCTTCGATAATCTCCGGCCTGTCGAGATGGCAAAGGCCCTGCACACCGTGTTCGCGTTCCTTGCAAGCGCTTACCTGGAAGCAGGGAACGGTGAGAAACGATGGACCGAGGCTTTCTGGCTGCATCTAGACATGCTTTGCGATGCACTGGAGTTGGGACTCGGCAGCTTCCCGAAGGACCTGCCCAACCGCGAGGCCATGGTCGTCTTCGCCAGCGCGGGTTTGCCGCGACCGAAGTCCAAGGACGGCTACGCGACGAGTCACAAGCCCTCTGACTACGTGAAAGTCGTACGAGACGGGTGGAGCGAGATCGAGGACATCGAGCTTTCTCTCCTCGGCGTGCAGGAACGTGACGGGGACGATGAGGACCACTTGCTGGCGAAGCTGGACTGGTCGGGTTTCTTGGCCAGCCGGACGTCGCTTGGGCATGGGCTGCTCGCCGTGGCCTTCCACGCACACCAGCATGGCTTGAAAAGGATAGATGCTTGGGCCGCGACCTCGGAGGCGGCCTTCTTCGACCAGTCCAAGAAGGATGAAGTCGCGTACCAGTTCTGGTCTCTCGATAACGGCGAGGAGATGGAGGTGCCTCGGCTAGAGTGGCGCGGAGTCGATCACGTGCTGCCGCCTGCTGCCCCGAAGCGCCGTGACGATGGCACCGTTCTTCTCGGACACTACAAGTTGCGTCTGGAAATTGACCCCGGCGCGAATCCTGGTGCGAAGATCGACTGCAAGCCCGCGAGTGCTTGCTCGGCTACAGTCATTGTATGCTCCGCGATTGACGGTGCCCTGGAACTCGAGTTCGAGCTTGTCAGGAAGATCGCAAAGAAAAGCGGGAAGTGGCGCGAGAAGCCCTTTACGCTTGCTATCAGCCCGACGCGCACGTCGCTGGATTCGCAGTTCAGAGAGACCTTCGAGTTGAAGCTCTGTGCGCCTAACCCTGTCACGCCATCCGTGGTAGCCATCGAGAGGAACGGCAAGGGAAAGGCCCAGGCCCCCAGCTTTACCGCCGACTCGTTCGTAACCGTGGAAAACGACGGCCAACTGGGCGAACAAGCCGATGCCCCTGACCGGGACTTGACCCTCTCTGACAAGGGCGGTCCGGCAGAACTGGTCATCATCGGCGACGCGAAGGACCCAGCTTGGATCGGTGGGGGAAAGCTCAAGCCAGCCGAGCCTGCGAGCAGTGCCTACATGCACCACTACGAGTTGACCGACCAACCAGCAGACCCGGCAGTCAATGTCGGGAGCGGGACGGTCTCGATCACGGTGCCGCTTGTCGAGAATGGGCAGGTCAACCCGTTCCTCGCGGCTTTCATGGGAGAACCGGTGATCGCGGCCAGCGAGGACTTGGCCGAGGAGATGGCGCTGGACCCGCGCGGCGATCTCGAGAAATGGCTCGGCGAAGGCGCTATCGTGGGTACGCCCGATGATGGCTTTCGCGCCTGCCTGGGGACTTGCCTCGTCGAGGTGGGGCGGCGTGCCTCGGAGGCCAAGCTGCGCTGGGATGAAGGCCTTCGAGCCTTTACGAACACCGATGGTGCGAAGTCGGTCACCTTCCCAGGCGACATCACGACCTCCGAAGAAGGCGATCGGTTCTGGCAGGCGTTTCTGGACCTAGGCCTCGGGAACGAGCCGGTGATCGGTCAGCAGAGCGTGCGCGCCTTGCCAAGCACCTTGGACCTGCGGTCCATAGCGCGTGACAAGGTCGAGGCATACCTCGACGCGTATGGCGGGATATTGGATCAAGCCAAGGGTGCCCGCGCGCGGTCGTGGGCTGCCTATCCGTTCTCTGCCTTGCTGTACGACTCGCTGGAAGGCGTGGCGAAAGGCGTACTGCTGTCACCGCTGCACCCGATGCGCCTCGCCTGGTCGTGGAGTGTCCAAGCCGCCGGGGTCGAGATCAACGACGACCCGGTCTTTTACAAGGTTTCACGGTCTTTCCTGCGTTTCGTCGACGGCGAGATGTTTCCCGAGGCGGGACCTTCGACCGATATGGGCAAGATCTGGGTTTCGACGGGTCTCGCGCCAGGGCCGCACGAGATGTTCGTCGGTTGGAGCATGCTGTCCGGCTTGCCCTTCGAGGCAGCGAACCAGGCGCAATCGCTGAAGCTCCTCGGGTTGGACCTGCCCTTTGGGACACCATCAGGGCTGGACCAAGGAGGTGTTTCCTCGGCGCTGCGGGACTACCTGAGAGTATTTCCTGCGTCCCAGCACCTGCGCATCGGACTCGCTGCGCCGAGGGGCGGCAAGCGTTTCGAAGAGACCGACGACGCGATTATCGCGGCCTCGGTCAACCTCCTCGCCGAGCGAGAAGATCAACTACCTGGTGGCATCCGCATCGCGGATTCCAGCGAGCGGAAAGGTGCACCGCCGAGCTCTAGCCGCGTCCTCGCGCGGCTCCAGGGCGTGGGCGATTCACGAGACGGAGGAAGCCTGCCGCCCTTCGAGTGGACCACCGAGGATGCCAGTTCACCAGACCAACACCACGTCGACCTGCAATTCGTCGAGGACAGTGTCGTCACCATTCATACGGGCGTCGCCACGGGACCGAAGCAAGCGACTTGCACCGCGGGGCCGGGCCTGCCAGTGAACCGGTTCCGATCGTGGCAGTTGGAGCGTGCCAAGGACAGCCTCTCGAGCTTTGGACTCGGGATCGATGGAAAATCCTTCGCCGGGCTGGTGGGGTTCACGTCCGCGCTGACCAAGCTCGAGGCACTGCAAGTCGAGGGTGACGCGTGCCGGTTGGAAGCGCGCCTACAACTCGGTCATCAAATGCTGGGCGACAATGCGAAGTGGACGATCACAGGCAACAGGAACCTCAGCCCCGCCGTCTTGTCTACGCAGCTTCGCGAGTCGCGCGCCGACGTGGCCCTATGGGAGTGGCGCCCCGCTTTCCTGTCGCGCCAGCGGCAGAAGTCCGCGATCTCGGCTATCTCTTCGACCCACCCGTACACGGTCTTGGCCAAGCCCTCTGGCACACTTACGACCGAGATCAAGAAGGTCCTAGGCCAATGCGGCGTGAACAACCAGGACGGTGACGTCGCCGAGGTCATCACGAGCCTGGGAATGCGTGGCGTTGGCCTGTCATCCTTGCTGACCATGGGGCACACCCAGAGCCTAGGGGCAATCGGGTTCAACTTGGCCTTCAGGGGGCTCACCAAGTGGGAAGGCTCCGCAGCGAAAGGCGAAATCCGAAGCGTCGTGCCCATGGACTCCGTCTACCCTCTACTCGACCTGCTCGGCGAGGGAGCCCGGACTCCCGACGACCAGCGAAGGGCCGACTTGCTACTGCTGATTGCCAGGATCGATGATGCGGGGAATTGCACGGTTCGGATGCACCCCGTCGAGGTGAAGATGCGTACCAGTCACAGCAGTCGGTTCCCGAAAGGGGACAAGCTCGATGACCCGCTTGAGCAGCTGGATAGCACGTTCCAGGTGCTCCACCAGGTGACCAAGAACCTTTACGCGCCAGGTCCCCGTGTCTTGCCGTGGGCGGCGTTTGCCAGCTTCTTGGAGGCAGCGTTTTCACTGCGTCCGTCGACTGCGAGCAGCGATCCCGCGCTTGAAGCGCAGATACTCGGCTTGGTCGCCGGTTCTGCCTCGCGGGTCGTCGCCGAAAGAGGAACGGTCCTGTGGTTTCAGGTCGGTGGTCGCACCGCGGATGGTGAAGAGTTCGACGTGTTCTTTGCCGAGCGCAACGCCCCCGGTGGTGTCCTCATCGATCCCGCAGCGTTCAATATTCCCAGCGTTGGTGAACACGTCCAGAGCGCGATTGCCGAGGTGATCGACGACGCGATAGAGAGTCCCTTTGGCGGTCCAGCGCAGTCCGCGCGCGACGCCAACACCGACGCGCCTGGCGCTTCGACAGGTGTTGAGGCGCCTTGCCAAGACGAGCGCCCTGCTGAGCCCGTTGCTCAACAGGACGACGATACGCGCGCGCCCAGCGAAGAGGCTGCACCAGCCGTCGCGCAGGTCGAGACGACGCCGATCGAGGAACCAGCAGAAGCTCCGCCCTCGCAACCCAAGCCCGAAGTGGCTACGACTGCCGCGGAAATCGATCCCGGCGCAGGCATCGAGGTCCTCGTAGGGTATTATTCGCAGGGTAGTACGCAGCGACCGATTCATCTCAAGCTTAGCGAGACATCGCTCAGCCAGATGAACATCGGCGTCGTGGGTGACCTGGGGACCGGCAAGACCCAGTTCCTTAAGTCGCTCGTCTACCAGGTAGCGAACTCCGCCTCGGTCAACCGTGGTACGGCGCCCAAGGTCTTCATCTTCGACTACAAGCGGGATTACTCGGAGAAAGAGTACCCGGTGGCGCTGGGAGCACAGGTGCTGGACCCGGCCAAGGCGCCGCTGCCGATCAACTTCTTCGCGATCGATGTCGATCGCCTAGACGGAAGCATCCAGATGGAGCGGGTCCGGCGCGCGAATTTCTTCAGCGACCTCTTGCGTCGTATCTCCAACATTGGCGTGGTTCAGCGCAACGACCTGTATAGCTGTGTCATCGCGGCATATGGAGCGGCACCGCAAGGGACATACCCCACGATCAACGATGTCTACGAGGCCTACCAAGGGCTCGGCAAGAACGACAGCGTGATCTCGGTCCTGCGCATGCTCGTGGACCTGATGATCTTCGAAAGCGACCCGTCCCGGACGCGGTCATTCGTAGAGATATTCGACCGCAATACCGTCCTGAACCTGTCAGGCATCTCGGGCGCGGGGCAGGACATCGTGGACATCGTTGCGACGATGTTCCTCGACAACCTGTACACGGACTACATGAAAACGCGCGAGAAGAAGCCTTTCATCACCGGTGAAGACGGCAAGAGCCGCCGCTACGTCGACTCCTTCGTGTTGATTGACGAGGCGCACCACGCGATGGGCCGCGACTTCGACGTGCTGATGAAGCTGATGCTCGAAGGGCGCGAGTTCGGCATGGGCGTCATCCTGTCGTCGCAGTACCTGTCTCACTTCAACACGAAGGGGTACAACTGGGCAGAAGCGCTTTCGACATGGGTCGTGCACAACGTGCGCAACGCCACGGCCAAGCAGTTCGAGGCAATAGGCTTCCGTCACAACGTCGCGGACATGGTGACCGAGGTGACCAAATTGCCGACGCACTGGGCCTATTACCGCTGCATGAATAACCACAACGAGGGCGTCTTGATGAAGGGGCAACCCTTCTTCTCGCTCGAGAAGTAGGACACAAGCCAAGCCACGCTTGTAGTGGCTTGGCGACCTCTTCTAGTCTTCGTCGCTTGCCTCGGCGAGGACCGCATGTATGTGCGCACCCAGCGCCTTCGCGAGCAACGGCGGAACCGCGTTGCCGACCTGCGTGTACTGCGGGACCTCGACGCGTCGCCGATGGGCGCCCGTCGTCTCCTTGGCGCGGAACTCGAACTTGTCGGGGAAAGACTGGAACCGCGCGAGTTCGCGGACAGTTGGCACTCTGGGCTCCACGGGGTGCACGAAATCATCGGGAAGGCTCACGACCGTAGGTGACGGTTCATGGAGGCGCAGGGCTCGCTGGCTGTGCTTCTTGGTCGCCAACTCGTGGACGTGCCGGACGTAGGTCTCGACGTCATCAAGGAAGCCGTTCCCACCGTCCGCACCCGGACCTGGATACGTCTCGCGGATGGCCGAGAACCGGGCATCGCGGGAGAGCTCGTGTCGATAGGGGAAGCCGAGTACCAGCTTGTTGATACCCCGCTCAGCCGCCATCTGGTAAAAGCCGAAACGTCGCTTTACCTTCTCGGAATGGCGCCGCTTGTTGTGGTTTTTCAGGTCGTTGGTTTGCTTGCGGGTCACCAACTGGTCGAGTTCCAGCAGCAAGTCCCGGTATTCGTCAGAGCGCTGGCTTGGCATGCCTTCGCTAAGGTTGAAGAGCGCATCGCCCACGACACGTTCCTGGAGCCGGTCCGCATCCCGGCCCAGCCTTTGTAGGTCAGCCTCGGAGAAGTGCGTGCGCCGGGGTGCCAAGCGAGGCCGTGCATCCTCGGAGGCAATCACGCGACCGTCATCATCGGCGGAGCTCCAAAGGCCACCTGAGACGGTGATACCGAGCTTGCTGGCGATGTCCTGCGCGATCCCAACTAGGAAGAGCCGCGGCCGGTTCTGGGGGGCACCGAAATGACGGGCGTTCAAGAGCAGGGGTTGCACGACGTAGCCCGAGCCGGTCTCGCGCAAGGCATCCTGTAGCTCGACGAAGGGGGAGCGCTTGCCATGCTTGGCGAAGTCACTTTTCATACCCGAGACGTTCTCGATGATGACCGCCTTCGGCTTCACGGCCTCCACGAACTCGAGGAACTGCCAAGGTAGCTGGTTTCGCGCGTCGTCGGGGTTTCGGCGCCCGGCCATCGAGAAGCCTTGGCAAGGCGGCCCGCCGGCTACCAAATCGATGCCTTCATCCGCGATATTCTGGACGAGGTCACTGCGCTCCAAGAGCTTGCCGAGCTCGTTGACCACGAGGCCGTTCTCGACCTGCTTCGAGAGATCGGCACCAACGTGTTCGCGCTTCCATGCATCGACATCGTCGATCGGCTTGATGAGGTTGTGATAGTAGGTTTCCGCAGGCATCTCGGACTTCTCGACGGCCAAGCGCTCCTTGAACCCTGCCGCGCGCAGGCCCAACGACAGGCCGCCGCAGCCAGCAAAAAGATCGACACATTTGAAGGCCTTGGTCATCGTGGATCCCGGCTCCCGGTCAATCCGCCGGGCCGAGTGGCTAGCGGTGCCCTGGTCTATTCGACCTGACCAGACCCGTCAACTTCTTGGAACAACTGCAACAGACCTTGCGCGCCGAGACTTGGAATGCGACCCAGGGATTGGATGTCATAGAACCTCACATACCTCAAACAGCCAAGTAAGATAACGGGCAGGCATGACCGGACCACGACTCACCCGCAGCGACAAGTTGCTCATCACGCGCACCCGGACCGCCCTTGTCGGATGGTTCGAAGACCATGGGCGCGACCTGCCTTGGCGCAACCTGCGTGCGAGCACCTTTGAGAAGATTTGCGTCGAGGTACTGCTCCAACGGACGCGGGCAGAGACCGTCGCCAAGATATACGACGCATTTTTCACGAGATTTCCAGGTTGGGCCGCCTTGGCTCGTGCGGAGCGCGAGGAGCTCGAAGCATACTTGAAACCGATTGGTCTTTGGAAACGCCGGGCGATATCGATCCAAGGGCTCGCGGCCTACGCGGATACCAACGACGGGGTCTTTCCACGGGACGCTAGCAAACACGCGGCCATCCCTGGCGTCGGGCAGTACGTCTCGAACGCTATCTTGCTTTTCCAGCATGGGATAGCGCGTCCCTTGCTAGATGTGAACATGGCCCGCGTGCTAGAGCGTGTCGTCCGCCCGCGTGCGCTAGCGGATATTCGTTACGATCCTTGGCTGCAGGAAGCCGCGGCCTGGTTGGTTAAACATGACCGGCCTGAGATAGTTAACTGGGCGATCCTCGACTACGCCGCTGCGGTCTGCAAGGCGCGTAGTCCCTCGTGTGACCATTGCCGACTAAGGGAGTCCTGTTCATGGTTGAAGCGTGAACTGGTTCGCAATGACTTAATCAGCGTGCTCGATGCTACCTGATCCCGTCACTTGAGGCGCCGACACCACGCTACGTTGTTTGACGTTTTAATCGGTTGAGTGAAGCCGCGCAGCAGCGTGAGCAGATCTGGGGATTGTCTCCTCAGGGCCGAAAAAGAGCTTCGTAGCAATAGGGCATGCCCCTGTGCGACACACCAAGAGCCAATTCAAGGTGTCTCACATAAATGGATATTGATTTTTGAGACATACGTGTCACAAGGTTATAAATCCATGTGAGACAAAAGGTGCGCTATGCTGATCGGATATGCCCGAACCTCGACACTCGACCAAAAAGCTGGCTTGGAGGTTCAACTGGATGAACTCCGAGTTGCAGGCTGTGAGAAGGTTTTTGAGGAACAAGTCTCTTCTGTCGACATCGCCGCCCGGAAGAAGCTGACTGAGGCGATGGACTTCGTTCGCGAGGGCGACACGCTGATTGTGACGCGGCTTGACCGGCTAGCGCGCTCGGTCCCCCACCTGATGGGAATACTGGCGTCGCTCACCAAGAAAGGTGCATCTCTGCGCATTTTGGCGATGGGCATTGATACAGCGACACCCACAGGCAAGCTGATGCTCACGGTGCTAGGTGGCATTGCAGAGTTCGAGCGTGAAATCATGCTTGAGCGGCAACGGGAGGGAATTGCGAAGGCCAAGGCGGCGGGTAAATACAAGGGGCGCAAGCCCACCGCTCAGGCTAAATCCAAGGAAGTCATGGAACTGATCCTCTCCGGCACAGGACCATCTGAAGCGGCAAAGGCGGTCGGCATAAGCCGGGCATCTGTTTACAGGATCATGAAGGAACACGAACTACCCGCCCCGCAAAAGAACAAGCAGTCAAAGTATGTATGGGTAAATGGCGACCTGAATGAAATTCCATCAGGCACGCCCTCTGCTTAGCCCGATGCGCACCCAGCGGCTTGTTCAAAATCTGCAGCCTACTCCCATAATTGAACGCACGTTCACCACTGGCCCGGTCGTCCAACCCACAAGATCCGCAGCAGGACAATCCTTTGCGAAGACGTCTTGCGCCTCGAGACACACAGAAGTTCCTATTTGGGAGACGCTTCATCAGGACGCTCGACCGTTGTTTGCGGCGGTCTGTTAGCGTCGCAACGAAGCGACTGCCTCGAAGGGCAACTCAATCGGTTCGGCATGCTGAATCACTGCGGGCGGATGGGCGCAGAGAAGACGTATCACACCAGAATGCGTTACTAATAGCGGCCTTGCGCCGACGATATGGGGTAACGTTTCTACTACGCGCGCACGGAACCCCTCGGTGCTCTCGCCGCCCTCAGGATCTTGGGATCGGTCGCGCTCCGATTTCGGACGTCCCTCCAAGACACCCCAATGCCGTTCCGAAAGGCCCTTGAAGAGCGTTACCGGCAATCCGAGGCACGCGCCGATGATGTCGGCAGACTCCTTGCAGCGCGAAAGTGGGCTTGAGTAGATCGCGTCGATCCCTGTCAGCAACCTTACCGCCCTTCTTGCCTCCTGACGCCCGCCCGCATCGAGTGGGATGTCTCTCTGGCCAATGAGGATGTCGGCGCGATTCCACATTGTCCGCCCATGACGGAGCAGGACAATCGTCGTGGGTGGACTTATCTCCATCGCTTGATGATTGATCGCGCTCAGAGGAGAAGCGCTTCCATTAGAGGATCGCCGTCTGCGTTCATGTTGAGAAGAGCAAGCAGTTCGACCTTGAAATCCCGCGCCACTTCAGTGAGTTCCTTAAACTCCCGTGTGGACAGCCCCTCAGCGCCGGGCAACTCCAGCTGCGACCGGATCTCCTCACGGTCGAGCGCCGACAAGAAGGTGGCGTATAGGGCTTGGACAGGCATCATCTTGTCCGGCCCGTGTATCTGCCGAAGGCGTTCCAAAGGCGGAAGACCTAGCAGTTTGGCGAGGCGCTCTCGCTTTGCCGCCGCGTCACAGTCAACGGTTTGCCGGGCCGCCGCGATGCCTGCAACGTAGAGGAGCATGCGCGATAGTCGCAACTTCACGAGCCGGATTGCCCGCGGCTTGGTTGAATCGGCGGTCTTGTTCTCGAAGTCCACGCAGATTGTGCGCCAATAACGGATCACGTCGTTTAGAAAGAATCGCACGATCTTCTGGTCGTCGAGATCTTCTGAGACGTAGCGCGCGACAAGTTCCGACCGAAGACGGTTGAAGCCAACCTCGTTTGCCACCCATTCTCCTTCGAGAAGATAGAGCATCCGCCGAGTGATGAAGGTGTTCGTGTCGTCCTCACCGCCGATCGTCGCCGTCAGTTGTGTGGTCGGAAGAGGGCTCTCGAACACGCCGCCATGCGCGGGCATTTTTATATCCCTTGCGATCAGGCGTTCACGAAATTCTGATTGCGCCGCCTCGGCGGCCCCAAGATCGCCGCTGAGCGTCAGGACAAATAGGTCGACGTCTGAGCCGCTCGTCGCTTCCCGGCGCGCCACGCTGCCATTTACGCCGATTATGTAGTCCGTGTCTCCGCCAAGTAGGTCCGCAGCGACCGAGCGCAGGATTTCAAGAATTTCTTCGGATCTAGCGCGAGCGCCGTCGAGCACGGCCGCCACATCGGCGCCGTCGTTCAGCTTTGCTATCTTCATAGGGCTTGAACCAGTTCTTCAATGGAGACACGCCGCGTGGATTTGCTCTGTGTATAGCGCGCGTCGAGTTCATTGGGTTCGTTCAAAACCCTATCCGTCCGCACGGTGAAGGCCCGGTCTTTCACCATCACCTCGTCCTTCATCCAATTGCGAGGGATATGATCCTTCAAGGACGACCGTCGATCCGCTACGAGGCAGAGCAACTCAAACAACTGCCGGTGACGCTTACGAAGCGTGTCTTCACTGCGCTCGAAATCAGTCGCATCGAATGCGTCGATGTTAGCCTTCATGTAAGCCTGCGCTACGGCGTCCAGCAGGCGGCCCCGCGCGCCGCCGATCAGAAGGGTGTAGACGTCATGCTTAAGCGTCCAGAACGAGTCGAACTCCGAAAGCGGAGCATGGCCAGTCTGCGCCCAGCGTCGAACCGCCCTCAACATGGCCTGCGGCGCAGCGCGCGGCTCCATGAATGCCCGGCTGCGCACAATGCCGTCCAATGTATCGAGATTTATTGAGCCGGCGAAGAGAAAAGCGTCGGGGCCATCATGATGGCCATCTATCATGGCGAGCACTTCGTCGGGATCGAGGGCCGCGGCACGCAAGGAAGCGTAGACATCGCGTCCGTAACGCGTCTCTCCGCGCACAATGCGCCTGGTCATCGAGTGGTGATCAACGTCGAAGGCCTCCGCAAATACCGGCTCCAGCGTATGAGACAGCGGTCCATGCCCGACATCATGCAACAGCGCGGCAGCGAGGAGTAGGCGGCGGCGGCTCTGGCTCAGCCCTGCCTCCCGCGCATAAGTGTTAGCAAGGCGGGCCACGCCGAGAGTGTGCTCGAGGCGATTATGGCGCCGCCTATGGGCGGAGCGGCCTGAACCTTGGCGAATGAAGTCTATCGCGCCAAGAAAGCCGATGCCGACGAGTCGACGCATTGGCGCAGTCGACATGAGTTCGAGGGCGAAAGGATCGACGAGGTTTATCGCCTCGTCAGAACGGAACGTAGCTTCGGCGGCCGGTAGAGGCATAAGTTCGCACACATCCGACGAAAACGTGTCGATCCCGCGCCCTCCCATCTCATCCAGCATCCACAATCCTTCCTGAACACGCTGATTGCCTGAAGCACGCTTTCGGCTCCACGCTGATTAAAAGGTATACACTACTCGTCTAGATGTAAGTGCTTTTTCCATCCGTGTCCAAAGCTCGTGCGTTCAAATTTCAGCGTCGATCACTTCATCACTGGGCTGTATTTCAGCATCCACACGTTCCGTAAAGGTCCCCTTAGGGCCAAATTCTATAGATGTGTCCGTACTGCGACCGCCAAGGCCCCCATCACTATCGCCGTCAGTTTGTGCTCGAAGCGTGAAATCGTTGCACGGAGTATGATTATCGGCTTCGGCGTTGGGGCGGATCGGTGAACGCGCGTTCACTGCCACCTGTGCGCTCAGCCAGCCTTGTCAACGAGTTCACGCATCGAACGGATTATGTCCGCCAGATTTTTCCGATCAGCGATTGCCGCAGCGGAATACCGACCATGCTTGAGGGCGTTAGAATTCCTCTTTGGTGCCCCCGGTGATTTCCCCCCATGCATTCGGCAACGACCATTCGCCATCGCGGGGGATTGGCAGGGCGTCTGCGCCCGTGTTGTCGCTCCACAGCGCGCACTTGGAGTGCCCCCACTGAAGTGGTCCACTAACTGGGATAGTATTATCCCGTTTCAGGAGGACCATGTGATGGCCGGAAAGCGAGACAAGCCCGAAGAGATTGTGCTGAAGC
>Ga0208934_1000545_pt1 | contig 17180 bp, 18 predicted proteins | sample MalvirDeepMed_s2_FD_184243 | JGI IMG/M metagenome (GOLD analysis project Ga0208934, IMG submission 184243) | Marine viral communities from the Global Malaspina Expedition - Malaspina viral metaG DeepMed_s2 (SPAdes) (version 2) | ecosystem: Environmental > Aquatic > Marine > Oceanic | place... | reverse complement strand
AGATGATCCTCGTCGCCCAGGATGTCGGTCAGCACCGCGTAGGAGCCGTCCTCTTCGAGGATCAGGCCCATGGCCACACCAGCCACCGCGGATTTCAGCGGCACACCCGCATCCATCATCGACAGCGACCCGCCGCAGACCGAAGCCATCGAGCTCGAGCCGTTGGATTCGGTGATCTCGGACACGACGCGGATGGTGTAGGGGAAATCGGTCGCCGCGGGCAGAACCGCCTGAAGCGCGCGCCAGGCCAGCTTGCCATGGCCGATCTCACGCCGTCCCGGAGGGCCGACGCGCCCGGCTTCACCGACCGAATACGGGGGGAAGTTGTAATGCAGCAGGAAGTTCGACTTGTAGGTGCCCTGAAGGGCGTCGATCATCTGCTCGTCGTCGCCGGTGCCCAGCGTCGTCACCACGAGGCCCTGCGTCTCACCACGGGTGAACAGCGCCGAGCCGTGGGTCCGCGGCAGGATGCCGGTTTCACAAACGATGTCGCGCACTTCGTCCAGCGCGCGCCCGTCGATGCGCTTGCCGGTCTTCACGACGTCGCCGCGCAGAACCGAAGCTTCGAGTTTTTTCAACGCAGCGCCAAGGTTTTCGTCCTCAAGCTGCTCTTCGCTCAGGCTGTTCTTGATCGCCTGCTTGGCCTCGGCCACAGCCGTCGTGCGCTCCTGCTTGTCGGTGATCGCATAGGCGGCGCGGATCTTGTCCTCGCCCGCAGCCTTGACCGCGTCGAACAGCGCCGAGTAATCGGCGGGCTGGAAGTCGAACGGCTCTTTCGCCGCTTCCTCGGCCAGCGACACGATCAGGTCGACAACCGGCTGGATCTGCTCGTGGGCGAATTTCACTGCACCGAGCATTTCCTCTTCGGTCAGCTCGTAGGCCTCGGATTCCACCATCATGACGGCGTCCTTGGTGCCCGCGACAACCAGGTCGAGCCGCTGCTCGGGGTTGTCCTTGAGCTTGTGCATGTCGTCGATTTCGGGGTTGAGGATGTATTCCCCATCCTCGTACCCGACGCGGCAGCCGGCAATCGGACCCATGAAGGGCGCGCCGGAAATGGTCAGCGCAGCGGAAGCGGCGATCATCGCCACCATGTCCGGGTCGTTCACGAGGTCATGCGACAGCACGGTGCACATCACCAGCACTTCGTTCTTGAAACCCGGCACGAACAGCGGGCGGATCGGACGGTCGATCAGGCGCGCTGTCAGCGTTTCCTTCTCGGTCGGACGCGCCTCGCGCTTGAAGAACCCGCCCGGCACCTTGCCGGCGGCGTAGTATTTTTCCTGGTAGTGCACGGTCAGCGGGAAAAAGTCCTGACCTTCCTTCGCCTTCTTGGCAAAGGTCACGTTGGCCATCACGGATGTCTCGCCCAGAGTGGCGATGACCGATCCGTCGGCCTGGCGGGCAACCTTGCCCGTTTCCAGTGTGAGCGTTTCCTCGCCCCACTGCATGGATTTCGTCGTAACGTTGAACATCTAGCGTATCCTGTAAGCGAGCACTCCCGGCCCTCCGGGTCTCGCGTTTAGCATGGCGGCCCCATTGCCGCCGACCCCTCTATCCTGTCATGCGCCGGGGTCAGGGCGTCACGTCTCAGATACGCGCGACATACAGGTCTTGCGCGTCAATTGCAAAGCGACGTTTGCGCATGCGCGGGAATAAGGCGCCAGGCGGTCGCCCGCCCCGTCGTTGACCCCCTGCCTGCGTAGCAAATCTGACACGCCGCAGTGCCGCATAGTGCGGCGCCGCAGCATTACACTGGAAAATGCCGGCACCCGGACCACATACAATCGTCGTTTGTAAGGGGTACACATGATGCGCAAAGCGGCAGATACGGTATCCTCGGCACGCCGTCCGGATCGGCGCGCCGTCGGCCTCAGCACCTTCCGGATCACGCTCATCGGTTTCGCGGCGGCGCTTGTCGGCGGCTTTCTGATCGAGCTCGGCGAATTCTCGGGTCTGTCCTCGGGGCAGGTCTTGCGCGACATCGCGGCATCATTCGATCTGCCGGTTCTGGCAGGGTCGGCAACGGTGTTGTCCGTGATGCTGCTGGCCATGACCGCCGCCATCGCAGCCTTCACGGCGCGGCTCGTCCCGTCCGGACGCAGCGTTCTGGTCGTGCTTGCCGTGCTGTCCTTTGTTCTGGCGCTGGACGACCAGTTCCTGTGGCACGAGAGGGGCTTGCCCCGCGCCACCGGACTGCCGGAAGAGGCGTTTCTGGCGGTCTATGCCTGCTGGGGCGGCCTTGTGGTGTTCATGGCCTGGAAAGCACACGGGCTGGCGCCGCTCACCGGCCTGATCCCGGCAATCTTCTTCGTCGCCCTGTCCGTGGTCGCCGACCTCGAACTGTTGGGCGATTCGTCATACGCGACAGAGGATCTGCTGAAAATCGCCGGTTTTGCCGCTTGGGCGGCATTCTGGATCTCATTCTGCGCAGAGCGGATCAGGACGTCAGATCTGCGCCTCTGACCCCGCCACGTCGGGACCGGTGCGCGGCCCGCACAACCGACCGGTACCGCAAAACGCAACAATGCCCGCCGCAGGGGACGGGCATTGCAAAAAACCGTTCGCGCCAAGGTTCGGCGCGGCGGCAACGGCAGCGGCTTAACGGCGGATGCCGAGGCGCTTGATGAGGTCCTGGTAACGGGCCTCGTCCTTTGCCTTGGTGTAGTCCAGCAGCTTGCGGCGCTGTGCGACCATCTTGAGAAGGCCACGGCGGCCGTGGTTGTCCTTCTTGTGGGTCTTGAAATGCTCGGTCAGGGTCGTGATCCGCGAGGTCAGGATGGCGACCTGCACCTCGGGCGATCCGGTATCGCCGTCCTTGGTGGCGAATTCCTTGATCAGGCGGTTCTTTTCTTCGGCAGTGATCGACATCGGGGTCTCCTTCAGGTGTTGAGGGTGATGGCGCAAGCCGGGATGTCGTCCAGCAGGGCCCATGGAGGTGTCCGCATCGGAGCAAACCTTCTGCGGATGCGGGCGTATAAGGCGATTGCAGCGCGATGAAAAGCGAAAACTTCGGGCGCGGCCGGCCGTTGGGCGATCAGCCGGCGGTCAGCCCGGCCATGGCGCTTGCGCCGATCAGAACGATCTGGTCCGGCGACGGCATGTCCAGCGTCGTGAGGACGGCCATCACCGTGCCACCGACAAGGATCTGCGTCACCTCCGGATCGTCCGGGTCGCTGCGCAGTTCGAGCTCGGGACCCTCGTCGGTGTCGCTGTCGTCGAAAACCACGAGCAACTGATCCTCGGCCGCGTCGAAATCCATCAGCCGTGCCGCCTCTGCCTCGGGGGCGAACCAGTCGCCAAGCACGAAGCTGTCGGCACCGTTTCCGCCGGTGGCGATGTCGCCCTGCCCGATCACCAGCGTATCGTCGCCGTCTCCGCCGTTCAGGTAATCGCTCTCATCCGCGTCCAGACCGGTTTCGGCATTGCGCAGGATACCGATCACCGTGTCGTCGTCCCAGCCGCCGAACATCGTGTCGGTTCCGGCCCCGCCCCTGAGCGTATCGGCGCCCTCGCGCCCCATCAGACCGTCGTCGCCCGATCCACCCGACAACGCGTCGTCGCCGAGGCCACCATAGAGCGTATCCTGCCCGTCATCGCCGTCCAGCGTATCGGCGCCGTCGTGCCCGTAAAGATCGTCGTCGCCTACGTTCCCGTAAATCAGGTCGCCGCCAGCCTCGCCGTGCAGCGTGTCGTTGGCCGCACCGCCATGAACCGTGTCCGTGCCCGCGCCGCCGACCAGTTCGTCGTCACCCGCGTCCCCCCACAGTTCATCGTCGCCCGCGCCACCGCCCAGGAGGTCGGTCGCACCCGTGCCGAAGAGCATGCCACCCTCCGGACCCGTCTCTGCGATCAGGCCGCTTGCCGGGAAGTCGGCGGCGACGTTCGCCACGGCTTCGGGACTGAGCCCCGGATCGGGCAGGGTCGCGCCCTCGGCCACGGACGAATCCGGCGCGGCGTCGGCCTGTTCGTCGTCCTCGGCGTCGCGGGCCATCAAGTCGGGCGTGCTGACGACCGCGACCGATCCCAGCACCATCATACCCATCAAACCCGCCAGCCACAGCATGGACTCAACCCTCAAAAACGTGGCGAGTGTCGGTCAAGCCGTCGCCCCGATCAACGTCATTCGCTGTTCAGGGTTAACGGTTTGCCATCGTCCCCGGCGCGTAGCGCCCGGTCCATCGCTGCGGCAACACCGCGTAAGAGACGTAGAGCGGATGGCGCGGATGGCCCGCCTTGGTGAGGCCCAGGTGCCAGAGCTCAGCATCGCGGGCGGCAAAGCGTTCCGCGGCCCCGTCCAGGGCGCCGTGCACCCCCCAGGCGGCGATGGTGCGCCCGGCGCGCGCCAGAAGCTCAGCCAGCAGCGCGTCGTTCTCGGGACCGACCGGGTCGCTTGCCGCGCGCAGGTCGGCGGGCCGGGTGGCGCGCCAGGCAAAGAGGTTGCCGATCAGCAGCCCGCCATGCCCCATGGCCCGGGCCCGCCGTTCGCAGCGTTCGATGGTCGGATCGTTCGCCGTCTCGGTCGCGGTGGACGGGTTCAGCATGACGAAGAGCACCGGCGGCGCGGCGCTCCATTGCCGCTCGAGCACATAGCGGTACCTTTCGCAGGGGCTGTAGACCGCGAGCGAACGGGTCTCCCCGTCGACGTGCCGCCGTTCGATCATGCCTGCTTGAACACGCGGCTCGGGTGCAGCTCGCCCGCCTTGTACTGGCCCACGGCAACCGCGCGGCCCTGATAGGATGCCCAGCATTCGTCGCCGTATTCCACGTCCGACGCGATGACCATGCCGGGATTGCCGTTGCGCAGCCGGGCCGCGGCCTCTGCCGTGCAGGTCAGTTCCGGCAGATCGGCCAGCCCCTCTTCGAGCGGGCGCAGGAAGGCGTCGATTTCGGGGGTCTGGCCCAGTTCGTCCAGCTGCTCCAGCGTCACGCCCTCGTCGGCCTCGAACGGGCCGGACCAGATGCGCCGCAGCTCGCGCACGTGGCCGTGGCACCCCAGCGCATGGCCGAGGTCGCGGGCGATGCTGCGGACATAGCCGCCCTTGCCGCAGATCATCTCGAGCGTGACGTGGTCGGCGTCGGGGCGGTCCACCAGCACCAGTTCCTCCACGAACAGCGGCCGGGCCGCGATCTCCATCGCCTCGCCGTCGCGGGCGCGCTTGTAGGCGCGTTCGCCGTCGATCTTCACGGCCGAGAATTGCGGTGGCACCTGCTGGATATCGCCGACGAACCGGTGCAACGCCTCCTTGATCTCGTCATCCTCGGGGCGCAGGTCGGAGCGGGCGATGACCTCGCCCTCGGTGTCGTCGGTGTTGGTCGCCTCGCCCAGCCGCACGGTAAAACGGTAGGCCTTCATCGCGTCGGTGACATAGGGCACGGTCTTGGTGGCCTCGCCCAGCGCGATGGCCAGCACACCGGTCGCCTCGGGGTCCAGCGTACCCGCGTGCCCTGCCTTCTGCGCATCGAGCGCCCAGCGCACCTTGCCCACCACCTGGGTCGAGGAAATGCCCGCCGGCTTGTCCACCACCAGCCAGCCGGAAATATCGCGCCCCTTGCGCTTGCGTGCCATGATCGGACCTCTCGATGCCTCGGTAAGGCACGCGGGGTAGCGCGCGGCGCCGGGGCTGTCAATCGGCGGGCTGCAGGCGCCGCGCCGGGCCGCTTACGCCCGGCAGCTTCAGGTCCAACAGGCCCACCGCCTGGCAGAGCACCAGCGCGCCCCAGACCGCGGCGAGGTTGGCAATCGCCGCCGCCGCGAGGATGCCCGGGTAGCCCATCAGCATCACCCCGACCCAGGCGAGCGGCACGTAGACCAGCGCGATGCGCGCCGCGCTCAGCCCCATCGACCAAAGTGCGCGGTCCCGCGCGTTCATCGCCGCGTTGGCGGTGATCAGGATGCCGTAACCGAAGAAGCTGACCGAGACGACGCGCAGGTACTGCGCCGCAAGCTCCGCCGCCGCCTGCCCGTCCGCCACCAGTTGCGCCAGCGGATCGGCAAAGGCCCAGAGCACCCCGCACAGCGCTGCACCGTACCCCGCGCAAAGCCAGAAGGTCAGCCGCACCGTCGCCTGCGCACGCTCGGGCGTCTCCGCGCCCCAAGCCTGACCCACAACCGGCCCGATCCCCGCCGACAGCGCCAGCATAGGTACGAAAACCAGCGACTGCACCCGCGTCGCGGCGCCGAAGCCCGCGACCGCGGTGTCGCCCACCACGGCCACCGCCGAGGTCACCAGCGCCATGCCCGCCGGGTTGATCGCGTTGGAGAGCGCCGCCGGGCCGCCCACATGGACGATCTTCCGCAGCGATCCGCCAAAGCCTTTCAGCGCGCCGAGGTTCAGGCACAGCCGGCCCGACCAGAACGCAAACATCGCCAGCCCCGCGAACCCGACGGTCCGCGCCAGCATCGTCGCCAGCCCGGCACCGTCGATGCCCATCTCCGGCACCGGCCCCAGCCGAAGATGAACAGCGGATCGAGCGCGATGTTCAGCACAGATTGCAGCAGCATCACCGTCGCCGCGATCTGGCTTTCGCCGCCTGCCCGGTAGACCGCGTTCAGCGCCATGCCCGCCACCATCGGCGGAAAACTCAGGCACCAATAGGGCACGTAGGCCAGAACCGCGTCGAGAACCGCGTCCCTGGCCCCCATCAGGCCGAAAAGCACCGGCGCCGTCAGCCAGAACAGCAGCGCCGTGGTCACCGCCAGAACGCTTGCGATCAGCAGCGAATGCAGCGCCAGCCGCGCGCTGGTGCTGTCGTCGCCACCGGTGCGGCCCAACGCCTGGCTCACCACCGCGCTGGTCCCGGCCCCAAGGCCGATCGACAGCGAGGTGAGCGCCACGATCACCGGGTAGATGAAGCCGATGGCAGTGAGCTCGGTTTCCCCGGCCCGCGCGAGGAACCAGGCATCGGCAAGGCCCACCGTCAGCACGCCGAGGATGCCGATGGTCATCGGTGCGCTGGTCCGGGCCAGCGCCCGCCAGACCGGCAGGCGATTAAGATCGAGTTTTGCGCTCACGGGCATCCTTTCCGATCAGCCGGGCAGCAAAAATGCCGGAAGAAATCCCCCGGCATCCATGCAATGCAGTTAACGGAATACGGAAATGGGGCACGACCGCGAAAAGGCCAGCCCGGACCGGTCTCAGTCCTCGATGCGGCGTGCCTCGTCGACCAGCATCACCGGAATGCCCTCGCGGATCGGGTAGGCCAGCTGCGCGCGCGGGCTGATCAGTTCCTGCCGTTCGGCATCGTAATCGAGCCGCGTCTGGGTCTGCGGGCAGATCAGCGCCTCGAGCATGCGGCGGTCGAAGGTGGGGGTGTCGGTCATTGCATCATACCTTCTTCGGACCCGCCGCGCAGCGCGTATTCGATCAGCGTGACCAATGTCTCGCGCCGGGTGCTGAGCGAGGGTGCTTCGAGCAGGGCCTGCTTGTCCTCGGGATCGAAGTCCAGCAGCATCGACAGCGAGTTGATGAGCAGCTCGTCGTCGGCCTCTTTCAGCGTGTCCCAGTCCGCCGACAGCTCGCGCGCGTGGAAATAGCGGTCGAGCAAGGCAAGGAACCGTTCGCGGTGAAAGCCGTGGTCCTCTTCGGCGGCGGCCTTGCGATCCGCTTCGAACCCGGACCAGCTGACCTCGCAGCGGCGATAGGGCGTGAACCCCTCGACCTCCTGGCTGACACGGAACCGCGACATGCCGGTGAGGGTGATCATGTAGCGTCCGTCCTCGGTCTCCGACACCTGGGTCACGCGGCCGGCACAGCCGATGCGGTGCAGCCCGGCCTTGTCCCGGCCCGGCACCGCGTTCGGCTGCAGCATCCCGATCAGGCGGGTGTCGGTCTTCAGCGCGTCGTCGAGCATCTGCAGGTAGCGCGGCTCGAACAGGTGCAGCGGAAGCCGCGACCGGGGCAACAAAAGCGCGCCCGGCAGCGGAAAGACCGGAATCACGTCCGGGAGGTCTGTCATGTATTTCATGACTGCTTAGCTAGCCCGGTCTTCGGGTCAGACAAACAGCATCGAACTCAATTTGCGACGTCCCTTGAGAACGATCGGATCGTTCGGCTTGAGTGCGTCGAAAATGGTGAAAAGCTGGGTCTTTGCGGCCCCTTCGTTCCACTCGCGGTCGCGGCGAAACAACTCCAGCAGGTGATCGACGGCGGCAGCGTTGTCGCCCTTGGCGGCAAGCGCCAAGGCGAGGTCGTACCGCGCCTGGTGATTGTCGGGATCGGCCTCGACCGCGGCGGTCAGCTCGGCCACCGGGCCGGCATTCTCGGCCTGCCGCGCCAGTTGCAGCTGTGCATGCGCGGCCTCGAGCTCGGGCGCCTTCGAGATCTCGACCGGGGCGCCGTTGAGGATCGCCTCGGCCTGGTCGATCTCGCCCATCGCCAGGTGCGCGCGGACCATGCCGCCATAAGCCGCGGCGTTCTTGTCGTCCTCGCCCAGGATCGCGGCGAAGATCTGCGCCGCATCGGCGGCCGCCCCCTGTTCGAGCATTTCCTCGGCCGCGGCCAGCGCCTCGTCCAGACCGCCGCCCTCTTCGGCGCCGCCGCCGCCCGCCTGGGCGATCAGCCGGTCGACGAAGGCCTTGATCTCGGATTGCGGCACCGCGCCCTGGAAGCCGTCCACCGGCTGGCCTTGCCAGAAGGCATAGACCGTGGGGATCGACTGGATCCGCAGCTGCGCCGCGATCTGCTGGGCTTCGTCGACGTTAACCTTGGCCATGCGGACCTTGCCGTCGGCGGCGTTGACCGCGTCCTCGAGCATCGGGCCCAAGGTCTTGCACGGCCCGCACCAGGGCGCCCAGAAATCGACGATGACCGGGACCTCACGGCTGGCCTCCACGACCTCGGCCATGAAGTCCATTTCGCGCACGTCCTTGACGTGTCCCCCTGCCGGAGCCTTGGTTCCTGCGCCCAGTTCGATCATGGTCTATCCCCTTCTGCCGCCGTGGCTGTTGCCCGGTTAGATGGCGCAAGGCACCCCGCGTTGCAAGGGGGGCGCCTGTGCCCGCGGCCTGCACAGGGTGGGTTTTCAACCCACCTGCCGCTCAGAGATCGAAGGTCGCGAAGACCGGCGCATGGTCGCTGGGTTGCTCCCAGCCGCGCACGTCGCGCAGGATCCGGCTGCCCGAGGCCGCGCTGGAAATGTCCGGCGTGGCCCAGATGTGGTCGAGCCTGCGGCCCTTGTCCGCCGCGTCCCAGTCCGGGCTGCGGTACGACCACCAGGAATAAAGATTACCCTCGGGAATGTCCTTGCGGGTCACATCGACCCAGCGCCCGGCGTCCTGCGCCGCCCCCAGATGGTCGACCTCGATGGGGGTGTGTGACACGATCTTGAGCAGCTGCTTGTGGTTCCAGACGTCATCCTCGCGCGGGGCGATGTTGAGATCGCCGACGAGGATGGCGTTTTCGGGACGGCTGTCGCGGAACCAGTCGCGCATCTCGGTCAGGTAGTCGAGCTTCTGGCCGAACTTGTCGTTGACCGTCCGGTCGGGCTTGTCGCCGCCAGCCGGCACATAGAAATTGTGGATCACCGTGCCGTTCTCCAGCCGGGCCGCCACGTGGCGGGCATGCCCCAGGCCCGCGAAGTCCATTTCGCCCAGGTCCTCCAGCGGCAGTTTCGAGAGGATGGCCACGCCGTTGTAGCCCTTCTGCCCGCGCGCCACGCAATGGGTGTAGCCAAGCTCTGCGAATTGCGCCAAGGGCATCTTGTCGACCGGGCTCTTGCATTCCTGCAGGCACAGGATGTCCGGGGCCTGCTCGGTCATCAGCCGTTCGACGAGGCCCGCGCGCAGGCGCACCGAGTTGATGTTCCAGGTGGCAAGGGTAAAGGACATGCGGCCTCTCTTTCCGTTGATCAGTTGCGCGGCGCCAGCGTCTCCAGCGCTTCGCTCAGCGCCCGGACAAAGCCCGCCTCGTCCTCTATCTGCGGGATATGGCCGACATCCTCAAGCACCACGAGCCGCGCCTCGGGGTGCAGAGCAGCCAGTTCCTTGCCCTGCGCCAGCGGCGTCACCGTGTCCCGATCACCCCAGAGGTAGATCACCGGCACCTCGAGCGCCGTGTAGGATTCTGCGCGGGTGCTGAGCGCGTCGACGGGCGGCACCATCAGGAACGGCAGCCACTCGGCAAACGCCTCGGTGCTGCCCTGCCGCACCATCGGACGTTGCAGCACCTCGATCACCGCGTCGGTGGCGGCGGCGTCGCGGTGAAGGAGCGGCTTCAGCAGGGTGCGGGTCAGCAGCGGGTTGGTCGCGGTCAGCGCCGTCACCGCTTCGCGCAGCATCCTCGGACGCAGCCAGACCGGCAGGCTGGCGGGGTCTTCGTGGCTGCCGAGCCCCAGCGCGCCGTCCACGACCACGATCCCGGCAAAGCGTTCGGGCGCGCGCATCACCGCTTCCACCGCCGGACCGGCGCCATAGGAATGGGCGACCACCAGCGGCGCGACCTCGAGCGCGTCCACCAGTGCGACGATCCGTTCCGCCTGCCGCACCCGGCCATAGGCGCCTGCGGGATCGCGGGCGGAAAACCCGAAGGGCGGCAGATCGAACCCGATGGCGCGGTAGCCTTCCGCGCCGATCCGTTCGAGCACCGGACGCCAGAGACCGGACCACGCGCCCGTGCCGTGTGCAAAGAGAACCGGTTGCCCGTCCTCGGGCCCGGCGGACTGCACGAAGATGCCCCCTGTCGACGTCTCCACCAGTTGCCCCTCGGGCGGCAACACGGCCTGAAGCGCCTGGTCCTCGCGCGTCAGCGCGGCGATTCGGAACCCGGCCACCAAGACGAGAGCCAAAACGAATAGGGCCCCTACGACCCGCGCAATCCAAACCATCGGACGACCTTCTACCAATACCTGCCGCAGCGGGGTTTAGATGATTTCGTCCTCGTCGAACAGCGGTGCGGCTTCAAGATGTTCTCCCATTCCCTGCGCCGCGGCCTCGGCATGGGCGATGCGGCGCGGCACGGCGATGTGAAAGAGCGCGTCGCCCTCGTTCACCACCGGCAGGTTGGTACGCCCGACGATGATCCCGGTCTCGGTCGCCTGAACCTCGGCATCGACAGTGCCGAACGGGTCCGAGATCACGCCCAGCACGGCACCCTTCTCGACGAAATCGCCGCTGGCCTTGAGCGTGCGCAGCAGCCCGCCCGACGGCGCGCGGGTCCAGCCCGAGCGTTCGCAGAAGACCGGAGCGCCCCTTGCCCGCGGCACGCCCTTGGCGCCGATCATGCCCAAGTGCGCCATCACCCGCAGGATGCCCGCCAGCCCCGCCCGCGCGGCGAACTCGTCGAAGCGCAGCCCCTCTCCCGCCTCGTAGAGCAGAAGGTCGACGCCGGCGGCACTGGCCGCTTCGCGCAGCGACCCGTCGCGCACCTTGGACATCAGCGTCACGGGGGCGGCAAAGGCATCGCCCAGCGCGCGCAGCCGCTCGTTGCCGGGGGTCAGGCGGATCTGCGGCAGGTTGGTGCGGCCCTGCGCGGCGGAATGCAGGTCGATGCCGACATCGCAGCGTTCGACGATCTCGGTGCGGAAGAGATGCGCCAGCCGACCCGCCAGCGACCCTTCGGAATGGCCGGGAAAGCAGCGGTTGAGGTCGCGCCGGTCCGGCAGGTAGCGTGACTGGTTGAGAAATCCGAAGGCGTTGACGATCGGCACCGCGATCAGCGTGCCCGACAGCCGCTGCACCGGTGCGGCGCGCAGCAGGCGGCGCACGATCTCGACGCCGATCACCTCGTCGCCGTGGATCATCGCCGAGACGAACATCACCGGGCCGGGGCGCTTGCCATGCACCACTTCGGCCGACAGCGTCACCGGCGTGTGGTCCGACAAGACGGACACCGGCAAGTCGATGCAACGGCGGGTTCCGGGCGGGATCGACTGGCCGCCGAGGACAAAGGGCTGTTGCATCGTGGTGTCTCCGGTCCTGGTCTCGGATCGGAGTGAATCCGAAGGCTGCCGGCTTGGCAAGGGTGGGCGCCTATTCCCGCGGGGCCGCGTAAAGCTGCCCGCGTTCCGCTACGGCGACCAGGCCCAGCGACAGCAGCCCCAGTACCGTGAAGCCGGTGAACATCGGCACGATCGAGCCGTTGAAGAACCAGCCCGCCAACGCCCCCAGGAGACCGCCGCCCAACGTCTGCACCGTGCCCAGAACCGCCGAGGCGGTGCCCGCCACGTGGCCCAGCGGGTCCATGGCCAGCGCGTTGAAATTCGTCGGGATGAAGCCGAAGAAGCAGAACTGCGGGATCAGCAGCGCGATGAACAGCCAGAACGGCGTCGCCCCGCCGTAGGCCACCGCAAGCGCCAGATGCACCGCGCCCAGCAGCACGAAGCCCGTCAACGCCCCGTGACTCAGCCGACGGGTGCCGAAGCGGGCGACCAGCCGCGAATTGGCAAAGCTCGAGACGGCCATGAAACAGGCCACGAGCGAGAAATAGAGCGTGAAGGCCGGACCGATCTCGTAGACTTGCGTGTAGACCTGCTCGGCCTGTGCCACGAAGGAGAACAGCACGCCGAAGAAGGCGCCGGTCGCAAGAGTGTAGCCAAAGGCGAGGCGGTTGGTGAAAATCACCTTGAGCGCCTCCCACACCCGGCGGCCGGTCAGCTCGCGCCGGTCGGCGGGATTCAGGGTTTCCGGCAGGCGCAGGAAGGCCCACACCGTGGCCAGCACACCGATCAGGCACATCACGCCCGCCAGCTCGCGCCAGTCGCCGAAGAACAGCACCGCCGAGCCGAGGTTGGGCGCAAAGACCGGCATCACCATGAACACCATCATCACCAGCGACATGGTCGAGGCCATCTGCGCGCCGCGGAACCGGTCGCGCACCACCGACAGGGCGACCACGCGCGTCGCGGCGGCGCCGATGCCCTGCACCACGCGCAGGGCAATCAGGATACCGAACGTCGGTGCAAAGATCATCGCCAGCGCTGCGGCGACGTAGATGCCGAGGCCGGTGAACAGGACGCGCCGGCGCCCGAACCGGTCCGACAGCGGGCCGTAGATGACCTGCGCGCCGCCGAAGCCCAGCACGTAGGCGCTGATGATCCATTGGCGGCTGTTCTCGTCGGTCACGCCCAGCGCCTCGCCGATGTCCGACAGCGCCGGGATGTAAACGTCGATCGCGGCGGCGTTGAGCGCCATGAGCAGCGCGATCATCGCCACGAACTCCCAATGCGGCAGGTGCGCGGCGCGGTCGGTGCGCAGATCGGGATCGACGGCGGATGTCATGGCCATGAAACGGGTCTTTCGAATTGAGAACGGAACCGGGACCGACGCCCGCGGGTGCCGGTCCAAGCGCAGCAAATAGGCCTGCGCTCCGCCGCGTCTACACCAAACGGTTCACTTTTGCACCTGTTCCGCGCCTGCGGGTAGCGGCGTTGCGCCGGGCGCATGGCGGGCGGCGCCGGGTATCACCGCGGCGCGCGCGTCTCGACCGGCTGTCCGGCCTCGCGCCAGGCGGTGAACCCGCCGCGCAGGCTTGCGGTCTTGAGCCCCATGCGCTGCGCCGTCTCGGCCGCCAGCAGCGACCGCCAGCCCGAGGCGCAGTAGAAAACAAAGGTGCGGTCCTCGGCGAACCACGGCTTGTGGTAGGGGCTTTGCGGGTCGATCCAGAATTCCAGCATGCCGCGCGGCGCGTGTTTCGAACCGGGCACCAGCCCCTCGCGTTCCAGTTCTCGGATGTCGCGGATGTCCACGAGGGTGATCTCCTCGCTGCCCAGAAGTTCCGCCGCCTCGGTGACGTTTACCGATGCGACCTGGCTTTCCGCCTCTGCCAGCATGTCCTTGTATCCCAGTGCCATGCGGTCCTCCGTGTTGTGCGCCGGTATCCTGCGGCAGCATGGATCAGAGCGTCAACCGGGCCGATCGGCGCGGATGTCCCGGGCTTGGCAACGAAACCTCAACTTCTTGAGGTCATTCCTCTGCGCATCCCGCTTCGCACCCGAGGTCTCATGCCCCGACTCATCCTGTCTATTGCGCTGTGTGTCCTGTGCGGCACTCCGGTCCAGGCCGGGCCGCTGGCGCTCTTTTCCGGCGCGGCACCGTTTCGCGACCGCACGGCCCTTGTCACCCCGGCGCGGACGCCTGATGCGAAAGCGGCGCGCCGCGCCGCCAGCCTGTTTGTCGGTAACGATGCCGCCGGTCTCTTCGCGCCGGTGTCTCGGGTCAGGCTCGACGCACCCGACGGGTCTGTCCTGACGAACGGCGGGACGCCCGTGGACCGTCTGCGCCACATCATCGGACAGGCCGAATCGCGGCGCGACGGCTACGACGCCGTGCAGCACGGGGCCACCCGCCGGCCAGCCAAACGTCCCACCGACATGACCATCGGCGAAATTGACGCCTGGATTCGCGCGACACCCGGCCAGCCGCATGCCATCGGGCGCTACCAGTTCATCCCCGCCACGTTGCGCCGGCTGGTGGCGACGCTGGGCATCACCCACGACACGCGGTTCACCCCGCGGCTTCAGGACCGTCTGGCCGACGTCCTGCTGATCGAGGCCGGCTATCACGACGCGCGGACCGGAAAGATGCCGCGCCGGGCGTTCATGAACAATCTGGCGAAGATCTGGGCGGGCCTTCCGAATTCCTCGGGCCGGTCGCATTACCACGGCTACGCGGGCAACCGCGCGTCGATGACCTGGACGCGCTTCGACGCCGAGATGGCGCGGATTTTCCCGGGCTAGCCGCGGCGTGTCCTGGATTTTCCGAAGGGTCCGGACAGGATCAGGGCAGCGCGGGCAGTAATGCGTGGATGACCGGGCGCGTTTCGGGCGACGTTGGCGTCGATTGTCGTTTCCCGAAAGCGTCGGCCCTAACTTTTCAATAAGTGCGGAACGGTTTTCTTGAGAAAACCGCGCCCGTGTCGCAAGCTGCACCGGCAGTCATCCCGAAGCGAGGCCCAGATGCGCGTCACCCCGATCCTGCTGTCCCTGCTGCTGGCCGTCCCTGCGCTGGCCCAGGACAGTCCGCCGCCGAAGCCGAACGATCCCGACGATTTCGTGCGCTACATCTTCCAGACGAACGCCTGCGTGCTGACCGAAGCGCAGCTGCTTCAGCTCTACATGGACGCGGGCTACGGGATGATGGGCGCCAACAACGCCGTCATCGCGGTTTCTGAACGGGCCGATGTCGAGGTCATCAACCGCGCGCCCTTCACCTACCGCTTCGTCGGATCGCCCTTCTGCGACTTCTGACGCAAACGCCCCGGCACCTTTCGGCACCGGGGCGTCTATGCGGTCGCCGCAACGAAGGCTACTGCGGCAGCTTCGCCATCCGCAGGTAGGGCAGTACGGTGTCGAACTGGCCGAACTTGGTCTTGGCATCCTCCTCGCTCACCGTGGCCGGGATCACCACGTCCTGGCCGACCTGCCAGTTCGCAGGCGTCGCCACGGTGTGTTTGGATGCGGTCTGCAACCCGTCCAGCGCGCGCAGCACCTCGGCAAAGTTGCGGCCGACGTTCATCGGGTAGGTCATGCTGAGTTTCAGCGTCTTGTCCGGCGCGATGATGAAGACCGACCGCACCGTGGCGCTGTCGTTGGGCGTGCGGCCGTCGGGCAGGTAGGCCTCGGCGGGCAGCATGTCGAAGGCTTTGGACACTTCGAGGCCATCATCCGCGATGATCGGGAACCCCGCCTTGGCGCCGCCGACCTTCTCGATGTCGGCCTTCCATTTCTTGTGATCCTCGACCCCGTCGACGCTGACGCCGATCACCTTGGTGCCGCGCTTTTCCCATTCGTCCGCCAACTGCGCCACGGCGCCGAATTCGGTGGTGCAGACCGGGGTGAAGTCCTTGGGATGCGAGAACAGGATCGCCCAGCTGTCGCCGATCCAATCGTGCAGGCTGAAGCTGCCCTGGTCGGTCTCGACGGTCAGGTCGGGGATGGTGTCGTTGATGCGCAGGGCCATGTCGGGTCCTCCTTTGCTTGGTGTCTTTCGACATAGGTAAGAGGTCTCGATGCGCTTTGCATCCCCTTGCGGCGCCGCGGGGCCAATGCCATATTTGATCAAATTCCGGCACGGCGCCGGAGGCACCCAGACACATCGGAGGCTTCAGATGATCGAGAAACGCCAATTCTACATCAACGGCGCATGGGTGGACCCCATCGACGGCACCGACCACCAGGTGATCGATCCCTCGACCGAAGACGCCTGCGCGGTGATCTCGCTGGGCGGGCAGGCCGACACCGATGCCGCCGTTGCCGTCGCCAAGGCCGCCCTGCCCGGCTGGATGGCGACCCCGCCCGCCGAGCGTATCGCGCTGGTCGAAAAACTGCTCGAGGTCTACAAGACCCGCGCAGAGGACCTGGCACAGGCGATGAGCCTCGAGATGGGCGCGCCCATCGACATGGCGCTGTCCTCGCAGGCCGGTGCCGGGTCCTGGCACCTCGAAGGGTTCATCGAGGCCGCGAAGGCGTTCCAGTTCGACCATCCGCTCAACGATCACACCCCCGAAGATCGCATCATCCACGAAGCGGTGGGTGTTGCGGCGCTGATCACGCCGTGGAACTGGCCGATGAACCAGGTCACGCTCAAGGTCGGCGCGGCGGCCGTGGCGGGCTGCACAATGGTGCTGAAGCCTTCCGAGGAATCGCCGCTCAACGCGTTGATCTTCGCCGAATGTATGCACGAGGCGGGTTTTCCGCCGGGCGTGTTCAACCTCGTGAATGGCGACGGCGTGGGCGTCGGTTCGCAGCTGTCGGCGCATCCGGACGTCGACATGGTGAGCTTCACCGGCTCCACCCGCGCGGGCAAGCTGATCTCCAAGGCCGCCGCCGACACGCTGAAGAAGGTGCATCTGGAACTCGGCGGCAAGGGTGCCAACCTGATCTTCGCCGATGCCGACGAGAAGGCGGTGAAGCGCGGCGTGCTGCACATGATGCAGAACACCGGCCAAAGCTGCAACGCGCCCAGCCGCATGATGGTCGAGGCGCCGATCTACGACCGCGTGGTCGAAGAGGCCGCCGCCATCGCGCAAAAGGTCGAGGTAGGCCCCGCCTCGGAGAAGGGCCGCCACATCGGCCCGGTGGTGAACAAGGTGCAGTGGGACAAGATCCAGGACCTGATCCAGCAGGGCATCGACGAAGGCGCGCGGCTTGTCGCGGGCGGCACCGGACGTCCGGAGCACCTCAACCGCGGCTTCTACGTACGGCCCACGGTCTTTGCCGACGTGACCCCCGAGATGACCATCGCG
>Ga0208934_1000540_pt1 | contig 17250 bp, 18 predicted proteins | sample MalvirDeepMed_s2_FD_184243 | JGI IMG/M metagenome (GOLD analysis project Ga0208934, IMG submission 184243) | Marine viral communities from the Global Malaspina Expedition - Malaspina viral metaG DeepMed_s2 (SPAdes) (version 2) | ecosystem: Environmental > Aquatic > Marine > Oceanic | place... | reverse complement strand
CTGCAGACCATGGACGACATCATCGCCGCTTCGAAAGAGCGCAAGCTGAACGTCGGCACCAGCCGCATGGCGCATCCGGCCTCCATCGGTCTGCTGGCTTTGGGCGAAGAGCTGGGGATCGAGTTCAACCTCATCCCGCTCTCGGGTGGCAAGAACACCGTCGCCGGCGCGGTCACCGGAGAGGTCGATTTCTCGGTCCTGACCTCAGGGTCGGTCATCGCCGCGGGGGATTCGGTCAAGACGCTGCTGGTCTTCGGCGAGAACAAGGTGGGCGAGGGGCTCGATAACGCGCCCAACATCAATGACGCCTACAACATGTCCCTGCCCGAGATGCTGTCCTCGCGCGCCTTCGCGATCCACCAGAAGGCCGCGGACGATTACCCCGAACGGTTCGACCTGCTGCAAAGCACCTTCAAGGAGACCTTCGAGGATCCAGCGTTGATGGAGGCCTATGTGGCGTCCAAGGGCACGCCGGAATACCTCAATTACGGCGGTGTGGAGGAGTGCGCTGAGTTCATGGCCGCGATGCTGGAGCTGGGCGAACGCTACAAGCCGCTGCTCACCGGCGCGTAAGCGACGCAGCTTGCGGGGCGGCCTTCGGGCCGTCCCGATCCCATGACCGTCCGAAATCAACAGGATACCGTCCCGATGCCCCTCGATCCCAAAGACCCGCCGCGCCAGCTTGGCGGAGAGCTGGTGATCCCCGTGCTCGCCGTGGCCTTCACGCTCTACTATTTCTCGTCGATCTGGAATTCGCCTTGGACCGCGCAGGTCAGCGCTTTCATGGTCGGCGGCATCCTGCTGCTGGTCTGCGCGCTCTTCTTCCTGCGCGCCATCCTCTGGCTCAGCCGTGGAGAAGCATCGCTGGGTGTCGGCAACCTCTTTTCCATTGAGGATTTGCGCACCGGACGGATCGGGTTGATTGCAACGACGGTGGCCTTCTGCGTCTTCATCGACCAGCTTGGCTTTACCCTCACCACCTTCCTGTTCCTGGCGCTCAGCATGATCATACTCAGCAAGGGCAAGAGCCCGCTGCTGATCGTCGCGATCTCGGCCGTCATGGCCCTGGGCGGCTGGGCGGTGTTCATCTGGGCTTTCGATACGCGCTTTCCGCGCGGCTGGTTCGAAGGCGTAATGCAGGCGGTGATCGCCAATGGGTGACACGGCGACCATCCTCACCGAGGTCTTTTTCGAGACGATCTCGTTCTGGTGGGTCATCGTGCCCACGATCTTCCTGGGCCTGATCGTCGGCGGCATCCCCGGCTTTTCGGCGGCCAACACAATCATCATCCTGATGCCGCTGACCCTGTCGATGAGCCTTGAGACGGGCCTGATCTTCATGGTCTCGCTCTACTGTTCGGCCCGGATGGGGGCGGGCATTCCCGCGATCCTGGTCAACATTCCCGGCACCGCGGGGGCTGCGGCGACGCCGCTGGACGGCTATCCGATGACCAAGCAGGGCAAGGGCCAGCAGGCGCTGGCGATGACCTTCGTCGCCTCCTCGCTGGGCGGGCTTCTGACCACGATCATCGCGCTGGCGGCCATGCCGTTGCTCGCGCGCGTCGGCTTCTACATGCACTCGGTCGAGATGATCGTCGTCATGCTCTTCGGCATTTCGCTTATCGCCTCCATCGCCGCGCAGGACATGCTCAAGGGCCTGATCGCCGGCTTCCTCGGCCTGATGATCGGCTCCATCGGCACCGACGTGGTCTATGCCACGCCGCGCGGCACCTTCGGGTTCCTGGAGCTTTACGACGGCGTGCCGCTGATCCCGGCGCTGGTCGGTCTTTTCGCCGTGTCCGAGGCGTTCATGATCATCGAGAAGCGCCTCATCATCACCGAAGACGCGCAAAAGGCCATGGCGCGGCCCAGCTGGCACGCCACCTTCGAAGGCGTTGGCATCGCGTTCAAGCGCTGGTGGCACATCACCTGGACCTCGCTCATCGGACTGGTGATCGGCGTCATCCCGGGCGCGGGCGCCTCCATCGCAAGCTTCGTCGCCTACCAGCAATCGCGCAGTTTCTCCAAGACGCCCGAGAAATACGGCACTGGCCACCCAGAGGGCCTGATCGCGCCGGAATCCGCCAACAACGGCGTGACTTCCGGCACGCTCGTGCCGCTTCTTGTGCTGGGCATCCCGGGCGGAGCCACCGCGGCGATCATGCTGGTGGTGATGCAGTTCCACGGCGTGAGCTTTGGCCCGTCGCTGTTCGAGGAAAGCCCCAAGGTCGGCTACGGCATGTTCATGGCCATGGCGGTCAGCTACTTCCTGATGATCCTGACGATCCTGCCGTTGTCGCGCTACATGAGCCGGGTGACCACGGTGCCGACGATCTATTTGGCACCGATGATCATTTCCTTCACGCTGGTGGGCGCCTTCGTGCCCCGCGAATACATGTTCGACATGTACCTGGCGCTGGCCTTCGGCGTGCTCGGCTACATCGCCCGCCGGACCGGTTATCACGTCGCGGCGATCCTGATCGGGGTGATCCTCGGGCCGCTGCTTGAGCGTTACTTCCTCTGGAGCCTCAAGAAATCCGACGGCGACATTTCGATCCTGTTTTCGTCGACGCTGGGCAACATCCTGTGGGTCGGCCTCGTCCTGTCGCTGATCGTGCCGATCTGGCTCGACATGCGGCGCAAGAAGAATGCCCAGAAAGACCAAGAGGAGATTCCGATCCAATGAAGATGGAGGTCGACTACCAGCTGACGCGCAACATTCGCCGCGTCGGCCATCTGGAAACGCAGGGCGGCGGGCAGGTCGTGGTGCAGGACGGGTACGCCTATATCGGCCACATGAAGCCGCCGATGGGCACCTCGATCATCGACGTCCGCGACCCGGCGAACCCGACGGTCGTGGCCCATGTGGAACCGCCCGACGACTATTCCCACACCCACAAGGTGCGGGTGGCGGGCAACCTGATGATCACCAATGTCGAGATGGACCGCCGCCATTTCCTGCGCAAGGGCGCCAAGATCCCCGCGCTGCGCGAAGAACTGGGGCCGGACGCCACCGACGACCAGATCGCGGCGGTACTCGGCGTGACGCCGGGCGACATCCCGCTGCTCGAAGAGGCGGCGTCGCGCGGCTACCACTCCGGCGGGTTCCGCGTCTGGGACATCTCGGACAAGACCAACCCGCGTCTGCTGTCCTACGTCAAGACCCACGGCTTCGGCGTGCACCGCTTCGATATGGACGAGAACTACGCCTACATCTCGACCGAGATGGAGGGCTATGTCGGCAACATCCTCGTGGTCTACGACCTGAGCGACCCCAGCCTGCCCAAGGAAGTGTCGCGCTGGCACATTCCGGGCCAGCACGTCGCGGGCGGAGAGACACCGACCTGGCAGGGGTACGGCCACCGCCTGCACCACGCCATGCGCTGCGGCGACGAGCTTTGGGCGGCCTACTGGCACGCCGGCTACCGCGTGCTGGATTGCAGCGACATGACGGATCTCAAGCTCAAGGGCAGCTACCGTTTCCCGGACGCGATCCCCGAACCCACTCATACGATCATGCCGCTGGAGCAGGAGATCAACGGTCGGCGATACGCGGTCTGCATCGACGAGGAACACGACCATAAACCCGGGCGCCTGCACGGGTTCATCTGGATCGTGGACGTCACCGACATGGACAAGATGGAGCCCATCGCCGCCTGGGACCTCAGCGAACGCGTCTGCCCGTGGATCGGCCAGCCCGGCGTGCGCTTCGGAGGGCACCAGTTCCGCGAAAAACTCGACGGCACGCTGGTCTATGCCACCTGGTTCGCGGGCGGGTTGCGGGTGCTGGACGTGGCCGACCCCTACCTGCCGGTGGAGGTCGCGCATTACATGGTGCCCGGCGCCGACGGCACGCCGCCGCAAAGCAACGACGTGGACGTGGACGAGAACGGCCTGATCTACCTGCTTGACCGAAGCAACGGGCTCGAAATCCTGGAGATGACCCTATGAGCGATTCCGACCTTCTGCCGCCTTCTGTCGATCCGAACACCAAGGCGCTCGGTATCCGCCGCGTCAGCGCCCGTAACGAGGCCTCGACGCGGTCGGTGATGATGGTGCGCGACCATATCGTCGTGACCGATGAGAAGGGCACCAACACCGGCCCGACGCCGCTGGAACTGACTCTGTCGTCGCTCATGGGCTGCGAGGGCGTCATCATCAACCGCTGTGCCGAGGCGATGAATTTCAGTTACACGGCGGTGGACATGGAGGGCGATGGCGAGGTCGACCAGCGCGGCAGCCGCGGGGTGCAGGGCGTGCGGCCCTATTTCAACTGGGTCAAGCTGCGCATCCGCGTCCATACCGACGAACCCGAAGAGCGGTTCGAACGGCTGATCAGGAACGTCGAATACCGCTGCCCCGTGATGAACCTGTTCAAGGCCGCCGACGTGGACGTGCAGATGCACTGGGAGCGTGTGGCCCCATGAGCCTGACCCTGCGCATCAATGGCGCGGAGGTTGCGGTCACATCCGAACCCGACACGCCGCTGATCTATGTGCTGCGCGACGAGCTGGGCCTCAAGGGCGCGAAACTGGGCTGCGGGCTGGAGCAATGCGGCGCCTGCATGGTGCTGGTCGACGGCGAAGCGGTGCCAAGCTGCGTGTCCCCCGCCGACACCTTCGGCGGCAAGGAGATCACCACTGTCGAAGGGCTGGCGGACGACCCCACTGGCGCGCGCGTGCAAGCGGCGTTCGTCAGCCACACCGCCGCGCAATGCGGCTATTGCACCGCCGGGTTGGTCGTCGCCGTGACTGCGCTGTTGCAACGCAACCCCGACGCGGACACGAAAACCGTGAAAGACGCGCTGGCGCCCAACATCTGCCGCTGTGGCTCGCACCCGCGTGTGCTGCGCGCAGTGGAGGAGGCGAAGGCATGAGCCTGAAGGCGCATCCGCTTCTGCGCGACTGGCTGCGGCGCGACGGCGACCGGTTGATGATCCGCACCGGCAAAGTCGATATCGGCCAGCGCATCACCTCGGCGCTGGTTCAGATCGTGCGGGACGAGTTGCATCTGCCGTCCGACCGGATCGCGCTGGCGCCCGTCACCACGGCGGACAGTCCGGACGAGGGCATCACTTCGGGCAGCAATTCGGTCGAACAGTCGGGGCACGCCATCCGCTGTGCCGCGGCCACCCTGCGCCGCGCGCTGATCGCCGCGGCCGTGGATCGCAGCGGCGGTGATCCGGAAGACTGGACGCTCGACGATGGCCTTCTGCGACGTCCCGGCAGCAACGATCCGCTGGACCTGCTGGACCTGATGGAGGGGCTCGATACGGATCTGGCCGTCGATCCGGAAGCCGCCGAGTTGACCGCCCGCGACACCGCGCCCAGCGCGCCGATGCTGGGCTTGGCAGAGATGGTGCGCGGTACCTTCACCTTCGTGCACGACCTTGAGGCACCCGGCATGCTGCACGCACGCGTGATCCGCCCCCCGCATGCACAGGCGCGGCTGAGAGATATTCCCGAAGACGAGATTGCCGCGCTCGACGACAAGGGACTGCGCCTTGTGCGCGATGGCAGTTTCCTGGCTATCGCCGGGCCACGCGAATGGCCGGTGATCCGCGCCGCCGAACGGCTGGCCCGCGCCTGCGACTGGGATGCGCCGGATTTCCCCAACATCGACGTCTTCGATAAGCTCACCCGCGAGGGCGCCAGCACCCGCCTGCCCGTGGACAAGGGCCAGCCGTTGGAAGAGCCGGTGCCAGACCCGCCAGGGGCGCCCGATTATACCGCGCGCTACGAGAAACCCTATCTCATGCACGCCGCCCTCGGGCCTTCGGCGGCGATGGCCGACTGGGATGGCGAGACGCTGGACATCAAGACCCACAGCCAGGGCATCTATCCGCTGCGCACCAGCATCGCCGACAGTTTCAGCCTGCCCGAGGACAAGGTGGTCCTGACCCATGTGCCGGGCTCCGGCTGCTACGGCCACAACGGCGCCGACGACGCGGCCTTCGAGGCGGCTCTGGTGGCGCGGGCGATCCCCGATACGCCGATCCTGCTGAAATGGACCCGGGCCGAGGAACACGGCTGGGAGCCGTTCGCCCCCGCCATGGCGGTCGAGGTGGCGGCGACGCTGGAGCAGGGCCGCGTTGCAAGCTGGTCGGCCGAGGCGTTCTCCGATACCCACCGCGGCCGCCCGCGCCCCGGCCCGAACCGCGTCGGCCCGTCGCGGCTGGTTTCGAACCGCCATCTGGCCGATCCGATCCCGGCACAGCCCGGCACGCCCAACATGAACCGCGAGGGCGGGATGCATCGCAACCTCGACCCGATCTACACCTTCGCCGAGCGACGGCTGGTCAAGAACCTCGTCACCGGTCTGCCGCACCGTACCTCGGCCCTCCGGTGCCTCGGTGCCGTCGCCAATGTCTTCGCGCTGGAATCGAGCATGGACGACCTTGCCATCGCCGCTGGCGAAGATCCCATCGCCTATCGCTTGGCGCAACTGGACGATCCCCGCGCCATTGCGGTGCTGGAGACGTTGCGCGACCGGATCGCGGACCTGTCCGCAACCGCAGAGGGACAGGGCCGCGGCATCGCCTATGCGCAGTACAAGAACGCGATGACCCGTGTCGGCCTCTGCATCGACGTGACCGTGACGGACCTTGCCGAGGTCAGGCTCGACCGCGTGGTGATGGTCGCCGATGCGGGCCGGGTGGTGGACCTTGCGGGCCTCATCGCGCAACTCGAAGGCGGGGTGATCCAGGGCGCCAGCTGGGCGCTGTGCGAAGAGGTGCAGTGGGACCGGGACGGGGTCACCTCGCTCGACTGGGACAGCTACCCGGTGCTGCGCTTCGACAAGATGCCGACGATGGACGTGCATGTGCTCGACCAGCCCACCGAACGCCCGCTGGGCGCGGGCGAGGCCAGTCCCGGCCCGACCGTGGCGGCCATCGCCAACGCCGTGCAAGACGCCATGGGCATGCGCCTGCGCCGTCTGCCGTTCACCGCCGATGCGATCATGCAGGCCGCCGCCAACGCGTGACCCTTGGAGCGGACGGCGCCCGCGCCTATCTGGGATGGACAGGGCAGACCCCGAACGCTAGGTACGCAGGCCATGGCCAAGGACAAGACAAAGACCGATCCGAACTACCGTGTGATCGCCGAAAACCGGCGCGCGCGGTACGACTACGCGATCGAGGACGATCTCGAATGCGGCATTGTCCTGCAAGGGTCCGAGGTCAAGTCCCTGCGCGAGAACTCCGCCAACATCGCCGAAAGCTACGCGGCGGTGGAAGAGGGCGAGCTGTGGCTGGTGAACTCCTACATCGCGCCCTACGAAAAGGCGATGTTCAAGCACGAGGAACGCCGCCGCCGCAAGCTGCTGGTCAGCCGCAAGGAACTGGCGCGGCTCTGGAACGACACACAGCGCAAGGGCATGACGCTGGTGCCGCTTGTTCTGTACTTCAACCACAAGGGCACGGCGAAGGTGAAGATCGGCGTCGCCAAGGGCAAGAAGAACCACGACAAGCGCGAAACCGAAGCCAAGCGCGACTGGAACCGCCAGAAGAACCGCCTGCTGCGCCAGCACGGCTGAGCGCGGCGGCGGGCGTCCTCAGATCTTCAGGAACGGCTGCGCGAGACGCGGCAGGAGACCCTTGAACCGCAGGGGTGCGTCGGTGACGGCGAGGCAGATGCAATCCTCCGAGATATCCGCGACCGGCGTATGATTCAGCTCTTCGGTCGCCACCTCCACGTCGCCGCGGGCAAAGCGGCCGTCTTCATCCTCGAACGCGCCCTTCAGCACCAAAGTCACCTCGGTGCCGTTGTGGCCATGGTCGGGCACTGCCGTCCCGGCGGGAATGTAGAGCAACCGCGCCGTGGCACCGGGGGCGGTCGGCAGGATCGACTGTTTCACGCCCATACCGACGGACCGCCACTTTACGGTGTCCAGACCCCCGCCAATATAAGGCGCGAGCGGTGTGGGCACTCTCGGATCGCCGCATTTCGGTGCGGGCGCGGGGGCGGCAGGTTCCTCGTTGCGAATGGCGGCAAGAACGTCGCTCCGGCTTGACGCATCAAGCTCGATCCCGCGGAAACCATCGGTTTCCGCCTCGAGCAGCGCGCCGCCGACGGCGTCGTAACTGGCAAGCTCTGCCCGGCAGGTATCGCAGAGCGACACGTGGGACGCGACGATCAGGTCGAAGGCCTCGGGCAGCGTGCCTGCGGAATAGGCCATAAGAAGCTGCGGGGTCAGGTGGTGCGTCGGTTCGGTCATGTCGGTCACTGTTTCTGTTGCATGGCATGGCGCAGGCGGTCCAGCGCCAGCCGGATTCGGGATTTGATCGTGCCAAGCGGCAGGCCGGTTTCGGCAGCGATCTCGGAATGGGTGAGATCGCCGAAATAGGCTTTCTCGATCAGTTGTCGCTGCTTGTCGGGCAGGGCGGCCAGTGCCTCTCCCAGCGTTTCGGTTTCCTGCTGAAGGGCCAGCACTTCGGTCTGGTCTGGTTCCGGTTCCGGACCCCAGGGCAAGTCCTCGGGCTCGGGACGGCGCTGCCTGCGCAGCACGTCGATCTTCTTGTTTCGGGCGATGGTGAAGATCCAGGTGGCGACACTGGCACGCCCCGGATCGAACATGTGCGCCTTGTTCCAGACCGTGACCATCACCTCTTGCGCGCATTCCTCTGCCAGCGACGCATCGGACCCCGACCGCATCAAAAAAGCCTTCACCCGCGGCGCGAAATGATCGAACAGGGCCACGAAGTCGTCTTCGCTGCGGTCGTCTCGGACGCGGATCATCTGATCCACCCATCCGGGCCTCGCGTCAGGCTTTGGGTCGGTCACCGTGATACTCTCCGCTCTCCGACTGATGCGCTTTGGATGCTCGGACGCGGCGCGCGGCGGAACCGGCGCCGGAGCAGAGCCATAGGCAGATATCTGAGTGCGTAACATGTGACGGATACGCGCCGCTGCCATGAATGGATCACTCCGACACCCGTTTTTTCTTTTTTCATCCAAAACTCTCTGACAAGCGTAACCGTTACTACAGGCAAGCGAAAACCGTTCGGAGACCCGTCCTTCATGCCCTTTGATCCCAGCGCCAGCGCGCGCAAACACATTGCCGTCATCGGTGCCGGAATCTCGGGGATGGGGGCGGCGTACATGCTGGGCGACGATCACGACGTGACCCTGTTCGAAGCGGAGCCCCGGCTGGGCGGCCACGCGCGGACCAAGGTGGCCGGCAAGCGCGGCGATCAGCCGGTCGATACCGGGTTCATCGTCTTCAACTACGCCAACTATCCGATCATGGCGCGGCTCTTTGCCGACCTAGACGTGCCTGTGACGCCTTCCACCATGAGCTTCGGCGCCTCGTTGCGCGGTGGCCGGCTGGAATACGGTCTGGCCAGTGCCCAGGCGACTTTTGCGCAGAAGAAGAACGCGCTCAATCCGAAATTCCTCGGGATGATCCGCGATATCTTCAGGTTCAACGCCAAGGCGCTGGACCGGGCGCGTGATCGCACCGTGTCGCTGGGCGACTTCCTCGACGATCTCGGCACCGGCGACTGGTTCCGGGACTATTACCTGCTGCCGCTCTCGGGGGCGATCTGGTCGACCCCGACGCAGAAGATCCTCGATTTCCCGGCGCATGCGCTGGTCCAGTTCTTCGAAAACCACGCGCTGCTGAACTATTCGGGTCAGCACCAGTGGTACACGGTGCAGGGCGGATCGGTGGAATACGTGAACCGGCTCGGTGCGGCGATGCAGGCACGCGGTGTGACGCTGCGGCTCGGCACGGCGGTCGATGCCGTCCGCCGCACCGGCGCCGGCGTCGCGATCAAGACCCATGGCGCCGACTGGCAGACCTTCGACGAGGTGATCTTTGCCACCCATTCCGACGACTCGCTGCGGATGCTGAGCGATGCCGACGATACCGAACGCCGCGCGCTGGGCGCCGTCGCCTACCAGCCCAACCGCGTGGTGCTGCATGCGGACGAAAGCGTCATGCCCAAACGACGGGTTTGCTGGTCGTCGTGGAACTATACCGAGACCGAGCGTAAAGAGCTGAACCGCATCGACCTCACCTACTGGATGAACAGCCTGCAGCCGATCCCCAAGGACGATCCCATGTTCGTCACGCTCAACACCACCCGTCCGATCCGCGAAGATCTGATCTACGACGAAACGGTGCTGCGCCACCCGGTCTACGACCTTGCCGCGCTCGAAGCGCAGGAACTGGTGCGGGCGATGAACGGCCGGCAGAACACCTGGTTCTGCGGCGCCTGGATGAAGAACGGTTTCCACGAAGACGGGCTGAGCAGCGCGCTCGACGTGGCAGAGGCGCTGCGGGCCTGCAGCGCGGCCCGGGCCGCGGCGGCGTGACGGCGCGCGTCGATCATATCGACGGCCACACCTATCACGGCCGCAAAGGGGCCATTGCCAACGCCTTTCGCTACGGCGTGGATTTCGTCCTGCTGGATGCCGAGGCAAGGACACGCGGCCCTGCGCTCTTTTCCCGCAACGGCGGCAACTTCGTGTCGCTGCACGACCGCGACCACGGCGGCCCGCCCAGGGACGGGCGCGGGGCTGCCTGGGCGCGCGACGTGCTGCAGGCGCACCAGGTGCGCGCGCCGGGCCAGCTGCTGCTGCTGGCGCAGCCGCGGATGCTGGGGCACGTGTTCAACCCGGTGTCGTTCTGGCTTGCCCATGACGAGGATGGCGGCCTGCGCGCGGTGATCGCGGAGGTCAGCAACACCTTCGGCGACCGCCATTCCTATCTGTGCCGCAAGGACGATGGCAGCGTTATCACCGCCGATGACCGGCTGCGCGCCGAGAAGATCTTCCATGTCTCGCCGTTCCAGCGCATCGCCGGCGGTTACGAGTTCCGTTTCGACATCCGACCCGACCGCATCGGTATCTGGATCGACTTTTCGGAAGGCGAAGACGGGCTGATCGCCACCCTGACCGGACCGCGCAAACCGCTGCGCAACCGTGGCATCCTTGCTGCCGCCCTGCGCCGACCGCTGGGGTCGCGGCGGGTGCTGGGGCTGATCCACTGGCAGGCGCTGAAGCTCTGGTGGAAGGGGGCGCGCTACCGGCCCCGCCCGGTGCCACCGAACCGCGAAGTGTCCTGATGGCGCGCAGTGCTGTCGGCAACCTGCCCGGCTTTGCGGTCTTCGCGGGCGTTCTGGCTGCCGCCGGCCTGCCGATCTACATCCACGCGCCGAAATTCTACGTCGACGAATATGCGGTTAGCCTTGGCGCGCTCGGCACCGTGCTGTTCGCGCTCCGGCTCATCGACGTGGTGCAGGACCCCTTGCTTGGTCGGCTGGCCGAGGCGCTGCGGCGCCAGCAGGCGCTGGCGGTGTCGCTGGCAGTGGCGGTCATGGGGGCCGCGATGCTGGGGCTCTTCGCCGTCGCGCCGCCGATCGACCCGCTCTGGTGGTTCGCGGGGATGCTGACGCTGGTGTTCTCTGCCTACAGCTTTCTGACCATCAACTTCTACGCCCGCGGAGTCGCCAAGGCCGGAGAACTGGACAAGCAAGGACGGGGCCATCTGCGGCTGGCGCGGTGGCGCGAAACCGGCGGGCTGATCGGCGTCTGCATCGCGTCGGTGCTGCCCGCTGCGTTCGAGTACTTGGGCCTGCCGCCCTTTGCCGGGTTTGCGGCGGTCTTCGCGGTGTTCTGCGCCGTGGCAGCCTGGCTCATGCGCCCCGAATGGGGCCGCGCGCTGGAACTGGACTCCGGCGGCTTCGGCCCGGTGCTGCGCGATCCGGTGTCGCGCAAATTGCTGTTGGTAGCTTTGGCCAATGCGGCGCCCGTCGCGGTCACCTCGACCCTGTTTCTGTTCTTCGTCGAAAGCCGTCTGGATGCGCCCGGCTGGGAAGGGCCGCTGCTGCTGCTCTTTTTCATCTCGGCAGCGGGCGCGGCGCCCGTCTGGGGCATGATCGCCGAACGAATCGGCGCAAAAAAGGCGCTGCTGGCCGCGATGGTTCTGGCCATCGTCGCCTTCAGCTTCGCGCTGATGCTGGGCACCGGCGACACGATTGCCTTCGCGCTCATCTGCCTTGCGTCGGGCGCGGCTCTGGGGGCCGACTTGACGCTCTTGCCCGCGATCTTCGCCCGGCGGATGGAGATCATCGCCCCCAACGCCACCGAGGGATTCGCGCTTTGGTCCTTCGTCTCGAAATTCACGCTGGCCTTCGCCGCCGCCGCGCTACTTCCCACACTGGAAGCGGCAGGCTTCGACTCCGGGGCCGAAAATTCAGAGCAGGCGCTCTGGACGCTCAGCCTGCTGTATGCGGCGGTGCCCTGCGTTCTGAAACTCGTGGCGTTCGCGCTGCTGATCGTCACGCCCGTGCAAGAGGATTGATCCCGATGGAACCGCTGCTTTACGTCCTGATCGGTGCGCTGCTGGCGCTGGGGATCGGACTGCTCAAGCGGCGGCTTTTCGGCTTTCTGGCGCAGAAACCTTCGGATTACGCGGATTACGGACCCGAGGCGTTCGACCTGCAACGGCACCTCAACGGACCGCTGCTGTGCGAAGGCGTGATCTATGGACCGACGGGCCGGATCACCTCGCGCTTTGTCGGGGATTTCGACGTCACCTGGGAGGGCAATTCCGGCGTGATGGCCGAAACCTTCCGCTATGACAACGGCGAGGTCCAGCACCGCGAATGGCGGCTGACGCTCGAAGACGGCGGCGCGATCCGCGCCTTGGCCGACGACGTCGTGGGCGACGGTCGCGGCCAGCAGAGCGGGCCGACCGTGCAGCTGCGCTACCGCATCCGCCTGCCGGAGGAGTCGGGCGGCCATGTGCTGAGCACGGTGGACTGGATGTATCTGGCGCCGAACGGAACCATCGTGAACAGGTCGCAGTTTCGTAAATACGGAATCAAGGTCGCCGAACTGGTGGCGACCATGCGCCGAAAGGACACCACATGAGAGACTGGCAGGGAAAACGCTACTGGCTGGTGGGCGCCAGCGAAGGTCTGGGTGCTGCGCTGGCGCACAAGCTGTCGACCGTGGGCGTGCACCTGATCCTGTCGGCGCGCAGCGAGGACGGATTGCGCGATCTCGCGTCTAAGCTGCCCGGTCCGAGTGAGATCGTGCCGGTGGACGTGACCGATGCTGATGCGTTGGCCAAGGCGGCGGAGCAGATCGGCGAGGTCGACGGCGTGGTGCAATTGGCCGGGGTCTACTGGCCTTTCGGCGCCAAGGAATGGGACGCCGAGCAGGCCAACACCATGGCCGACGTGAATTTCACCGGCGCGATGCGGCTGATGGGTGTCGTCGTGCCGCCGATGGTGGCGCGCGACAAGGGGCACATCGTGCTGACCGGCAGCCTGTCGGGCTTTCGCGGCCTTCCCGGTGCGATCGGCTATTCGCCTTCCAAGGCCGGTGTGATGGTGCTGGCGGAATCGATGTATTGCGACCTGCGCAAGACGGGCGTCGACGTGCAACTGGTCAACCCGGGGTTCATCCGCACCCGGTTGACGGACAAGAACGATTTCAAGATGCCCTTCATCATGGAGCCGGAGGCGGCGGCGGACATCTATTTCGAACACATGAACTCGGACCGCTTCAAGCGCAGCTTCCCGATGGTGTTTTCCTGGGTGTTCCGGGTGTCGCAATTCCTGCCGGACTGGCTGTACTACCGCCTGTTTGCCTGATCGCGTCGGAGGTTTTCCGTCGTGAACGCACCGCGCCTCAGCGCAATGCCCGTCCCTTGAGGATGGCGTCCGGGCCAAACCGTCCGCGGATACGGTCGGTGGCGGCTTCGGCTGCGCGGCGCTTGGCGGCGCCGGGATCCAGCAGATCGGCCGAGCGGTCGGCATCCGCTGCGGAACACAGGTCCGACAATCCGGCGCCCAGCAGCCTGTATGGGCCCTTGTTGCCAACCTGGTCGAACAGCCCGCGTGCGGTGCGATAAAGCGTGTCGGCGGTCTGGGTCGGATCGCGCAGCGTCGTCCGTCGCGACAGCAGGGTGAAGTCGGCGCGCTTGAGCTTGAGCGTCACCGTACGGCCCGCAAGCTCCTTGGCTTTGGCCCGGTCGGCAACCTTTTCGCACATCCGCCAGAGGTGCCCGTCCAGCAGGTCGGGATCGCCGGTGTCTTCGTGGAATGTCGTTTCGTTCGAGATGGATTTCATCGGCGCATCGCGGGACACGCGGCGGTTGTCGATGCCGCGCGCGAGGTGCCAGAGCCGGTCGCCCATCGACCCGAACCGCGCGGCAAGGTCGCGGCGGTCCCATCGCCAAAGATCCTCGAAGGTGCGGATGCCGGCCTTGTCGAGCGCCGCCTGTCCCGCAGCGCCCACGCCCCAGATCAGGCGGATTGGCTTGGGGCGCAGGAAGGCTTCGGTTTCGGCCCGGCCGATCACCGAAAACCCGTGCGGCTTGTCGAGGTCGGAGGCGATCTTGGCCAGGAACTTGTTGTGCGACAGGCCGATGGAGCCGGTCAGCCCCAGCTCGTCGCGCATCCGGCGCACCAGCCGGGCGAGCATCGTGGCAGGCGGTGCGCCGTGCAGGCGTTCGGTGCCCGACAGGTCGAGAAACGCCTCGTCCAGCGACAGCGGTTCGATCGCCGGGGTCAGCTCTTCCATCATCGCCCGGATCGCCCGGGATGCCTCGGCATAGGCCTGCATCCGGGGTTTCACGATCACCGCGTCGGGGCAGAGCTTGAGCGCCTGGAACATCGGCATGGCAGAGCGCACGCCGCGGATGCGCGCGATGTAGCAGGCCGTCGACACCACACCACGCCGCCCGCCGCCGATGATCACCGGCTTGTCCGCCAGTTCGGGATTGTCGCGTTTTTCGACCGAGGCATAAAAGGCGTCGCAATCCATGTGCGCAATGCTGAGGTCGCGCAGTTCCGCATGTGCGACGATCCGAGGGCTTCGGCAGACGGGGCAGCGCGGACCGGCATCGAACCCGGTCAGGCAATCGCGGCAGAGGGCGGGCATGGGTCGCAAATCCGGTGGGGGACCTTACGTTCGAAAGTATAGCCCGACGCCGGAGGCGATGCCATGACCCAGAATGACGGCGAGTTCCATGGAGCGAAGCTGCTGCTGTTCCTCGGCGCCCAGCTCTTGGTCATCCGCCGTGATCGGAAGCCGCACATTCCCTGGCCCGGTTACCTCGATTTTCCGGGCGGCGGTCGGGAGGGCGCGGAGACTGCGGTGTCCTGTGTCCTGCGCGAAACGCGGGAAGAGGTCGGGCTCAACCTTCGGCCTGCCGATTTGACCTGGCGCCACGAGCTGCTGCAGCATGACAGGCGCAGCTGGTTCTTTGCGGCAAATATCGAAGAATCGGGTCAGGCGGATATCCGGCTGGGCGACGAAGGCAGCGGCTGGAGGTTGATGGCGCCAAACGCTTACCTTGAGCGGGCGGATGCTATTCCGCATTTCCGCGACGTGCTGCGCCTATATTTGCGTGAAGGTTAAAATTGTGCGCCTGCCGGGGGATCAGCAGGCGCACGTTCGGCCAGAGCCGAACAGGCTGCGATAAGACACCGGGACAGGCGCAGAGCATCACAGCCAAAACTTTGAGTTCAGAGATTCAGGCCGCTTCGCTATGGCCGGTGATCTGGCGCAGCCAATGAGTGAACTGCGGAACGAACCGGGGCTGGCGACGCTCTGTCGCCCGCTTGGCGCTGAGCCGCGCCTGCAAGGCATCGGGTGCGTCAAGCTGGCGAATGGCGGTGTGCCACAGCCCGTCTGTCACCTCGGCAAAGTCGGCGTCGAGTTTCGCGGGATAGGCGGCAGCCACCCGAACGCGGCCTGCATCGGTGTAAAATGTGACCAGCGCTTCGAAGGACTGCGTCATGGCGTTGTAGGTAACGTCGCCAATTTGTGTCTTTGTCTGTGTCATGCTCGTAACCTCAAGGTTGCGTTATGCGAGATTAACGTCACACCCTGAGAAAAAGTTTCAAGCATCTCGAAAACGTGAGCGGACTCAGTGCTTTCGCCCGGCGCAGCCCGTCAGGGCAGTTCGGCAAGGATCGCCTGGGCGGCGGCGCGGGGATCGTCCGACTGCCAGACCGGGCGGCCCACCACGATATGGTCGGCACCGTCGCGGATCGCGGCACCCGGCGTGGCGATGCGTTTCTGATCGCCGGCGGCGGCCCCGGTCGGACGCACGCCTGGCGTCACGATCAGGCGTCCGTCGGCTTCGGGCAGGGCGCGGATCATCGCCGCCTCGTTGGGCGAGGCGATGACCCCGTCGGCCCCGGCGTCAAAGGCGCGGCCGGCGCGGGTTTGCACCAGATCCGCGATGTCGCCGTCGGCGATCAGTGCGGCATCGAGGTCATCGCGGTCCAGCGACGTCAGGATCGTGACCGCAAGAATGCGCATCGACGAACCCGCCGCACCCTGCATGGCCGCGCGCACCACGTGCGGGTCGCCGTGAACCGTCAGGAAATCGATATCGTACTGCGCGAGGCCCCGCACCGCTGCCTCGACCGTGGCGCCGATGTCGAAAAGCTTCATGTCGAGGAAGATGCGTTTGCCGTGATCCTGCTTGAGTTCGTTCGCCAGGGCCAGACCGCCCCCGGTCAGCATGCCGAGACCGATCTTGTAGAACGACACCGCGTCACCCAGCCGGCCGGCAAGATCGAGCCCCGCCAGGGCGTTGGGAACATCGAGGGCGACGATCAGGCGGTCATCGGACATGGCGGCGGCTCCGAAAATCTGAACGGCGCGGTCGCGCCGATTGCGCCGTCCGTAAAGGAAGTCGGGAACGGATTCCAGCCTTCGCTTGTTGGGTCTCCGATAGACCCAGGCCTGCAAGCGATTTTGATGGAGGACAGAATGAGTGATTCCGGACCCGGCACCGACCAGGAACAGTCCAAGACCCAGACGACCAAGAAAGGTGACAGCGGCATGAATTTCCCTGCCATTGCCGCGGGAACGTCCTTTGTCGTCTTCCTGATCATCGCGGCGACGATGACGATGACGCGCGACAACGAGGGTGAGACGCAGCAGGCCGCGAGCATGACGGAAAGCGCCTCCGAAGACGGCTCTTCCGAAGACAGCGCGGCGTCGGAAGGCGAAAGCGGCGGCACCGAGATGGCCGCGAATGACAGCGAAGAGAGCGGGTCCGCGGACGGCTCTGACAGCGAAATGGCAAGTGCGGACGAAGGCGGCGGCGAGAGCGAAGCCGCCTCTGCTTCTGAGAGCAGCAACGGCGATGAAGCGGCTTCCGCAAGCAGCGAAGAGAGCGGCGATACCGAAGGCGACGAGTCCGAGACGGCCTCTGCATCCCAGGATGGTGGCCAAGAAACCGCTGCATCTGATGAAGGTGCCGGCGATACAG
>Ga0208934_1000537_pt1 | contig 17301 bp, 14 predicted proteins | sample MalvirDeepMed_s2_FD_184243 | JGI IMG/M metagenome (GOLD analysis project Ga0208934, IMG submission 184243) | Marine viral communities from the Global Malaspina Expedition - Malaspina viral metaG DeepMed_s2 (SPAdes) (version 2) | ecosystem: Environmental > Aquatic > Marine > Oceanic | place... | reverse complement strand
AGAGGTACGTGAGCTGGGTTTAGAACGTCGTGAGACAGTTCGGTCCCTATCTGCCGTGGGTGTAGGATACTTGAGAGGAGTTGCCCCTAGTACGAGAGGACCGGGGTGAACGATCCACTGGTGGACCTGTTATCGCGCCAGCGGTAGTGCAGGGTAGCTATGATCGGACAGGATAACCGCTGAAGGCATCTAAGCGGGAAGCCCCCCTCAAAACAAGGTATCCCTGAGGACCGTGGTAGACCACCACGTCGATAGGCCGGAGATGTAAGCGCAGCAATGCGTTCAGTTGACCGGTACTAATTGTCCGATAGGCTTGATCTGATCCGGAAGAAGGCTGACTGCCCTTCCAGACCAGAAGCATACATCCCAGTGATACTTGACTTGGACCCTATCCGGCGCACAACGCGCCGGGCATGGGCTTTTCCTCGGTTTGGTGGTCATAGCACGAGCAAAACACCCGGCTCCATTCCGAACCCGGTCGTTAAGTGCCGTAGCGCCGATGGTACTGCGTCTCAAGACGTGGGAGAGTAGGTCGCCGCCAAACCTAGAAAAAGCCCCAACGTATCTCTCATTCGATGAAACAAAAGCACCGCGGGGTGGAGCAGTCCGGTAGCTCGTCAGGCTCATAACCTGAAGGTCATAGGTTCAAATCCTATCCCCGCAACCAAGTTACACGAAATTGCTCCCCGAACGGCGCCGGTCTCTTCCGGCGCCGATTTTCGTGGTATCTGACCTGCCACAGGAGTTTTTCTCCAGGTTCGATTAGAGTCCGGCCTGACCTGCCACGGGATTTTTCCTCCACCGTCGATTAGAGTCCGACCCAACTTGAGGACGGACAATGAAGCGAACGAGATTCACGGACGATCAGATCATCGGCATCCTGGGCGAGCATGAGGCTGGCGCGAAGTGCGCGGACCTGTGCCGCAAGCATGGCATGTCGGAAGGAACCTTCTACAACTGGAAGGCCAAGTTCGGCGGCATGACGGTGTCGGAAGCAAAGCGGCTGAAGACGCTCGAGGATGAGAACGCGAGATTGAAGAAGCTGCTGGCCGAGCAGATGCTGGACCTGGCTGCGATGAAGGAGCTGGTTTCAAAAAAGTGGTGACGCCCGCTGTGAAGCGCGAGGCTGTCGCGCACCTGAAGGCCCTGCTCGGGCTTTCGGAACGGCGGGCGTGTCGGGCTGTGGGGGCGGATCGCACAATGATCCGCTATCAGGCGCAGCGCGCACCGGACACGGAGCTGCGCGGTCGGCTGCGGGACTTGGCGAATGAACGTCGCCGATTTGGCTATCGGCGGCTCTTCGTCTTGTTGCGCCGCGAGAGCGAGCCGTCCGGGATCAACCGGATCTATCGGCTCTACCGCGAGGAAGGTCTGACGGTGCGCAAACGGAAGGCCCGGCGCAAGGCCGTCGGAACACGGGCGCCGATCCTGGTCGAGGCGCGGCCCAATGCGCGCTGGTCTCTGGATTTCGTCCATGACCAGTTCGCCAACGGGCAGCGCTTCCGTGTCCTCAACGTGGTCGACGACGTCACGCGCGAATGCCTGGCTGCGGGCTGCGATCCCGGATACTTCAATCTCGGGACGCCGCGTGGCGCGTGAACTGACGGCCCTGATCGAGCGCCGCGGAAAGCCCGGCATGATTGTCAGCGATAATGGGACGGAACTGTCCAGTAACGCGATCCTGCGGTGGTGTTCCGAGCACCGGATCGAATGGCACTACATCGCGCCGGGCAAGCCCATGCAGAACGGCTTCGTCGAGAGTTTCAACGGGCGGATGCGCGACGAGTTGCTCAACGAGACCATGTTCCGCAACCTGGCACACGCGCGCGTCGTGATCGCCGCATGGGCCGACGACTACAACACCGAACGCCCGCATTCGGCCCTGGATTACCAGACCCCGGCTGACTACGCGCTGACCCTCACCGCCGCAATCGCCCGCCCCGTTGCGCGAGACGAAAGCTCCGCGCGTCGGGCGATTGCACAACCCGCGCCAATCGGCGTAAACACCAACCGGACTCCGGTCGCGGCTGGATGAAAGTTCAGTGGCAGGTCATTGAGGACGGGTCAGGTCTTGGCGCCGCGCGACATCCGCCACGGTCGCCCCTGCGACACGGACCTCCAGGAGCACGCCGAGCTTCTGATCATCGGACCAACGCCGCCGCCGTAACGACGGAGTATAAGATCTACGCATAAAGGCGGGCAGGCGGCCTCAATCGGGTGCTTACTCTAAATCTACTGTAAAATCCTGCTTTGCGTTCTCATTATTTGCGCTTGCCGCGAGGTCGTATAGGCCCCTCTGGCATACGTGGTGCAGCTTGGCTCCGTGGGGTGGTATAGATCTCTTCTAAAATATGATGTCGCTTATTACTTCTGAACTATATCCGAGGCCCAGAAGATAGTCGTCGACTTGTTCGGCGCTTTGATAGTTCGCGTATTGAATGTTGCCATCGGCATGCATCAACGCTCGCAGATACGCCGTGCCATCTTCGAGGCGGAAATATATTTCCTGCAAACCATCGCCGTCAAAATCGAAAGCATCCACAAGGGTAAGATTGCCCGTTCTTAAATCATTTTCAAACCGGGTTTGACTGTCATGGTCTGATCCTTTCTCTACCTGCCCTGAAGCAACGAGGGGGTCAATATATATGCCCACAACACGTGTCTCGCCGTTTTCACCATGATTGTCGAAGTCAACCGACCCATTTTCATCGGGGCCAACCGTAGCCCATCTTCCAAGAGTCGGATTTATATAAATAAGCTCCGCGTCGCCATCGAATTGGACGTCTGCCGTGCCCACAAGCCGCCATTCGGATTCCGCGCCGAATTCGTTTCCATCGAAATCACGGAGTGAAGATAATAGTTCGCTTGGGATTTTTGAGCAGTGTGTTGCCCGATTTTCATAACCGTCTTGAACGGGATATGTTGATATATCCGCACCCTCAAAACTCTCTATATTCACTGCGGTGGCAATTAAGCGGCCTTCTTCGTGGCGGCCATCAAGAGTATGGTTTATAAAAGCTAATTTCTCTCCGTGTCTATATATTGAATAATCACTCGCGTTTCCGGGCAAATCGAGATTATCAATTCCTGCGCGGCCATCTACATGGCCTGCGAAGATCTCGTATCCATCAGTTCCATCCGCACCAATCTCAAAATTATCCTCACTGGAGCTTCCGATGTAGTCAGCATGCTTATCATAAACGTCTTTCTCTCCCACGATCTCACCCAATTCTCGGGATATGGCAGAGCGGAGATCGCTCCATTCTATTTCTATTCCGTCGGCGAAAATGTATTTCTCAATATGCCGCCCCATATCGCCAATCTTAAGTTCTCCAGTTGCTTCGCCTTCGTTCCATACCAAGCTTATGGCAGTTTTGAGATGGTCGCCTTGGTATGAATAGACTAACGAAAGATCTGATGATTTCAGATCTTTGAAAATTATAGTGTCTCGGCCTTGTCCTGCGCCTTCGAAACGATTGTCAATGAGTACTTTCCCTTGTTCTCTAAAGTATATGTACGTGTCATTTCCATCTTGGCCGGATACAAATTGCCACGTACCGTCGCCGGCTTGCGCATCTATCCTGTCATTACCCTTTCCTCCCCATATTCTGTCTGCGCCAGCGCCACCAAAGATTCGGTCAGATCCGGCGCCGCCAAAAATTTCTTCATCCGAATCTATGCCCCTAAGAGTGTTTGCCCCACTAGTCCCATATATATACTCTATCACATCGCTCGTTGCGGAGTCCAACTGCTTCGCGCGCCCATAAACTGCCTGCATTCTTTCAATGTCGGCGTTCGATATTTCAGAGCTATACGATAGAGTATGGTACATAATAGAGTTTGGGTCATTGCTGTGGCCTGCCCCTAAAGCGTGACCAATTTCGTGTAACACCAGCTTGTAAAATAGCTTTGGATCGTCTAATGATGCCGGGTTGAAGTCTGCTTTATCAATTTTTATTTCGGAATCATAAATCCTCGAAGATTTGTGCGATGTTGTTGTTTCGCCGCCAAATCCACCTTTTCCGTCAATGTGCGTCCAAGTGAAAGATATATCAGCCGATGCGCCTTCGCTGACTTCGCTGAAGTTTAAATCGATGAATTCGCCCCAGGTGGCAAATGCGTGTTTAATGATATTTTTATATGATCCATTACTGCCGTCTAAGTAGTCAGTTAAGCAGCTACATTGATCGGTAATTTCCCAAGAAATATCGTTGTTTTTCCACGCCCTCATTTTCTTTCCCCTGTCCCTTAGAAAAATCTCGCCCGTGAAAGGTTGGGCATGAGATTCGAGGAAACAGGGTCGCTTGCGTGAATTAACCTAGGGTAAAAACTCCACTGCTATATGTCAGGCATTTAAGGTTTACGCGGGATTAATTAGGATCAGGTCGTCGACCGTGCGTTCGGTTGGATTGCTTGGCAGGCATCCAACTGCTGCCGCACAGCGAACTGGTTCAATTATGATATCGCGCTGCGCGTGCGCGGCGCGATGCAGATCTTGATGTATTGAATAGAGTGGCTGGCGCTGGATGAAGCGCGCCTTTAGCGTTTGTGAAAATTCGCCGATGCCATCACCCGATTATTTGGCGGCGGGGGTAACAAGCCCGCATCGGCCTCATCCTGCGCTCAGCGACGGAACCGTCCGAAACCTTCGCCGTCCAACTCGGCTAAACTGGCAACTTTCGCAGGCCAACTTCTGTTCAGTTGGGTGTATCGGGGGCAGAGCAACCTGATAGATGCTAGCGTTCGCTGCCTGTATCTTACAGTTACCGCAAGTTTTCGTACGAATAGTCACGACTCGTTAACCTTCTTTGTGTGAAGCAGGCTTCAACCGCAGCGGAACGGACGCATGGCTAGTCAAAACGAGCTCATACTCAAGAATGAAGCGCTTTATTTAGGCTATACGTAAGAGAACCAAGATGTTGCAGGATAAGAAACGCTTGACCCCGGCTCGAACCGGCACCCCCGCCACCCGCGAAGAGATCGACATCTTCGCCCTGCTGGGGGCGCTTTGGCGGGGCAAGGTCACCGTACTGGCCTGCATGATCGTCGCCCTTGGCCTCGGGGCCTATTACGCCTTCGTGGTGGCCACGCCGAAATATGCGTCCGCCGCCGCGCTTGCGCTGGAACTGCGCAACGAGCCGGTGGTGGATATCGAAGCTGTGGTCGGCGGTGCCTCGACCGAGGATGCGGCGATGAACACCGAGGTCGAGGTCATCCGTTCACGCGAGATCCTGACCGAACTGGTCCGACAGATGGACCTGACCGACGACCCCGAATTCAACGAGGCGTTGCAGCCGGAGCCGCTGTTCACGATCGATCCGATCATTCTGGCCGTGCGTGCAGCCCTGGGAGGCGAGACCGATCCAGAGCCGATGATTCCGCCCGAGGAAGCCGAACTGATCGCCACCGTGGACGAGGTGCGCGAGGCGATTTCGGCCTCGGTCCAGCGTAATACCTATATCTTCGACATCACCGTCACGACCGGCCATCCGCTGAAATCCAGGCACATGGCGAACCGGTTGGCCGAGATCTATATCGCCGACCAGATGGGGCAGAAGTTCGCGGCCACGGAAACGGCGGTCGAATGGCTGTCCGAGCGGGTTTCCGAGCTGGGGATCGAGCTGCGCAATCAGGAAGATCGTCTGAAGCTGTTCCGCACCGAAACGGACTTGGTCAGCCTGGAAACGGTCGAGGCGCTGAACCGCCAGTTGGCGGATGCACGCGACCGGTTGGCCTCGGCCCGGGCCGAGGTTTCGGTGGCCGAGGCCGGGCTGGAGCGCGTGGCAGAGCTGCGCGCGGCCGGCGATACGGCCGGACTGGCCGAGGTCTTCGGGGACCCGGCCCTGAACCGGCTGGTTGCGGGGGGGCAAACCGCGACCGCCAGGATCGAGACCCTGACCACCCGGGACGAGACCGCATTGACCCGGTTGCGCCAGCAGACTGAAACGCTGGAAAATTCGGTTGCCCGCCTGGAAGCCGACGTTCTGCGCCAGTCGGAATCCCTGTCCGAGTTCGAGCAGCTCGAACGCGAGATCGAGGCGACCCGCACCCTCTACGAGACGTTCCTGACCCGCCTGAAGGAAACCACGGTGCAGCGGGGCCTGCAGCAGGCCGACAGCCGCATCCTGTCGGCGGCGGTGCCCGGCACCTATATCGCGCCGCGCAAGGGCGTGCTTCTGATCCTGGCGGGCACGCTGGGGCTTCTGGTGGGGGCGGCGCTGGTCTTCGTGCGGCAGTTCCTGAACAAGGGCTACCGGGCGGCGGACGAGCTCGAGGCGGATACCGCGCGGCCGATCATCGGTCAGATCCCGATCATGCCCATCAAGCGGCGCGACCAGCTTCTGACCTATCTCAACGACAAGCCCACATCCCCCGCGGCCGAGGCGATCCGCAACCTGCGCACCTCGATCCTGCTGTCCTCGCCGGACAGGCCCCCGCAGGTCATCATGTCGACCTCGTCCCTGCCGGGCGAGGGCAAGACCACGCAGGCGATTTCGCTGGCGCACAACCTGGCGGGCCTGGGCAAGAAGGTGGTCCTGATCGAAGGCGACGTGCGGCGCCGTACGCTGGACGAATATTTCCGCAGCAGCGCCGGCAAGGAAGGGCTGGTGACCGCGATGAACCGCGGCAACGGCGATATCGCCGACCTGGTGATCCGCGATCCGCGCTTCGACGTGGACGTCCTTCTGGGCGAGCGCAGCAAGGTGAACGCGGCCGACCTGTTCTCGTCCGACCTGTTCCGCAACTTCCTGGACGGGCTGCGGGCCACCTACGACTACGTGGTGATCGACACCCCACCGGTTCTGGTGGTGCCCGACGCCCGGGTGATCGGTCAGCACGCGGACACCATCGTCTTCAACGTGGCCTGGGACCGGACCGGCCGGGCCCAGGTGCGTGAGGCGCTGCGCCAGCTTGCGACGGTCAACCTGGACACCAGCGGCCTGGTGCTGACCCAGATCAATGGCGCGGCGATGAAGCGCTACGGCTATGGCGGGAAATACGGGGCCTACGGCACGTACGGGTCGTCCTATTACGATGCGTAAGGTTCTAGCAGGCTGCTGAAGAAATTAGACTGAAAGGACGCTGTTCTTGCCAGCGTGATCTGAGAGGGGAGCTCGGCGGCTGCGGAGGTCGCGTTTTGGGGGCTCCGTTCTCAGGCGGCAAGGAGTTTCGGCAGCCTAGCCGAGGCGCGGATCGTCATCGAGGAATGGCGCAAGCACTACAATATAAAGCGCCTGCACTTATCACTGGGTTATCGGTCGCCAGTCACCCCAACCGTAGCTCTCAGCCCGTCATGCACAAAGACTAAAGCCGGACCACTTCATGGGGGCAGTGGTCTTGCCCCCGTTTCACTGGACACTCAGGCGGTTGCGATTTGAGCTCGGATGAACTCGCGAGGCGAGCGCATCTTCAGCGCTGAGTGCGGGTGACTTGTGTTGTAGTCCTCGAACCACCCGGCAATCAAGTCGAGGACGGTGGCAGCGTCGGGCAGCGGCGTAACCTGCACGTAGTCACGCTTCAGGGTCTTCACGAATGCCTCCGCTACGCCGTTGCTTTCTGGGCTCCTCACCGGCGTGAAGCAGGGCTTCAGCCCGAGCTGACGCGCAAAGATGCGTGTGTCGTGCGCGGTGTAGGGCGAGCCATTGTCGCTGAGCATTTCGACGGGATGCGGCGCGCGATAGCCTCCGAACCGGGCCTCGACGGCCTCCAGCATCATGTCGCGAACATCCGAGCCGCTGATGCCGGCGCCCGCCACGGCGCGCCAAGAGATGACCTCGCGGTCGTGCGCGTCGATGATGAACGCGCCGCGGATGATCTCCTTGTTCCAGCAGGTGAACTCGAACCCATCGGAGCACCAGCGAAGGTTCGAGCGTATCGCCACGACCTTGCCGTCGTGGACGCGCTCGGGCCGCTCGGCATGTGTCCGTGCCAGCAGAAGGCCATGGGCCTGCATGATGCGATACACACGCTTATGGTTCGCAAGCACCGCGCCGTCCGCCCGCAGCCGACGGTTCAGAAGCGCCGTGATGCGGCGGTAGACATAGGTCGACCGCGCCGCCACCAGTGCCTCGATCAACGGCAGCAGCGCCGCGTCTTGCGCCTTGTGATAGCGCCGCCGCGGCTTTGCGCTCCCGCTCAGCCGGACATGCAGGTTCGAGCGGGAGACGCCCAGGGTCTCGGCCACGGCCGTCACCGGGAACCGCCCTTCGGCTGCGACTGCGCGAGCCACGTCCGTTTTTTTAGCGCGACTTGTCCAGCGCCTCCTTGAGGATCTCGACCTCGAGCGTCTTGCGGCCGAGCTGGCGCTCAAGCTCGCGGATACGATCCTCCATCTGCCGGACGGCACGATTGCTGGTCACATCGTCATCCTCGGACACGGCCACCGCTCCTCCGTCCAGCATCAGACGACGCCAACGATACAGCAGGTTGGGAGCCACGCCATTCCGCCGCGCGACGACCGAGATGCTGGCGCCGTCCTCCAACGTCTCCTCGACGATCCGCAGCTTCTCTGTGGCAGGCCAGCGGCGTCGGCGGCCGCCATCGGTGATGATCTCTATCTCAGACATAAGCACGTGCTCAAGCATATGCCTAAGCCTCCATGGCTATGCCCGGGTGTCCTGTCGAAACGGGGGCCAGTTCAGCGTGCTCGTATGTGCGGTGTGCGGTCGGGAATGGTGAATAATACAAAAGAGGTCTTCGACCTAGCGCTTTACGGTCAAAACCCATAGCCGGTATATGATGTTAGCTGCAAGCTCGTTGGCCAAGTAAGGTAGTCCCTAAAAACCGGACACTGACGGAAGCTCTAATTTACTGTCTACTGATCTTCACCACGAAAGAGATCGAAGATGTCGAAAAGCAAACAGCACGCCCTGAGATCAAGGCGCGGTCCATGCGGGCGACGGATCGCCGCGAGGCATTCCCGCGTGACGTCGTTGACCACGTTGGGAACCCCAAAGCGCTAGCCAATGGCGAAATGGTTGTGAGCGAAATCCTGCGATCCCGCCGCCCGACAGTCGATTGCGAAGCAATTTGCCGAAAGGGGCTGCGCATTTGGCTTCGCGGACTTCCGAGAAAGACTTGTTCGTAGTCTTGCTCATGATGCTCCACCCTACTCAGGAGTTGAAGCCTCCGGCAAACCCGGCGCGGTTCACCCCCGAGCAAGCTTTCAGGTGCCGCGACAGCCTCGCGCTTCACAGCCGGCGTCCCCGCTTTTCAAACCAGTTCTTTCACCGCTGCGCGATCCAGCATCTTCTTCAGCTTCGCGTTCTTGTCCTTGAGTGCCTTTAGTCGCTTCGCTTTCGACACCGTCATGCCGCCGAACCTAACCTTCCAGTTGTACAAAGCGTCCTCCGACTGACCTGCTTGTATCACCGGTCCACGCGCTTCGGGTCTGGGTACTCGGCTAGGATGCCGATGATCTGCTCGTCCGTGAACCTGGCTCGCTTCGTCGTCCGTCTCCTCTGTCGAGGAACAGACTAACCTTAGAGTGGGGAGGTTTCAGGGGAGCAGGTCAGGCGCAAAAGCCCATTATGAGTGTCCGCTCAAACGGGCAGGATCGATATTTACGCAAGATTTTAACACATTCTTCAGCTTGTCGGGGGAACACCGAGGAAAGGCCCAAACGGTTAGTGGTGAAATGGACAAGCTGTACCGACGTTTGACGCGACTGCCCCGGCGGGCAAAGTGGCTGCTGTTTCTAGGGCTCGACATGGCCTTGGCCCCGGTGGCGCTGTTCTTCGCCGTTTCGCTGCGATACGGGATGACCGCCCCGTGGGAGCCTGTGTCACGCTCTGTTCCGGTCTTCGTGCTGGTGGCCTTGGCGGCGCCGGTCGTGGCGCTGGCCCTGTCGGTGCACCGGATCAAGCTGCAGAATCTGGAACTGCGGGCCATCGGCCGGCTGGGGGCCGCGGCGGCCATCCTGGCGGTGATCGCGGTGGTGGCCAGCTACATGCTGCGGACCGGCACGCCGCGCAGCGTGCCGGTGATCTTCGGGGCGGTCTATTTCGTCATGATCCTGGCCGCGCGGTCGGGGGTCCTGGGCACGCTGTCGCTGATCCGTGACCTGACCGGCGGGCGGGCCCCGGTCGTGATCTACGGCGCCGGGTCCGAGGGCGTGCAGATCGCCACGGCGCTGCGCGCGTCCGACACGCTGCGCCCGGTGGCCTTCGTCGACGACAACGCAGCCCTTCAGGGTCTGCAGATCGCAGGGCTCCGGGTGCACCACCCGGCCGACCTGGCGCGTTGCGCCGCCCGGCACGAGGGGGTGCGCGTGGTGCTGGCGATCCCGCACCTGGACGCCCCCCGGCGCGAGACGATCGCCGCTGGCCTGCGCGACCAGGGCCTGGACGTGCTGATGCTGCCCAGCCATGCCGAGCTTCTGGGCGGCGGCACCATCGAGAAGAAGCTGCGCCCCGTCCGCCCCGACGAGCTTCTGGGCCGCGACAAGGTGGACCTGGACGTGCCCGCCGTCGCCAAGGCCTATGCCGGGCGGGTGGTCATGGTCACGGGCGCGGGCGGGTCCATCGGGTCCGAGCTGTGCCGCCAGCTGCTGGATTGCCATCCCAGCCGGATCGTCCTGTTCGAGCATAGCGAGTTTGCGCTCTACGAGATCGACCGCGAGCTGCGCGCGCTGTGCCCCGCCGGCTCCGAGATCGACATCCGCACCCGTCTGGGATCGGTGACCAACGCGGCGCGCGTCGCCTCGGTCATGGCCGAGGACGCGGTCGAGTTCGTGCTGCACGCCGCCGCCTACAAGCATGTTCCCCTGGTCGAGGAAAACGAGCTGGAGGGCGCGCGCAACAACGTGCTGGGTACCCGGATCGTGGCCGAGGCGGCGATCGCCGCGGGGGTCGAGCGGTTCGTCCTGGTGTCGACCGACAAGGCGGTCCGGCCGACCAACATCATGGGCGCCACCAAGCGCCTGGCCGAACTGGTGGTGCAGGATCTGCAAAGCCGGTCGGGCGGGACCCGGCTGGCGATGGTACGGTTCGGCAACGTGCTGGGCTCGTCCGGGTCGGTGCTGCCGCTGTTCCAGAAGCAGATCGAGCAGGGCGGCCCCGTCACCGTCACCCATCCCGAGGTGACGCGTTTCTTCATGACCATCCCCGAGGCCGCGCGCCTGGTGCTGCTGGCCGGTGCCTTCGCGCGGGGCGGCGATGTCTTCGTGCTGAACATGGGCCAGCCCATGCGGATCGTCGAGATCGCCCGGCGGATGATCGAACTGTCGGGGCGGGAGGTCCGCTCGGACGCCCATCCCGACGGGATCGGAATCGAGATCACCGGCCTGCGCCCGGGCGAGAAGCTCTACGAGGAGCTGCTGATCGACGATGACGGTCTGATCGCCACCCCCCACCGCAAGATCCTGCGCGCCGAAGAAGAAAGCCTGTCGCAGATCGAGACGGCCGCCATGCTGCGCGAGATCTCCGGCGCGGTCGAGGCGGGCGATACCGCGCGCCTGCGTGCGGGAATCCATCACTATGTCCGGGGCTACCACATCCCCGCCGCTGTCGCAGCGCAAGCCTGACCGGGAAAGAGAGCATGACACCTCAAGACCAGGACCGGACGATCCGGCGCGTCCTCATCACCGGCGGCACGGGCTCGTTCGGCAAGACCATGTTGCGCGGCCTTCTGGACCGCGGCGTCCCCGAGATCCGCATCCTCAGCCGCGACGAGGAGAAGCAGGACGCCTTGCGCAACCAGCTGCGCGACGACCGCGTGCGCTATTACATCGGCGACGTGCGCGACCGGGACGCGGTCGAGCGGGCGATCGCCGGGGCGGACTGCGTCTTTCACGCCGCCGCGCTGAAGCAGGTGCCGTCCTGCGAGTTCTTCCCGCATGAGGCGGTGCGCACCAACATCATCGGGTCCGAGAACGTGATCCGCGCAGGCATCCGGGCCGGCGTGCGCAGCCTGGTGTGCCTGTCGACCGACAAGGCGGTGTTCCCGGTCAATGCCATGGGCATGTCGAAGGCCCTGATGGAAAAGACGGCCCAGGCCGCCGCGCGCGATCTGGGGCCGGGGGCCGACACGACGATCTCGTGCGTGCGCTACGGCAACGTGATGTATTCGCGCGGCTCGGCCATTCCGCTGTTCGTGCGTCAGATCAGGGACGGCACCCCGATCACGGTGACCGAGCCGACGATGACGCGCTTCCTGATGCCGCTCAGCGCCAGCGTGGCCCTGGTCGAACATGCCTTCCGAAATGCACGGCAAGGCGACATGTTCATCCGCAAGGCGCCGGCCTCGACGATCCTCGACCTGGTCGAAGCCCTGAAGCAGCTGTTCGACGCGCCCGACCACCCGGTCGAGATCATCGGCTGGCGTCATGCCGAAAAGCTGTACGAGACGCTGGCCAGTGCACAGGAACTGACCAGTTCCGAGGACATGGGCGCGTATTACCGCATCCTGATGGATACGCGGGATCTGAACTACAAAGCCTATTTCAGCGAGGGCGACCCCGAGACGGCCGCCATCGAGGATTACCATTCCCACAACACCGAACGGCTGGACGTGGAAGGGGTGAAGGCCCTTCTTCTGACCCTGCCGGAGATCCGGGCCGAACTGGGTCTGGATGCGCTAGACTACGGCCAGAAAGGCACCGAGGTATGACCATGGCGGATGTGACGAACCAGAAATCCCTTGCGCTGCGGGTGAAGGGTGCGATCGGGCACGGCGCCTGGCGGCGGCTGACCCGGCCCGTGGCCTGGGGACTGAAGAAGATGCCGGCAAGCGCGCTCTACCGTGCGGGCCTGGCGATCCGGCGCGGATCCTACCCCTATTCGACGATCTCGGAAGGCGACGTGGTGGTGCAGGTGGGCGCGCCCAGCGACCTTTTGCGGATCGGGCGGTCGCGGGCGGTCTATTTCGCGATGCTGGTGGGGCCGAAGGGCCATCTTTTCGTGTTCGAGCCCGAGCCCACCAGTGCCGCCGCGATGGAGGCTTACCTGCGCGAGGCGGGCCTGTCGGACCGGGCCACGGTGATTGCCAAGGGCTGCTGGTCCGAGGATCGGACCCTGCGCTTCTGGTCCAATCCCGATCACCCGGCCTCGAACCTGCTGGAGGACGTGTCCGAGTGGCCCGAGGACGAACTGCGCGCCCGCGGCTATCGCCCCAGCGACGTGCCCGTGACCACCATCGATGGCACGCTGTCGGCCGCCGGGGTGGGCGAAGTGCGGCTGGTCAGCGTGACCACCAACGGGTCCGAGGAAGAGATCCTGACCGGTGCCACCGACACCCTGTCGCGCACCGGGTTCCTGGCCCTGGCCGAGACCGGCCCCGCGATCCATGCCCTGTCCGAGCGGTTCGGCTTCGAGAACATCGCGCTGGACGATCGCGGCTTCACCTCGCGCCGCAAGCCGGGCTGAGCGCCCATGAAGATCGTCGTCACCGGGGCAGGGGGGCTGATCGGCTGGCATGCCCATGCCCGGCTGCATGCCGCCAACTGCGCCGCCGCGTTTCGCGGCGAGACGCGGCCCTGGGACATCGTGGCGCTGGACCGCGCGGCGTTCCAGGACGACGCGCGGCTGGCGGGTGCGCTGACAGGCGCGGATGCGGTGCTGCATTTCGCGGGCGTGAACCGCGGCCCGGAGGCCGAGGTCGAGGCCGCCAACCCCGCCATAGCGACCCGTCTGGTCGAGGCAATCCGCAGCGCAGGCAGCGATCCGCACGTGGTCCATGCCAATTCGGTCCATGCCGGTGGGGCCACGGCGTATGGACGCTCGAAAGCCTCTGCACACCAAATCTTGTCTCTGAATCTGGCTTCAGTGACTGATCTAGTGTTGCCACACATCTTCGGTGAAGGCGCGCGACCGTTCTACAACAACGTCACCGCGACCCTGATCGATCGGATCCTGTCTGGTGAGACGCCCGAGCTGAACCCCGACGGACAGGTCCACCTGCTGCATGCGGGCGCAGCCGCCGATCATGCCATCGCCGCCGTGGTGCAGGGCGCGCAGGGCCGCATCGACCCGCAGGCGCGCACCCTGTCCGTCCCGGACCTGTTCGACCGGATCCGCGGCTTCCACGCGCTTTACACCGCCAACATCTTCCCCGACCTGTCGGACCCGTTCGACACAGCACTCTTCAACGCCTATCGCTTCGCCACCTATCCGGGGGGCTGGCCGCGGTCGCTGACGCTGAACACCGACGCGCGCGGCACCCTGTTCGAGGCGGTGAAGGGCGGCGGCGGCGGGCAGAGCTTTCTGTCGACCACGAAACCGGGCGTGACCCGCGGCGATCACTTCCACCTGTCGAAGGTGGAACGCTTCCTGGTGGTGCAGGGCGAGGCCGTGATCCGCATGCGCCGGGTGCTGACGGGCGATGTCTGGGCCTGCCGCGTCTCGGGCGCCGCACCGCAGGTGGTGGACATGCCCACGCTTCATACCCATTCGATCGAGAATGTGGGGCAGGGGGATCTGCTGACCCTGTTCTGGACCCACGACCTGTTCGACCCCGCCCATCCCGATACCTATGCCGACAAGGTGCTGCCGTGACCCTCAAGGTAATGACGATCCTCGGAACCCGCCCCGAGATCATCCGGCTTGCCCGCGTGATGGACCGGCTGGACCGCTATGCCGATCACGTCCTGGTCCATACCGGCCAGAACTGGGACTACGAGCTGAACGAGGTCTTCTTCGAGGATCTGGGCGTGCGCAAGCCCGACCATTTCCTGGGCGTGGGCGGTGGCACCCTGGGCGAGACCTTGGGCGGCATCCTGACGGGGGCCGAGAAAGTGCTGGCCGCCGAGCGCCCCGAGGCGGTGCTGATCCTCGGCGACACGAACTCGGCCATCTCGGCGATCATGGCGCGGCGGATGAAGATCCCCGTCTATCACATGGAGGCGGGCAACCGGTCCTTCGACCTGAACGTCCCCGAGGAGACCAACCGCCGGCTGGTCGACCACATCGCCGATTTCAACCTGGTCTATACCGAACATGCCCGGCGGCATTTGCTGTCCGAAGGGTTGCCGCACCGGCGCATCACCCTGACGGGCAGCCCCATGCGCGAAGTGCTGGACCACTACCGCCCCCGGATCGAGGCGTCGGACGTGCTGGCCCGGCTGGGTCTGAGCCCGCAGGGCTACTTCATCGTCTCGCTGCACCGGGAAGAGAACGTCGACAGCCCTGCCCGGCTGGCCTCGCTGGTGGGCGCACTGAACGCGCTGGTGGCAAAGCACGACATGCCGGCCATCGTGTCGACCCATCCGCGCACCCGCAAGCGGCTGGAGGCGGCGGATCTGACCTTCGACGACCGCGTCCAGTGGTCGAAGCCCTTCGGGTTCCACGATTACAACCACCTGCAGATGCAGGCCTTCTGCGCGATCTCGGATTCGGGCACCATCGCCGAGGAGGCGGGGATCCTAGGCTTTCCCGCGATCACGCCGCGCGACGCCATCGAGCGGCCCGAGGCGCTGGATACCGGCACGATCATCGTCACGGGGCTAGACCAGGGCGCGATCCTTGCGGGCGTCGAGGCCGCGACCCGCGCCTTCGCCGAGCGCGAGGCCGAAGGCCGCCCCCACCCGGTGCCGGCCGATTACTGCATTCCCGACACCTCGACCCGGGTGGTGAACCTGGTCCTCGGCACCGCGCGGCTGTCGAACCAGTGGGACGGGATCCGCGGCTGATGGCCCATGTGCTGATCGTTCACCGCTATTTCTGGCCCTCGAACCTGTCGACCTATGCCGAGATGCTGCGCGACATCGCCGAGACGCACCTGGCCGCCGGCGACCGGGTCTCGATCTGCACCGCCTGGGCCGACGACGCGGAACGCGCGGCGCGCGAGGCGTGGGCCCGTGATGCGGGCGTCGACCTGCATCACATGGCGCTGGTTCCCGACCGGGGGCGGCATCCGCTGGGGCGGCTTGGAGCGATGGCCCGGTTTTCCGCCTTCGCGCTGCGCACGGCCATGAAACTGGGCCCCGAGGCGATCACCGTCACCTCCTATCCGATCCTGACGCCGGCCTTTCCGTTGACCTTGTGGGCGCGGGCGAAGGGAGTCCGGCAACTGTACCACGTGCAGGACATCTTCGTGCAGAACCTGCGGTCCTCGGGGGGGTGGCGCGGCCGGGTGGCGCGGCTGCTGGCCCCGGTCGAACGCGCGATCCTGCGCGGATCGGATGCCGTGGTGACCCTCAGCGGGGACATGAAGGCGTCGCTGGGCGGGGGCGCGCGCATCCTCGTGCGGCAGAACTATACCCCCAACAGCGCGGCGCTGGGGGCGGCGCAGGGGGGCGATCCGGTGCTGGTCTATGCCGGCAACATGGGCGTCTTGCAGAACCTGCCGCATTTCCTGCGCGCGGCGGCCATCGCGCGGACGCAGGTGCCGTTCCGGGTACTGATGCTGGGCGGCGGATCGATGCTGGGGCGGCTTCGGGACATGGTCCGCGACGAGAAGATGGAGTTCGTCGACTTCCAGGGGGTCGTACCCCGCGACGAGGCGGCGCGGATCGTGGCGGGCTGCGATATCGGCGTGGTCTCGGCCAAGGCGGGTCTTTTCAGCTATGCCTATCCCAGCAAGGTCTTCACCTACTGGGCCTCGGGCCTGCCGGTGCTGGTCCTGGCCGAGCCCGGGGGCGCCGTCGCCGCCGAACTGGCCGCCGAGGGGCTGGGCCGTGCCGGCGATCCGGCCGATCCCGCGAAGCTGGCGCAGACCATCGTGGCCATGGTCGAAGACGTGCAGGCCAGCCCCCCCGACCGCGCGGCCCTGGCCGCCCGGGTCGACGCCCGCTATGGCCGCGCCGCGTTTCTGGACGATTACCGCGACCGGATCCGCCCCGCCTGGCTGGGGGATGCGGCATGACCCCGCCTCCCGTCATCCTGATCGGTGCCGCGCGGTCGGGCACCAAGATCCTGCGCGATATCCTGGCGGCCCCCGCAGGCGTCGCCGCCGTGCCCTATGACGTGAACTATGTCTGGCGCTACGGGGCGGGGGATCTGCCCCATGACGTGCTGGACCCGGACGCCCTGACCGAAAAGCGCCGCGCCTTCATCCGCGCCACGCTGCCGCGCCTGGCGCATGCGCGCCCCGGCGACGTTCTGGTGGAAAAGACCGTGTCGAACACCCTGCGCGTGCCCTTCGTGGACCGCGTCTTCCCCGAGGCGCGCTTCGTCCACCTGATCCGCGACGGGCGCGACGTGACCGAAAGCGCCATGCGGCAATGGCAGGCGGGGCCGGACTTGGCCGCGCTGTGGACGAAACTGCGGGGGATGCCGCTGTCGAATGCGGGATACGCCGCGTGGTTCGCGGGCAACATGCTGCGCGGGCTGACGCGCGGGCGGGGCGGCGGCGGGGTCTGGGGAC
>Ga0208934_1000536_pt1 | contig 17305 bp, 18 predicted proteins | sample MalvirDeepMed_s2_FD_184243 | JGI IMG/M metagenome (GOLD analysis project Ga0208934, IMG submission 184243) | Marine viral communities from the Global Malaspina Expedition - Malaspina viral metaG DeepMed_s2 (SPAdes) (version 2) | ecosystem: Environmental > Aquatic > Marine > Oceanic | place... | reverse complement strand
GCAGAGCGCCTTCGCACCCTTCTTCAGGCTTTCGTCGACCTGCTTGGCCAGTTCGTCGCGCAGATCGGTGCGCGCCATCGGTCCCAGCTTGGTGCTGTCCTCGGTCGGGTCACCCAGCTCGATGGCGCCCATCTTCTCGGCAAAGCGTTTGACGAAGGCATCATAGTTCTTCTCGGTGACGATGAAGCGCTTGGCGTTCACGCAGGTCTGACCGTTGTTGTAGACGCGGCCCATGACGCAGGCGTCGACCGCCACGTCGAGATCGGCATCGTCAAGCACCATGTAGGCGTCGTTCGACCCAAGCTCGAGCACTGATTTCTTGAGGTTCTCGGCGGCTTTCTTGGCGATGATCCGGCCAGCCGTGTCGCTGCCCGTCATGGTGACGCCGCGAACGAGGTCATTCTCGATGACTTTGTCGGACTGGTCGTGGTCCACCATCAGCACGGTGAAAAGACCCTTGGGCAGGCCGGCGCGCTCCATGACATCACGAAGGAAAAGGCCGCTGCCGGTGCAGTTCTCGGCATGTTTCAGCAACACGCCGTTGCCGGCCATCAGGTTGGCGACGGAGTAACGCACCACCTGGTAGCAAGGAAAGTTCCACGGCTGGATGCCGTAGATGACGCCGATTGGCGCATAGCTCACAACGCCCGTACCGTCGGGAATGCTGCGCTCTTCGTCGGCAAGTTCCGCCGGTCCATTGTCGGCGGTGAATTCGCAGATCTGCGCGCAAAGCTCGACTTCCTGCCGGCTGTCGCCGATCAGCTTGCCGACCTCTTGGGTCATCAGCTGGGCAAAGTCTTCCTGGCTGTTCCGAAGTTCCTTCGCGACGGCCCGCAGCAAGCGGCCCCTGTCTTCGGTCGATTTGAGACGCCAGTCGAGGAAGGCGTCGTGGCAGGCCTGCACGGCGTCGCGCGCTTCGGCATCGGTCATGTAGTCGTAGGTGGCGATCTGTTCGTCCGTCGCCGGATTGATGGTGGTGATCTTGCTGCTCATGGGGTACCTCTGATACGAATTTCTGTGTCTGGAGTGGCAACACCTGAAAAGCGCAGGGCTTTCCATCACACTGTCTTGACCAGGCCGGGGCTTGATCCGTGGCGCCGCAGCCTAGGGGTTGCGCGCGGCTGCAAACCCCGCTAAAGGCGCACCACTGTAATCCGCAGGCATGGGCGGGTTTGCGGGGGAGACATCCCCGCAGGTCCACCGGTTGAGGCATCCGCCTCTCTCCCCGTGCCGAGGCGAAAACCGGAAAGGAAACGACCATGGCTCTTCCAGAGTTCTCCATGCGTCAGCTGCTTGAAGCTGGCGTGCACTTCGGCCACCAGACGCAGCGCTGGAACCCCCGCATGGGCGAGTTCATCTACGGCGCGCGCAACGGCATCCACATCATGGACCTGACGCAGACCGTCCCTATGCTGGACGCCGCGCTGAACGTGATCCGCGAAACCGTCGCGAAAAACGGCCGCGTGCTGTTCGTCGGCACCAAGCGCCAGGCACAGCAGCCGATCGCCGAAGCCGCCGAGAAATGCGCGCAGTATTACATGAACCACCGCTGGCTGGGCGGCACGCTCACCAACTGGCAGACCGTGTCCAAGTCGATCGGCCGTCTCAAGGAAATCGACGAGCAGATGGAGCAGGGCGCCGAGGGCCTCACAAAGAAAGAACGCCTGAACATGGAGCGTGACCAGACGAAGCTGCAGGCGTCGCTGGGCGGGATCCGTGAAATGGGCGGCGTGCCCGATCTGCTGTTCGTCATCGACGTGAAGAAAGAACAGCTGGCCGTGGCCGAAGCCAACAAGCTGGGCATCCCGGTCGTGGCCGTGGTCGACACCAACTGCTCGCCCGACGGCGTCGATTACATCATCCCCGGCAACGACGACGCGGCCCGCGCCATCGCGCTTTACTGCGACCTGGCCAGCCGTGCCGCGCTTGACGGCATGACCGCGCAGATGGGCGCCGCCGGCGTCGACCTGGGCGCGCTCGAAGAGGCGCCGGTCGAGGAAGCTGCCGAAGCCCCGGCCGAGCAGGCCTGAGCCCGGCTGTCGCACCAGCGACATCTCGCGATGACATGAGCGGGTGGCCCACCGGGGCCGCCCGAAATCCAGTTTCATATGAGGAGAGCCGATATGGCGATCACAGCATCCCAGGTGAAAGAACTGCGCGAAATGACCGGCGCAGGCATGATGGACGCCAAGAAGGCGCTGACCGAAACCGACGGCGACATGGATGCCGCGGTTGACTGGCTGCGCACCAAGGGCTTGGCCAAGGCAGCCAAGAAATCCGGCCGCACCGCTGCAGAGGGCCTCGTGGCCGTCAAGGTCGACGGCGGCACCGGCGTCGCGGTCGAGGTTAACTCGGAAACCGATTTCGTCGGCAAGAACGCCGATTTCCAGAAAATGGTCGCGGGCATCGCCGATGCCGCCACCGGCGTCGACTCCGTCGAGGCGCTGATGGCCGCCGACATGGGCGGCAAGACCGTCCAGGACGAGATCACCTCGAAAATCGCCACCATCGGCGAGAACATGTCGGTGCGCCGCATGGCGAAGGTGAGCGGCGACACGGTCGTGTCCTACGTCCACAACGCCGCCGCTGACGGCATGGGCAAGATCGGCGTGCTGGTCGCCATGACCGGCGGCGACGAAGCCTTTGGCCGCCAGGTCGCAATGCACATCGCCGCCGCCAACCCCGCGGCCCTGTCCGAAGCCGATCTGGACCCGGCCGTGGTCGAGAAAGAGCGCCAGGTGCAGATGGACATCGCCCGCGAATCCGGCAAGCCCGAGCAGGTCATCGAGAAGATGATCGTCGGCCGCATGGCCAAGTTCATGGGCGAAGTCACGCTGCTGGGCCAGGCCTTTGTCATCAACCCCGACCTGACGGTCGAGGCCGCGGCGAAAGAGGCCGGTGCGACGATCACGGCCTATGTGCGCATGGAAGTCGGCGAAGGTATCGAGAAGGTGCAGGAAGATTTCGCCGCCGAGGTCGCGAAGGCCGCTCAGGGCTAATCCGGGCCGGTCGGGGCAGGGGACACGGGTCCACCTGCCCTTGTCCGCATCTCGCCGAAAAAGAAGGAGCCGCCCTGATTACCAGGACGGCTCCTTTTATTTTTCCCGACGCACCCCGAATTGGGGATGAGAGGTGCGTTCGGGAATGCCGACCTGCCGATGAATATACACCAGTCAGGCCGACGCCCGGCTTGCGCCGGCAGACGCAAAGAGCCTTGAAATACCAAGGGTTTGCACCTGACGTCCCCAGGCTAAAGCCACCACTCACGGAACAGTGACAAGATGCCAATTAACCCGGCGTCAAGGAAGTCCGGATTTCCTTACCCGCCATTTGAGCGCGATTTTTCACGCTGCATTCACGGGCGCTGTCCGCAAAGCCTGTTTGTCAGGCCTCGAGCACAAACATCTGATTCTGAAATGCCGCCTTGAGCACCGCCTGCGCCGTGGTTTCGACGTTCAGCGCGTCGCGGGCAAGTCGCAGGTGCTTTTCGATCGTGGCCTGGGTCAGGCCCATGATCTGTGCGATATCCTGTGTGGTCTTGCCGTCGCCGACCCATTGCAGCGCCTCGCGCTGGCGCCGTGTCAGCGTGCGGTTGGGCGGAGTGTATGGCAGCGACAGGATCTTCAGATGCACGATGTTGTTGATCAGCTGGATGTCGTCGCCATGCTGATCCCAGACAAGATCCACGTCGCGCTGGGTCAGCCCTGCGCGCGCAGTCAACGCGATGGCGCCCTTGGCCCGGGTCGACACCGACCGGAAGCTGATCGAATACCCGGCCTTGACGCCCTTGGAGAGATTGAACTCCATGACCCGGCGTTCCTTGGTGGTCAGAAGCCCTTTCTCGGCCATCTCGCCCAGGATACGCCAGCTGCAGGCGCCGTTGTTGTCCAGCGCCCATTTGACCATCGGCCCGTGGCTGTAATGGCCTTCCTCGATGAAGACATCGGAATAGGACGGATCGTGGTTGGTCAGGATGACGAAATCGTTCGGGTCGCCCAGGGAATGCGCGGTGCGGAAGCGTGTGAAGCCGTAGAGCAGCCTGTCGAAGCCGTAATCCGCCATGCGCTCGCAATGCATCGCCCAGAGCAGCTCGACATTGTCCACCTGGGTCAGCGAGATCAGCCAGCTGCGCAGGTCCGGCGTCACTTCGCGGCCTCCAGGTGACCCAGCAGCGCGTCCATCGCCAGCACGTAACCGCGCGCGCCGAAGCCGCAGATCTGCCCGACGGCCACGGGCGCGATCCAGCTTTTGTGGCGGAAGCTTTCGCGGGCGTGGATGTTCGACAGGTGCAATTCGACCACCGGCACCTCGGCGGACGAAATCGCGTCCATCAGCGCGATCGACGTATGGGTCAGGGCGCCGGCATTGAGGATGATGCCATCCTGCTTGCCGCGCGCGGCGTGGATGCTGTCGATCAGCACACCTTCGTGGTTTGATTGAGAGAAATCGACCGTGACACCGCAGGTCTCGGCATGGGTACGGCACATCGCTTCTATATCTGAAAGAGTCGTCGCGCCGTAGACCTCGGGCTGCCGGGTGCCCAGCAGGTTGAGGTTGGGACCGTTGAGAATGAGGATCCTGCGCATGACCGATTTCCTTGAATGCGAACAACTCTTAAAGGAGGTGCGGGCGTTCTGTCCAGCATCGTGGCGCTGACATCGCCGCAAACCGGGGGCAAAAAGCCACAGGCCTGAAATCAAGGGGTTAGAAGTCGATCCACTGCATCATTTAATTACATAATACTGATTATACGAATTACATGAACGGACCGGGCAAGGTCTGAACCTGGTCACGAAGCATCCCCTATCTTTCCAATGAAAAAAAGCCGCGACCGGAGCCGCGGCTTTTGAGGCCGATTGATACCACCGGTCGATCAGAAGAACGCCTGTAGGTCCGTCTGTGCGCGGCCCAGGATCAGCGCGTGCACGTCATGGGTCCCCTCGTAGGTGTTCACCGTTTCGAGGTTGACCATGTGGCGGATCACCTGGAATTCCGCAGAGATCCCGTTGCCGCCGTGCATGTCGCGGGAAAGTCGTGCGATATCAAGCGCCTTGCCGCAGTTGTTGCGCTTGATCAGGCTGATCATCTCAGGCGCGGCCTGTGCCTCGTCCATCAAACGGCCAACGCGCAGCGAGGCCTGCAAGCCAAGCGTGATCTCGGTCTGCATGTCCGCCAGCTTTTTCTGAAACAGCTGCGTCTGCGCCAGCGGACGGCCGAACTGCTTGCGGTCGAGGCCGTACTGGCGCGCGGCGTGCCAGCAGAATTCCGCGGCCCCCATGACGCCCCAGGAAATGCCGTAACGCGCCCGGTTCAGACATCCAAAAGGCCCTTTAAGCCCTTGAACATTGGGCAACAAAGCGTCTTCGCCCACTTCGACGCCATCCATGACGATCTCGCCGGTGACGCTCGCGCGCAGGGACAGCTTGTTGCCGACCTTCGGCGCGCTCAGCCCCTTCATACCCTTTTCCAGCACAAAGCCCCGGATCTTGCCGCCATGCGCGTCGGATTTCGCCCAGATAACAAAGACATCCGCGATGGGACTGTTGGAAATCCACATCTTGGAGCCGCTGATGCGGTAGCCGCTGTCGGTCTTTTCAGCGCGGGTCTTCATGCCCGCGGGATCGGACCCGGCATCGGGTTCGGTCAGACCGAAGCAGCCGATGTATTCGCCGCTCGCCAGCTTCGGCAGATATTTCTGCCGCTGCTCTTCGGAGCCATAGGCGTAGATGGGATACATCACGAGACTGGACTGTACGGACATCATCGACCGGTAACCGGAATCCACCCGCTCGATCTCGCGCGCGACAAGGCCGTATGCCACGTAGGACGACCCCAGCCCGCCGTATTCCTCGGGCACGGTGATGCCCAGCAGGCCCATCTCGCCCATCTCGCGGAAGATCTCGGGCTCGACCTTTTCCTCGTTATAGGCGGCGATCACCCGCGGTTGCAGCTTTTCCTGCGCATAGGACCGCGCGCTCTCGGCGATCATGCGCTCGTCTTCGCTCAGCTGGTCGGACAGGCGGAACGGGTCCTGCCAGTCGAACCGCCCCAGGTCGGGCGCGTCCTTGGCCTTGAGGCTCGGTTTGGTCGGTGACATCTCGTTCATGGGTGCGGCTCCTCTTGGATTTGCGGCAGTATATCTTGCAAAAGCCGCAATCAAAAACGACAATACCGCATGGTTTCGTGAGAAGAATGCAAATGTCCCTCGCCCGCCGCCTGCTGCCACCCCTTGGCGCGCTCCGTGCCATAGAGGCGCTGGACCGGCTTGGCACGGCTGCTGCCGCCGCATCCGAGCTGAACCTGAGCCAAAGCGCCGTGAGCCGCCAGTTGCAAACGCTGGAAGATCACCTTGGCGCGCCCCTCCTGATCCGCGACAGGCGCAGCCTCGGCCTGCGGCCCGAGGCGCGCGACTACGCCGCCACGGTACGCGAGGCGCTGGCGCAGATCGCCAATGCCTCGGTCGCGCTGCGCATGGGCGCGCGCGGCGGCGGGCTGAGCCTTGCCATCCTCCCGAGCTTCGGCATGCGCTGGCTGGTGCCGCGCCTTCCCGATTTCACCCGTCGCCACCCGGAGGTGACGATCAACCTGACCACCCGGCTGAGGCCGTTCAACTTTGCCTCGGAACCCTTTGACGCTGCGATACAATTCGGTGATGGATGGGAGAATACGCACAGGCTGGAACTGATGCGCGAAGAGGTGCTGCCGGTCTGCGCGCCGGCGCTTCTGCCGCAGGGACCGGCGCCGCTGGACCGTCTGGCCAGGCTGCCGCTTCTGCATATCCAGACGCGGCCAGAGGCCTGGCGCGACTGGTTCCGGCATCATGGCAGCGATTCCGGTCCCCTGCCCGGCACCACCTTCGACCAGTTCACCACGATCCTGCAAGGCGCGCTGCACGGGCTCGGCGTGGCGCTGATGCCGGATTACCTGGTGAACGAAGGCCTTGCCAACGGCACCCTGATCCGTGCGGCGGACGTCGCTCCGGTCAGCCTCGGCGCCTATCACCTGGTCTGGCCCGCCGACCGCACACCCAGCCCGGCGCTGGACCGGTTCCGCGACTGGCTGGCGCTGCAGGCGGACGAAGGCGAGGCATTGCCAAGATAGCGACATTTTATCAGATCGTTACGCGTCACTTCTTATCCATTATGACAGGCGTCTCACGGCTGGCCGTTTTGAAGGTTCCCGTCCTGACTGTTTCGTGATGCAACAGGCCCGCCCGCGATGCGTTGGCTCTCCAGTTTCAACGAGAGGAGACCCCAATGACCGTCAGCCGTCTGATTTGCTTTACCGTCACCGGTGCGCTCGCCACCTCCGCGGCCTGCGCGCAGGAATTCCAGCGCGGTGACCGCAACACGGCCCTTGAGCCCCAGAACCCGAGCCAGTTCCGCGCCGCGCTCAAATCTTCCGGTATCACGCTGGAGCAGGAGGTGATCGCCGAGGGCCTGGAGCATCCCTGGGGCATCGAGGTGCTTCCCGAAGGCGGTTATCTCGTGACCGAGCGCCCGGGCCGCCTGCGCCATGTCGGAACAGACGGTACATTGTCCGATCCGATCAGCGGCGTGCCGGAGGTGGTCGCGCAGGATCAGGGCGGGCTTCTGGACGTGGCACTCGCCCCCGATTTCGCCGAAAGCCGCCGGGTCTATCTGAGCTATGCCAAGCCGGTGGGTGACGGGCTGTCAGCTACCGCCGCCGCTTATGGCACGCTCAACGAGGACATGACCGCGCTTGAAGATGTCACCGACATCTTCGTGCAGTCGCCCGGGTCCACGGTGGACAAGCATTTCGGCAGCCGCGTGGTCTTCGACGGTGACGGTCATGTCTACATCACCACCGGCGAGCATTCTTCGCCGGAGTACCGCGTCTATGCGCAGGACCTCGACAAGACCTATGGCAAGGTCATTCGCCTGACGCTCGACGGCGAGGTTCCGGACGGTAACCCGTTCGTCGACCAGGAGGGTGCGATGCCCGAAATCTGGTCCTACGGTCACCGCAACATGCAAGGCGCGATGATGCGCGACGGCGAGCTCTGGACGATCGAGCACGGGCCGCAGGGCGGCGACGAGCTCAACAAGATCGAGCCGGGCACCAACTATGGCTGGCCGGTGATCTCTTACGGCCAGAACTACAGCGGCACCGACATCGGCGAAGGGATCGCGGCCAAGGACGGCATGGCGCAGCCGGTCTATTTCTGGGACCCGGTGATCGCGCCGGGCGGCATGCTGACCTATGAGGGCGACGTCTTTTCCGACTGGCAGGACGACGTCTTTATCGGCTCGCTCTACCCCGGCGGCATCGTGCGGCTTGACCTCGAGGACGGCACCGTGGTGGCAGAAGAGCGCCTGGCGATGGACCTCGGCCGGGTGCGCGATCTGGAGGTCGACTCGGATGGCACGCTTCTGGCGATCACCGACACCGACAACGGCGTGCTGGTGCGCCTGTCGCCGCAAAGCTAGGCAGACGGTCGGCGGGAAACAGCACACCGCCCGGTTGAATCAGCAGGAATTGGCCCGCGTCGCAGCGCGGGCCTTTTCAGCTTGCAGGGTGCGGGTCTAGGTGGGTGCATGACCTCACGTTCCCGCCTCCATCCTGCGCTTGCGGCGCTGCTGCTCTGGACAACCGCTGCCTTGGCCCAGACCGACACCCCTGCCCCTGCGGCACTATCTCCCGAAACGCTGGCGCGTGATCTGCGCGCGGCGTCCGGCGCCCCGGCCGTGGGCGTCGGCTGGTATCGCAACGGCGGCATGCGCATCGCGACAGCGGGCGTGCGGGCCCGCGGAACGGATGCGGCGGCGGACCGGCAGGACCTCTGGCACATCGGGTCGAACGGCAAGGCGATGACCGCGACCCTGGCCGCGCGGCTGGTCGAGGCCGGGGTGATTGGCTGGAACGACACCGTGGGTCAGCGCCTGGGCGACCTATCCCCACGCGCGGCCTACCGCGACGTGACTTTGGACATGCTGCTGGCGCACCGCGGCGGAGTGGTGGCGAATGTGGGCTTTTTCTCTGCCCGGTCCTTTGTCGGCAGCCTGTCGGATCGCGATGTCGTCAAGGACCGCCGGGACTACGCCCGCGAGGTGCTGGGCAAGGATCCCGTTGCCGAACCGGGCACGGAATTCGTCTATTCCAACGCCGGTTACGTGGTCGTGGGCGCGATGATCGAAGCCGCCACCGGCCAGAGCTGGGAAGAGCTGATCGACGCCTGGGTGTTCGAGCCGCTGGACATGGAAACGGCGGGTTTCGGCGCGCCCGGCAATGCCGTGACGCTGAGCCAGCCGCGCGGTCACGGCGGCCCGTTTCCCTGGTCGCGCGGCGCCGTCGCTCCGGGGCCCGAGGCCGACAACATTCCGGCGCTGGGGCCCGCAGGCACCATCCACATGAGCCTGCGAGACCACCTGAAGTTCCTGCGCGCGCACCTCGAACGGCCGCAGGGCTTTCTGGGGCGGGACAGCTGGAACCGGTTGCAGGACGACGTGCAGGGTCAGAGTTATGCGCTTGGGTGGGCGTTGCGCGACACCGGCGCGCTGGTGCATGCGGGGTCGAACACCCTGTGGTTCAATATCGTGCTCGTCGACCCGGAGCGCGGCATCGCCGTGGTCCTTTCAGCCAACGACGGTGCTGCGGGCCGCGTCCGCCCGGCGATGGAGCAGACCCTGACCCGCATGCTGCCCGCGCTGGCCCCCGCCGCGGGTCAGTGAGCCGCCTTTTCCTTGCCGCCGAATAGCGATGACCAGACCGGCGCCACCACCTTGACCCCGACAGGGATCAGGATCAGCCCCCAGACAAAGCCGATGACGAAATCCACCGCCGCGGTGATGCCCCATTCCAGCGCGGGCTGGCCCTGCCCGTAGGCGACGGCCAGGTCGTGGATGAACTCCTCGGGCCAGTGCCAGCCCATCTCGTGCAACGAATGCACGATGATCGACCCGCCGACCCAGAGCATCGCCGCCGTGCCGATGATGGCAAGCGCCTTGAGCAGCCAGGGCATGAACTTCACGATGGCGCGGCCCAGCCAGCGCCCAAAGCCGGTCCGGGCGACCTGGCTCAGCCAGAGGCCGATGTCGTCCATCTTCACGATCACCGCCACGGACCCGTAGACCGCCGCCGTGATCAGCACCGCGACCACCGCCAGCGTCGCGGCCTGCATCCAGAAATTCGGCGCTTCGATGGCAGAGAGCGAGATCACCATGATCTCGGCCGAGAGGATGAAGTCGGTCTTGATGGCGCCTTTCACCTTCTGCTCTTCCAGATGCATCGGGTCCTTCACCGCGTGGCTGCCGTCCGGCCCGCCCGAGGTCTCGTCGTGTTTCGTCAGCGCGTGGACGATCTTTTCCGCTCCCTCGAAGGCCAGGTAACTGCCGCCCAGGATCAGCAGCGGCCAGACCAGCCAGGGCGCGAAGGCCGCCATGAGCAATGCGGCGGGCATCAGGAACACCAGCTTGTTGATCAGCGATCCGCGCGCGATGCGCCAGATGATCGGCAATTCGCGCGCCGGCGCGAATCCCTGCACGTATTTCGGGGTGACCGCCGCGTCGTCGATGATGACCCCAGCCGTCTTCGACCCGGCCTTCATCGCCGCCGCGCCGATGTCGTCGACAGACGCCGCCGCGACCTTTGCGATGGCCGACACATCGTCCAGCAGTGCCAGTAGTCCGCTCATGCCCGTTCCCCCGTCTTTTCCGTCGTTGTCTTTTCCGTCGTTGCCTGCATCACATAGCGCCCGCCGCCCTGCGCGGCCAGTACAAGGCAGCCGCCGGCAATCGCCCAGTTCTTGACGAAGATGCTCATTTGCCACGGATCGGACGGGATGAAATGGAACGCGCTGGTCACGATGCAGTAGAACGCCGCCGCATACCCGACCGGGCGCAGCCAGAGCCCGAGGATCAGTGCCAGCGCCGCGCCGGCGTTGAACAGCGTCGCGGGCCAGACCAGCCAGACCGGCAAGCCCATCCCGGCCAGCAGACCCTGCGCCGCAGCCGGGTCCACCGCCTTCTGCACCGTGCCTGCCACGAACAATGCCGCGATCAGCACGCGGCCGACCAGTGCCGACAAGTCCTGCATCTCCGCTCCTTCCGCGATTCTGCCCGATGTTAGCGCAACCCCGCGTCCTGCGTTAGCGCAACCGGCCACGTTTATCGCTAACGCTCTGACCAAATTGGATTTTTGACCTATGCATGCGCAGCATTGGCCGGTAGACCGCAGGCAACCGTCGGATAGGAGAGCACAGTATGACCGTCACCCTGGGGATCAACGGATTTGGCCGGATCGGGCGTTGCACGCTGGCACATATCGCCGAAAGCGCCCGCAACGACGTGCAGGTGGTCAAGATCAACGCCACCGGCCCGCTCGAGACCTCGGCGCATCTGCTGCGCTACGATTCGGTGCACGGCCGTTTCGGCGGCGAGGTGCGGATCAAGGGGGACACGATGGATCTGGGTCGCGGGCCGATGCAGATGTTCTCGACCTACGATCCCGAAGAGCTCGACTGGTCCGGGTGCGACGTCGTGCTGGAATGCACCGGGCAGTTCAACGACGGGCACAAGGCCGACGTGCACCTGCGCCGCGGCGCGCGCAAGGTGCTGATCTCGGCCCCCGCCAAGAACGTGGCGCGCACGGTGGTCTACGGCGTCAACCACCGCGAGCTGCTGCCCGAGGACGGCATGGTGTCGAACGGGTCCTGCACCACCAACTGCCTCGCCCCGCTGGCCAAGGTGCTGGACGAAGCCTTTGGCATCGAGAGCGGCATCATGACCACGGTGCACAGCTACACCGGCGACCAGCCGACGCTCGACCGCCGGCACAAGGACCTCTATCGCGCCCGCGCCGCGGCCATGGCGATGATCCCGACCTCGACCGGGGCGGCCAAGGCACTTGGAGAGGTGCTGCCGAACCTCAAGGGCAAACTCGACGGCACCGCGCTGCGGGTGCCGACGCCCAACGTCTCGGCGGTGGACCTGACCTTCGAGGCGGGCCGCGACGTGACCGTGGACGAGGTCAACGCCGCGGTGAAGGACGCGGCCTCGGGCCGGATGGGCACGGTGCTGGCCTACGATCCCGAACCCAAGGTGTCGATCGACTTCAACCACACCACCGCAAGCTCGATCTTCGCGCCGGACCAGACCAAGGTCGTGGGCAAGCGTCTGGTGCGGGTGCTCGCGTGGTACGACAACGAATGGGGATTCTCGGCGCGCATGGCCGATGTCGCCGCCGCGATGGGCCGCCTGTTGCACTGACACCGCGCGCAGTCCGCCACGCAAGGCCCGGACCCATCGGTTCGGGCCTTTTCATGTCCGCCGACTCGGTCAGAAGAAACGTGACAGGCGCGCGGGGCTCTGGCATCACCGGCACCAGTCCAAACCGGGAGCCGCGCCGCGCCATGACCAACCGCATTGCCATCATGCTGGGGCTTGCGCTGCTGATCGCCCTGGCGGTGGATTACTGGCTTTACGACACCGAACACCTTGTGTTTCTGGCCAAGAAGTTCTTTGCTCTGCTCGATTGGATGGCCTTCTGGCGCTAGATACGCCGGTGGGCCGATGGCTTGACTTGAACCGGGCGATTTGATTGTTAGCGGTAACACCTGCGCAATCGCCTCATAGAGCCGAACAGAGACAGAGGAAGGGATCACATGACCACCAAAGTTGCCATCAACGGATTCGGACGCATCGGCCGCAACGTACTGCGCGCCATCGTGGAATCGGGCCGCACCGATATCGAGGTCATCGCCATCAACGACCTTGGCCCGGTCGAGACCAACGCTCACCTGCTGCAGTTCGACAGCGTGCACGGCCGCTTCCCGGCCGAGGTCAAGACCACCGACGACACCATCGACGTGGGCCGTGGGCCGATGAAGGTCACCGCCCTGCGCGACCCTGCCGAACTGCCCTGGAGCGACGTGGACGTGGTTCTGGAATGCACCGGCATCTTCACCTCGAAGGAAAAGTGCCAGGCGCATCTGGAAAACGGCGCGAGCCGCGTGCTGATCTCGGCGCCGGGCACCAATGCCGACAAGACCATCGTCTACGGCGTCAACCACGACACGCTGACCAAGGACGACATCATCGTCAGCAACGCCTCCTGCACCACCAACTGCCTGTCGCCGGTGGCCAAGGTGCTGAACGATGCCATCGGCATCACCCGCGGTTTCATGACCACGATCCACAGCTATACCGGCGACCAGCCGACGCTGGACACCATGCACAAGGATCTTTACCGCGCCCGCGCCGCGGCCTTGAACATGATCCCCACCTCGACGGGGGCCGCCAAGGCCGTAGGCCTCGTTCTGCCCGACCTCGCCGGCAAGCTCGACGGTGTGGCGATCCGTGTGCCGACGCCGAACGTGTCGGTGGTGGATCTGACGTTCGAGGCGACGCGCGACACCTCGGTGCAAGAGATCAACGACGCGATCAAGGCCGCCGCCGACGGGCCGCTCAAGGGTATTCTCGGCTATACCGACCGGCAGCTCGTGAGCATGGATTTCAACCACGACCCGCATTCGTCGATCTTCCACATCGACCAGACCAAGGTCATGGAAGGCACCATGTGCCGCATCCTGAGCTGGTACGACAACGAATGGGGCTTCTCCAACCGCATGGCCGACACCGCCGTGGCGATGGGCAAGCTGATCTGACAGCGCTTTCATCTGACCGATGCATGACCGGCAGGGGGCGGCCCCTGCCGGTCTTTTTCTGTGCGGGCGGTGTTCATCGCCCGAGGCGACGCTTCAGTCGCCGGACACCGCGCCGCGTGCGGTGGCGTAGCCCGCTGCCGCGGGGGGCAGAAGGCTATGTGTTACAGGCGGGGGTGCGGTGAAAGCGCCGGGCAGGACCGTGTGGGCGGTCTTCGGCGCGGCCGGCGCGAGGCCGGGATCGAAACCCGCATCTTTGACGGGCGGAACGCTGTCGGTCGGCCTTTGGCCGGAAGGAGGCGGCGCAACGTGCGGTACGGCACGGATCATCAGGATTCTCCTGCATTGCGATAAGCCCTGACTACGCCCTAAAACTTGCCAAAGGCTTACCGCTTGCGTTGCAATTTCTGCATGGCGGCTTTGGAAACGGGTCAATTGTGCTGCGCCGCAGCATGCCTATGTTGGCGCTAACGGAAGCAACGGACATTACAGGAGACACGCCATGACCTTCTCCAGCCTGAAACAGCGCATCGACCGCCACCGGGCCTATTCTCGCACCCGCCGCGAACTCCGGGCCTTGCCCTTGCACGTGCGGCTCGACCTCGACATCGCCGGGATCGAGGACCAGATGGCGCGCCGCGCCGTCTATCGGCAGGGCGCCTGACCTATAGCGTTCCGCGTTTGACTTTACATGAAGATCATCACGTAACGCTTTGAAATACTGTACTTCAGTCAGCGATTGGTGAGTCAGGTTTTGCGCGGAACGATTTAGCCGAACTTGTCCTGCAGGGCGGCGCGTACCGGGGGTGTCACGAACTTGCTGACATCCCCGCCCAGCCGGGCGATTTCCTTGACCAGCTTGGAGGCAATCGCCTGGTGCCGGGCCTCGGCCATCAGGAACACCGTCTCGATGGAATCGTCGAGAGACCGGTTCATCCCGACCATCTGGAATTCGTATTCGAAATCCGCCACCGCCCGCAGGCCGCGGATGATGACCCCGGCGCCCACGTCGCGGGCGCAGTCGATCAGCAGGTTGTCGAAGGGATGGGCAACGATCTCGGTGCCGGTCTGCTCCGACAGGCTTTGCATCTCTGCTTCGATCATCGCGACGCGCTGGTCCAGATCAAACAGCGGACCCTTGTCGCGGTTGATCGCCACGCCGATGACCAGCCGGTCGACCAGCCGCGCCGCGCGGCGGATGATGTCGATATGCCCGTGGGTGATCGGATCGAAGGTTCCGGGATAAAGTCCGATGCGCAAAAGCTGCCCCCCTCTGGCCGTGACGGGCGCAAGATCAAAGGGGGCCGCCCCGCATCCGCCCGTGCGTCTTTCAGTTGCGCTGCACGCAACAATATTGCGCACGCCAATGCAAGCGCGAAGTGCCCGGCCCTGCCCCGCGCGGCGGGATCAGTAGCCCATGATCATGCCTTCGAGCGCGCTTTTTTCCATCGCCAGTTCGCTCAGCCGTGCCTTGACCACGTCGCCGATGGTGATGAGGCCCACCAGATTGCCGTCCTCGATCACCGGCATGTGGCGGAACCGTCCTTCGGTCATGCGCTTGAGCACCGAATCCGCCTCTTCGTCGCGGTGGGTGGTCTGCAGTTTCGAGGTCATGTACTCGCTGACCTTCGCGTCGAGGCATGCGGCGCCGTTGGCGGCCAGGTGCTTGACGATGTCGCGCTCCGAAAGGATGCCCAGGGCGACCGATCCGTCTTCCGAAATGACGACCGTCCCGATGCGCCGTTCCGCCAGCAGCTTGGCCGCGTCCGACACCAGGGCGTCGGGCGGCACGGTGACCACGCCGTCATCGGCCTTGCTTTTCAGAATATGGTGCACCTGCATCTTGAAAACCTCCCGCGATCAATGCGTTGTCTTCTCAGCGTCCCCCTGCGATGGCCGATCTGTCAAGTCAGACCTTCGAGTCTCTGCACTTCTTTGCGCAATCCGTCCGCCAGGGCGGCGGAAAACCGGTTCATGCGCTCGAGCCGCCGGTCGTCGGCATGACGCACGAGGTAGAAGCTGCGCGTGAGGCTGATCCGGTCGGGCAGCACCTTCACCAGGTCCGGTGCGGCGGGCAGCGCGAAATCGTGCACGATGCCCAGCCCCGCCCCCTGCCGCAGCCACTGGAACTGCACCGCCACGGAATTCGACGCAAGGTCGACCCGGTCAAGCCCCATCTCGGCCAGGTAGTCGAGTTCCTTGTCGAAGACCATGTCGGGAATGTAGCCGACCACCGGATGTTCCCGCAGAGCGTCCAGCCCGGTCACCGGCGCCTGGGCATCAAGGTAGGCGCGGGTCGCGGCAAGATGCAGGCGGTAGTCCGTGATCTTCTGCACGCTGAGCCGACCGGCATTGGGCGGGCTCACGGTGATGGCCATGTCCGCCTCGCGCTTGGACAGGTTCACCACGCGCGGCAGAGACAGGATCTGCAATTCCAGCGCCGGGTTGTCGCGCGCGATCTCGGCGCAGACCTGTGGCAGCAGGAAGGTGGCGCAGCCGTCCGGCGCGCCGATGCGGATCTGGCCAGACAGGCCCTCGGTCGCGCCCGCCACCGCCTCGGAGGCGGCCTGCATCGCCTGCTCGGCTTCCTCCGCATGACGCAGAAGCCGCCCACCAGCCTCGGTCAGCGCGTAGCCCTGCGGCGACTTGGCGAAGAGCGGCGTCCCCAGATCCTGTTCCAGACGCGCGATGCGGCGGCCCACCGTGGCCGGGTCCATACGCAGGGTGCGGCCCGCGCCCGACAGGCTTTCGCCCCGCGCAACGGACAGGAAAATCCGCATGTCGTCCCAGCGTTCCATCGCCCTGCCCTTGCATTTTCGCAAAACCTTTTTGGAAACTTGCCTCTGTGAGACGCAAAATTGCAAGGCTAGAGTGGCGCCAAATCAGGAGGATTCCATGCAAGAGCTGACACATTACATCGACGGCGCGCAGGTCAAGGGTGGCTCGGGCCGCTTTGCCGACGTGATGAACCCCGCCACCGGCGAGGTGCAGGCCCGCGTGCCGCTGGCCAGCGCCGACGAGTTGAACGATGCCGTCGCCCGCGCCGCCGAGGCACAGAAAGCCTGGGGCGCCACCAACCCGCAGCGCCGCGCGCGGGTGATGATGAAGTTCGGGGCGCTCATCAACGAACACATGGACGAACTGGCCGAACTGGTCAGCCGCGAACACGGCAAGACCCTGCCCGACGGGCGCGGCGACGTGCAGCGCGGGCTCGAGGTGGTCGAGGTCTGCATGGGCGCGCCGCACATGCTCAAGGGCGAGTTCACCGACGATGGCGGCCCGGGCATCGACCTGTGGTCCATGCGCCAACCCCTTGGCGTCGTTGCCGGAATTACACCCTTCAACTTCCCCGCCATGATCCCGCTGTGGAAGATGGCCCCGGCGCTGGCCTGCGGCAACGCGATGATCCTGAAGCCGTCGGAACGCTGTCCCTCGACATCACTGCGCCTGGCCGAACTGCTGAAGGAAGCCGGCCTGCCCGATGGCGTGCTGCAGGTGGTGAACGGCGACAAGGAGGTCGTGGACGCGATCCTCGACAACGAGACGATCCAGGCGGTGGGCTTCGTCGGCTCCACGCCCATCGCGCAATACATCTACGGCCGCGCCGCCAACAACGGCAAGCGCGCGCAGTGCTTCGGCGGCGCCAAGAACCACATGATTATCATGCCCGACGCCGACCTCGAC
>Ga0208934_1000533_pt1 | contig 17413 bp, 18 predicted proteins | sample MalvirDeepMed_s2_FD_184243 | JGI IMG/M metagenome (GOLD analysis project Ga0208934, IMG submission 184243) | Marine viral communities from the Global Malaspina Expedition - Malaspina viral metaG DeepMed_s2 (SPAdes) (version 2) | ecosystem: Environmental > Aquatic > Marine > Oceanic | place... | reverse complement strand
CTTGTCTGGAAGCGGTACGTTCCTTGGAGTCACTAATCTTGTTGGTGACATTGACCTCGCGGAGTATGCCAGCTCCACTTGGCAAAATATTGAGCAACGAATTGTCGAAATACGTGAAGCAGGTCAAACTCCACAAAAAGGAATGCAAAGGCTCACCATCGTCCATCCAACGGGTCAGTCTAGACAAAAGACATGCAGGAGCTTTCCGAAAATCCAAAAGTGCTTGTCTGCAAGTCGTCGCTTAGGATGGAACAGGATTTATCTTGAAGGATATGCTGATCTCTCTGGCATCTATCTGGGTCTGAAAGACATGACGAACATGGTCTTTCCAGTTCGGTCACGAGATGAAACCTCCGATAGCTTCGTACTACAGGAGATCGTCTTAACAGACGATCCAAGCGGAAGGCCGCCTAGATCATTTCTTGATCGAGCTCAGACAGCAGGGTACCTCGACTTCTTGGAACTTGAAGCACGCAAGTATCTTGATGGCTTCCAAGTCTCTGGGATTTCGGCCTTGCTCGTCAAATCTCTCAAGCGAGTTCTATCCCTAATCCTTCTTCTCGGGGATCGAACGCGGTTCACAGACGGGCTGTCAAACCTCACAAAAACAGAAAATTTAGGTGATTTAGACACAGCTAGGATTTCCGACTACGTCACAGATACACTTCAATACTACGTAACGTGCCGAACCAAGGCTGGCGCAATGAACAGGGGCCTATCTACTCCAACATGAGCAATAAAGAAGAACTCATAGAACGATACTTGGAAATCCTCGAGGTTCCTGATTCAGAGAAGCCGTTGCAAAGAGCCAAATTCGGCACCTACAACTTGGCCGCTATCAAGGACGAGCTCTCGATTCTTGAGGATATACTAGAGGAATCGCAGGTCGAAATTGAAGCAACCTCGTCACTCTGGGAGAAAGAAGAGGCGGAGCGTCATAATCTGATAAATGCATCAATGCCTGAAATCCGCGAATGGCTGATGATTTCTATCCAGAGAATGATCATACAAAAAAACTCTATGGCCTTTGCGCCCTTTCAAGATGTCATCTTGAACAAGTCGGCATTCAGAGATTTTGTTCGTCTCTTCTATGCAGTGCCGACTTCCAGCCGCGAGAACTGGCGGGCCGCCTTTGTGGACGTTTGCGCCTATACTATTGAAAATCATTACCGTGATACCATTACTGAAGGCCTGCTTGATCTTGTGAATCAGACGTCCGGCTTGGGATTGTTGGCTGCAAAATCTGGACTTGCTCCCTCGTTGCTTGCTGCGCATGGAAGAGGGTTGGTGCAACTACCCCCAAGGCTACTGCTAGATACGTTTGAAACCGCCTGCGCCGAGTTCGAAGAGAGCTGGCTCATCCTTTCTAGATACGTTGACCATGACTTCGCTGAAGCCCTCGCAACGGGCGATTTGGCTGACACAGACTTCGATGAACTTGGCCGCTCCCTTGAGAACCGGCTGAGTGCCGAAGAGATACTTCAGGAATTTGAGAGGCTTACCGAGAACCGATGGCTATTGCTAGCCTTTGGTCGGCTCAGAGATCGTGACCCCATTCAAGTCGAGTCCACGCGACCAGACTGCGGCCTGAACCTTGCGTCCGGCAATGTGGGCGGGCAACTTCTTGAAATGTGCGCTATGATCGACGCTATGCAATCCCAAGTTGGCAATCAGGGAACGGGTGGGCATGGCAACTGACAAACTCGTACAAAAGGACAGTCAGCTCGATGAGTTGACCCAATTTCTTGCTGACACCGCCGCATTTGAAGCGAAAGCGCATGGGTGGGAGATAGATGCAGATTTTGAACTGAACGATGGGCAAGTTTTTTATTCGATTGATACCGATATCTTCGATATGTATCTGAAACCCTTTGCAGAGGGTCCAGACCGGCTTGACCCCAAAACCAACCGCCGGTCAAGACAAGGCTACGCACAAATATTCCGTGACGACCCTGTCGAGGTTTCAGGAGTAGTCGCCGAAGCTTTATCCGAAGCTATCTTCTTCAAGAATAGTGAAGACTATGACCAAGGTCAATTCGCTCGCCATTTGCTGGTCCTGCCGGGCGTGGAAAGCGAAGTGATGTCTGCATTAGACAGCATCCTCAGAAGAGCGATGCAAAAAGGCAGAAAGGCTCAAGAAGAGGTTACGGAAGCGGATGCCGCCGAAAAAATTCGTACTCTAAGCACACTAGCCTCTGAGGCGCGGTATGATGAGCTTCAAAAGTCTCTACCTAAAACATTTGACCTTCTTTTTGATCGCGACAGTCCAAAGTTTATCGCGGATCGAATGCGCCGGTTGACGGCGCATGGAAGCGTTACGTTTTCTGAGAAACTAGGCGATGGTTTTGCTGATCGGTTTCCTCCAAGGTTTATAGAAATCCTTCAAGATGCCAGAGACGATGAGGAGTTAAAAAATCGGAGGAAATCTCTGGAATCGAGACTCCGAGAACTAGACTACAAGGTGGACACTCAAACGGATGCCCATGAACGCGACCTGAAGCTACTTTCAGAACTCCTTACTCTGAACGAGCTACTTATCCCTGAAGGATACAAAATCTGCCATGTGACAGGAGCTTGGCGAATACATGAAGCTTTGCGATCGATAAAAATTGTTTCTGAATTGGAGAATCCATTTTTTGAAGAAGGACGCGTCCTTGATAAGGATGAGGAACATCTGATCCAAGGCTCTATGACCGCTAATACTTACTGTATCAGATATCCTCTTGCATTTTGGCGATCAAAATCATTCAAGAATAATGTTCGGCCTGAACAATATTCACCAGAAGAACATGCATTCATTGATGATTGGACGAGCTGGGTCGATCCAATTGTCTCACGAAAGATGGCTCGCGAAAACCAGACAATTACTCAACTAAAAGGTTATGCCCGGCGGGCGATGCAGGTTGGTTTGAGCAATGGAGCTGTTGAAGGCATTAAACAAAGATGGACTGCTTTTTCAGCTCTGATCGTACCCTCACGGGCGTCTGCCAGTAAGCGCTTCTCGAAAGATTTCGAAGGCGTATTCACGGACTTAAACAAGGCCTTTTCTAATGCTTTTGAGGCTCTTTTTGATAGTTGTGCGGAGCTTGGATTGGCAGTCAGTGCAGGTTCATCAGGTGCGACTCAGTCTCGACTGAATCCCCCAATAATTTTCGAGTGTAACGAGCAGGCTCAGGCCGCAATTAACCAAATTGAGCACGCCCTAAGTGGCGGAAATCGATCCGCCTCAAGTGGTTCGTTCACTGCTGCATTCGAAGCACTTCGAGAATCAAACGTCGAAGAGGACCGTTACTTTTTTAACGTGGGAATTGCGGTTGTTTTTGCAAACGAGCGCCAATTTCAGTCTGCCAAACTATATGCTGATAGGGCAGTTTCTTGCGCTAACAATTTATCCAAAGAGGCGATCGAAAGAAGCGAAGTAACTGGCCGAGAATCGTACTTTTTAAACGCAATACTAACACGACTTACTGCGAGAAGCCCATCTGACTACGAGCGCGCCAAAGTCTATTTGCGGTTGGCCCGAAACAGGCTTGAGCAGGATCGGCTTCGCAACCCAAATCTTGGCATCTCGAATTTTCGCTTCGAGTGCGAGGATATTGCTCGCGAACTCGGGCTGACTCTCTTTAGGCGTTTCTCACCTTCAAAACGACCTATTGAAAGAGGTTTTGCTTCTTCGGTAATGCAGCGCACTAAGAAATTACAAGGCGCTGAGTATGAAACAGCTGAACTCTGGCTCAAGGAAAAAATGACCGTGAGGTTAGCAATCAACGCCATAACCGCGAACATTTTTTGTGATGATGCTTTGAAAGAGATGACGACGAACGACCTGCATCGCTTCGATTTCCAGAAGCAGATTGAAATAGTTCGTTCTAGTCAAGGGTTTTCGGATACAGCGAGCCGGAAAGGCAGCTACTTGCATTCCATCACAATTCTTGCCGCGAGATGCCTAACCCTTACTGCAAAGGAAGATGCTGTTGAACTGACAAAAATTGCTGACAAACTTCTTACCGACAGCATGATCCGAAAGCACAAGGTAACCGCATATGATGCGGACCGTTTCAACGCGTTGAAACTGATCTGCCAACAAACCTTAGGCATCGAGATCAACTAGAGTCGCTTCTAAACCGTGCGTTTCTTGGGCGTAGGTCACGCCCCAACTTCTCGTTTAGGCAACGTTCCATTCGAAATCGACTTTGCTCGGGAAACCAATGCCCGTCCGCGCGAAGCGCCGGGCCTGCCGGCGAATAGCCTTCAGGCTGTCGGCTGACAGGTCACCCTGAAACCGCCAACACCTGGATCGCGCCAGAATGCAAAAAGCCCCCGCCTGCTGACGGGAGCCTCGATCGTTGCGGCGGTGCAGGCTTTTACTCGGCGGCCATCCGGTCGGCCTGCGCGGTGCGGGCCATGATGCAGTCCACGGCCTTCTGCGCCTCGGACGCGGCGCGGAAAATCGCACGGCTGTCTTCCGTCATCGCCTCAAGTCACTCTTCGACATAGGCCGCGCTCTGATCGAACTCAGGCTCCACTCCGATCTGCGCGCAAAGCATGCAGTTACTAACCTCTGCGACCAGTTTCTCGAACGCGTAGGCCTTGCGGTCAGGCAGAACGAAGGGCTCACAATCATCCACGCGCATATTCAAAGCGCATTCTGTTCGAGCATGGCATCCAGGTCAGCTCTGTTCTTTGGCCTAGCGACAAGAAGTTGCCGTGCTTTCTCATGGGCAAGCATCAGCGCCTCAGAAGCGCCTTCTTCTGGATGGCATCCGCAACGCTTAACGACGTGGCAAAAATAGCGGTATCCGCCAATTCCCTCTTCTCCACTGATTTTTACAAGCGCTTCACGCACCAGAGATGGGCTCGGCGTGGGGCCCTCCGCCCGATAAAACTCCGTAGCATCTATAGGCCCGCGCCGCTGGAGTTCCGCGATAATTTCCTGCACATTTTCCATTCAGATTTCCTCTCTATTATTAACTTTCTCTGCCTCGATCGCGGCCCTGCCCACGCTCGGACGCAGCATCACGCCCGCGCCCGAGAATATCATCCCGCCGCCCCTGGTCACGGTCCTCGCCGTCACGGGCGGTGATGCCCCGCTCTACCGCAGCCGCATCACGCTCTTGTCCGATATCGCGCGCACGCCCAAGGATGGCGCCCCGACGATCCCGATCAGGATCGTCGGGCGCAACCCTCTCCCGCCCGACATCCGGCGTTTGCACCTCGGATCGATCAACATCGCGCCCCAACACCGCCGCCCGGCGCGCATCCATGTCGCCCCGGTCGGCCCCACTCTGCGGCCCCTCAACCTCGCCCATAAACCTCTCCCTGATCCGTGACATCGCCACCTCGGCGCGGCCCCAGAGCCGATCCAGCCGCTCGCGCGCGGTTGCGATGAAGGCGCGCCCCCGCTCCATCAGCTCAAGCCGCAATTCCAACTGCCGCGAGCCCAGCTCCTGGCGCTGTGCATTGCGCGCCTGCGCCGCGCGGAAGGCGGCGCCGCGCTCGGTAACGATCCCGCGCTTCTCCTGGGCATTGGCCGATGGGCCAATTTTCGGCTCTGGCTCTCGGCTGAGCTCGATCGCCTTCTTCTCGTGTTCAAGCGCCAGCTCTTCCTGCCCGCCCCCGCGCGCCCGCTCGACCTGTTGCTCGGCTTCGGCGCGCTGAACATCAAGCGACCGGTGGTCGATCCGTTCCGACCGCCCTGCCCGCTCAAGGGCTGTGTTTGCATCCCGCGCCCAGGCTTCGCGCCAGCCCATCAGCAGGTCCGGCGCATTCCAGCTGCGATCCTTCTTCCCGAACCTCTCGCCGGTCAACTCCCGCATCGTCAGCATGACATGCGCATGGGGCTGACTCTGGCCATCACGGGCCTTGCCCTCGTGAATGGCCACATCCGCGATCATGCCACGATCAACAAACTCGCGCTGCACGAACCCGCGCAGGAGCTCCAGCCGCTCGCCGCGATCGAGCTCACGCGGCAGGGCCACTTCGATTTCGCGGGCAAGCTGTGCATCGCGCCGCTTCTCGACCGCCTCAACCGCATTCCAGAGCTGGTCACGATCGCGCATCCAGTCGGGCGCATTCTTGGGGGCTATGATCTCGGAATGCACGACACCACCCTTGCGGCTGTAATCATGCTCCACCCCCTGCCGCTCATCCCGCAGCCGCCCAGCCACCCTATAGGCGGCGGCTGCGACCGATGACCGCCCCCCGGCCCGGCTGATCACTTTCGCGCTGAGATGGTAGATCGCCACGCCGGGGAGGCCTCTCTTCAAACAGGGTCCAGCGCCTGATTGCGCTGGTCGGGAGCGCGAGGGGGAAACTCTCGCTCAGGCGGCATCGCCGCCTTGGGGGGAAGCCGTCCGGCGCGGGGGTTTCCCCCCTGAGGACACGCACGTTGTCGAAGACAACGTATAAGCGCGCACTTATCTCCGTCCACATGTTACGTAGTTCGCTTGTCTACCACTTTTCAAGTTCGGCACGCATGTTGTTCAGAACACAGAAGGAAATGACATGCCCCCAAGAAAACCAACGGAACAACGTCTTGATGAACTCGTCCGTAAAAAAGACCAGCTCGACGCGCAGATCGCGGCTCTCGGCGCTCGTACCGGAACAGAACGGCGCAAGATCGAAAACCGGGCTGTCTGGCTGCTTGGACGGCTGTTGAGGGACAACCTCGCCGAAGATCGGGAACTCTTCGATTGGGTCCGTCGTGAGCTTCCTCCCAAGCTCAGCGAGCGGGATAGGGCGAACGGTGTCTGGGAACTGATCTTCCCCGATGGGGATGAGGAACCAAGACAATGAACCTGACGCTCAAACCCTATCACTGGATAGTCATGGTGATCGCGGTGACGCTCGGCTTAGGAGCCTACGTTACTCTTCCAACGCGGATGCCGATCTTCGAAGTGACGGCCTTCGCTTTCGTGATATTCGCGCTTGCCGTCGTTCTCGACACACTGGCCACCGCTGTGGAGCGACGGAGCGGCGCCTTGAAGGCTGCTGGATGGCTTTGCCTTGTTCTTGCCGGTGGCGTGGCTTTGTGGCCTCTCAGTGGCGCCCTGAGCGCTTTCCACGCGATCTATGTCGACTGGCGTGCGGCAGGGCATCCCGTGTTCCGCGCGATACAGGAAGCGATGCAGGGGCTGGGTCCATATTCGGATGAGCAGATCGTTGCGATCTGGGTTGCTGTGGGGCTCGCAACTGTCTGTTTCGGTCTCGCTGTGGGGCTGCCCATTGCCGCGATGCGTGCGCCCCGCCTCGAAGAGAACCGCGCGTCCGTGACGGGGCCGTGGAAAGCCGACTGGATGAGCGCTCGGGATATCGCTTACCTCAAGACCAATCGAACCGGTCTTCCCCTGGCGCTGCACGATGGACGGTTGCTTCGCTACAAAAAGGCCGATGCAGCGGGCTGGCGCGGTGGGCATCACCTCGTCGTGGCGGGGACGCGCGGCGGGAAAGGAATCAGCGCCGTGGTGCCTGCTATCCTTGATCACCAAGGCCCAGTGGTCGCGCTGGACATCAAAGGTGAGAATTTTGCTGTCACACGCCGCCATCGACGTAAGTTGGGCCGCGATGTGGCCGTTCTCAACCCGTTCGGAGTGATCGAACCCTCGCGCTCACAGTTCAATCCCCTCGATTACATCCGCCGCGACGAACTCGCACGGGATGTCGATCTCGTTGCGGACGGGCTTATGCGGCCGGAACAAGGTGACGGAGCGCATTTTTCGGAGATGGGGCGCGAGTTGATTGCCGCGGCAATTGAAGTAATTGTAATTCAGGAAGTACCGCAACGGCGCAATCTTATCGCCGTTGCGGACCTTCTCCTTTCTTCCAATCTTGATGCCAGACTGGAAGCTTGGGTGAAATATTCCGATGACGTTGGTCACCGCCCCGCTCAAGTCGCCGCGACAATCCTACGTGCTGGGGACCGGGAACGCGGATCGATCCAGACCTCCATCTCTAAGGCCTTTTCTTGGATGCAGTCGGACGCCATGCGCCATTTCCTGCAATGCTCGACCTTCCGAATGGACGATCTACTAGATAATAAGCTCGATCTTTATATCGTGGTACCGCTCGATCAAATTAACAAGCAGACTGTTTTCATGCGGCTGTTCGTTAACCTTGTTCTTGGCGCGGTCGTGCGCCAAGATGGACGCCGGAAGGTCAAATCCCCAATTCTTCTGGTTCTTGACGAATTTGTCCGTATGGGTCGGATGGAACAGATTTTGAACATCGCCAATGTCGCCGCAGGTCAGGGCATTGAGGTCTTGTTTGTAACACAAGACACGGGCCAAGTCGAAACTGCTTACGGTCGCAACGATGCGCGCAGTATCTTCGGCTCCTGTATCACCAAGCGCCTGTTCAATCTAAATGACATCGAAACGCTGGAATGGGCGGCGCGCCACTTCGGCGACAGTACCGTCTATTCCCAGCAAATCCGGGAGGGGAAATCGGCCACTGACAGTCAAGATTTTTCCTATTCTGAACAGAAGCAGAAGCTCATGTATCCTCAAAATATATCGGAGATGGCGAGCGATGAACTGCTGCTCTTTATTGGCAATCGAAAGCCGCTCAAGGCTAAACAGAACCGCTATTTCGATAACCGTACCTACAAGGGTAAGTGGGATGAGAACCCCCTGAACTAAGGCTATGCCGTGAATTAGCGTAAAGAATAACCCTTTTTACGCTGACAGCCATGATATCCGATCTTCGGAGCCGTCATCGCCTGAGAGGGGTTCGATGGTTCTGGTACAAGGGCGCGGAACGCGGGGGCGGACCCACGCGCAAGAGCTCGTTTTTGAGCATGGGGCAGCACCCGCCCCTTGTGCCATGGTTTTCGAAGCACTCATCGGTCTCACCTGGCGATATGGGCTCGATGGTCATGGCGGGCCTCGATTGATCTTTGGTGAGTTGGAAGCTGAAAGTTGGCGCAGCCTGTACGTGTTAAATAGGTGTTATATAGGTGTTACGCTGTTGATAGAGGGCTATATATTTCTGATTCTGAACGCTTATTCTGACGAGCCGGTGTGTAAAAGCACGAAAAACGGTGGGTGATAACACGAGAAACGGTGTGTAAAAGCACGATTCTGAAAGCCTGGTGGGTGATAACACGAAAGACAGGACTCGGTGGGTAAAAACACGAAAGATATTGACGGGGGTGTGTGAAAGCACGATTGTGAACTCATGGTGGGTGATAACACGAAACAACGCTCTCCGCTTTTGCCGGACAGGATGCAGCAGGCTGATTTTTTCGTCTGTGACGTCTTCGATGCTGCGCCGAAGGGCGACATGGCGTCGATGGAGCATCCAATTTTTTCGATATCGACCAAGCCCGACTGCCGGATCAGACGGTATGAAAGCGGGTCCAACTTCGTTGAGATTACCCCGTCGATGAAAGGTCTTGCCACCGTGCATGACCGCGACGTGCTGATCTACTGCATCAGCCAGTGCATGGCTGCGCTCAACGAAGAGCGGCCGGTCAGCCAGACAGTGCGGTTCAAGGCGTATGACCTTCTGACGGCGACCAACCGGGGAACAGATGGACGTGGCTATGAGCAGCTTCGGGCGGCGCTTGAGCGTCTGAAAGGGACCGCCATCACGACTAATATCATCACCGGTGACATGGAGGTGTTCGACGGGTTTGGCCTGATCGACGCGTTCAGGATCGTTCGGGAAACGCGTGACGGCCGGATGCAAGAAGTTGAGATTCGCTTGTCAGATTGGGTGTTCAACGCGATCCAGCACAAGGAAGTGCTCACGCTTCACCGTGACTATTTCCGGCTTCGGAAACCGTTGGAACGGCGCATTTACGAGCTTGCGCGGAAGCATTGCGGGCAGAAATCAGAGTGGAAAATCTCGCTTCAGAAGCTTCAGTCGAAGTGCGGGTCCAGCTCGACAGAGAAAGAGTTTCGGAGACTGGTCCAGAAGATCGCGCGCGAAGATCAGGCGCATGGCCACATGCCAGACTACGCTGTGCGGTTAGAGAACGACATGGTGATGTTCGCCAATCGGCGAACACAGGAGCCTAAACCGTCGCCGCCCGCGCTTGCATCTATTCGGCTTGACCCAGAAGCCTACCACGACGCTCGCCAGGTTGCGCCTGGCTGGGACATCTACGTGCTTGAGGGTGAGTGGCGAAGCTGGATGGCCGAGATGGAGAGTGATCCTCCGCGAAACCCAACTAAAGCGTTCATCGGATTCTGCCGGAAGTGGTTCGAAACACGGGGCCGTCCTTAACGCCCCCTGCCCTCTTCCTTCGAGAGCAAGAGTTCGAGGCCTTGCCAGAGCGTTAGGTTCTGTGAAGAGCAGAACGCTCGGAAGTCATCCACCACACGCTTCGGCCCTGGGATAGAAACCTTGTCCTGAGGCTCCTTGCGCTTCGGGCCGGGTTTCAGGCGGGTAGATGGTTCCCGCGAGACGAAACCAAGCTCTGAGCCTGCTTGTATGGCTTTCTCGACGCTTTCCGTGGCCACCTTCGGACGCGGTTTAGCCGGAGCATCAGACTTCGGCAGCTCGATGCCGCCACCAAATCCATACTTACTCATGCGGCCCTCTCTTTCGTGAGGGCGTGGATCACGGCCTGGGCATAGTCACGGGCGTTGTCGATCGCTCCTGCCACCTGCTTCAACGCCTTGTCCTTCACAGACGCTGTCTTCCCTTCATGCTCGGTTTCAACAATGTCGGGCAGCTCTGCCAGCAAGACCCCGTCGCGGAAAATGCGCGTATAGGGTGCGCGTTTGGCAATTCGAACCGGCAAGGTCGGGATGGAATTCATCTCCATCTCCTGTCGGACATCGCGCTCGTCCGTGGTCTGGAACGCCGCGTTCGTGCGCGTGAAAAGCAACGTATAGTCGATCGGTGTGCGGATCATGTTGGACGTTGTCTGCACGAGGCGCACGGCGGTCGCTGCTTGCCGCGCCTCCATGGGGGAGCCATCGAGTGGGATGACGCACAAATCTGTTCGCGAAAGCGCGAAAGTCACGATCTGATCCTTCGAGCCTTCAAGGTCGATGATGAGGTAGTCGGCCTCACCTGACAGGTTGTCGATCAGCTCAACCGTTTCCTCCGCCTGCGGCCGGGCGTGAACCGCGAAGGGGACCTCTCTGCCCTCCGCCTCACGGGCTTGCGCCCAAGCGAGGATGTTCGCGTTTGGGTCTAGGTCGAGAATAGCAACGCGTCCGCCGGATATAGCGATCTGCTCGGCCAAGAGCATGGCGGACGTGGTCTTTCCCGAGCCGCCCTTCGGGTTTGCGAAGGTGATTACATACATGAGACGAGCTTGCCTTCATTGCGCGCTAACGTCAACATTAACATTATCTTTATTTATAACGTTATATTTAACGTTAAAGTTGCAGTTAGAGTTGTCTTGGGCAGGCGATCAGCATGGGATAAGTCCCAGCTACATTTTGCGTTTTGCTATGCACCCATGCTCTAGTGGTGCTATGAATTTCCAAGCGTTCCCTCAATGTTCGACTCAAGATGCAGGCCGCATGACGACACAGCTTTCTATCCAACCGCGATTTGAGGGGTTCTGCCCAGTCACCGAAGCTGTCGAGCAATTGGCGAGCGAGTCCGGCCTCGAGGAGCGTGGTGCGATCTACACGAAGCGCGAAGTCGTGGATTTCATCCTCGACCTAGTTGGGTATGAGGCCGACAAGCCGCTGACGCGCTATCGTATCCTCGAGCCATCCTTTGGCGACGGGGACTTCATCCATCCGATCGTTGATCGGCTTCTGGCCTCTGCACAGCGCGAGCCTGGCGGATTGACGGTCAAGCGTCTCAAGCCTGCGCTACGCGCCGTCGAGCTACACCGTTCGACCTACTTGAAGCATCGCGCGAGCCTGGTGGAGAAGCTGCAAGGGGTCGGTTTGTCGGTTGCGGAGGCCGAAGAGCTGGTGACGGCCTGGCTGATCCAGGGCGACTTCCTGCTCTATGATTTTGATCACGATTTCACGCATGTCGTCGGCAATCCGCCGTACATCCGACAAGAGGTCATCCCGGACATCCTCATGACGGAGTATCGACTGCGCTATGAGACGATCTTCGACCGCGCAGATATCTACATACCGTTCATCGAAAAATCGCTCAGCGCGCTCGAACAAGGCGGGCGACTTAGCTTTATCTGCGCCGACCGTTGGATGAAAAACCGATATGGGCGGAAACTGCGCGAGATGGTCAGCCGGGATTACTCGCTGTCCATCTACGTCGATATGGTGGACACGCCCGCTTTTCATAGCGAGGTGACGGCGTATCCGGCGATCACGGTGATCGAACGGTCGAAAGAAAATCGCACTCGCGTCTTCGCGCGGCCGGAGATTGACCGGGATGCTCTGCGGTCGCTGAGCCGTGATCTGACGGCCCAAGAGCTGAGCAAGAACAGCATCGTCCGTGAAATCCGAGATGTCGCCGCAGGGGCGGAACCGTGGGTTTTGAGCGGGTTCGACGAGCTGGTCCTGGTCCGGCGCCTCGAGGCGAAGTTTCCCAGGCTGGAAGCGGCGGGTTGCAAGGTCGGGATCGGCGTTGCAACCGGTGCGGACAAAGCCTTCATCGGAGACTTCGAAGAGCTCGATGTTGAACCATCGCGCAAGCTGCCGTTGGTCATGACGAAGGACATCCTGACAGGAGAGGTCCAGTGGCAGGGCAGGGGGGTCATCAACCCGTTTGATGATAACGGGAAGCTTGTGCGCCTCGAGGATTACCCGCGCCTAGCGCAATATCTCGAAGAGCGGCGCGACGTGATCGCCGGTCGGCATGTCGCGACCAAAGCGCCTGCCAACTGGTATCGAACGATCGATCGGATTCATCCGGAGATCACCGGCCGGGAAAAGCTGTTGATCCCGGATATCAAAGGCGATGCAGCCATCGTGTACGAGCCGGGAAAGCTGTACCCGCACCACAATCTCTATTTCATCACCTCGAGCACCTGGGACGTGCGCGCCCTGCAAACGGTTATGAAATCGGGGATCGCGCGGCTGTACGTCTCGCTCTACTCGACCAAGATGCGCGGGGGCTTCCTGCGCTTCCAGGCCCAATATCTGCGCCGCATCTGCCTGCCATCCTGGGACACTGTCAGCGACGAGCTCCGCGCGACGCTCAGGGCATTGTCGGAAACGGATGATCCGGTAGCCCGCAACGCGGCCGTAGCAGAGCTCTACGGGCTGTCTTCGGCCGATATGCGGCTCGTCGAGGGGAGTGCAGCGGCATGACACTCGATCTTGCGAACTTTGAAGACCAGGCTCGCGAAGCGGTTAAGCTGTTTTGGGGCAACCGCGAGGCCGCGCTCGCACGGCAAGTAGAGGCCGGTAACATCGATGCCGGAACCCGAGGCGCTGTTACAGCGGGCAAGAACATGGACGGCTTCCTAGTCATCGCCCAAAGCCTCATCGAGGCCAACGGCCTCAAGGATGCGCAGATTTGCGTGCAGCAACGAGCCCTCACCCTGCCGGGATTCTACCGTCCGACGAAGCTGTGGGACATGCTGGTGATGCATCGCGGCCAACTCGTGGCCGCGCTTGAATTCAAGTCCCAGGTCGGCCCGTCTTTCGGCAACAACTTCAATAACCGTTGTGAAGAGGCCATCGGTACCGCCCACGACCTTTGGACGGCCTACAGGGAAGGGGCCTTCGGGGATGACGCGCCGCGCCCGTTCCTGGGCTGGATCATGCTGCTCGAGGATTGCCCGAAGTCTAACGCGCCGGTCTCGGACAAGCAGCCGCATTTCCCGGTCGATCCGGCGTTTCGTCGGGCGTCCTACGCGCAGCGGTACGACATACTGTGCAAACGTCTCGTACAGGAAGGGCTTTATACAAGCGCAACCTTCCTAGCCTCACCACGAGAATCTGCCGCCGACGGTGCATACCGGCACATCAGCGATCTGACATCGCTGCGCACCTTCGTCACGGAGTTTGCGGGTCATATCGCAAGTGTGGCAGCGAGGTAATTCTCTTGGCTCTTATTCGCCCACGCTTCACTGAGTTCCACAATGTTTATGTGCCCCAGGCTGACCTCGACTTCGCGATCCCGTTTCTTGATGAAGACATACCTCTATATGTCGATCCGTTCCTTCTCTGGAAGTCCCCCTCAATCCAAGACAACGGCCTACACCAGCTTATTCTGGGCGGCTTTAACAATATCGGAGCTCTGGTGCGCACCGGAGATACTGAGTCGGCGGTTCAGCAACTAATAGCAGCGTCGGAGTGCGACGAAATCGGTCTCGGGACATCCGCATCGAAGCGGGGAACACGCATAGGTCGGGCGAAGGCCGAAGAGATACTGAGCCTTTTCCAGCGAATACCATATTATCGCGACCATGGCTTCCGCCACATCGAGGAAGTGCAACTGTTCGTCGAGGGAATTGGAAAGGACCGGATCAGCGATCTCGCTTGCAACTTCATCAAAAGCTTTCTGATCGATTACACAGCTCAAGAATGCAAAGCCCTCGGGATTCCGGTACAGGATACGGAGGTTCCAGGCGTCTACAGCGTCCGGGACAAGACCTTCACGGCACAGCGAGCCGAGGTTCCTGTCCATCCGAATACAGGAGCACCGCTGCTTTTTGTTCCGAAGCGTTGGCTCCGACACGTCCCTTGGATTAGTTACGAGGCATACTTTCGAGACTTTTGCCCCCAGGACGATATTGCTCACGAAGGTGAAGAGCTGACGCGGGTGAAGGTTCTAGCATACAATCGCGACCACTACGGCGTCATCGATGCGTACGTGGCGGCGAAGGAAAGAACACGAGACGATTGCTCTAACGATCCATTGTTTACTCAGATACCGGTCTTGTCGGCGCGACGAAAGCTAACTGCCATAAAGCGACTCCCTACCGGGAAGCAGGACGGGGCCGACGCGAAGTATGAAGATGCAATTGCGGAGCTCTTCGCTTCAATGTTGTATCCACATTTGGACTTCGCGCAGGTTCAGGCCCGCACGGACAGCGGAGTAAGCATACGAGACTTGATCTTCTACAATAATCGATCCCACGAGTTTTTTCGTGAACTGATGGATGATTACGGGTCTCGTCAAATTACTATGGAAATGAAGAATGTGCGGGCAATCGAGCGTGAGCACATTGACCAAATTAATCGATATTTGCACGACGAACTAGGAAGGTTTGGTGTTCTTATTACCCGGCACGAGCTTCCGCGTGCTATGAAAGCACGAACAATAGATCTTTGGTCCGGCCAAAGAAAAGCGATTGTCGCTGTCTCCGACGCCGACGTCGAGCAGATGGTAGAGGTATTTGACAGCCGACAGAGAGAGCCAATAGATGTTCTTAAGAAGAAATACGTTGAATTTAGAAGAGCGTGTCCATAGGACTACATTATGAAATCGGAAGATGAAGTCAAAAACCTTGAAAAATTAATCGGACAATTAAAGGCCCATCACTCAGAGCTCACACAGCTTGGAAAAAAGTCGCCAAGCGATGCAGTAAATACCTTTAAACTACAGTTCATAAATAAGACACTTAGCCTGGCACAGGATGTTCTTGGCAAAGAATACTTGCCCTTCGAAGATTTCCTAGCATTCAATTCTGATGATGTGCCATCCACTAGTGATGCAACAATGATCTTAGCGCAGTATTTAGAGGCGGCGGAAAGGTATAGAAGCGATAATGTTGCTCAAGAATACGGGAAATACTATTACATAATAGACGGTGAAACATCCACTGTACGCTCGGCTCCTCCAACTTGGAGTAAGAAATGACCGAATATGAGCATGTTGTTACCCAGGATCGCATCGACATTTATTTGGCAACTAAGGATATTTTTAGCGGCTTGATTAGAGAAGTAAGAGAGCTCTCGAAGAAGAAGCCGGATGCAACTATGAGCGCGGGAAAGGTCAAGATTGTTAATCGAGTCCTTACAGATTTAAAAAGCATTCTCGAAAATGATCCTGAGGGTAAGTTCTTGGACTTACTGGATGATGCTTCTCTTCCACAAACGAGTGATGCGGTTCTCGTTATGGTGCAGTATGAAACTGCCCTGAATGCTTTCAGGGTACGGTACTTTAGGACGGTCGAGTGGGAATACGGCGAGAAATCGCGTGAATGGATTACCCAGGACGTTGTGGACGAGCACAACAGAGTACAGGAAGAGCGTCGCGAACGATTCAGGTCACATGAGGATGATTCTGACGAATAGGCATCTACGCCCTTCGCACGGTCTTCACACTCACTCGGAAAAGCTGCGCGATCTCGGAGAGGCGACGGCCTTCCTCGTCCCTCATGCGTCGCACCTCATCGCGTTGAGAGGTGGACAGGGCAGGGGGGCGGCCTCCGACCCTGCCGCGCTTCTTCGCGGCCTCCAGCCCCTCCCTGGTGCGCTCTGAGATGCGCTCGCGCTCGAACTGCGCAATAGAAGCGAAGACATGGAAGATCAGACGCCCTGCGGGCGTAGTGGTGTCGATGTCCTCGGCCAGCGAACGAAACCCGCCGCCACGTTCCTTAATGGCCTCCACGATGTCGAGAAGATCACGCAGCGACCGTGCAAGGCGATCGTACTTGGTGACGACGATCACATCTCCTGGGCGGAGCTGATCGAGGAGCTGGTCGAGCTGCGGCCGCTTCCTTGTCGAGCCGCTGATCTTGTCCGCGAAGATGCGCTCGGCACCGGCCGCGCTCAGGGCGTCGGTCTGTGCATCGAGGAGCTGGTCATCTGTAGAAACGCGGGCATAACCGAAGATCATGCTTCATTGTGCCACAAACGTCCCAAAACTCAAATGGTTTTGGCGGGGGTTTTTGTCCTTATCAACAGCTTGTTTTGCCGTAGGGCATGGGACATGGACAAAAACGACCGTTTTTGCTAAGAGTTAGCTACCAAGTGGGTTAGTGTTGCGTTCGTACCGCTGATGATAGTTCTGCACTGTGATAATCGAGGGACCTAACACGCCCCAACTTTTAAATATTGAGCATCTAAGAATTCTTTGTCAGTCTCCTAGAACGGCAAAATAGGGGGTTTTGTTGACGGTTAAAGCGAGCACGCTACTAGGCGTGAAATTTGTCAAATTAGTATATCAGGGGTGGGAACCTGCTCAAGAAAGGCAACTCTTGACCCTACTTTCTGCTTGGTCACGGGTAGAAGACCGGATGAACAGTGATGGTGATTTAACCCCTGTCGATGAGGTTCCTGGATACCTACACACGAAGGACGCTAAGGGTATTTCTGTATTTGTCCCCATAAACTTGGTGAGGGTTTCCCCGAGTAGAGCGCAGCGGAGTGAAATCCACAACTTGGCACTGGGTTTCACACTCCAACCTGACATTGATTACTGCTTGTCTGGAAGCGGTACGTTCCTTGGAGTCACTAATCTTGTTGGTGACATTGACCTCGCGGAGTATGCCAGCTCCACTTGGCAAAATATTGAGCAACGAATTGTCGAAATACGTGAAGCAGGTCAACTCCACAAAAAGGAATGCAAAGGC
>Ga0208934_1000526_pt1 | contig 17709 bp, 18 predicted proteins | sample MalvirDeepMed_s2_FD_184243 | JGI IMG/M metagenome (GOLD analysis project Ga0208934, IMG submission 184243) | Marine viral communities from the Global Malaspina Expedition - Malaspina viral metaG DeepMed_s2 (SPAdes) (version 2) | ecosystem: Environmental > Aquatic > Marine > Oceanic | place... | reverse complement strand
GGCCCACCCTCACCGAGAGATCGCCGACGCGGCCGGCCTTGCTGGCGCTCAGCTGGAAACAGCCGACCTTACGGTTGAATCGACCTTGCTGCGCGCCAGCAAGGTCGATTCAACCGTAAGGTCGGCTGTTTCCAGCTGAGCGCGGGCAGCGTCCGCCTGCGCCTGGGTCTGGCTGATCTGCTCGAACAGGGTCCCCCGGCGAGCGGTCGCGGCAGCCACCGCCGCCTGCGCAGCGGCGAGTTCGGCCCGCGCCTGCCGCGCCTGCGCCTCATACTGGTCTAGCTTTTCCCGCGGTTCGGCTCCTGTCGCGGCAAGGGGCCGATATCGCGCCACCTGGTCGTTCGCGAGGTCCAGTGCTGCGCGCGCGGCGGCGAGTTGGGCCCGCGCCTGGCGAATGGCTGCATCCTGTTCGGCTACCTGAGAACGGATTGTGTCGGCACCGGCCAGGGTCGCAGCGATCTGCGCGCGCGCCTGTTGCGCTTGCGCCTGATAATCCCGCAAATCCAGTTGTACGAGGGCTCCGCCGCGAGCAACCTGCTCGTTCTCCCCCACGAAGACCTCTTCGACGTATCCCGCTACCTTGGAAGAGATAACGACGCTGTCGGCAGCGACATAGGCGTTATCGGTCGACTGCATGTACTGTCCGTAGGTTACGTGCCGGTAGTACCACCAGATCCCGCCAAGCAGCACGGCAAGACCAACGATGATTAGCACGATGCGCAAGCCACGCCGCGATTGCGGTTTCGTTGGGGTTGTGCCCTCCTGCTCCGGTTGGTTGGAGTTATCGGTCATCTGACTCTTTCGGCAGCCTCAGTAAAAGGTGAACGCGTCTCGCGCCCTATGAGCCGTGAGTCAAATAGTAAAGGCATTTAGCAGTTTGCATTTGGGCATCCGAGGCTATCCGACTACACAGCGCTATGGATGAAAAACCAGATACCATGTCACGGTCTCAGCGTCGGCAGAAGGTCATCACCGATAATGACCGCATTCTCTATCTTATGGACGAGATCAGTCGCGGCGCGCGCAGAGTGTACGATGCGAGGGTCGCCAGGATCGGTCTCAATCAGACACAGTGGAGGATCATCGGACAACTTCTTCGCGATCCTGCCCTTACGCAGGCTGAAATCGCCAAGAAACTGGAACTGGAATCGGCGACCATCGGCCAGGCGGTTGCAGGTCTTTGCGCACGCGGGCTGATGAAAAGGCTTCGAGCTGAGACGGATCGGCGAGCGTGGCAGCTCATCCTCACGGAGCAGCTTGACGATCTGCTGCCCGAACTGAGAGGCTCCGCGGATAGGCTTCATGATCTGCTTTGGCGCGACATTGCCGCCGACGAGAAGCGAACGCTGCAGCAGATTCTTGAAAGGGTATCGGAAAATCTGGACCAACACCGTGCCGAGGCTGAATAAAATCATGGCATCGCCCCCGGAAAAGCCTATCGGCAGCATCGCTCGCGCCGCGGAGATTGGCCGAATCCTAATGAGGCACGGAGCGAAGAATCTCGCCGGAGCCCTCGGGTTTATTCCCTCTTCGAACAATGTCATCGACCCTCGCGAATTTCGCCCGGCCGCAGTTGTCGCGTTCCTCCGTGACATCGGGCCAGTCGGCATAAAACTGGGGCAGCTCCTCGCCACCCGAAGCGATCTGTTCACCGAACACTGGATCACGGCATTCTCAACCCTGCACGATCAGGTGTCGCCAGTGCGCTTCGCAGATATCGAGCCCGTACTTGCTTCAAGCTGGGGTGAGGACTGGCGGAACGACTTTGCGCAGTTCGACGAAAAGCCTTTGGCGTCCGCCTCGATTGCACAGACCTATTCCGCCGAGCTAAGGGACGGTAGCAAGGTCATCGTGAAGGTTCGACGCCCGGGCACCGCCGCGCGGATGGAAGCCGATGTGCGTCTGCTTGTGCGTCTTGCCGAGATCGCAGAAGCACGCTCTCCTGACATCGCGCGTTACCGGCCAGTCGAGTTTCTGCGGACCTTCGGCCGCAATCTTGCCTGGGAGATGGACCTCGCTGCGGAATCCCGAGCCTGCGAGCGGATCGGCGCATATCTCGATACCATCGGCGTCAGGACCCCGGCCATCCATTGGGAACTGACCGGGCTGCGGGTGAACGTTCAGGAACGCCTGTACGGCAGGCCCGCGTCTTCGCTGGGCAGCCCATCGGGCGACCCGCGGGTGGCGGCTTTCGCTAAAAGCTATGCCAACGCTGTCCTGCGGATGATCATCCTGAACGGCGAATTTCACGGCGACCCCCATCCGGGTAACGTCTTCCTGATCGGCGAGCAGGATGTCGGCTTCATCGACTTCGGATCAGTCGGGACGCTCACCAAGGCCAGGCGCGACGAGATCGTCCGCCTCGTGCTTGCGATTGCTGGTGAGAAAACCAGCGATGTCGCGAATGTCCTGCTCGCATGGGCGGGGGAGCCGAAGGTGGATCGCGATGCGCTCGCGGTGGATCTGGATCAGTTGATCGGAGAGTTCAGGGGAACCGTGCTATCTGGCATCGAGTTCTCGCAGATTTTTTCCCGCGTTTTCGACCTGTTGCGGGATTATCGACTGGTTCTGCCACCTGATCTGGCCATTCTTCTGCGTACCTTGCTTACGGCAGAGGGTGTCGTCCGATCACTGGCACCCGACTATAACATTGCCGAGGACACCCGGCCGATCATGACGGAGCTTTTCGCCGAGCGGTTCTCGCTCGCTAGCGCTCGGTCGGGTTTGAAGAAACTTCGCGGTCAGCTGCTGGGGTTGTCGGCGTCCTTGCCCGACATACTTGCCACTGCGAACTCGATCGCAAAGTCAGGATATGTGCCGGTTCAGCTCGATCCGCTCAGTATCGAGCAACTCGCAGGACTTCGCAATGAGCGTCAGTCCTTGAAAGGCCCTCTAGCTGCCGCATTGATCGTGGCTAGCGCATTGCTTGTCGATCAATCCTGGCTTCTGGCTGGCGGCGCGCTTGTGATTGCTGGGGTGGTGCTCATCCGAAAATCATAATGAAGGAGCAACTTAATTCGTGCACGGTCACGTTACGGCAAAGCCGAACTTAATGAGGATTTCATACGCCGCACTTCAGCGACCAAGACGCATCGCGAAAAAAATTTTTCGACCTATTGCGATTGAAGGCTTATTTTCCTCAATCAGACGAAACTATGGAACGGCAGCTTTCAGGCTTGTCCTCGCCTGACTTTATGGCCGCTATTAGGGCGCATTGCTGCCAAGCGAATTAGACCCCACGACATTGAATTCGAATCTCTGGAGCGCGAAATCTCACTGACGCCAGGGGGCTTCGGATAGCGCCAGTCTGCACGCGATTTCATCACCAATTTCGGTCGCAGCCTCAAGGAGGGAGGTATCATCCAAGTGTGCATACCGAGCTGTTGTCGAAACCTGCCTGTGGCCAAGGAGGCTTCCAATCATCGGCAAAGTCTCGGATGATCGCGCTGCCAGGCTGGCATAGTTGTGCCTCAGATCGTGGAGCCTGACGTCATCCAGACCGGCATCACGCCGAAGCTTGCGCCAGAACCAGTCGATCGCTGAAACCGACTGCCCCTTGAACGGAAACACTAGCTCATCCTTCTTCCCACGCGGCAATCCATCGAGCACCGCCCTCGCCTCCTGGCCAAGCCAGACGATGCGCGGACCTGTCTTGGAATCGGTCAGTTTGAGCTTCCGCCCCTGAACCTCGCCCCAGGTGAGGTTGAGGATTTCGCCGCGTCGGCATCCCGTCAACGTGAGCAGTGTGACTACCGCCGCCTCGACGGGCTGGTCAGCGCGTCGGTCGACAAGGGCTTTCCCGAGCCGCGCCATCTCGGCGTCGCTCAGAAACCGTTCGATCTTGCGCCCCCTGTTCTTCTTCACGCCTCGAAAGGGGTTTGAATGCTCCGGAATATAGCCCCAGGCCTCGGCCTTGGCGAACATGGCTTTCAGAATTTCCATGGCGCGGTTTGCCGCGCCCGGCCCTGCCGAGCGCGTTACCTCCGCGTGCCAGCGCACCGCATCGGCATGATCGATCTCGTCGATGAACTTGCCCGCAAACGCATGGTCGAGATGGGTGCGGCGGTAGATGTCCTGGATCTCGCGCGTGGACTTCTTCCAGGTCGGTGCCGCCACATCCCAATACGACTGAAGGAACGCCGCATAGGTCGGCGTCTTCGTGCCGCGCTTCTTCTTGTCTGCCGGGTTCTGCCCGAGCTCGATCCGGAGGATCAGCCGGCGGGCAACATCCTTCGCGATGCGCTCGGTAAGGATGGCGGCATCGCCGATCGTTATCAACCGCTGCTTGCCACCGATGGTCCGCTGGAGGACGTAGCTCTTGCGTCCTGAGCGGTGGATGCGCTCGCCAAAGCCCGGAAGCACGTAGTCAAACCTCGTCCGGCGCTTCCCAGCCTCTCCCGGAACAACGCGCGCGAGTTCCTCGGCCAGGATATGCTTCAGATCGTATCCGGTCACGCCGCGATGCCCAGCGCACCGGCGAGGCTCGAACAAATCCGGTCGGCGCTCTCCGAGATGATGTCGTCTGCAAGATGCGCATAGCGCGCGGTCGTCTCGGGAAGCGCGTGCCCCAACAGCTTGCCGATGGTCGCGAGTGGAATGCCCTTGGCAATGGCCGCTGAGGCAAAGCTGTGGCGAAGATCGTGGAGCCGGACATCGGGAAGAGCGGCCTTGCGCCTGATCCTGATCCAGTGTTCTCCAAGATTGATTGGTCCCTCCCGATGCAACGCCGGAAAGACAAGCTGGTCGTCGGCCCGGCGGTCGAGGCCACTCAGAATTTCGATCGCTTGCGGGTTGAGATAAATGGTCTTCGGGCCGGTCTTGCTGTCGGGTAGCGCAAGTCGAGGAATCTGGACGTAGCGCCAGCGCAAGGTCGCAATCTCCGAAGCACGTGCACCCGTGTAAACGAGCAAGAGAAGCGCGGGGATCACGAACGGGTTCGCAAACTCGTGATTGGCCAACGCGCGCCCGAGCCTGCGGTATTCGTCGGCGGAAAGGTAGCGCTCCGGGAGCTCGCGCTTGAAGCGGGACACACCGCGACACGGGTTGGAGCATTTGGCGCGATACCCGAGCTTTTCCGCATACTGCATCATGACAGACATGATCGGGATGGTGCGATTGAAGCTCCCTTCCCTCTTTGTCATGGTGTCGCGCCAGCGGTTGATGTCTGACCGTGCGATCATGTCGACCGGAAGTTCGCCGAAATGCGGAATGAGCAGCTGATCGATGCGCGAGCGCGAGCTCGTCCTGGTCGACGGCTTCCAGTGCGGCGAATAGTCGGTCCAGAATTCCTCGGCGAAGTCGACAAAGAGCGGGACCTTTTTCTGCTCGGGCGCAGACGGCAGGTCGGCAAGCGTAGCCCTGATGAGCAATCTGCGCGCGGCAGCGCGCGCGGCGGGAGCGCCCAGCGCACCTGCCGCCACTCCCGCGCGTCCCAGCGTCACCATCCTCTGCACGCCTCGGGGCCTGTACTTCACTATCCAGCTAAGGTGTCCGGACTTGCGCTTGCGCAGTCCGAAGCCAGGCAGTTCATTATCCCATGTAATCCCGAGCGGAAGTGAGGCTCGACGGGCCACATGACCGGTCAGTTTCAGCTTATTGGATTGGCGTTTGTGGGTGACGGCTGTGCCTTGCCCACCCACAGATTGCCGGTGGGTTAGAAATTTCGAACTATCTGTTTTTACTAGGTTTTGCTCCATAAATGCAGCTTAGGCTGCGTACGGTGTGCCTCAGTCTCCAATTGCGCAGGTGGTGAACAGTAATCCTGGCCGTTCTTTCTTAATGGTCATTCCCAAACCTTGCCGCAGGAGCGTGAGCAACCATTTGCATTGGCCAATGCCTGCAAGCGAGCTTGTCGACGCTCCTCCCTCAGCAAGAGACTGCACCTGCGCAAAAGGGGCCGGCAAAGGACCATGTGTGAAGCGGCAGGAACGGGACCTGTCGGTCCTGCCGCGCGCGCTGGTCCAACCCGGTCGCGGTGCGCAAGTGCGTGCGGGGCCCGGAACACATACACCGCGCCCGCAGGAGCACCGCCGCAGGTGGTGCGGGATCGAGCGCGTCATCAGCCCCGCTCCACATCACGCCCAGGTCGTCCACCAGCGAACACGAAAAGAGGGCAGGAACCGTCACCGGCTCCCGCCCTATTGGATGCTCAGAATTGGTCGAGCATTGCGCCATGCACAGTGTGCACCACACGGCTGGCCAGATGTGCTGGCAAGGCATTGTAGTCACCTTCATCCAGAGCGAAATATCCAAGGTCGTCATCCTCGACGACGTGCTGGTCGAAGAAGCTGTGCAAGGCCCGCTGTTCGGCAGTGGCGAGTGCTTCGAAGTAGCTGTTCGAGTTCGTTTCAAGGTTGCCAAGTGTAGTCATGATTTCCTCCTGATATCTGTCGGTGAGACGACAGGAGGAAGGCGGACGGGCGCGGTGCCGGCGGGTCAGGGATCGCCGGCATGGGCGACCGCGAAGCGGCGGTGGGGGCAACGATTTTGTCGAACCGCAGCGCAAGCGTAGGGGAGGCAAAATGGTGGGGCCCCGCCGTCCTTGACGCGCCGGTGCCGGGCCCGTCACCCTTGAAAGTCAGTGAGCCAGGCCCCTCCCCGCCCGCCAAAAAGCTCCAGCGTGGTCATCTGCGAAAGGACTTTCCTACAGGGTCTGGCCTGTTCCATTGGAGCCTGCGGGAGGAACGCTAAAGGGGAGTAAGGACGAACTCCAATGCCATCGAAACGAAGCGCTGTAGCCGCACTCCAAAAGCTGGAAGCCGACCGGCTGGCACTCGACCAGCGTCAGAAAGAACTCGAGCAACAGGCTGCTCTTGAATTGGGCAGTGTCATACTCGGCACGGGCCTTGAAACGTTCTCGAAGAAGGGCCTGGCAAGATTGGCCGTGGAGCTCGCAAAGCTGGGCGAGGACGAGGCGTTAAAGCGGCTGGGCGCTTCCACATCTTCTCCTAGCTCTCAAGAAGTGCCTGTGAAGTAGAACGAGGAAAGGGGCCCTGTCCGGCTCGGACAGGACCCCTTCGGGAGAGAGATCGACGGGAGAGTTCAGTCGATCTCGGGAGCATCTTTGTTGTCGTCGTTCTCGCCGGAGCCGTTGCCGCGGGAGAGGAAGTCGACCTTGTCGGCGAGGATTTCGGTGCCGTAGCGGGTGACCCCGTCCTTGTCCTCCCACTGGGTGTAGTGGATGCGGCCCTGGACGCTGACCAGCTGGCCCTTGGAGCAGTACTGGCCGACGGTCTTGGCAAGGCCGTTGAAGCAGGTCACTCGGTGGAACTCGCTTTCCTTGGCGGTGTAGCCGTTCTCGTCCTTGTATGTCTTGCCGTCCTTGTCCCGTGCTGGGCGATCGGTGACGACGGTGATCCCGGTGACGTTGGTGCCGCCCTTGGTCTCGCGGGTGTCGGGCTCGCGGGCGATGCGACCGGTGAGGATTGCGATATTGGTCATGGTGTAAGTCCTTCAGTTCCTCAAACCGGAGACCATCTCCGGCTTGCGAACATCCAGAAGAAGCAGGGCATGGGAGGACTGCACCGCAGGAGCGAAGCTCCAAGGGAAACCTGTTCATGACGGGTGGTGCGGGCAGGCGCGCGAAGCGCGACAACACGGCCGGAAAGGAACGGGTTGCCGTCCTCAGCTGACCTAGTTCAGGACTGTTCGCGAAGAAAGCCGGATGGGTATCGGGTGTGGGCCTGAAGGCTCGCGTATTCCCAATGCAATCAGCTTACCCATCGCCTTCCGATGCTGCCAGGAGATCCATGAAGTTGCGAGCTGCTTGCCGGTCTTCCTCGTTTTCGAACGCCACATCAAGATCGGGGGCGGATCCGAACATGTGGAGGAATGACCACAGCGCAAAGCGCTTGCCCCGGTCCTCCTCAAGGCCGAGATCGACCCGGCAGTGCTCAATGCCGGCTGCAAAGGTATCGGGAGAAACCCCGGAAAGGTCGGTGGTGGCAAAGTAGCGCTGCAGCAGATCGTCAAGTTGCATGAGCAGTTTATAGCCGGGTCTGTGCCGAATGGACATCGCGCCATGAAGATGCAGATGATGAAGGGCCCCTCAGGACCCAGGCGAGGTGCCCAAGAGGCCGCGACGATCGACCACGGTGATCCGGCGCGTCTTAGCATCGATCACCAGTCGTTCGGTGACGCCATTGCCGGGAAAGGCGACGACATAACGCGGATTGAGCGAGAGCATCTGCTCGTTGCGCTTGAATCCGGCGCGGGCACCAAGCCGACGATCAAGTGAGTAGGTCAGTTGCTGTACTTCGCGGCGCTCGGCCCAGCTCGCGGCCAGGCGATCGGCACCCTTGCCGTCGCCACCATGAACCAGGAAGAGATCAGGAACCACATCGCAAACCTTGTCCAGCGTCGCCCAAACATTTTCGGCATAACGCTTCGCATCCTCGGCGCTCTCGAAGCTTTGGCGACCACCGGCAAAGACTACCGGAGTGCCCTCCGGAATCAGGGCATGACGCCGGTTCTCCGCGCGTGCGCGCAGGAAATCGCGGGCATCGATCACGGCCGATGTGAGATTTCGCGAATGGTTCGTGCGCGAGCCGGAAACGGGCTTCCACGAGGAACCGGTCTCGTCGCGATAAAGTGCTGCCGTCGCCTCGCGCATTTGCTCGAAGGCCAGCATGCTGGCTTCGGCAGCCTGCGCGCGCTCGACCTGCTCTTCCAGATTGCTCGAATGCACTTCGGATCCATCAGCGGATGCCAGCAGAGTCCGGATCTCGTCGCTGGCCCGATCCAATTGAGCCGACTTACGGCTGGCTGCGCGGTGAAAGAGATTGACCATGCCCCAGGCAATATCCTCGGCATCAGCCTCCAAAGCAGTGTCGGAAAACATCGCGAAAAGGTCGGACCATACGGCGCCAAGTGTCTGGTCGATCGCGTCCTCGCAGGGAAAGTCGGTTGCATTGAATGGGGCGGGCCTGATGCTGAGGCTTGAAAGGTCAAGGCCGCTCAACTGGTCGATGAAGCTGTCGTACATGGGGTGTCTCCTGATCGCGGGGACAAGGAGAGGAGGCACCATTGCCTCGGCCCTGTCCGCCGGAGCCCGATCAGAGCCGGGAGAAGGGGCGAGACGCACCGCGCAGCGGGAAACCTGCGGCCCTAGGCTGGCGCGGGCAACACGGGCCGACGGGCCGCAGGTTGCGGCTCGCCACGACCGGCCCAAGGGCCTCTCCCGGCGGACTGGGATGAGGCAGGATCAGGACCCGCTGTCGCAGGTGGATCGGGAGCGCTCGAAGATCGCTTCACCATTCGAGAACCGCCCAACCAGGCGCAGCTCACCAAACAGGTCGATGAACTTTCCTGACACCTGGGCGAGCCAGTGCCGTGCCCTTGCCGTTCTTGGGATGTAGAAATCCGCCTCCCAGTACCGGGCATCATCGCGTTCGGCGAGCCAGATCGCGGCGAGCCCGCAATAGGTCGATATGCCGCAATCGGCGAAGGCGTTTCGCAGGAGGATGCGGTCCTCGCGGCCGCGCCATCCATCGAAGCGTTCAAAGGAAGGAAAGGTCGCCTTCGTGATATCGATGACCTCGTCGACCAGGCACTCGTAGACCCAGTCGACATCGCCGCCTTCGCCCTCATCAAGCAGGCGAAAGGCCACCACGGAGCCAGTTGGATAGCTGACGGAACGTCCCATCTCACTGCTCCTCAGGCTGCATCAGCGAGATCGATGTCGGCCTCGCTATCGCAGGATTGGTGACCCCCAAGCTCGAGCAACAGGCTTGCCGCTTCCTCGGCCTTGGCCGCAGCGGTCAAGATCGCGCGCTCGTCCGATTTGAGGATCTTGAGCCAAGACGCGATGTAGCTGGCGTGATGGTCGAGATGGGTAACAGGAAGACCCAGTTCTGCCCCGAGAATGGCCGAGGAAAGTTCGGCGATCAGTTCCTCGGCGGCATAGGCGTCGCTGCCGAAGCGGTTCTTGAGATCGCGGTCGAGCCGCGAAGAGTGACCCGTCCAGTGCGAAAGCTCGTGTGCGAGCGTCGCATAGTATTGGTCGTAGGCTTCGAAGAGTTCGGCTGGCGGCATGGTGACCCGGTCGCGCAACGGCTCATAGTAAGCCTGCGCGCCATGGTGGCGCAGGTCTGCGCCGACATGAGCAAAGAAGGTATCAAGGCGATCTTCTCGTCCATAGGGCTCCAGCGCGGCAACCAGTGGCTCTGGATGGTAGAAGTCGGGGAGGCCGTCGCACTGGTCGGCATTGAACACGGCATAGGCCTTGAGCACGCGCCGGTTCTCGGTGTCAGCTTCGCCTTCGGCGCTCTCGACCTCCTTGGTGTAGCTCTTGTAAAAGATTGCGATGGTCGACTTTTCGCCCTTGCGGACCTGTCCGCCGAGCTGCTGGCACTGGCGGTAGGTCATCCAGTAGGGCGAGGCGTAGCCACAGCCATCGGCCACCGTCCACAACCAGAAGGTGTTCATCCCGCGATAGGGGGTCCCGCAGGAGCGTAAGGGCCGCGAAACCGGTACGCCACGCCACGGCTTGACCCAGGGCTTTGTGCCTTGCTCGAGCTTTTCGATGATGGCAGCGGTAATGCGCTGGGCTGGCGAAGTCGAAGCACTGCGGCGATACTTGGTCATGGGAGTTCTCCTGATGGCCGGGACGGACATATCCCGGCTCAGGATGAGCAAAGCTGCCTCCTCTCTCCTTCAATGATGACCGTTATGCGCCCCAATTCTGGTCGTAGGCCGCACATTGCAAGGTGCCCGAAAGCGGACCGCTTGCTTTTCTGATCCGGCAGGCTGCGCCAATTTTGAGTGCTGGGTGGAAACCCGTTGGTCTGTAGCTTGAATTCGCTGGGCTAGCCTTCGCCCGCGAGGCTTTCCAATACCGGGCACCGATCATTGCTCGTGGTGCCACATTGCTCGATCAGTTTAGCGAGAGCGTTCTCCATACGCTCAAGGTCGGCCCGCTTCGCACGGATGTTTGCGAGGTGCTGTTCGGCGATCGATTGCACCTCATCGCAACGCACTTCCTGACCTGGCGTTAAGTCAAGCAATGCCCGCACCTCTTCGAGGGAAAATCCGAGTTCGCGCGCGCGCCGAATGAAGCGGAGGCGCTCCGTGTCGTGAGGACCATAGTCGCGGTAGGGGCCCCTTCTCGGCGGAGCATCGATAACGCCTATCCGTTCGTAATACCGGATTGTCTCGATGTTACACCCGGTCCGCTTCGCCACTTCGCCAATTTTCAAAGCCAACCTCTTGAGTCTGTAGTTGCTACAGACTGTAAATAGGTGTGCGAATCGAGGTTTGCAAAAGGACGATCGATGCGCGGCATCAGCACATGGTGGAACGGATTGGCGACGGGCGGAGGTATCTTTGCAGCCTTCGGGGCAGCTGCATGCTGTGCACTGCCCTTGATGCTCGCGTCGGTGGGTGTGGGCTCGGCGTGGCTTGGCAGCATCTCGCCGGTCCTGGCCCCCTATCGCGTCCCGTTGCTGACCCTGGCGTCGGCTCTTCTTCTCGCTGCGACCCTCCGTTTGCTCTGGCAGTTTCGGCAGGCACGAACATGCCCGGCGGACAGTGCATGCGGATCATCGACTTATCGAGCGCTGACCGCCATAGGAATTGCCATCGGTGCGGCGCTGCTGACAGGTGCCTTCCTCTATGGCTGATCCGATCCTGATCTCGCGCTTGCGCTGTCCCGAATGCGGTCATGAGGAGGACATGGAAATGCCGACCAACGCTTGCCTGTTCTTCCATAACTGCGCGGGTTGCGGCGTTCGCCTTCAGCCGCTCCAAGGCGATTGCTGCGTGTTCTGCTCGTACGGCACCGTTCCCTGCCCCCCAATACAGGAAGGGGATTGCTGCCATGGCTGAGGCTTTCGATTTCGTCGCCATCGGATCGGGAACTGCTGCGCAGGTCGCGGTCCACCAGATGGCCAACGCCGGGAAGCGCTGCGCGGTTATCGATTATCGGCCTTACGGTGGCACATGTGCGCTTCGAGGGTGCGACCCGAAAAAGATGATGGTGAGCGGAGAGGAAGCGCTCGCGGCATACAGGCGAATGAAGGGGAAGGGCATCAAGGGCTCGGTTTCAATTGATTGGGCCGACCTCCAGGCATTCAAGCGCAGCTTTACCGACCCCGTCCCTGAAAAGCAGGAAGCTCGCTACGAGCGTAAGGGCGTCGCGACTTTTCACGGCGCGGCACGCTTTGCTGGCCCCGACAGGATCGTGATAGGCGACCGGGAACTGAGTTTCTCGCACGCTCTTATCGCAACGGGAGCAGAGCCTCGACCGCTTGGGATCGAAGGTGAGGAATTGCTGATTCACAGCGATGCATTCCTAGAACTCAAAACCCTTCCAGATCGGATCGTATTCGTCGGCGGCGGATACATTGCCGCAGAATTTGCCCACCTCGCCGCGCGCGCCGGTGCAAAGGTCACAATCTTCCAACGAGGCCGCATTCTGAAAGCCTTCGACCCTGACACGGTCGATTGGCTCATGCCAAGTTTCGATGATCTCGGCATCGAAATTGTGGACGCTGAAGTGGTCCGCGTAACGAAGAAAGGCAGCGTGCTGACCGTCCATGCTGGCGACCGCAGGATCGAAGGGAGCCTGGTGGTGCACGCTGCCGGAAGAATCCCTGCGATCGGCTCGCTCGATCTGGAGGCGGGAGACGTCGCCTGTGACGCGGGTCGCTTGGCACTTACCGCCCAGCTACGGAGCCAAAGTAACCCCAAGGTCTTCGCGGCAGGTGACGCTGCTGCAAATGGCCCGCCACTGACTCCAGTCTCCAGTAACGATGCCAAGGTCGTGGTAGAAAACATACTCGATGATACCGGTCGAACTCCGAACTATCGAGGGGTGCCAAGTGCACTTTTCACGGAGCCGCCGGCGGCCAGGGTCGGAATGCTGGAAAGCGAGGCGCGTGAGGCAGGGCTGGATTTCACGGTGCATGCTGGCTCGCACCCTGGTTGGTTCTCGGCGAGGCGGCTGAACGAAGAGATCTACGGCCACAAGCTGCTGGTCGAGAACGGAACGGGACGCATCCTTGGAGCCCACTTGGTCGGCCCTGACGCCGACGAGCTCGTCAATATCTTCGGCTTGGCCATGCGCCATGGGCTAAACGCGGACGACATCAAATCTACCATGTTCGCTTATCCGACGGCGGCCTCCGATGCAGGGTATATGTTGGGATGAGCAACGCGGAAGCCACCAACAAGCGTGACTTGGCCGCCAACCGTCTGCACCGTATCCTAATCTGGGGCGTGCCGTTTGCGGCGCTAATCGGCCTAAACTTTACCGCAGAACTTCTGCAACCGAACGAGAGGGTGGAAATCGCGGCGGTGCTGTTCCTATGGATGGGGGCGGCGTGCTCGTTAAACGCTTTGCGTTGCCGTCGGCTTCACTGCATGATCGCAGGGCCAGCATTTCTGATTGGTGCTGCGCTTTTTGCCATGGTGGCATTCGGCTTGGCTGATTTCGGGAAACACGGTCCAAGCGTCATCATCTGGGTCACGTTTGGGGTAGTTGCTGGCAGCTTTATCGCCGAACGGATAGCAGGGAAGTATTGGCGAAGACCGGCGTAAGCTCAGGTTTCTGTTCACAGCGAAATAGAAACGAGACCCTCTCCACCAAGAACCTTTTCAAAGCGAACACGAGCGGGTGGTCTCGATCAAGCAGACTGCCGTCTGCTTCTGCTGCGCAGTCGCCTGGGAGCGGACTGTTAGCAACCGGCCCAAAATTTGACATGGAAAAGGCGGCCCGTCCCGATTGGGACGGACCGCCCGCCGAGTGACCTGGACCTGTCAGGAGGGGTCAGGCAGCCTGCTCGGCAATTTCGTCAGTTGCTTCCACGTTGGCCGCCTCGTCGCCTCCGTGGTCCGCCAGTTCGGCTTCTTCAGAACCGGCGAAACGCATTATAGGTGGAACCCAGGCCTGCGCCCGTTCCTTGACCTCGGGCTCGCCAATGAAGTTGCCGGAGAAGATGCGCTCGGCAGCGCTCGCCAGTTCGGCCTTCTTCGATGCGGCATAGCGACTGACGAGTTCGGGACCGCCGGCGCCATCGAGCGCTTCGAGCGTGCGAGCCTTGGCCACGCGGTCGAAGTAGTTGGCCGCCGTGGGACGCCACCAATGCGCGGTCTCGATTTCAAGTAACGAGCCAAGCGCCTCGTGCAGCGGCACCGAACGTTCGCCTTCGCACGCAAGGCTTGCAACTAGAGTGCGCGAGACGACATGGCCGAGCCAGGCCGAACGCGCCTCATCGGAAAGCGCCCGGAACCTCGCAAACCGCTTCACGTCGCATTCACCAGCACGCCAGCTTTCATCGAGCGACCCGGCAAACTCGGCCAGGGCAGCGCTCGCCGGCGCATCCTTGGCCTCAAACCCGGTGACCGGGCCGGAAGCGACAGAGCCGACCAGCGTCGACGCTTTCTTGGCGCGCCAGTCATGTCCATCGACATCGGCAAGCGTGAAGACCATGAAGTCGAGCGCCAGTGCCGGATCGTTGGCGAGATGGATCGCAAGGATGTCGCGGCGCTGCATGGCCAGTTCGTCGAGCAGGCGCTGGGACAGCGAGCTGCCCTTGGGCTTCGCCGCACCGCTCTCTTCAATGGCCTCGATCACGCCTTCGTCAGCGATGACTTCGGTCTCGGTGTAGAACTGCGGGACCAAGGTCGGCTCGCCATTGCGCGAGAGGACTAGGAAGGCACCAGCCTCGGATTTCAGTTCGTCAGCGAGGACCGGCGGCCGGTCATTGAGCGCGCGCATGGCGCGGTCGATGACGACGAGTTCCTGTTCGGCCTTGGCGACCTCGTCCTCGTCGCTGTCTTCGTCTTCGAGCACGGCGGCGACGCGGTCGTAGTCGGCCTCGAGCTCACCGAGCTCCTGCGCTTCCTGCTCGGTCATTGGCGCAGGCTCGCAGGGCAAGCGACCGAGACCTTCAACAAGGTCGTGGCTGACGTAGTTGCCAAGCGTCGGCCGGACCCAGGCAAGGCCAAATTCGAGCGCGGTCTTTTCTGCGGCTTCGTCCATGGCCTTGTGCGCGAGGTCTTCGAGCAGCGCGACATCGATCCAGCTCTCGCTGGCGTCATCGTCGAACAGTTCGCGCTCAATCCGGCCGCCTGCGGCGAGATAGGCATCGCGTCCGACAAGCACGGCCCGCGGATCGGAACCACGCACCGTGGCATCAAGCACCATGCGGCGGATCGTGTCAGGCGTGATCTGGTACCAGGCATCCTGCAGCTCGGCATAGACATGCGCCTGGCGCTCGACGTCGGAGATCGCGCCGTAGGCCTTGGCCATGTCGAGCGTGATCGTGCCTTCGGCGAGCGCTTCGAAGACGCAGGGTGCCAGACTTGCCAAACGCAGGCGCCCTTCGACGAACCGGACGGTGAGGCCGAAGCGTCGCGCTACGTCTTCCGTCGTAGCTCCTGCTTCGATGATGGAGGCGAAGGCCTGCGCCTCGTCGGCCGGGTTCATCGCGAGTCGCTGGAAGTTCTCGGCGAGGCTGGCTTCGCGCACTTCGCTTTCCTCGCCTTCGATCACGAGGCAGGTGACTTCGTGCGTGTCAGGCAAGGTGCCCTCTTCGGCCAGCGCCTGCAGCGCGGCGAGACGGCGACCGCCGGCCTCGACTTCGAATTTGCCGCGCTTTCCTTTGCGCACGACGAGGTTCTGCAGCAGGCCGCGCGCAGCAATGTCTGCCCGCAGCTGGAGGTCGGCCAGCACGTCGCTCGACTTGCGAACGTTGCGCGGGCTCGGGACGAGCTTCTTCAAGGGAATAGAATGGATCATGGGTGTTCTCCTGATGGAATGAAGGCGCAGGTGAGGATCACGAGGCCCACAAGCCCAAAGGGCTCCCTCCACTCTCATTCTGAGATTGGGGTCTGCCCTAAGGATCAGGCGGCAAGCGCGGGGAGGACCGACGAGGCTCTCGACACCGGGACGAACAGCCGCGTGCGGTAGCGGATGATCTCGGTGAAGCAGCCCTTGTTCTTGTACCAGTCGAGCCGATCGGGGGAGAAGCCGATCAGTTCAAGGCGCTGTTCGCCGCCGACCAGCGAGCGTTTCACGGTGAGTGGATCATGGCTAGCAAGGCCCAGCGGTTTGCCGCTGGCAATCACAAGCGCGCCGATCTGTTCTGCCGATGGTCCGGTAACCCCGGATAGACCAAAGGTATCGGCGATCGCAGCGAGATCGATATCGAGCACTTCGCGACCGATGATCGACTGACCATCTTCGGCAACGAGCCGGGTGACCCGAACATGATCGCCTGGGAGGCGCTTCCAGACCGGAAGCAGAAGTCCGGTAGCGAAATGGACTCGCTCAGTGACCGGTGATTTGGCCGCCTCTTCTTCCTCGGCCCGCCAGGCGCTGGTGAACGCAGAGACGCCAATTTCCTCCCAGTGGCTCTCAGCGAGTGCCTCAAGGGTCCAGTTCGCGGACTTGAGCGGGCGCAGCAGGCGCCTGCGTTCAATCACGGCCCCGTCGTCAGCAATGAGACGCCGGGCTGGAACCGACAGAGCGACCTTGCCCGAGCGCGCATTGCGCATCGGGATCGCGTGCAGGCTGCCAATCTCGTGCATGCGTACGAGGCGCTGCAGGCGTAGGGGCCGAAGGTGCCTCGTCACTTCGAGCGAGACGAGACGTGTTTCTGCTCCGGTCACGGGGTCGGTGCGCAGGAGTTCATCGGCGAGGACCGTGAAGCGATCGACCCTGACGGTTTCCAGTCCCTGGTCGAGCGTTCCGGCTTCGCGCGCGGCTTCGATCCGCGCTTCGACGAGGCCAAGGTATTCGTCGAATATGGCGTTCTGGAGCGCGATCGGCAGCGCGAGGATGCGGTTGAGCCAGCGCTGGATCGTGGGGAGATTGTCGCTGAGCCCGCCATCGGGGTTTTCAAGCCGAAGGCCGGTCCTATCGACGAAGTTTCCGAAGCTCGTGGCTTCGAGCTTGCCGTCATAGAGCAGCTGGAACCAGCGGCTGAGCGCATCGCGCGCATAGTCGCTTTCGAGATTGTCGGCCGGGTCGAACAGGTTTTGTCCGCCGGTCTGGCGCTGGCCGCGCGTCAGCGCGCCCAATGCGTCGAGCCTTCGCGCAATGGTCGAGATGAACCGGCGCTCGCCCTTCACATCTGTGGTGACCGGGCGGAACAGCGGGGCCGAGGCCTGGTTGGTGCGGTTTGTGCGACCAAGACCTTGGATCGCGTTGTCGGCGCGCCAGCCCGGCTCGAGCAGGAAATGAACCCGGCGCTGCTGGTTCCTGGCGCCCAAGTCGGCATGATAGGAACGCCCCGTGCCGCCCGCATCCGAGAAGACCAGGATGCGCTTGGTCCCTTCCATGAAGCTTTGGGCTTCGGCGACATTGGCGCTGGGGCTACGCCGTTCGAGGCGCTGCTCACCATCGCGGCCCGGGACAAGCCTGCGGGTCCGGCCCGTGACTTCGGCCACGGCGTCGGTTCCGAAATGTTCGATAATCGCATCGAGCGCAGTGGCGATGGGCGGCAGTGCGCAAAGCTGTTCGATCAGCGCATCGCGCGCGGCCATGGCGCGCGGGCAGAAAACGGGATTGCCCTCTCCGTCGCTCATCGCCTCGGAGCGAAGATTGCCGTCCTCGTCGGCGAAGACCTGCATCAATCGTACCGGGAAGCTCTTCGTAAGGTAGTCGATGACGTATTCACGCGGGGACAGATCGATATCGAGAGCTTCGCGTTCTTCCACGGTAAGGTCGGCAAGGCGCCGGTCGAGCATGGCCTCGGCGGTCGAGAC
>Ga0208934_1000512_pt1 | contig 18031 bp, 11 predicted proteins | sample MalvirDeepMed_s2_FD_184243 | JGI IMG/M metagenome (GOLD analysis project Ga0208934, IMG submission 184243) | Marine viral communities from the Global Malaspina Expedition - Malaspina viral metaG DeepMed_s2 (SPAdes) (version 2) | ecosystem: Environmental > Aquatic > Marine > Oceanic | place... | reverse complement strand
GTCACCGTGGCGTGCGCCGCCGGTGCCCTTCTGGCGATAGATCTTCTTGGTCGAGTAGCTGGTCTCGGACCGGGTCTTGACCTTGTGGGTGCCCTGCTGCGCGTTGTTGCGCTGCCAGCGGACCACCCGGTGGAGGATGTCGGCGCGCGGCTCGAGCCCGAAGATCTCGTCGTCGAGATCCACCGACCCGTTCTTGCCGCCGTCGAGCGTCAGGACATCGGTTTTCATTCGTCACCTTCCTTCTTCTCGGCGTCCGAGTTGTCGGTCTGGGCCGACTCGTCCGAGATCTCGGCCTCGGCTTCCTTCAGCGCGGCCTCCTGCTCGGCGGCCAGACGCTCCTGCTCGGCGCGTTCGGCTTCCAGACGCTCGGCTTCCGCAGCCTCGGCGGCTTCGCGGGCGGCCCGCTCGGCTTCCTCGGCGGCGGACTTCAGCGCGGCGGGATAGATCACGCCGTCAAGGGCGGGCTTCTTCACCGCATCCTTGATCGTGACCCAGCCCCCCTTCGAGCCCGGAACGGCGCCCTTGACCATGATCAGGCCACGGTCGGCGTCGGTCTTGACGACCTGCAGGTTCTGCGTGGTCACGCGGGCAGCGCCCATGTGTCCGGCCATCTTCTTGCCCTTGAACACCTTGCCGGGGTCCTGGCACTGACCGGTAGAGCCGTGCGAACGGTGGCTGATCGACACACCGTGCGATGCACGCAGGCCGCCGAAATTGTGCCGCTTCATGGCACCGGCAAAACCCTTGCCGATCGAGGTGCCGCTGACGTCGACGAACTGACCCGCGAAATAATGGTTCGCGGTGATCTCTTCGCCCACGTCGATCAGGTTCTCGGGCGCAACCCGGAACTCGGCAATCTTGCGCTTGGGCTCGACCTTGGCGACGGCGAAGTGACCGCGCAGGGCTTTCGAGACGTTCTTCGGCTTGGCGGACCCGGCGCCCAGCTGGACGGCCGTGTATCCATGGCTTTCGGCCGTGCGCGTTGCGACGACCTGAAGCTTGTCGAGTTGCAGGACGGTGACGGGCACTTGCCGGCCGTCGTCCTGGAAGATCCGCGTCATGCCGATCTTCTTGGCGATAACACCAGAGCGCAGCATGATCAGCCTCCCATAACCTTGATGTCGACAGCGACACCGGCAGCGAGGTCGAGCTTCATCAGCGCGTCCACGGTCTGCGGGGTCGGATCGACGATGTCGAGCATCCGCTTGTGCGTGCGGATTTCGAACTGGTCGCGCGACTTCTTGTCCACGTGGGGGCCACGTAGGACGGTGAATTTCTCGATCTTGTTGGGCATCGGGATCGGTCCGCGGACGGACGCGCCGGTACGCTTGGCGGTCGAGACGATTTCCTGGGTGGAGCTGTCAAGCACCCGGTAATCGAACGCCTTGAGGCGAATACGAATGTTCTGGCTGGCGGCCATTGTTCTCTTTCCCTGGACAGGGTGGCGGTCGAGAGGTGGACCCGGGCTCATTCCCGGGCCCACATCGGACCATATTTAGGTCCGGGCGCGCAGGGCGCCCGGCAAATCGCGACGGTCGGTCTGCGCGATCACTCGATGATCTTGGAGACCACGCCGGCGCCGACGGTGCGGCCGCCTTCGCGGATGGCGAAGCGGAGCTTCTCTTCCATCGCGATCGGTGCGATCAGCTCGACGCCGAAGGACACGTTGTCGCCCGGCATCACCATCTCGGTGCCCTCGGCCAGCTGAACCGTGCCGGTCACGTCCGTCGTGCGGAAGTAGAACTGCGGACGGTAGTTGGCGAAGAACGGCGTGTGACGGCCACCCTCTTCCTTGGTCAGGATGTAGGCCTCGGCCTCGAACTTGGTGTGCGGCTTAACCGAGCCGGGCTTGCAGAGAACCTGGCCACGCTGCACGCCTTCACGGTCGATGCCGCGCAGCAGCGCGCCGATGTTGTCGCCGGCTTCACCACGATCCAGCAGCTTGCGGAACATCTCGACGCCCGTGCAGGTCGTCTTCTTGGTGTCGCGGATGCCGACGATCTCGATCTCGTCGCCCACGTTGATCACGCCACGCTCGACGCGACCGGTCACGACCGTACCACGACCCGAGATCGAGAACACGTCCTCGACCGGCATCAGGAACGGCTGGTCCACCGCACGCTCGGGCGTGGGGATCCAGTCGTCGACGGCGGCCATCAGCTCGCGGATCGAGTTCTCGCCGATTTCGGGGTTCTCGCCGTTCATCGCCGCCAGGGCCGAGCCCTTGACCACGGGGATGTCGTCGCCAGGGTACTCGTAGGACGACAGAAGCTCGCGGATTTCCATCTCGACGAGCTCCAGAAGCTCCTCGTCATCCACCTGGTCAACCTTGTTCATGTAGACGACCATGGTCGGGATGCCGACCTGGCGGCCCAGCAGGATGTGCTCGCGCGTCTGGGGCATGGGGCCGTCGGCCGCGTTCACCACCAGGATCGCGCCGTCCATCTGCGCGGCACCCGTGATCATGTTCTTCACGTAGTCGGCGTGGCCGGGGCAGTCGACGTGGGCGTAGTGACGCGCCTCGGTCTCGTACTCCACGTGCGCGGTCGAAATCGTGATACCGCGGGCCTTCTCTTCGGGCGCGCCGTCGATCTGGTCATACGCGCGGAAGTCGCCGAAATACTTCGTGATCGCCGCCGTCAGCGTCGTCTTGCCGTGGTCCACGTGACCGATCGTCCCGATGTTCACGTGCGGCTTGTTACGTTCGAATTTTGCCTTCGCCATGATGGCCTCCTGTCGTCTGGATGGGCGGGCCGGTCCTGCCGGCCCGCAATGTCTGTGCGCTTACGCGTATTTCGCCTGGATCTCTTCCGAGATGTTCTGCGGCACCGGCTCGTAATGGTCGAACAGCATCGTGAACTGCGCGCGGCCCGAGGACATCGAGCGCAGGTTGTTGATGTAGCCGAACATGTTGGCCAGCGGTACGAAGGCATCGATCACGATGGCGTTGCCGCGGGGCTCCTGGCCCTGCACTTGGCCGCGCCGCGAGGTCAGATCGCCGATGACGTTGCCGGTGTATTCTTCCGGCGTCACCACCTCAACTTTCATGATCGGCTCGAGCAGCTGCGCGCCGGCCTTCCGAAGACCTTCCCGCATGCACATCCGCGACGCGATCTCGAACGCGAGGACCGAGGAGTCCACGTCGTGGAACTTGCCGTCGACCAGCGCGACCTTGAAGTCGATGACCGGGAAGCCCGCCAGCGGACCGGAGTCCATGACCGACTTGATGCCTTTCTCGACACCCGGCACGTATTCCTTCGGCACCGAACCACCGACGATGCGGCTCTCGAACGAGTAGCCTTCGCCCGGTTCGGTCGGCATGATCTCGAGCTGGACTTCAGCGAACTGACCGGACCCACCCGACTGCTTCTTGTGCGTGTAGGTGTGGTTGATCTGCTGCTTGATCGTCTCGCGATAGGCCACCTGCGGCGCACCGATATTCGCCTCGACCTTGAACTCCCGCTTGAGGCGGTCGACCAGGATGTCGAGGTGAAGTTCGCCCATGCCCTTCATGATCGTCTGGCCCGACTCGAGGTCGGTTTCGACGCGGAAGGACGGATCCTCGGCCGCAAGACGCTGGAGACCGGTGGACATCTTCTCCTGGTCGGCCTTCGTCTTGGGCTCGACCGCGATCTCGATGACGGGATCGGGGAAGGTCATGGTTTCCAGAACGACCTGCTTTTGCGCGTCGGACAGCGTATCGCCCGTGGTCGTGTCCTTCAGACCGGCCAGCGCGATGATGTCGCCCGCATAGGCGTTCTCGATTTCCTCGCGGTTGTTCGAGTGCATCATCATCATGCGCCCGATGCGTTCCTTGCGGCCCTTCGTCGTGTTCAGGACCGAGTCGCCCTTCGACAACGTGCCCGAATAGATCCGGGTGAAGGTCAGCGTGCCCACGAAGGGGTCGTTCATGATCTTGAACGCCAAGCCCGAGAACGGCTCTTCGTCGTCGGCGTGACGGGCGATGTTGCGCGTCTCGGTCTCGTCATCGGGCGAGAAGCCCATGTAGGCGGGCACATCAAGAGGACCGGGCAGGTAATCGATCACCGCGTTCAGCAGCGGTTGAACACCCTTGTTCTTGAAGGCGGACCCGGCCAGCACAGGCACGAAAGCCATTGAGAGCGTACCCTTGCGGATCAGCTCGCGCAGCTTCGGCTGATCCGGCTCGACGCCTTCCAGATACTGCTCCATCGCATCGTCGTCCATTTCGACGGCGATCTCGATCAGTTCCTGGCGCATCTCCTCGGCGCGGTCCTTCAGCTCGTCGCGAACGTCCTGCACGACCCACGAGGCACCGAGATCCTCGCCTTTCCAGACCCACTCCTTCATGGTCACAAGATCGACGATGCCTTCCAGCTGATCCTCGGCCCCGATGGGCATCTGGATCGGCGCAGGGATAGCACCCGTGCGGTCCTTGATCATGCGGACGCAGTTCCAGAAGTCGGCGCCGATCTTGTCCATCTTGTTGACGAACACGATGCGCGGAACCTTGTAGCGGTCGGCCTGACGCCAGACGGTCTCCGTCTGGGGCTCAACACCGGCGTTGGCGTCCAGAACTGCAACGGCACCGTCGAGCACGGCCAGCGAACGCTCGACCTCGATGGTGAAGTCGACGTGGCCGGGCGTGTCGATGATGTTGAAGCGGAAGGACGCTTCCTGCGGCGTGTCACCGTAGATGCCGGTCGTGGTCTGACCGTCCTCGGTGCGGAACCACATGGTCGTGGTCGCGGCCGAGGTGATGGTGATCCCGCGTTCCTGCTCCTGCTCCATCCAGTCCATCGTCGCGGCGCCGTCATGGACTTCGCCGATCTTGTGGGACTTGCCGGTATAGAACAGGATGCGCTCGGTGCAGGTGGTCTTGCCGGCATCAATGTGGGCCATGATGCCGAAATTGCGGTAGCGTGAGAGCGAATAATCGCGGGGCATGATGCGTCCTCGTGTGTTCGGGCTGCCGCCGTTTTACCAGCGGTAGTGGCTGAACGCCTTGTTGGCGTCGGCCATCTTGTGAGTGTCTTCGCGCTTCTTAACGGCCGAGCCACGATTGTTCACAGCGTCGACCAGTTCGGCGGCCAGACGCTCTTCCATGGTGTTCTCGTTCCGGTTGCGGCACGCGGTGATGAGCCAGCGGATCGCCAATGCTTCGCGACGCTCGGGGCGGACCTCGACAGGGACCTGGTAGGTCGCACCGCCAACGCGGCGCGAGCGGACCTCGACGGACGGCTTAATGTTGTCGAGGCTCTCGTGAAACACCTCGATGGGCGACCGCTTGAGCTTGCCTTCGACGCGATCGAACGCGTTGTAGACGATACCCTCAGCCACGGACTTCTTGCCGTTGTACATCAGGTTGTTCATGAACTTGGTGACCACCCGGTCGCCGAATTTGGCGTCGGGCAGGATCTCGCGCTTTTCGGCGGCGTGACGGCGGGACATGTCGTAATCCTCTTACTTCGGGCGCTTGGCGCCATATTTCGAACGACGCTGCTTGCGGTCCTTCACGCCTTGCGTGTCCAGAACGCCCCGCAGGATGTGATAGCGCACGCCCGGAAGGTCTTTCACACGGCCGCCGCGGATCAGCACGACCGAGTGTTCCTGCAGGTTGTGGCTTTCGCCCGGAATGTAGCTGATGACCTCGTAACCATTGGTCAGGCGCACCTTGGCAACCTTCCGCATGGCCGAGTTCGGCTTCTTCGGCGTCGTGGTGTAGACGCGCGTGCAGACACCGCGCTTTTGCGGGCAGCCTTCAAGATGCAGCGACTTCGAGCGTTTGACTTTGGGCTGCCGCGGCTTGCGGATCAGCTGTTGGATCGTTGGCATTCCGGTCTCATTCCCCGTGTTGCAACACTGTTCAATTCGATGGGGCGCGCGCACCCCGGTTCATTTCTTCGTCGCGAAAGGCGCGTCCGCCAAACGCAAACACCGCATCGGGCCTTGGCCCACGCGGCGGGTATCCAGAGGATCGGGGCAAATCGGGCCCGGATCGTGACCACTTCCATCAATTTAAACCCCGGCCCGGGAGTCGTCCCGGTCGCACGGTTGGCGCCGTATAGAGGTCGAGTCGGGTGGTGTCAACAGGACCTGCCGCACGCCCCATATGGGATAAGGGGGAGCGGGTGTTAAGGGGGAAATTCTGGCATTTCGGGGTCAGGCGCGACCGATCCGGTAGTGTCCCACCGCCTTGGGATTCTTTTCCGCCCGGATCGGTCTGTGCCTGTCACTGCCTCGCCGCCGCCCGTGTTGCCCGGGCTGGCATGTCAACACTGCGACCCAAATGCGCTGGGATCGCGACGCAATTGTGGCAAATTTTCGGCAATGTGGATAATCCCCATTTATGGGGAGGCATTGATGCCCGAGCCGCGTGCGTAGTGCCGCATCTCTCCCAGTTTCCGGCCAAAATTCTTCTTCAGGATCGCGTCGATCTCGCTGTTCGGCATTTCGATCTTGCGGCCCGTAACGTGCGGGTTGGCCTTGTTGTCACGATGGACGGTCCGAACGTAGGAATGGACCTTCGTGTCCAGCCAGCAGTCGAAGAACTGCGGCAACTGGCGGTGGTCCGTCTTGTAGATGTTGTCCACGTATTCCCGGGGCGCGATCAGCGCGGCCCCTACGCTGAGAGGCGTGCGTTCGCAGACCGGATAAACGGCGACATTGTTGGCCCGCTCTTCCAGAAAAAAACCCAAGTTATGCGCAAGTGCCACCGGCAGATCCCCGCCGGATATATCCAGAAGTCCCGGCGCGGTCCGTTTCAGCCGCGCCACGAAATCGTTGTCCAGCGCATCGTCATCGTCGAACCGGAACGTGATCCGGTGCGTGCAATCGTCCGGCGAAACCGCTTGGAACGCAGCCTTGATACCGGAATAATGGTGCTGAGGTTTGGCCTCGATCACGCGGATGGACGGGGTGTCGGCGATGAGGTCCGAAAGCCGGGACTTCCAGGGAGCGGGAAGGTTCGACCCGACAAGCAGGATACAGGTGAAGTCCTGATCCGTTTGCCCCTTCAGGGACGGCAGACAGAACGTCTCGAACAGGCGGAACCGGCGCTGCAGCCGTTCGGGATCGAACAGGAACGCCTCCATCGCGTCTATCCCGTCGAAGCCAGGGTAGAAATTGCCGATCGTCGCGAAGGAAAACCGGACCAGCCCGACGACTTGAACCCTGTGAGACATGCGCGCACCCCCTGCCCCGTCTTCTTTCAGCGAAGCCGCGCGGTCAACATCGCGTATGGCCAAACGACAACGCCCCGCGCCGAAGCGCGGGGCGTGTGATGCCGGAGCATCGGTGTCGAAGGTCAGTCGCGGCTTTCGGGGACGTCGATCACGTCCACATCCGCCTCGATCGCCTCTTCCGTCGGCGCCGCCAGTGCCGCAGCCTGTTCGGCTTCGGCCTGCGCGTTCTTCAGGACCGTGAGGTCCCGTTCGGCCGCGATGCGGCGCACCTTCTGGGTGGCCCCACCGGTACCGGCCGGGATCAGACGACCGACGATGACGTTCTCCTTCAGGCCCACCAGCTTGTCGCGCTTGCCCTGAACCGAAGCCTCGGTCAGCACTCGGGTGGTCTCTTGGAAGGACGCCGCCGAGATGAACGACCGGGTCTGAAGCGACGCCTTGGTGATGCCCAGAAGGATCGGTTCGCCCTGAGCAGGACGGCCGCCCTTCTTCGTCGCCTTCTCGTTCGCCTCGTCGAACTCGACCTTGTCGACGTGCTCGCCTTTCAGAAGCGTCGTGTCACCGCTGTCCTCGATCTCCCACTTCTGGAGCATCTGACGGACGATGACCTCGATATGCTTGTCGTTGATCTTCACGCCTTGCAGTCGATAGACGTCCTGCACCTCGTCGATCATGTAGTCGGCCAAGGCTTCGACCCCCATCACCGCAAGGATATCGTGCGGTGCCGGGTTGCCGTCCATGATGTAGTCGCCCTTCTTGACGAAGTCGCCTTCCGCAACCGGGATATGCTTGCCCTTGGGCACCATATACTCGATCGGGTCGGCCCCCTCCTCGGTCGGCACGATCGCGATCCGGCGCTTGTTCTTGTAGTCGCGCCCGAACTTTACATGACCGTCGGCCTCGGCAATGATCGCGTGATCCTTGGGACGGCGTGCTTCGAAGAGTTCGGCCACACGCGGCAGACCACCGGTGATGTCCTTCGTCTTCGCACCTTCCCGCGGAATACGCGCCAGTACGTCACCCGCCTTCACATCCTGCCCGTCCTCGACCGACAGAATGGCGTCGACCGACATCGTGTAGGTGATCGGGTTGCCCTGATCGTTGCGCAACGGCTCACCGTTCTCGTCCGCTAGGACGATCTCGGGCTTCAGATCGCTGCCCTTCGGCGCAGAACGCCAGTCGGACACGATCTTCTGCGTCATGCCGGTCGCATCGTCCGTCTCGTCCCGGACCGAGATGCCGGTGATCAGATCGACAAGCTTCGCGCGTCCGGTGGCCTCGGCGATGATCGGCAGGGTGTAGGGGTCCCACTCGAACAGACGATCCCCGCGCTTGACGTCGGACCCGTCCTCCACGTGGAGAGTGGTGCCGTAGCCCAGCTTGTAGGACGCCCGCTCGACGTCGTTCTCATCGATGATCGCAAGGGTCATGTTGCGGCCCATGACGATCTTGGCGCCGGACTCGTTGGCCAGGGTGTTCGCGTTGCGATACTCCACCTTGCCCTCGTGGCCCGACTCCTGGAACGACTGCTGGCTGCCCTGTGCAACGCCGCCGATGTGGAAGGTCCGCATGGTCAGCTGGGTGCCCGGCTCACCGATGGACTGAGCCGCGATGATGCCCACGGCCTCGCCCTGGTTTACCATCGTGCCGCGGGCAAGGTCGCGCCCGTAGCACATGGCGCAAACACCTTCTTCCGCCTCGCAGGTCAGGGGCGAGCGGATGCGCGCCTCGGGGATGCGCAGTTCCTCGACCATGTCGGCCTTGCGCTCGTCGATCAGCTCGCCGGCCTCGACGATCACCTCGTCATTGGCCGGGTTCATGATGGCCTCGGCCGCGACACGGCCCAGTACACGCTCACCCAGCGTGGCCACGACCTCGCCGTCATTGACGGCAGGGCGCGCGGTCACGGCGCGGTCGGTGCCGCAATCGTGCTCGCGCACGATGCAGTCCTGCGCCACGTCCACCAGACGGCGGGTCAGGTAGCCCGAGTTCGCCGTCTTAAGCGCGGTGTCCGACAGACCCTTCCGGGCGCCGTGGGTCGAGTTGAAGTATTCAAGAACGGTCAGGCCTTCCTTGAAGTTCGAGATGATCGGCGTCTCGATGATCTCGCCCGACGGCTTGGCCATGAGGCCCCGCATACCGCCCAGCTGCTTCATCTGGGTAACCGATCCACGCGCACCCGAGTGGGCCATCATGTAAACCGAGTTCGGCTCATGCTCGGCCCCATCGGTCATGCCCGGGGTCGAGATGGTGGTCATCATCGCGTCGGTGACCTTGTCGTTACACTTCGACCAGGCATCCACGACCTTGTTGTACTTTTCGCCCTGGGTGATCAGGCCGTCCATGTACTGCTGTTCGAAGTCCTTCACTTGCTCGCGGGTATCTTCCACGATCGGCCACTTCGTATCGGGAACCACCATGTCGTCCTTGCCGAAGCTGATGCCGGCCTTGAACGCCTCGCGGAACCCCATGGTCATGATCTGGTCGCAGAAGATGACCGACTCCTTCTGGCCGCAATAGCGGTAGACGGTGTCGATGACCTGCTGGACTTCCTTCTTGCGCAGAAGGCGGTTCACCAGATCATAGGGCGCCTTGGCGTTCAGCGGCAGAAGCGCGCCAAGCCGCACGCGACCCGGCGTCGTCTCGAACCGGCGCACGACTTCCTCGCCCGTTTCCGGGTCGATCTGCTTCATACGGGCTTCGATCTTGGCATGCAGGTGCACCGCACCGGCATCCAGCGCGTGCTGCACCTCGTCCACGGACGAGAAGACCATGCCCTCGCCCTTCATGCCCTCGCGCTGCATCGTGATGTAATACAGACCAAGGATCATGTCCTGCGACGGCACGATGATCGGCGCGCCGTTGGCGGGCGACAGCACGTTGTTCGTGGACATCATCAGGACGCGCGCTTCAAGCTGCGCTTCCAGCGAAAGCGGCACGTGAACTGCCATCTGGTCGCCGTCGAAGTCGGCGTTGAACGCCGAACAGACAAGCGGGTGAAGCTGGATCGCCTTGCCTTCGATCAGGATCGGCTCGAACGCCTGGATGCCCAGACGGTGCAGCGTCGGCGCGCGGTTCAGAAGAACCGGGTGCTCCCGGATGACCTCGTCGAGGATATCCCACACCTCGGGACGCTCTTTCTCGACCAGCTTCTTGGCCTGCTTGACCGTAGAGCTGTAGCCCTTCGCTTCGAGCCGAGAATAGATGAACGGCTTGAACAACTCGAGCGCCATCTTCTTCGGCAACCCGCACTGGTGCAGCTTCAGCTCGGGGCCGGTCACGATGACCGAACGGCCCGAGAAGTCGACCCGCTTGCCCAGAAGGTTCTGACGGAAGCGACCCTGCTTGCCCTTCAGCATGTCGGACAGCGACTTCAGCGGACGCTTGTTGGCGCCTGTGATGACGCGGCCGCGACGGCCGTTGTCGAACAGCGCGTCGACGGATTCCTGCAGCATCCGCTTTTCGTTACGGATGATGATGTCCGGCGCGCGCAGCTCGATCAGCCGCTTGAGGCGGTTGTTCCGGTTAATGACCCGGCGATACAGGTCGTTCAGGTCCGAGGTCGCAAAGCGGCCGCCATCCAGCGGCACCAGCGGGCGCAGCTCGGGCGGGATGACCGGGATGACCGTCATGACCATCCACTCGGGACGGTTGCCGGATTCCAAGAAGCTTTCGACGATCTTCAGACGCTTGATGATCTTCTTGGGCTTCAGCTCGCCGGTGGCTTCCTTCAGCTCTTCGCGCAGACGGTCGGCCTCGGCTTCGAGGTCGATCATCGACAGCATCTCACGGATGGCTTCCGCGCCGATATTGGCGGTGAAGGCGTCCATGCCGTACTGGTCCTGGGCGTCCATGAACTCTTCTTCGGTCATCATCTGACCGTAGGTGAGGTCCGTGAGGCCCGGCTCGATCACGACGTAGTTCTCGAAGTACAGAACCCGCTCGAGGTCACGCAGCGTCATGTCCAGCATGAGGCCGATGCGCGAGGGCAGCGACTTCAGGAACCAGATATGGGCGCAAGGAGCGGCCAGTTCGATATGGCCCATGCGCTCGCGGCGGACCTTCTGCAGCGTGACTTCCACGCCGCATTTCTCGCAGACGATGCCGCGATACTTCATCCGCTTGTACTTGCCGCAAAGGCACTCGTAGTCCTTCACCGGCCCGAAGATACGGGCGCAGAACAGCCCGTCACGCTCGGGTTTGAAGGTCCGGTAGTTGATCGTCTCGGGCTTCTTGATCTCGCCGAAGGACCACGAAAGGATCCGCTCGGGGCTGGCCAAAGAGACCTTGATCTCGTCGAAGGTCTTCGGAGCCGCCAGAGGCGAGAACGGGTTGTTGACTAGTTCCTGGTTCATTTTCCGTCCTTAAACGTAAGGGTGCATTGGGGGGACGGGGCCGGCGTCGTGCCGGCCCCAAAGATCACTCGGCGTCTTCGCCTTCGATCTCTTCCGCGTCCTCCGCATCCAGGAGTTCCATGTTGAGGCCCAGTCCCCGGACCTCCTTGACGAGCACGTTGAACGATTCCGGCACGCCGGCCTCGAAGTTGTCCTCGCCCTTGACGATGCTCTCGTAGACCTTGGTCCGGCCCGCGACGTCGTCCGACTTCACCGTCAGCATTTCCTGCAAGGTGTAGGCCGCGCCGTAGGCTTCCAGCGCCCAGACCTCCATCTCGCCGAAGCGCTGTCCGCCGAACTGCGCCTTACCGCCCAGCGGCTGCTGGGTCACAAGGCTGTACGGACCGGTCGACCGGGCGTGGATCTTGTCGTCCACCAGGTGGTGCAGCTTCAGCAGGTACTTGACCCCCACCGTCACCTTCCGGCTGAACTCCTCGCCCGTGCGGCCGTCGAACAGGCGCGACTGACCGGACGTGTCGAACCCGGCCCGCGTGAGCGAGTCGTTCACGTCCGCCTCTTTCGCACCGTCGAAGACCGGCGTGGCGATCGGCACACCGCGCGTCACGTTGCCCGCGGCCTCCAAAAGCATGTCGTCCTCGAACGCGGCTTCGTCCATCACTGCGTCGCCGTACGCGATCTTCATCGCATCACGCACCGGGGTCAGGTCGCCGCTGCGGCGATAGTCGCCCAACGCATCGTCGATCTGGATCCCCAGGCCGCGCGCAGCCCAACCCATATGCGTCTCGAGGATCTGGCCCACGTTCATCCGCGAGGGCACGCCCAGCGGGTTCAGAACGAAGTCCACCGGCGTCCCGTCTTCCAGGAACGGCATGTCTTCCATCGGCACGACGCGAGAGATGACGCCCTTGTTGCCGTGACGGCCGGCCATCTTGTCGCCCGGCTGAAGCTTGCGCTTCACCGCCACGAAGACCTTGACCATCTTCATGACGCCCGGCGGCAGGTCGTCGCCCCGACGCACCTTCTCGACCTTGTCCTCGAAACGGGCATCAAGGGCGCGCTTCTGCGCCTCGTATTGCTCGTTCAGAGCCTCCATGATCTTGGCGTCGTCCTCGTCTTCGAGGGCGAGCTGCCACCACTGACCCTTGGACAGTTGCCCGTCCAGAAGCTCTTCGGTGATCTGGGTGTTGGGCTTAACGCCTTTCGGCCCCTTCACGGCCAGCTTGCCCATGATCAGCTCGCGCAGACGGGCATAAATGTTGCGGTCGAGGATCGCGAGCTCGTCGTCGCGGTCTCGGCTCAGGCGCTCGATCTCTTCACGCTCGATCTGCACCGCACGCTCGTCTTTCTCGACGCCGTGGCGGTTGAAGACGCGGACTTCCACGACCGTGCCATAGTCACCCGGGGGCAGACGCAGGGAGGTATCGCGCACGTCGGACGCCTTCTCGCCGAAGATGGCGCGCAACAGCTTTTCTTCCGGCGTCATCGGGCTTTCGCCCTTAGGCGTGATCTTACCGACAAGGATATCCGCCGGTCCGACTTCGGCACCGATATAGACGATGCCCGCCTCGTCGAGGTTGCGCAGGGCTTCCTCGCCGACGTTAGGAATGTCGCGGGTGATCTCTTCCGGCCCGAGCTTGGTGTCACGGGCAGCGACCTCGAACTCCTCGATGTGGATCGAGGTGAACACGTCGTCGCGGGTGATCCGCTCGGAGATCAGGATCGAGTCTTCGTAGTTGTAGCCGTTCCACGGCATGAACGCGACGACGACGTTCTTGCCCAGGGCCAGCTCGCCCATGTCGGTCGAGGGACCGTCCACGATGACCTCGCCCTTGCCGACCGTATCACCGGCCTTCACCAGCGGACGCTGATTGATGCAGGTGTTCTGGTTCGACCGCTGGAACTTGCGCAGACGGTAGATGTCCACGCCAGCATCCCCAAGCTCAAGATCCTCGGTCGCGCGGATGACGATCCGGGTGGCGTCCACCTGGTCGACGATGCCCGCACGACGCGCGGTAATCGCAGCGCCCGAGTCGCGGGCCACACGCTCCTCCATGCCGGTGCCGACCAGCGGCGCCTCAGCCCGCAGAAGCGGAACCGCCTGACGCTGCATGTTCGAGCCCATAAGGGCCCGGTTGGCGTCGTCATTCTCGAGGAACGGGATCAGGGCCGCGGCGACCGACACCAGCTGCTTCGGAGACACGTCGATCAGGTCGACATTCTCGTTCGGCGCAAGCGTGTAATCGCCCGACTGACGGGTCGACACGAATTCCTGGACGAACTTGCCGCCGTCATCGAGCTGCGCGTTCGCCTGGGCAACCGTATGGCGCATCTCTTCCGTGGCGGACATGTAGTGGACTTCGTCCGTGACCTGCCCTTCCGTCACCACGCGATAGGGGGTTTCGATGAAGCCGTACTTGTTCACCCGCGCGAAGGTCGCGAGGCTGTTGATCAGGCCGATGTTCGGACCTTCCGGCGTCTCGATCGGGCACATCCTGCCGTAGTGGGTCGGGTGCACGTCGCGCACCTCGAAGCCGGCACGTTCACGCGTCAGACCGCCCGGCCCGAGGGCCGAGAGGCGCCGCTTGTGCGTCACTTCCGACAGCGGGTTGGTCTGGTCCATGAACTGCGACAGCTGCGACGAGCCGAAGAACTCGCGCACCGCTGCCGCGGCGGGCTTGGCGTTGATCAGGTCCTGCGGCATGACCGTGTCGATCTCGACCGAGGACATGCGCTCCTTGATCGCGCGCTCCATCCGCAGCAGGCCGACGCGGTACTGGTTTTCCATCAGCTCGCCGACGGACCGCACCCGGCGGTTGCCGAGGTGGTCGATGTCGTCGATCTCGCCACGGCCATCGCGCAGGTCGACCAGTGCCTTGATACAGGCGACGATGTCGGCCTTGCGCAGCGTGCGCTGCGTATCCTCGGCATCGAGGTCGAGGCGCATGTTCATCTTCACGCGGCCGACGGCCGACAGGTCGTAGCGCTCGGAGTCGAAGAACAGGCTGTCGAACAGGGTCGACGCGGCCTCGACGGTGGGCGGCTCGCCCGGGCGCATGACGCGGTATATGTCCATGAGCGCGGTCTCGCGGCCCATGTTCTTGTCCTGCGCCATGGTGTTGCGCATGTACGGACCCTTGGACACGTTATCGATGTCCAGCACGGGAATATCCGTGATGCCGTTGTCCAGAAGCTCCTTCAGGGTGCCGCCGGTGACTTCGCCGTCCTTGTCGGTCTCCCAGGTCAGCTCGTCCCCGGCTTCCACGAAGATCGCGCCGGTTTCCTCGTCGATGATGTCCCGGGCGACATAGCGGCCGATGATCTGGTCGAACGGCAGCAGCAGTTCCTTGACCTTGCCTTCGTCCTTCAGCTTCTTGACGGTCCGCGGCGTGACCTTCTGGCCCGCCTCGGCGATCACTTCGCCGGTGTCGGCATCGACCAGATCATAGGCCGGACGGGTGCCGCGCACGCGGTCGGGGAAGAAGGTGGTCGCCCAGCCCTTGTTCTTCACCTGGCGGAACGGGACCTCGTCGTAATAGGTCTGCATGATCTGTTCCTGGTCGTAGCCCAGGGCATACAGAAGCGTCGTCACCGGCAGCTTCCGGCGACGGTCGATGCGCGCGTAGACCAAGTCCTTGGCGTCGAACTCGAAGTCCAGCCACGAGCCGCGATAGGGAATGATGCGGCAGGCGAACAGCAGCTTGCCCGACGAGTGGGTCTTGCCCTTGTCGTGATCGAAGAACACGCCCGGCGAGCGGTGCATCTGGGAAACGATGACCCGCTCGGTGCCGTTGACGATGAACGTACCGTTGGGCGTCATCAGGGGCATGTCGCCCATGAAGACGTCCTGCTCCTTGATGTCCTTGACCGATTTCGCGCCCGTGTCCTCGTCGACATCGAACACGATCAGGCGCAGCGTCACCTTCAGCGGCGCCGAATAGGTCATGTCGCGCTGCTGGCATTCCTCGACGTCGTATTTCGGCTTTTCCAGCTCGTAGCCGACGAATTCGAGAACGGCGGTTTCGTTGAAATCCTTGATCGGAAAGACGGATTGGAAGACGCCCTTGATCCCCTCGCCGTCCAGGGGCGCTTCGCCCTCGCCGGACTTCAGGAACAGGTCATAGGAGGCTTTCTGAACCGCAATGAGGTTCGGCATCTCCAGAACTTCGCGGATTTTACCGTAGTATTTACGCAGACGCTTCTGGCCGAGATAGCTGGTCGCCATGTAGAGTGCACCTTTTTCTTCGCGGAGATGCGGGCCCTTGGGGAAGGCCGCCCTCCGGGCGAAACGGGGGGCCGGATCCATACCTGGCTGTCCTCCCACAGACAGCCGCCCGATCCGGCACCGCACCTGGGGAAAGGCCCTGTTGGCCCTTGCCAAGACGCGGAGACCGACCCCGGACTTGTCCGGGATCGGTCAGTATCACATTCAGTGGCGGACGCGTTGCCCGCCCCCAATCACTTGAGCTCGACTTCGGCGCCGGCCGCTTCGAGCTTGCCTTTGATCTCTTCGGCTTCGTCCTTGGAAACCTGCTCTTTGACCGGCTTGCCGCCAGCTTCGACCAGTTCCTTGGCTTCCTTGAGGCCCAGACCGGTGATGGCGCGGACTTCTTTGATGACGTTGATCTTCTGAGCGCCGGCGCTCTTGAGGATCACGTCGAACTCGGTCTGCTCTTCAGCAGCCGCGCCGCCGGCGCCATCGGCCGGGCCGGCCATCATCACGGCGCCGCCAGCGGCGGGCTCGATGCCGTATTCGTCTTTCAGGATCGTCTTCAGTTCCTGCGCTTCAAGCAGCGTCAGACCGACGATTTGTTCAGCAAGTGCTTTAAGATCAGCCATTGTCTCGTTTCCGTTCGTTCAGATGTGTTCCAACGTCGCGGCTTTCAAGCCGCAAGGTCTCGCAGGATCAGGCGGCTTCCGCCTTTTCCTCGATGGTCGACAGGATGCTCGCGATATTCGAGGCGGGCGCACCGATCGCACCGGCGATGTTGGACGCAGGCGCACCAATGCACGACACGACCTGAGCGATAAGCTCTTCGCGCGACGGCAGTTTGGCGACATCTGCGACACCGGCGGTGTCCAGCTTCGTCTCGCCCATGGCGCCGCCGAGAATCTTGAACTTCTGATTCTCCTTGGCGTACTCGTCCGCCACCTTGGCCGCGGCCACGGGGTCTTCCGAGTAGGACAGGACGGTCTGGCCCAGAAGCAGGTCACCGATGTCAGCCATCGGTGCGTCCTTCAGGGCGATCTTGGCGAGCCTGTTCTTGGCAACGCGCACGGACCCGCCTGCGGCACGCATGCGCGCACGAAGGTCCTGCATCTCGGCCACCGTGAGGCCCTGGTAGTGAGCCACCACCACGACGCCAGAGCTTTCGAAGATCTGGCCGAGTTCCTCGACCACTTTCTCTTTCTGGGCTCTATCCACAGTTTCACTCCAAGTTTGGAGGGCAACCCCTCCGGCTCAGTCACGGTGTATCGGCCGATACACCGCAGTCCGAACGGGTCGTCGCACCCCTGTGGCAGCCGTGTACGGCTACGAGAGAATGTCTCTTCCCGTCTCGGGCAGGAATTATGCAAGGGGGACCCCCTACACCCACCGTCTCGGACGATCCGAACGCCCCGAAGCGAATCGCTCAAGGGTGTCCGAGTGGCCCTCCTAGAGCTTTGGGTGGGAAATGCCAAGCGGCGATCTCGTTTTTTGACATTGCGTCCCGGACGCAACAGCGGCACGTCTGACGGCATGGCTTATTCCCTCGACCCCGACACGCTGCGCCGCGGGATCGCAAGCGCCGCGCCACGCGGCATGTCTACCTCGACGCGGGACAGGGCGCGGCGCCTGATGCTGGCCTGGATCGACACCGCCATTGCCCATCGGGTCGGCGCTAATGACCTTGCCCGGGCCCTTCGCGACGGCCAAGCCGCGCGTCAGATCGCTGCAGCGCGCCGGGCCGAGATCGCCGCCGATCCACCCGACGCGATCCGCAATGCCGCCTGCGCGCCCGGATGCGCGTTCTGTTGCGTGCTGACCGACGAGGATGGGGGCACGATTTCCACCGCCGAGGCGCAGGCCGTGCATGCCGCCCTTGTTCCGATGGCTGGACAGCGTGACGGTAGCGACTGGATGCACCGCGCGTGCCCTGCCCTCGACCCCGAGACGCGGTTGTGCCGCATCTATGACGACCGACCCGAGATTTGCCGGTCCTACATCTCGACCGATGCTGCCGCCTGCGAAATCAACGCTGCGGGCGGCTCGGCGCCCGGAGGCGGTGTGATCGGATCACATGTCGATTTTCTGGCTTTGCTCGCGGTGTCGCGCGCTGCCATGACGGGCCTCGCTCAAGTTCCGACATTCGCACTGAGGGACGTCGCTGCCGCTGCCTTGAACGGCCGGGACGCGAAAGAAGCACTGAACGCCGCGCGCCATCCGCCGGTGATGCTGGACCGCGTGCAATCAGGCGCGGAACGGGGCCGGACCTACTCCTCCGGTTCCTCTTCCTCGGGTGAGCCCACGAGGAC